>Ga0208820_1001997_pt1 | contig 10523 bp, 7 predicted proteins | sample June2015DPH_16_5_FD_184713 | JGI IMG/M metagenome (GOLD analysis project Ga0208820, IMG submission 184713) | Peatland microbial communities from SPRUCE experiment site at the Marcell Experimental Forest, Minnesota, USA - June2015DPH_16_40... | ecosystem: Environmental > Terrestrial > Soil >...
GCGCGCGTGATATCGACCCAGAAGTTGCCGACCGTGCGCACCGAGTGGCGGGCGAAGCCGCGGATCAACGCCATGGCGAGCACGATGCCGGTTGCCGCCGACAAATAGTTCTGATGCGTGAGCCCGAGCATCTGCACGAGGTAGGACATCGTGCTTTCGCCGCCGTAGTTCTGCCAGTTGGTGTTGGTGATGAAGCTCACCGCCGTGTTGAAGGAAAGGTCCGGGGCGACGGCGGTCTGTTCCGCCGGATTGAACGGCAGCCAGCCCTGCACGCGCATCAATATGTAAAGAATGAGGAAACCGCCGACGTGGAACAGGAGCATGCCGACCGTATAGGTCACCGCGTGCTGCTCATTGCGCTCGTTGACGCCGGCGATCTTGAAGATCGCGACCTCGACCGGCCGCAGGATCGGCGACAGAAAGGTGCGCTCGCCGCTGAAGACGCGGGTCATATAGGCGCCAAGGAACGGCACGATGGCGATAATGATCGCGCAATAGAGCAGAATCTGAACCCAGCCGATGACGGTCATGGTCGTTATCCTTCAGAACTGCTCGGGCTTGAGCAGAGCGTAGGTCAGGTAGACGAGCAGCCCCAGGGTGACGAGGGCGGCGAGCGAATAATCGAAGATCATGACGGTCTCCTCAAAGCAGGTCGCAGGCGTAGACGTAGCCAATCGACAGCGCAAAAAAGACGAACCCGATCGCCAGAATGACGACGTCCATCATGGGAATGCTCCAACTGTGTTTTCTGGAATTAGCCGGCAGAGCCCTAATGCAGCGCCGTCAACATGCCCAAAAATTCTCCGCCCATTGACGCGGAATTAGACTGCCACGGGTTTGCATAGGAATTCGAGACGGTGGCGAAGGGACTAGTATAGGAATGCTATAAAAGCAGCGTGGAACGGCGTTAAAGGAACGTGTCTCCTAAGGCACACCTCACCTCAAACGGTGATTGGCTGCCTAAAACGACAGCATTTTCTTTTGACTTGTGCTACTAAAAAACAACGCCGCCCGCGCAATCCATTTTCGCGGGCTGCGAGAGCGCTCTCAGTACCCAGATCGTCTTGCCTAGGAGGAGACTATGAAGCGAATCATTGTTTCATTTGCTTTGGCAGTCAGTCTGGCTTCCACTTCCGCCATCGCCGCCGATATGGCAGTAAAGGCGCCGCCACCGGCGCCCGCGCCATCGCCCTGGGATATCGCCATCACCGGCGCTTTGATGTCGGACTATAATTTCCGCGGCATTACCCAGTCGAACCACCAGCCGTCGGCCCAGGTCGGGTTCGAGCCGCGCTACAACTTCACGCCGGCCTGGCAGGCTTATATCGGAGTTTCCGGCGAGAGCATCGATTTCCCGAATCGCGCGGCGGCCGAGGTCGACTTCTACGGCGGCATTCGGCCGACCTTCGGCAAGCTCGCTCTGGATTTCGGTGTTTGGTACTACTATTACCCGGACGGCCAGTGCTTTAACACGGCGGCACTTTGCAGCTCGCTTGGCGGCGCCTCGAGCACAGCGCTCAGCTTGCCGAACGGCAATACTGTCAAAGAAAACCTCAGCTTCTATGAAGGCTACGGCAAAGCCACCGTCACGGTGAACGACAACTTTGCCTTTGGCGCGCAAATCTGGGGTTCGCCCTCGGTGCTCAATTCAGGCGCGCCCGGTATCTACTATACCGGCAACGCGACGCTGACCGCGCCTTCAACCTGGCTTCCCAACGGCATTGGCGCCTACGCTTCGGCGGACGTCGGTTGGTGGCAGCTGGGAACGTCCGACGCCTTCTATGCGGTTCCGGCGTTCCCCACTGGCGTCCCCTACACGAGCTATTTGAATTGGGATGCCGGCCTGGGTTTTACCTGGAAGGTGTTCACGCTGGATCTGCGCTATTACGACACCAACCTGACCAAGGCTCAGTGCAACGTTTTCACCAGCGACCAAACGGCAACATTCGCGGCGGGCAATGTGACCGCGCAAAATCCCGGTGGTCTCGGCTCCAATTGGTGCGGCGCGGCCTTTATTGCCAAGCTTTCGATCGCCACCTCACTGAGCGCGATCAAATAGCTCGGGACGAACTCCGCAACACGTGACGGCCGGTGGCGGCAACGCTGCCGGCCGCTTCGTTTTAGCGGCGCTTACTCGGCCGCCGAAGCCAGCGGCATCCCCGTACCTGATAGAAATCCTCATCCGGCACCAGCATGACGCGGCGGCCGTGGAAGGCGTTGAGCGTCGAGCGATGGCCGATGGAGATGATGGTGGGTTCTTGAGACGCTCCTGCAGCAAGCGGTACAGCGCCACCTCGGCGGCTTCGTCGAGCGAAGCAGTCGCGTAGTCGAGGAAGAGGCAGTTAGTCTCTTGCGTCTATCGGCTCTCCTCGCGCGTCCTGAGTCCAACGGCAATCTCCGGGGAATGGAATGTGTGGCAACGTCTGGGCCAATGGTTATTTAATCTGCATCGCAGGAGCCCGACGGAGCCGCATTCGCTGTCATTCTCGGCAGTCGATCCTCGCCCAACGCAAAGCGACCTGTGCCGCAAGCCCCGACTTTCATCGCGCGTACCGTCCGCTTCTTAGAGCATAATCCGATTGGGTTGAATCGGAAGCGAAAGGATTGGGATTCATAAAAGTTTGCCGATCGGCGAGTCTGCTCGAATTGATGATTCGGGGGAGACACCGATGCCGAAGCCCTATTCGCGTGACTTGCGTGGACGGGTGGTGGGTGCAGTGGAGGCGGGAGCCTCTTGTCATGAAGCCGCGGCAGCGTTTGAGGTAAGCCCGAGTTCGGCGATCCGGTGGGTTGCGCGCTGGCGGCAAACTGGATCGGTGGCCGCCAAGCCCATGGGCGGCAAGCGCTCGCCGCTGGATGCTCACAAGCAATGGCTGCTGGAGCTGATCGCCGCCGAAGCGGACCTGACGCTGGAAGAAATTCGTGGCCGGCTGCGCGGGCGCGGCATTGCGGTTAGCGCCAGTTCGGTGTGGCGGTTCTGCGAGCGCCACAACATCACTTTCAAAAAAAAGCCTGCACGCCGCCGAACAGGACCGCGACGACGTCCGCACCGCACGCGCCAACTGGAAGCGCGAGCAGCCGCGGCTTGATCCGAACAAGCTCATCTTCATCGACGAGACCGGCACTTCAACCAATATGACCAGGCTGCGTGGACGCTGCCCGCGCGGCAAACGGCTGTTCGCCAAAGTTCCGCACGGCCACTGGAAGATGACCACCTTCGTCGCTGGCCTCCGGCAGGACGGCATGACCGCGCCATTCGTCGTCGACGCTCCGATGAACGGCGAAATCTTCCTGACCTATCTCGAGCAGTGCCTGGTGCCGATACTGTCGCCGGGCGAGATCGTCAGCATGGACAATCTTCCCGCCCACAAAGTCGTCGGCGTGCGCGAGATGATCGAAGCCACGGGCGCGATGCTGTGGCTGCTGCCACCCTATTCCCCAGACCTCAACCCAATCGAACAGTCCTTCGCAAAACTCAAAGCCCAACTGCGCAAGGCCGGGGAGCGTTCAATCCCCGCGCTCTGGGATCGGATCGGAACGGTCCTCCAAAGCTTCACCCCGCACGAATGCAAAAACTACTTCACACACGCCGGATATGGGTCAAACTGACAGGATTCCGCTCTAGCTCTGGGAAAGCGCCTCAGACCTCCTTGCCAAAACATGGAGAAGGATCGCCGCGCTCGCGGCGACATTAAGTGACTGGACGAAGCCGGAACCGGGGATGGTGACGATCTCATCGCACGCCTCGAGCGTCGCGCGCGGCAGTCCATGCTCTTCGTTACCGATCACCAAGGCGAATGGCCGTTCGGCCCGGTGCAGCGCGTCGATCGGTTGCCCATTCTCGGCTGCAGTGCCGATCACGCGATAGCTTTGACGCAGCAATGTGTGGGCAAACCGGATACTGCGATAGAGCTCCACAAATTCCAACCCGCCCTCGGCGACGCGATAGCTCGCGTCCGATGGTCCTGCCTGCGCTGGATGATCCGACAGCACTATCCGGGGAAGCCCGAAGAAGGCGGCGGTTCTGGCGATTGCGCCGAGATTGTGCGGATTTCCAACGCCGTCCAGCAGCAGTGGCTGGCCGCCGCGGGCCCAGCCTGTGACTTTGGCGAGGTCGAGGATCGGCACCGGCCTTCACGGCGACGAGAAGCCTGCCTGAGCGAATCGACCGGTATTGGTTGAATTTGGCCAAATCGGGTGAGACCCTCAATGTCCTTTGAGCCGACACTGGGGCATCCGGAATGTTTGAGCGTCTGCCTGTCCTGTTCCGTTCCGCGATGTACGCGCTTCGCGGGGGCTTCCTCATTCGGCCGTTGGCCATCGCCGTAGTCCTGGGAATTGCGGGCGCCGCGCTCTCGTCGCTGGAAGAAACGACACCCCAGATCAGCGCCTGGATCCCAAACACTCTATTTCCTTCACACCAGGACCCCGGCGTGGCTCAGGTAATCCTGAGCAGCATCGCGACCTCGATTATGACGGTCGTGTCAATCGTGTTTGCGATCTTGCTGATGACGCTCACGCTCGCGTCGACGCAATTCTCGCCGCGCATCCTCATTAGCTTCGTCAGAGACCGCACTACGCAATGGACACTCGGCGTCTTCCTGGGAACATTCTCCTACTGCATTGCGGCATTGCCCGCCGCACGCGCATTGCCGCATCCGTTCGTGCCGGTCGCGACCGTGACGGGGGCGATGGTGCTCGCTCTCGTCTGTGTGGGATGGCTGATCTACTTCATCAACCACATTTCTCAATCAATCAGCGTAAATCACATCGTGGATCGAATTGCGCGGGAAACCGAGGGGGTCATCGACGAACTCATGCCCTATCCGCGTGGCTCGTTTCCCTTGCCGTATCGGAGCGAAGTGTCTCCGGCAGAAGACGGCGTCATCCTCAATCGGCAATCCGGCTATATCCGCTATGTCGATATCAAACACCTCATTGCGCTGGCGCAGGCCTACCGCATTTGCGTATATTTGGAACGTCGCGTCGGCCAGTTCGTCCCAGCCGGCGTTCCGCTGGTGCGCGTGTCGAAGCCGGAGCGGGTGCCAGCCGACGGCGCACTCCATCTCACTGCCGCGTTCGACATTGGTCCGACGCGCACCATGCAGCAGGATGTCGAGTTCGGCATCATCCAGATCGTCGACATCGCGCTGCGGGCGATGTCGCCCGCGGTCAACGATCCCAGCACGGCAATCAGCTGCGTGGACCAGCTCTGCCGTATCATGATCCTCTGGACTAGCCGCATGCCGCCGCCGTCCCACTATTACGCGCCGCCGCACGTACTGCGGCTCTTCGTGCCGTTGATAAGCTTCGATGGCCTGCTCGATACGGCGTTCGAGCAGATCAGACACTATGCCGCTGCCGACGTGGCGGTAAGCTTACGGTTAATGCGGGCCTTTAGCGATATTGCAAGCGTCACCCAGCATGCCGATCTTCGCACGGGACTTCTCGATCGCGGACGGCGCGTGGCGGCCGGTTGCGCCGGGCACCTGCCGAAAGATGAGCTACTAAAATTACAGCAGCGTCTCGCGGCGCTCGAGACCATTATCGCGGCAGAGGGCTGAAAGGTCGCTGAAAGACTTCGGTCAAGCTCGCGTTCCTCCTCTTTATCCATTGACTCGCGTGCGCGAGGGCCGCGCCGTCCTGAGCGCGGTCGGTCAGCAGCGCGACCCGCCGTCGCGACTTCGTTTTAGCGGAATCCGGTTCGGGGCGAACGATGGCGCTCGGGCGTTCGCGGCGATCGATCATGCGGCCGCCGCGGCGCCGGCACTGGCCGCGAGCTACGGGGTCATCGCCAGGATGAACCCCGCGCCTCCGGACGAGGTGACCGGGCGCGTTCCTCCTCTTTATCCATTGACTCGCGCGCACGAGGTCGACAGCGCGACCCGCTGGGGCCGCCACCTGGCCGCCGTCGGCCGATTCCATTTTCGCTCAATTCGGTTCGGGGCCGCCGTCGCCATCGGGGCGACGATGGAGCTCGGGCGCTCGTGGCGAACGCTGCTGATGATGTTGCTGCTGCGGCCGCGCGGCGCCGGCGAGCCACGGGGTCATCGCCAACAGGCGGCATTGAAAGACCAGCGGTTTAGGGGGCGCGTTCCTCCTCTTTATCCATTGACTCGCGCGCACGAGGGCCGCGCCGAGCCAGCAACGGTACGCGGCCTACCCGTTTACTGCGTCTATAATTGATCTCGGCGAGGAGTCCTCCTCGATGTTAGGAGGCCCACCGGTGTGGGTTTTGGCGCCGGTTAGGTCGGGCGCCGGGGTGGCCTAGATTGCACCCCTGGGCTCCTCCGTTTGGGCGCGGGCTACATCGTACCAACGCCCGCGCCGCGCCGAACAGTTTCCCAAGAGAATGTTGATCTGTCGCAAAAGATCGCGGTCCAGAGCCGTCAGGGACTGCTGCCCCGCATGGAGGCGGGATGCCCCGGCAACTTCAGCGTTTTGCCGGTGTCGCGCACATTGCCGGCCTCGATCTTGTAGATTTGCAGGTCGCCGTCCAAGAAATTGCCGACGTAGAGATATTCGCCCTCCGGACTGAAGACTGCGCCTTCGGCGAGACGGCCCGCTTTTACGGAGCCGACCTTGCGGACATGCCCTCCCTCCGTCGACAGAATGTCGAGGAGCGAATTCGACGTGGTAAACCAAGCCTCTTTGGGCGTCCCGCCACTGCCATTCAATGCGACCGCGATGGCTAGCGGGCCGTTCGGACTGACAGCAAGACCCTCCGGTGTTGGTCCAACGCCGACATAATCAACCAAGCGTGGCGGGTTGGCCATAAGGTCGATGACGCTGACCGAGCCCGCGCCTCCGTCGGTCACGCCGCCATTGCCCTGGTTGGCCGTCAAGGCGAAGCGCCCGTCGGCGGTGATCTGCACGTTGTAAGGCCAGACACCGACCGCCAAGTCTTTTTGGCCATAGCTCACCGTGTGCCCGTCAATGTCGAGCCATGCGACCTTGTTGGCCGCATGTTTGGTGACCAGCGCATGCTTGCCATCCGGCGTGATGGCGACCGCCGAGACCGTATCGCCGAGCGAAATCGTCTGGGCGACCTTCACCTCCTTGTCCTTGATCGTCAATACGACGACCGAGTTGTCGGCGCGGCTGGCAACGAGCGCGAGATCGCCGGCGCGATTGATCGCCATGCCTGACGGCTGTTTGCCGACTTCCAACGTGGTGACGAGCTTCGGCGGCGCCGCCGTCAAATCGATCACGTAAATCTTGTTATCGGGCACCGGCTTCCAGCCGGTGCCGTCCGGCTGATAGTTCAACGAATTGGCGACCAGAGCCAACGTCTCGTTCGGCGTGATGGCAAGATTGGTCGGCGGCCCGATCACCGTGTTCATGAGCTGAAGTGTTGCGACAATTTTCGGCGCCTCGCGGTTCTTGATGTCGACAATCACGACTTCATCTTTGCCCGGCTCCGTAAAGACCGGCTTGCCGGCATCGTTAAACTGCAGCTTGTTGTCGTCGCCAATGACCAGAAATTGCCCATAGGCGGAGGCGGAAAAGCCGAACAACAGCCCAACCACGCCAACCTGCGCGGAGAACCTCGCATATCGTCGCATCATCATGTTCCTCCCGGAAATCGGCCAGATTGGCCCCGTCATTCTGCCGCGGCAACGTGGGCAATCACATTAAAGCATATTCAACTATTAATGTACGCGTACCGGCTGCGTGACGAATCGTTCGCCTGAAACGGGCATGGACGGTTCGACCAAGACCGCTGCCGTCCCAAGCCGACGCCTTCAGGCAACCCCTCAGGGGGTTAAGCCGGGTGTTAGCGGGCGTTGCCGACGGAAAAGCGAGTCGTCTCAGTCGTGGAAGGCGGTAAAGGGCACCGCCGTCGAAGGGTCGGAGCTGTGCCGGGCTGCGTCCTCGCCCACGCTAGAATTGTCACCGGTGTGCGTTGCCCAATGGACCGAAAATTTCATCTGGCGGATCGCTGTCACCGCGCGGCGACTGGCGCGCCCCGTCGGACGCGAGCGCCGAGGTTTGGCTGGCTGAGCTCGCCGAGAATGTCCCCGAGGCGTGAGAGCAGCTCGGACAGCTTGATGAGGCCTTTCATCAAGGTGCGGCATTACCGACTCGGCCAGATCGTTGATGTTGCGAGCGCTCGCAACCGTTGGCCAGCCGGCATTGCGGAACGCCACGGCGGCCGCATGTCCGAGACGCTTGAGCATCCGGTAATCAGGATGGGACCGTGATCACGTTTGCAACTCATGCCGCTCCGTCAGGACCAATGTCAGGCCCTGCCTGAGTTGTTGACGCGGCATCCGACCGGCCGCATCACGTCCGCACGAAATTCGAAACCAGCTTTCGTCCGAGCGACCAGGCGGCTCCAGGTACTCGATGGCTCGCCGCGATGACGGCCTCGACCGCTTTCATCATCCACTCGCAATCGGAATCCGAGATCGCCAGCGGTGGCAGAAACTTTACCGCGTGACTGTCGGTGCCAGCAACCTGTGAAAGGATCTTATGGTCGGTAAAGAGGGGTATAGTAATGAGCTGAGCGAACAGGCCCTTGCGCGCCGCCTCCATCAGATCCCACGCTGTCCGCAGGCCAAGCGATTGCGGGCGGGCAAAATCGATGGCGATCATCATGCCCTTGCCGCGGACCTCGCGCACGAGTTCGTAGCGCGCGACGATGTCGGAAAACCCGCGCATGAGGCGGTCACCGGTGCTCGCCGCCTTTTCGACTAATCGCTCTGAAGCGAGCACATCGAGGGTTGCGATGCCTGCCGCCATCGCGAGATTGTTTTCCGCAAAGGTGGACACCATCACCAGGGCCCGATCCATGCGATCAAGCACTTTGTCAAAGGCGGACTTTCGCATGAGCACGGCGCTCACCGGCATGTAACCGCCTGACAGTGCCTTTGAGAGAAGCACCATGTCGGGCTCGACGTTCCAATGCTCCACGGCGAGAAACCGGCCGGTGCGTCCGAGACCCGTCTGGACCTCGTCAGCGATGAACAGCGTTCCATGGCGCCGGCACAGGGCGGCTGCGTTCTTGAGATAGCTGACGGCCGGCATGTTGACGCCTTTGCCTTGGATCGGCTCGACGATGAAAGCCGCAACGGTGCCGCCGTTCAGTGCTTGCTCGAGCGCGACAAGATCGTTGAACGGGATGCGCACGCAATCGGGCACGAACGGCCCGAAGCCGCTTCGGAACGCCTCGTCGCCGTTGATGGACAAAGCGCCGTAGGAGACACCGTGAAAGGCATGATCACAATAAACGATGCCTGGCCGGCCAGTCGCGGCGCGCGCGAATTTCATGGCGGCTTCGACGGCCTCGCCTCCTGAATTGGCGAACAGCACCTTATCAAGATAGGGAACCTGCTTAAGTAAGCGTTCGGCCAGGATGGCGGCCAGTCTGGGAGCATCCATCTGAATGAGATTTGGCAGATCGCTATCGAGCACGCTCTTGAGCGCTGCCCGCACCGCTGGGTGGTTCCGACCGATGGCGAACACGCCAAAGCCGCTCAGCAGATCAAGGTAGCGGGTCCCGTTGCGGTCATAGAGATAAGATCCTTCGCCGCGGCAGAACCCGACATCATAGCCCACTATCTTGAGCATCCGAACGAGTTGCTCGTTGCTATGACGGCTGTAGAGCTCGTAACAATCGCTATCGTGACACGCGAACAGCGCGGTCATGTCCAGACTACGGCCGTCATCTAGAGCGTCCGATAGGCTCAATGTCACATCCCGCGATCGGTCATGATATTCTGCACCAGTTGGCACTTTCGCTAGGATCTCACCCCAAGCTTCTCATATCTTTTCTCTTTGAACGTTGACTCACATCAATTATCGGTCCTCACAGGGTGTTCGGATAGCTGCGGGTCCTTCCGCCATGCTCACGGTCGATTGGCTTATCGCGTAGGTAGATTCGCGTCCGTAGACGTTTCATACGCGAGTGATTGTCACGCAAGCATCTATGGGAGATGGAGGGGAAGCAAGCCGTCCAGGCCTAAGGAGAGAAGGCCGATAAAGGTGATCATCAGTACCTCTATCAGGACATCTCGGCGCGTCCGTTCCGGCGGGTGTTCAACTTGACCGATTATGTCGAGGTCAAGGGGGCTTCGTTCGAGGGCGGACTGCCGAAGATCGAACTGGTGCGGGAAGTCCCGAGGCGAGGCTCAAAGGACCGTGTTTCGGCGGGAGCCGGGATCGCTCGCGTTTCAGAAACTCCGGCTGCCGTCTCTCGCACGCGGCCGTTTATTGCGCGCATTTGCTGGCCGCGTCGGCAAGCTGGACGTGCTCAGCAAACCCGATTGATCAACGAACGAAAACTGAACGTCGTGCTACCATTTTGCTACCCAACCCGGTAGCAGCGCACGATACCAAACGAGACTGCCGCGGACGGCCGCGCCAAAAACCTCAAAGAAAACAACACCGCGCAGAACAGGCCATCACGTGCTGAAACGGCCGTAACCGAATTTCGAGTGCGGTGCTCTAACCCCTTCTGCTGGACGCCGCCATGAAACTCCGGCTCGAGGCCCGTGTCAGTTCGGATTCGCCTGACGCCG
>Ga0208820_1002004_pt1 | contig 10485 bp, 8 predicted proteins | sample June2015DPH_16_5_FD_184713 | JGI IMG/M metagenome (GOLD analysis project Ga0208820, IMG submission 184713) | Peatland microbial communities from SPRUCE experiment site at the Marcell Experimental Forest, Minnesota, USA - June2015DPH_16_40... | ecosystem: Environmental > Terrestrial > Soil >...
ATCGACTGAATCGAAAATCAACACCACTCCGGCGAGCTCCTGTGATTTTGCCGCCAGCTCCGCATAGTTCTTGTCGAGCAAAGACTTGGCGAACTCGAGTTTTGCTTGCGCACCGCTGTTTTCTTCGTTTTCATGGATCTTCTGCACCGAGATGATTTTCACGTTCTTGCCCCGAAGCGCATCCCAATCTCCCGGGAAGGGCGCAGTTTCCTCGCGGGACACCAGAAACAGATCGACCGCAACCGGCGCGGCCTTCGTGCTGGCCAGCGGAACGTCCGAAATACCCTCCGGCATCTCCAGGCTGGTGCGCCAAATCCATCCCCGCGACAGGCCCGAAATCCGCACGTGAACCCAGTCCGCATTGAAATCCAACATCTCAAATTCATCGTGCGCGGTCGCCAAAAACAAAGTCTTAGCCTCCAAACTGGGAGACGCAACTACTGGCGTCCCGGTTTTCTTTATGGCGACCAGATTCTTCGGATGCGCCTGGTTCTTGAGCACTTCCTCCAAGCTCGCCACCTCCTCCCGCAACCTGGCTTCCGCTTGATCGGCAGCTTTGTTCTGCGAATTTCTCGTCTCCGCCCGTGGCTGACTGGACAGGCCCGGTTCCAATGAAGACGAGAACGAGCGCCCGGTTTCCGGCGACTGGGGCATCGGCGCCGAGATCGCGGGTTCCGCGATGCCCGCAACTCCTTTCTCCGGGGTTGCCGACCGCTTGCCGGACGCCGCCAGTGGAGCGGTCACCTGAAAACCTTCCCTGGAACTCCCGCTAGAACTGCCGCCCGAATTCGTCGCACCGGCGCTGCTCCCTAGCAGATCGGATAGCTGGTCAAGGAGGTCGGATTCGATCCGGCCATTCGAAGGCAGCAGTTGGTATCCCGAACGAGATGGAGTTGAATCCGTGTACCAGGCCGTCACCTTGCTGTTCACCCGTACCACCGATCCACCCGATGCCGTCGAACTCACCTGCACGGCAGATTGGTAATAAGCGCGCCGGTATTGGTTCAAAGGATGATCGCCCGGCAAGGCGAATCCTTCGAGCACCGGCAGCCGTCCACGCATGGAGGGTTGCAACTCCTTGAGCGCTTTTTCCACCGCGCTTTTCGACTGACTGTAGGTGCGCTCATACGGCCCTGCTTGCGGACTTGGTTGCGCGCGGCCGCTCTGCGCCGAAGCCGCTAGAGGCACGACCAGGAGAAATGCGGACAGCGCGGCGCGAAGGACTCGGCGAGCGCTTGGCAGAGTAGCCACTAGCAAAGTAGCGACTGGCAAACCTTGCCCGGTCATGGCACCTGCTCCAACTGGTCGCGTTGAATCCATCCGTGCTGTCCGTCGCGGGTTTCGACGCCGTACCAGTAAGTCGTGGAAATTTGAATCAGGACTTCGACTCCGGGCTCCAGAGATTTCAGCGTGCTTGCGGTGTGGAACGGAGCAGACTTGAGCGCAGCTCCAGGCTTCTTGACGAGCCGTTCCACCTGACTGCGCAGCTCGGCGACGCGTTGCTCCAGCGATGGAGCGGGCAGTTCGTACGCCGCCGCTTGGCCGGGCGTGGCCCCCATCGGGCTCTCGCCATGCGAATTTTCGATGGGCGTCTCCGGCGGCGGAGTGCTCAACACAATCGTGTCACTGCCCAGGCCGAAGTTTTCCTTCGCCAAGCGATCCTGTTTCGCTCGCAAAGCTTCGGCGTTTTCCTTTTTCATCAGTTCGACCGCGTCCAGGCGTTCGCGGATGTCCTTGTACTCCTCGCTTTCCACCGAGCCGCTCGAGAGATGGATGGTGTGCCGTAAATCCTCCACAAACACAGCGTCAATGCGCAGCACGGTATTTTCGAAGCCCTGTACCTGCACCACGTAGCGCACGGCCAGCGTCCCCAGATCGCCGCTGTTTTTGAAATTCCGCGGATCGAGCGCGTGCTTCCGCACCTTGTAGAAAACCTTGCCGCCCTCCGTCCATTGCGGAAAAACCGGCGTCGACGCGGCCGCGACCGCTCCCTTGACGTACTCGTCTTTGTCGTATTCCTTGGTTCCCCGGATAATTGTGTTCTGCGCCACGTCTTCCACCACCTTCGCCACCTCGGGCTCCGGCAGCGGAATACTGAGGATCAGGCCCTCGCCGTACGCGAGAACATCTTTTTCACGGCCGTGCAAGGGGATTGCCGCCGCTGTGAGCAGAAGAAAAACTGCGGTCATCCGCGGATAAGACGCAGCTCGATGAAACATAACCCCGTGTAACGCAACCCAACGAACCAGCCCCATACCGCGAAAACTCTTGTCCCACATCACGACTAGCTCCGGTATTCCCGATGCAAGAGTCTCTTACGCTAGGTTCATCCTGTCAACTGGCTTAGCGAGCACGCTACTTGCCGTTTCTCCGATCACGCTCGGGCGGCATGTCAAAAGATTGTAAAAAAAATCTTACAAATCCCTTGCACTTCGTTTCTGACGGTAGTACTATTCCGCGCCTGTGGGGTGGTAGGGTAACTAGACCACCAACCGTAAACCTGTTGGGTCGGGCGCTGCAGCTACTAAGCCGGGGCCTTTATGCTTAGCCGCTCCCAGCGCGCTCTGGTTTGAGTGTAGTGGGGACCTCCGTTTTTGCAAGAAAACTTGTGAGCTTAGTTGAGGAGTGCAGCCATGCGTATGTGGGCGCAGTCTCATCTCTGTCCGAAGCCGCAGCGGGTAAGTTCCGTCCTCGCCGCTGCATTCGCGTTAGTGTTTCTGCTCTTGGGCGCCAGCCAGCCGGCGAGCGCGTTACCAGCCTTCGCCAGGAAGTATGGGCTACGTTGCTCGGCTTGCCACGAGTCGTGGCCCGCCTTGAACAACTTCGGGCTGAAGTTCCGAGACAATGGCTATCAGCTGATGAACGATCGGGATTCTCCTATCTGGCAGAATCCCGGCTACTGGCCGGTGACTTTCCGTATCACTCCGATCTGGCACAGGGTGAGCAGCCTTCAGCAGGTGGACACATACTCAACCAGCGGGAGTGCTTCGACGGCCCAACGAATCACGTCGTCCGGCTTTGACCTGAGCGGGCTCGACTTCCATACTGGTGGAACTCTGGAAAAGAATTTCTCCTTCTATGTGCTTCCGTCGTCGGATTCCACCGGAGCGTTTCATTTTGAGAGCGTCAATGCGCGCGTGGATAACATCGGAGGCAGCCCTTGGCTCAACATCAGGCTAGGTAAATTCGAGCTCAACAACCTGCTTTCTGAAAAACGCACCCTATGGCTCACCGGTAACGGCGGTATCTATCAGACCTATCACTTCATCCCGGTGAATGACGGAAACACGTTCGGGCAAATGGGGGACAACCAGCTCGGCGTGGAGTACATGGGACACTCGGTGGACGATCGGACGCGTGTCTCGGCGTCCCTACTCAGTTCGAACGATGGGAGCGTGGGCCTGATTACCGGAGCCAACTCCTATAGCGGATTCTTTACCTTCGACCAGGCCTTTGATGCGGGCAAGTTGGGGACGGAGCGTCTCGGAGCCTACGCCTTTGTAGGACAGGCGGCAACGTACTATCTGACGAATGGCGGGGTGCCCATCCCTGGTTCGGGAATTGGCAACAAGGGCTTCAGTCGTGTGGGCTTCTACGGACAATTCTACTTGGGTTCCCATTTTGACATCAACGTTGTGACCCAGCACGGGTCGGATAACGCATGGTTCGGGCAGAATTATGGCAACGCAATAGCTTCGGATGGCAATGGAACCGCCACCTGCACGAGTACCGCCGGCACCACCGGCTGCCCTCCAAACAATACGCCGGGATCAATGCTTGCGCCGGGATCGCGGGCGCCCACCTGGAACGGCTACACCTTCGAAGCTCGCTACGTATACAGTCCGCAGCTCATCTTCAAGGCCGTCTTTGAGGCGGAACGAATGTCGCAGCAAGCAAATCCGACGAACGCGAGCAACTTGGGAAACATCAACAACTATTCGATCGGCTACCGCTACAACCCGTTTATGACCAGCCGGGCCGGCTTTGCCTATTTCGGCGAATTCAACTTGTTCCACCAAGACGGCACGGGGCCTAACAACTCGTCTGGCAATCCCACCAACATAAACACCAGTGAATTGCTGTTCGGAATTGACTTTGACTTCTAAAGAGGGGGATGACTGTGCATAGAAACTTACTCAAGTGGTCGCTGTTGTTGAGCGCGGTTGTCGCTCTCTGTCTCTCCGCTGCTTCGTACGCGCAACTCACTACGTATCAGCAGCAGGAGTGGTTGCATTCGCCGGCGGCTTCCAGCCACATTGGCAACATAACCGGCGCCGCCCCCGCCGCCGCCATGCCGTATCGGCGGTACTGCGTCGGCTGTCACGGCCCTCTCGGGGATGGCAACGGGGAGAACGCCCAATGGATCAACCCCAAGCCCCGTGACTTCCAACTCGCGATTTTCAAATGCCGCTCCACTCCCACCGGGACGTTGCCCACGGACCAGGATTTGTATGACAGCATCGGCCGTGGCTTGGATCGCTCCAATATGCCGTCGTGGGATGCATTGACCAAGCAGGAGCGGGCCGACCTGGTGGCGTGGATCAAACATTTTTCGCCGCGCTGGCAGAATGAGAAAGCTGGAACGCCAATCCAGATCCCTGCTGAGCCGGAAATCACTCCGGACAGGGTCAAGACTGGTCAAGAAGTGTTCCGGAAGATGGAATGCTGGAAGTGCCACGGCGTCCAAGGCATGGCCAATGGCCCTTCCTCCTCAACCCTAACCGATGACCTTGGGCGGCCTATTTCTCCGTTCAACTTCACGGACGGCTCGCGACCGCTGTGCGGAAGCACGGATCAGGATATCTACAAGATTTTTATGACCGGGTTGGACGGGACGCCCATGCCGTCATTTGCCGACAACATTAAACCGGAGGAGGCTTGGGACCTGGTGTTTTATCTGCGCTCGCTGCAGCCGCACAACGCCTACAACGCCAAAGAAAGGGAGATTGCCAACCAACTGGGGTTGAAACCGGTGAATCCAAACGCACCAGCACAGTGATTGGGAGGGTAACCCTTCCGAACTTAGGAGAAAAGCCATGAAGCATCAACGCAACCGTGGGTGGGCTGCGATCTTAGCCACTCTAGTGTTGGTCGGTCTTGGATCGTTATCGATTAGCCACAAGGCGAGTGCGGCCGCAGAGGGCAAGATTACCGGCACCGTCAAACTGGACGGCACGGCCCCGCACATGAAGGGTATCGAGATGTCAAAGGACCCTGTCTGCGACAAGGCACACGCGAACAACCCCGCCCATTCGGAGAATGTCGTGGTCGGCAAGGGTGGCGGTTTGGAGAATGTTGTTCTCTATATTTCCGAAGGTCTGAGTGCCAGTGAGCTCAACGCGAAACCCACCCAAGTCCCCATATTTGACCAGAAAGGATGTATGTACACTCCCCACGTGCTAGCCATGGACGTAGGCCAGGAATTCAAAGTGGAGACCAGCGACCCGACGGCCCACAATATCCACCCGGAACCCAATCCTCTTACCGGCAATATTCCATGGAACCAGTCGCAACCGCCAGGGGCTGCGCCGGTCGTCAAGAGTTGGAAAACTCCAGAAATGATTCACGTCAAGTGCAATATCCATCCGTGGATGAGTGGCTGGTTCGCGGTGGTAAAGGGTCCGTACGCAACTACGGATGAGAATGGTTCCTACACGATCCAGAATGTGCCTCCTGGAAGTTATACAGTGACTGCGTGGCAGGAAACCTACGGTACGCAGACCCAAAAGGTGACGGTAGCGGCAGGCGCAGCGGCAACCGCCGATTTCACGTTCAAGGCTAAGTGAGAATTCTCGGGTAAAAAATCTCGGGTAAAAAATCAATCCGAGAGCTGGCCAATCCGCCCGTTTTCGACACTCCGCCAGGGGAGAGCCGAGATGCTGCGGAGCCTTCAGCCATAGCACAGGAGGGTACATGGAAACGGCAATCGGAGTATTTTCTTCGCGTGATCACGCGGAGAGGGCGGTCAAGGAGTTGCGGGAGCGGGGCGTTCCGGAAGAATCCATCGTTTTTTTAACGCGCTCGGAAAGCGAAGCCAAAACCATCGCGAAAGAGCTCGGCGCATTTGTGGGAGGCTTCGTGGGGGGAGCCGCCGGGCTGACCACCGGGGTGGTCGCGGCAACGCTGCTTCTTCCCGGGATCGGGACGGTATTCGCGCTAGGGATCGGCGCTGCCGCGCTGCTCACAGGCGCAGGTGCGGGCGCGGGTGCGGGCTCCGCCGCCGGATCGGCGGCAACGCGAGAGGCGAACGCGCCGCAGCCGACAACGGCTGAAAAGTCCTCTGAGGACGTGGCCTTCTTCCAGGAAGTACTCAAAGAAGGGCGCTCTCTGATTGTGGTTCGGACAGAGTCAAAGGAACTTGCGAGTTCCGCGTGCGCCGTTCTTGACCGGCTGGGAATCGGAATGGAAGGACGGAGCCCCGTCAAGATGCAAACCAGCGCCCGCCAGGTGGGAGGAGTGACCGTCCTGGACATCAGCGGAAGAATTACGGTGGGCGAGGGAAATGTCATTCTCCGCGAGATTGTTCGAGATCTGGCGGAAAAAGGCGCCAAGGCGATCGTGCTGAACCTGGGTGAAGTCCAGTACGTCGACAGTTCTGGTGTCGGGGAGTTAGTCAAGGCTCACACCACGATTCGGAACCAGGGTGGGCAATTGAAACTCACCAATCTGAACAAGCGAGTACATGATTTGCTCGAACTGACCCGGCTGTCTGCCGTTTTCGATATTCAAAAGGACGAGACGAGCGCGATCAAATCCTTTGGCGGATCGTCACAAGGGGCGGCATAGCGCATCAGTTTTGCGGGGCGTTTATCGTGAGGTCCCTCGCGGGGAGGACGGGCAATCCTTCTGAAACGGACTCATGAAGACTAGCTGAAACCGGTCGAGGCGAGGACATCATGGCGAAATTCTTTGCGGTCACCATTATCGTAATCGCGATCCTTTCCGCGATTCCCATCCTGCGACACACCTGGGTGGCGCCGGAGGATATCTCGACCCATGGAGCTCTGATCGATGAGCAGATGTCAGAGACCATGGCGGAGGCTGGGATCTCCTTTCTCGCCGCACAGTTCGTTTTGGCGATTTTCATCTGGAAGTTCTCGAACCCTGGCCCCAACGCAAAGACTAAGAATTTTCCCGGCGGCGCCAAGGGTTTGGTGATTGCTGCCTTGCTGGTTGTGGGCATAGAAGTTCTGGCCCTCGGAATCTTCGGGGTCAAGGCATGGGCCAACGTGTATCTCACCCCGCCGTCGGCCAACGCCATGCCCATCCAAGTACAAGCCGGGCAGTTCGCTTTCTATTTCCGCTACCCCGGTCCGGATGGAACCTTCGGCCCGCTTCACCCGGAGCTCATTAATGAAAGCACGCAGAATTTCTATGGTCTCGACCTCGACCATGATCAGGATTCCAAAGACGACATTGTGACCGCCGAGATGGCCATCCCGGTCAACAAGGAAATCCATCTGCTCATGCATGCGAAGGATGTTGGACATTCCTTTTTTGTGCGGGAGTTGCGGGTGCAACAGGATTTCGTTCCCGGACTGGATGTCTCTCTGCACTTCACGGCCACCAAGATCGGCAAGTACGAAATTGTCTGTACCCAGCTTTGTGGCCTGGGACATTACAACATGAAGGCATACCTGGAAGTCATGTCGCAGCAGGACTTCGATGACTGGATAAAGAAAGAAGCGGCAATGCAGTAGCTCTTCCGGTCCCGCGATCGCGCACGAATGGATCACGGCAAATCTTTTGAGGTGAGGATATGCACGACGTTGCAGCGCACGCGGCGCACCACGCTCCTCCGACAAGTTTCATTCGGAAGCACGTCTTCAGTCTGGACCATAAAGTGATCGGCAAGCAGTATTACGGGTTGGCCCTGCTCGCCGCTCTTGCCGGAATGGTGCTTTCCTGGTTCATGCGCATCCACCTGGCGTGGAACAATGCCGCGATCCCCGGCCTGCAACTGCTTTCGAAAACCGGCGCTCCGGGCGGGTTGATGACCCCAGAGTATTACCTGCAACTGATGACCATGCATGGCACCATCATGGTTTTTTTTGTGCTCACTACCGCTCCGTTCGCGGCCTTCGGAAATTTCTTCCTGCCCATCCAGGTAGGTGCCGAGGACATGCCCTTCCCGCGATTCAACATGATGTCGTTCTGGGTCACGTTCACGGCTTTCGTGGTCCTCATGTCGTCGTTCGTTCTCGGCGATGGACCCACGCTGGGTGGCTGGACCCAATATGCGCCCCTCAATGCGGTGGGTTCGGTTGCGGGCCCTGGCCAAGGCCTGGGTGTGGTGCTTTGGGCAACTTCCATTGGGCTGTTTTGTGTTGGCCAGTTGCTGGGCTCACTAAACTTCATCACCACCACGCTTGATCTCCGGGTCAAAGGCATGAGCCTCCTGCGCCTCCCGCTCAGCGCATGGGCATGGTTCATTACCTCATGCATGGGGCTGACAGCATTTGCCGTGTTAATGCCGGCATGTATCCTCGTTATTCTGGATCACGTGGCCGGGACCAGCTTCTTTGTCGCATCGAATCTGGTGATCAATGACCAGGTGCAGCCGCACTCGGGCGGATCGACTCTGCTCTGGCAGCACCTGTTCTGGTTCTTCGGACATCCCGAAGTCTATATCGCAATCGTGCCCGGCATCGGCATCGTCTCCCACATCCTGGTTACCAATATGCGCAAGCCGATGCTGAGCCATCGAACCCTGATCTATTCCATGGGCGCACTTGCCGTCCTTAGCTACATGGTCTATGGGCATCACATGTTTGTCAGCGGGATGAACCCGTTCTCCTCGCTGGCGTTCTCTTTCCCCACGCTGGTCATCACCATCCCGTCCACCATCATAGTGCTAGTGCAGGTCTTCAGCCTCTATGGTTCAAAGCTGCGTATCAACTCGGCGTCGCTGTTTTCCTTGGGCTTTATTTCGATGTTCGTTGCCGGAGGCGTGAGCGGTTTCTTCCTGGCTCAGCCATCGATCGATATCATGCTCCATGCGACCTACTTTGTGGTGGGCCATTTTCACATGGTGATGGGCGTCGCGGCCATGTTCGGCATCTTCGCGGGAACTTACTTCTGGTTTCCCAAGATGGTCGGACGAATGATGAACGAGACTCTGGGAAAAATCCATTTCTGGCTCAGCTTCGTGGGCGCCTATTGCATCTTTATGCCTTTCCATTACTTGGGCATGGCCGGGAATGTGCGCCGCTACTCGACGTTCACGGATGACTTTCTGCAGCCGCTGATCCCGGTGCATCGTTTCATCACCGTCGCTGCTCTAATCACCGGAGCAGCCCAGCTTATTTTTCTTTATAACCTGATTCACAGCCGGTTCTGGGGCAAGCCGGCGCCGGATAACCCGTGGGAGGCCACTTCGCTGGAGTGGAGCGCGGCTACGCCTCCGCCTTTCGACAATTTCGGCGGTAAGCATCCGGTGGTTTACCACGATCCCTATCAATACGGAGTGCAGAGTTCGGTCGGCGACTATGTGATGCAGGCTTCGCCGGAGCAAGTTAAGACGGAGCACGATGAGCAGTAACTCGCAAAGATAACTCGTAAACAGGCATCTGAGGGGAGTTTCGGTCGTTATGGCAACTACAATAAATCAACCGCCGCAAATCGATTCGCACCGTTTGCCCGATGAAGGGCACTCGGGCAACGGCGGTTGGAGAAACCCGGTTCCGGCGGATGGGGGCCTGCGTGTGGCACTGGACTACTCGCCGCCAGCGTCTTCGACCGGCATTTGGGTAGTGCTTTTCGCCATTACGATGATGTTTGCCGCGTTCACCAGCGCACTGATCGTTCGTAAAGGTTCATCGCTCGACTGGAAGACCTTCCCGCTGCCGCCGATCCTCTACTTCAACACTTTTTTGCTCCTGGCCAGCAGCGTGACCCTGGAGGTCTCGCGTCGCCGCGTCGCCGCTTTCATGGGCGGCATGAAAAGTCAGGTTGAGGACCCGGCACGCTGGCTCTACATAACCTTATTCCTCGGCCTGCTTTTTGTGGGCGGCCAGTATGTCGCTTGGTCGCAATTGAGGGCCGAGGGGGTCTATTTGGCCACCAATCCAAGCAGTTCTTTTTTCTATTTGCTGACGGCTATACATGCGCTGCACGTGCTGGGCGGCTTGGGTGGACTGATCTATGTCATTCGCAACCTGAATAAGTCGGTCCTACAGAGGAGTCAACTGGTTGCGACCGCGCGTTACTGGCATTTCATGGGCATTCTTTGGGTGTACTTGCTGTTGCTGCTTTGGATGAAACTTTAACCGACTCGATAATTAGGAGGCGCCGTGAGCCAAGGGGATTTGACCATGGAAGGGCACACCACAGCTCTTACTGTAGGACCGGCATTTTCGATTCCTACAAAAAAGCTGGCGATGTGGCTGTTCATTATCGCCGACACCATGACCTTTGCCGCGTGTCTGGTGGCCTATGGATTTCTGCGCAATGGGACTCCCAACTGGCCCAGACCGTTCCCCGGCA
>Ga0208820_1002007_pt1 | contig 10481 bp, 10 predicted proteins | sample June2015DPH_16_5_FD_184713 | JGI IMG/M metagenome (GOLD analysis project Ga0208820, IMG submission 184713) | Peatland microbial communities from SPRUCE experiment site at the Marcell Experimental Forest, Minnesota, USA - June2015DPH_16_40... | ecosystem: Environmental > Terrestrial > Soil >...
GGGTCTGCGCGACCGCGGCATCAAGGAAGCCAGCTTCGTGGTGCTGACGGAAAGCGCGATGCCAGGGATCCTGGCGGAAGTTTCGTTCGTCAGCAGTCCCACCGACGAGCAGAAGTTGCGCAGCGATGGCTACCGCGAACAGGTCGCCGAAGCGCTGTACAAAGGCATTGCACGCTATGCCGCTAGCTCCCACGGCATCAAGGTCGCGAGCGCGCGACGATAGTGTGCAACCGCGAAAGCAGTAATTCGACAATGCTCAGGGCGGAACAACTTGCTTCTGCCAAGGGGGCGTTCAAAGCGGGCCGGGGTAGAGAATCTGTCGCGCTCGCATGGCACGGCCTGCGGATCCACATTTGCGCGCCAAGGGGTGGCCAGGGGGAATCTAGCGCGCTGCGCGGCGCACGGAAACGCCCAAGCGTTTTTGGTTTTTTGGTCAGAATTTCTGCTTGCAAATTTTATGGGCTAGAAAAAGAGGACTCCCAAGGGAGATTTTCTCCACTATGTACTCAAGAGTTAACTTGAAGAGGGGGTGAGCGGGCCGGGGCGCGCGAGCAGGGGTGAGATGGCTATAATTCTCAGTTAGTGTAACTGCCTGATAACTCAAAAACTTTATTCCCTTATGGATGTTACACTTGTATTAACAATAGCGCTTGGCTATTGCAGCGTGTTATACTCCGGCGATGAAATTCCGCATGCTTCAAGAAAATCTCCGCAAGACCCTTTGGGAACGCATTGACGCAGGGGAACTCACTGGCTTGCGTCTGGCGGACCAGACCGGGTTCAAGCAAGCCCACATCTCCAACTTCCTGAACCGCAAGCGCGGTCTCAGCCTGGAGGGCATGGACAAAGTCCTTAGCGTACAGCACCTTTCGGTGCTCGATCTCATCGATCCCGTCGAAGTCAACAAACGCGCCTCGATCCTCCCACCGAGCGAGGACGAATTCGACAACGTGGTGGTCGTCGACCCGCATATCGCGGCCTCCGAAGCGCTGATTATGAGCATGCATGTCAAGGAGATACTGAAGTTTAGGAAGAGCTTTTTGAAGCGCTTGAAGGAGCAAGTGGAAGGCGACCGCAGCGGCTGGGAACGCTTTGTGATCATTAAGGCGGATGCTCAGGAAGGAATGAGCATGTATCCCCGCACGATGCCCGGCGCCACCCTGCTGCTCGACCGCCACTACAATTCGTTGACTCCCTACCGCAAGGGCGAAAGTAACATATACGCCGTGCGTAAGGATGGGACTTGCACGATCAGGTATGTCGAAATTGCGAACCACCACTTGATCCTGCGTCCGCACAACCCGGCCTGCCCGATTGAAGTAATAACCTTGGAAGATGGCCAGAAGCCCGGCGACTACATCGTGGGCCGAGTGTGCTACGTGGGGATCGAAACGTAGAGTGTAAGTGGGGTGCAGTTGTTGGGGTGTAATAACTAGGTGGGGATACTACTGCGGGGTGTACTAACCCCCACATTTCCTTTTTGAACTCTGTGTAAGTGGCTGTACGATCGAGCCAACGCCAGTATTCATGCGGCTTTGAGAGCAAAACGAACTCTACGGAGGCTCGACCCAATGGGTGAGAAACAAAATCAGCCCTTTCAGCTCTCGTTTAACCCTTGTTTGAAAGTTGATTTCCAAGGTTCCCGCGTCAGCTCCGACAGTGGCCTGCTGTTGGTGCGCGAGTTGGATGAACGTTTGGGATTGAGTGCGCTGATCGTCGCAAACGTCATGGACGGTCGGCGGGGAAAAAACACGCAGTTGCCGCTCCCGGACCTGCTGCGACAGTCCATCTACAGTCGCTTGGCAGGATCCGAAGATCTGAACGATGCGGAGCGGCTGTCGCAAGATCCAACGTTCCGGTTGATCGGCTCGGAGAAGATCTGGGATCACGGAGCAGCGTTGCCTTCGCGCCTGCATTGGTTCGAGACCGAGGTGTTGAGCCAAGAGGAGAACCTGGAAGGTCTGAGCCGAACCAATCGGGAGTTGATTGCGAAGGCGGAGGCCGTGGATTCACCCCAGCGGGTGGTGCTGGACATGGACAGCACAGAAATCCCGGTCTATGGGGAACAGGAGCAGAGTGCCTACAACGGGCATTTTGAGTCAACCTGTTATCACCCGCTGTTGCTGTTCAACGGGGAGGGAGACTGTCTGGGAGCGAAGCTGCGACCCGGCAACGTACATAGCGCCGAGGACTGGGAGGAAGTGCTTCTGCCGGAGATCGAGCGTCAGCAGGGTATGGGTAAGGAAGCTGTGTTTCGGGCGGATGCCGCGTTTGCCAAACCGGAGATCTACGAAGCGCTGGAAGAGCGCGGGGTGAAATACGCGATTCGGCTTCCGGCGAATGACAACCTGCTGCGGGACATCGAGGAACTGCTGACGCACCCGGTAGGGAGGCCCAGTCACAAACCGATCGTGTGGTACAAGGGCTTTCTCTATCAGGCGGCGAGTTGGAAGACCGCACGACGAGTCGTGGCGAAGGTGGAGTTCCATGCCGGGGAGTTGTTCCCGCGCCTGGGGTTCGTCGTGACCAATCTGGAGACGCCGAGCCGGGCGGTGGTGCGGTTCTACAACAAGCGGGGTACGGCGGAGCAATGGATCAAGGAAGGAAAGCAGGCCGTAAAGATGACTCGCCTCTCTTGCCATCGGTTCCGCTCAAATCAAGTGCGGCTGGCATTGAGCCTGCTGGCCTACAACCTGGGGAATTTGTGGCGGCGTCTGGGTTTGCCGAGAGGGATTGAGAACTGGTCGCTCACGAGCCTGCAGCAACGACTGGTGAAGACCGGAGGACGGCTGGTCAAACATGCGCGTTACTACTGGCTACTCTTGGCGGAAGGACATCTGAACCGGTGGCGGTTCGGAGCGATGCTGGGCCGGATCGAGCTACTGCCGGTACCGACGGGATAGAGAGATAGGGTGGTCAAGTCTGCATCGGAAATCGGTCTTACCAGAAGGCTGGGCGAGGAGGAGTGTTGCAAAAACAGGACGCAAGATGGGGCGATTCCGGTCGTGCCGGTGCGGATGGCCAGACCGCCGGGGTACTCCCATGCAAAATCGTTTCACAATGTCGCGAACAGGCGAGATAGGCGTACAATGGTGCCGTTTTCGAAGTCAAAAAGGAGATTCCGGTTTACTTTAAGGAGGAGGAATAAATTTGAAAGACAAAGCAGGATATCTCGTAACTGGTCTCCGCCGTCGGCGGATGGCTTGGCTAAGCATCGTGCTTGTAATCCTGATTGCAGGCTCCGTACTGCAGGCAGCTGCAGCCAGCGGCCAGTATGTTGCCCACAACACGCCGCCCTATGTAGCAAAGGCGAAGAACCTCGGGACCGAAGACCCGTCGAAAACCATCGAAATCAGCGTTTGGCTCAATCCGCACAATCGCAGACAGATGGATGCGCTAGCGCAGCAACTCTACGATCCTACCTCTCCCCATTACCGTCACTTCCTGACTCCTTCACAGATTTCCGCGCGCTTTGCTCCTTCGGCTGACGAGGCCAAGACGGTCCGCGAGTTTCTCGAAAGTCATAACCTGAAGACCGTGCGCATCGGTCCGCACAACTTCTTTGTCAGAGCCCGCGGTACGGTGGGCGATGTGGAATCAGCCTTTCACGTCGTGCTCAACAATTACACTGTGCGCGGCAAAACGGTTCGCGCCAATGACCGCGATCCTTATATCGAGGGCGCCGCCGCACCCCTGGTGCGCTCCATTTCGGGATTGGACAACGGCCAGTATGAACATCCGCTGATGAGCCGGGCCGCCTTGATCGGAAGCAAGCAGGCTGCTGCGGCCAAACCAGCCATGGCGGCCAGCGCGATCACACCCGGCTCCTTGTTCAGTACAAACTGCTTCAATGGAACCGAAACCGATGTATTTTCCAACAACGCCAACGGGTCCCTGCCCATCGCGACTTACAAGGGCAACGTCCTGAATCTGCAATCGTTGACCAGCAATGGTTGCGCCTACACGCCGCCGCCGATCCAGACTGCCTACAATCTCACCGGTCTATACGCCGAGGGATTCGACGGCTCGGGCCAGACCATCGGGATCATCGATTGGTGCGGTTCGCTGACCATCCAGAGCGACGCCAACGCGTTCTCGGCGCAGTTCGGGTTGCCGGCGCTCACTTCGTCGAACTTCGCCATCACCTACATCCCGACGCCCAGTTTCTGCGAGACCGTCGATCAGGTGGAAATTAACCTTGACGTCGAATGGGCTCATGCTGTCGCTCCCGGCGCCAACATCAACCTCATCGTTCCGCCATCCGCTACCTTCCTGGATGTGGACGATGCCGAGTTCACGGCGGTCAGCTACGGGCTGGCAACGGTCATCTCGGGAAGCTACGGTTCCATCGAATCATTTACTCCTCAGAACATCCTCGAAACTGAGAGCTTGATTTCCGAAATCGCCGCCATTTCGGGTATCTCCACCAACTTTGCTACTGGAGACAGCGGCGACTTCAGCGTCGACTTTATCCCTCCGACAGTCCTTGCTCCTGCGGACAACCCCTGGGCCACGGCTGTGGGCGGCATCACTCTGGCCCTTAATCCTGACAACTCGATCGCGTGGCAGGCTGGCTGGGGGAACAACGAAACTCTGATCGCCCAGCAGGGTGCTGTGGCGGATCCGCCTTCGGAAGGGGCTTTCGGCTTTATCGGCGGGTCCGGTGGAGGCCCCAGCAACTGTGCCACACAGAGCGTTGACTCCTACGGAAACATCATTTGCATCGCCGGCTTCCCCAAACCACCGTATCAGAGCAAGCTGCCCGGGAAGTATCGCCAACTGCCTGATGTTTCCTGGCTGGCGGATCCCTTCACCGGGGCCGCCATTGTAATTAGTGTTCCGGGCAGCATTCCGGAACAGGTTTGGCAGGTCTGGGGTGGAACTAGCTTAGCCACTTCTATGTTCTCTGCCCTGTGGGCGATTGCCAACCAGGAAGCGGGCGCTCCTCTCGGCCAGGCCGCTCCCTACATGTATTCGCGCCCGGCGGGTGCCATCTACGATATCGTTCCCGTCAACTCGAAGAACAATGTCAGGGCTTCCATCGTGGATAGCTCCGGCACCACGAAATACATCCCAATTTCGATTATGGGTGGAGAGGGATACAGCAACTTCGTCAGCGCCCTTTGGGACTACGCCTTCTACCAGGACACGGCGCTGGTCCTCTCCTTCGGCGCCGACTGCAGCCAGGCTCCCGGCTATGGTTTCATCACGCAGTGCAACGCAAGCTGGTACCTGCACACCAAGGTGGGCTGGGATAACGTGACCGGCGTGGGAGTCCCGAACGCCAAGGCGTTCGCCGACTCCTTCGCGCCCAAGCCTGCTGTAAAGAAGTAAGACGCTCCGCTTAACCCGCCTCCGCCGTTTTTCGACGGCGGAGGCTTTTCTTTAGCATGCTCTATCGCGCTCCGGCTCCAGTTCTTTTTTCCGCGGCGCCCTGCTGGCGCAGAAACTGCAGCGCGGCTTTGGCTTCGAGCGGCTGCGAGAAGTAATATCCCTGCCCGAATTCGCATCCTAATTCAATCAAGCGCTCTTAATACTGTTTTCAGCTTGTCATTCCTGTTTCAACCTGCCCCAGCAGGCCCGTTGCTCGTGATGAGAATGATTCCCTTTAAAGATGTAACCCTGGGTTCGACCGTCGAGACATTGGAAATGTAACCTTCAACTCGAGAACCGGTGCGAGTACCCACTACTCTGCCCTGCACTAGGACCGCAGTGGTACCGGTTCGATCCTGCCGAGCAGCAGAATGTAGCCCGCGATTCCGATCAGGAGATACACCGCTGCCAGGAGAAAAGCCCATCCGAAGGAATGTTGTGCCGAGATCAGATAACCGGTCACGATCGGCGCGGCAATACCAGAGATTTGATTCGAAAAATTGATAATTCCACCGACCGTTCCCACGCTGCCACGGGGCGCAATGAGCGAAACGATAGACCAGCCAACAGGGGCGGCGGCGGCGAGACCACCGATCGAGAGACTAATCCAGATAAGAGCCCGGGTAGGACTATGCGCATCGGCGGCCCCCAGTATTCCTAGACCGCATGAAGTGCCCCCCACAAGCAGTACTTTGCGAACACGGTTCCCGTCCCATCCTCGCTGAATCATCCAATCCACAAGCCAGCCGCCGACGACTAAGTCTGCGATCGTCGCGAAGAGCCACGGGACTCCTGTGTACAGGAATGAGTGAAGCAGGTCAATGTGGAGAGCAGACGACAGATAACTAGGCAGCCAGGTCAGCAAAAGATAAAAAACATAATTATAAGAGCCAAATCCGACAGCAAGACCGAGCACCTTGCGTTGTTTAAAGAGATAGCTGAGGGATGCTTGTTGAGTTTCAATCTTTTCCCGAATCTGTGGAACGGTGCCTTCATTAATATATTTCCACTCGGCGTGGCCCAACTGCGGGTCGTCCTTCGGATCGCGGTACACTCGCCAGAACAATAGAAAGTAGGCGAAGCTGATCAACCCGGTTGTGGCGAAGCTCCAGCGCCACCCAAATTTAAGCAGAAGAATTCCGATCAGAGGCACGCCGATGGCCGAGGCGAACTTAGCCGCCGAATCGAATATGGACATCGCGAAGCTTCGCTCCTTCGGCGGAAACCAGTAGCCGATCGCTTTCGCATTCGCAGGAAAGGTGGGGGCCTCGCCGACCCCTAGCAGGAACCGCGCTGAAAACAATCCGCCAAGTCCAGGAGTGACCGCCGCCCCGAACGAAGCGATGCTCCACAAGAAGGTGCTGATCCGGCCGATACGACGTATACCGAACCGATCCAGCAGAACTCCAATCGGAAGCTGGCAGATGGCGTAGGTCCAGTTGTAGGCACCCGAAAGATACCCGAACGCGACATCTGAAATGCCGAAGGTGGTGTACAGCGCCGCATGCGAAACCGAAAGATTGACCCGGTCGAAGTAGTTGACGAGCACGCCTAGCGCAAGCAGCCACGCGATACGCCAGCGGCGCTGAGGCGCTCGTAATGGGTTGGTCGGGGTCACAGTCGTCGCATGAGTTCTGTGGGAGCGGCTCAGCTCCTATCCGCTTCACGTAAGCGAGCGGCAGCGTCTTCGGGGGTAATGTCGCGCTACGGAGTCGCGAGCATTTTAATCGAAAAAGCCCGTATTGGCGCATATCGGCTCGAAGCGTACGGCACACTTTGCGGCACACCTTGCACGCCCCGGCTGGGCCGTTTTGGGCAACTGATTCCGAGGTCAGCCGTACGCTTTCCGATGATGGCGGCAAGACACGATAGGCAGAATATGTTCACGATCCTAGCCAAAGTAAGGGGACGAGACCCAGCGCGGCAAGAGCTACCAGAAGCGCGAGGCTCTGCACACCAGTCTTCCGGTCGGCCAGGCTGTAGGCGTAAATCCCTTTCACGAGGTTGTTGCTGGCAGCGGCGATTAGAACTGCCGCCGCCGCAACTTTCAAAGGTGTGAGTGCACCCGCTGCCTGGGTCATACCCATGATGAACGGATCTACGTCGGTAACACCCATGATGGCGGCCAGAGTATTCACTCCCGTTCTTCCAAGATAAGTGACGGCCAACTGGGTAGCTACCAGCATTGCCAGAAACAACCCTGCGAAGAGAAACGCTGCGAGCAGTTCGAGTGGATTGTTGGGTTCGAACTCCCGCTGTACTGCCTGAGCACTTGGATCCGCCCAGCGCGCCCAGAGCCAACCGATGCCGGCCGCCAGACCGGCCAGTACCAGAAAAGGGATCGCCAGCAAAGACATCAGTTGTCGGTTGAAAAGGGCCAGCAGCGCGACCAAGCGCAAGTACATCACGCCGGAGGCGATCAAGATGCCCCCCGCGAAGAGGTGGGGATGCGGTTCACGAGCGGCTCGGCGCGCCATCACGACCGTCGTGACGGTCGATGAATACGCCCCGCCCAGCAACGCTGCCAGCACGACCCCGCCATGTTCCTTCGTCAACTTCTGCAGAACGTAACTGCCGTACGAGATCGTGCTGACCGCAACCACGACCAGCCAGGTCTTGAAAGGATTGATGTGAAACCGGCTAAATTCCTGATTCGGCAATACGGGCAGGATGACGCCGGTCAAAAGCAGAAACTTGGCGAAGGTAAGAATTTCCTGCGGAGCGACGCGAACGGCAAGCTTCTCAAGCGCTGCTTTGAGATCGAGTAACAGCAAGCTGGCAACGCTCAGCGTGGTAGCAATCCAGAAATGTCCGTAACAGACGAGCGCTCCCACCAGGAATGTCGTGAGACCTGACATTTCTGAGGTGACACCGGCGGCTTCAGGAGAGGAAAGCTTGTGCCAGTAAGACAAAAGCAAGAATCCGGCGATCACCACAAAGCCGATCGTCAGCGGCAGCAGTTGCGCGCCCGAGATAAGAGCCATGGAATAACCAATCAGGCCGATGAGCGGGAATGTGCGCACTCCTCCGAAGGAGTAAGAGCCTCCTGCCGCCTTGTGCTCCTCCCGTTCCAGTCCTATCAGAAAGGACAAAAACAGAACCAGAACGATCTTCAGAGCCTCGGGCGGCAGCCGCTGGTAGAGTTCCACTAGAGGTGCGCCTCCCAGCAGACTGCTACCCGGCGGGCCTTGGAGCGCATGTCTCCAGTGCAGCCATAGGGAGTGCAGTCATCCATCGTTGAGTCTCCGAATACCCTGGGGAACAGCTCGCGTGTCATGCGGCACTAACCCTATATATCGCCTTCCCCCATTTAACCCTGTCCCAAATCCTCTCGTGGACAAAGTACCCAACTGTCGTGTACACGTTGCTCACCACCATGAATCCGAGGGCCATCTTAACTTTTCCCGTAAACCGGAATTTCCTTCTTGACTTCAAAAACGGCATTCATTGTATATCCATCTCGCCCGCTCGCGATATCGTAAAACGATTTTCATTGGGAGTACTCCCCACGGTCTGCCATCCGTACCAGTATTGCCGAGATCGCCCCATTTGTGGCCTACTTTTGCAACACTTGTCCTTACTCTACAACTCGCTGTAGACGATTCCGCTGCCGACCTGACCACTATCTATCTATCCCGTCGGTACCGGGAGCAGAGCGATCCGGCCCAGCATCGCCCCGAACCGCCGCCGCGTCAGATGTCCTTCCGCCAGCAGTAGCCAGTAGTAACGCGCATGCTTCACCAGCCGCCCTCCGGTCAGCACCTCGGTCTCGAACCAATGCAGGCGCGAAGGCAACGCTGCCCCGTGATCCCAGATCTTCTCGGAGCCGATCAACCGGAACGTCGGATCTTGCGACAGTCGCTCCGCATCGTTCACATCCTCGGATCCTGCCAGCCGACTGTAGATGGACTGTCGCAGCAGGTCGGGACAATTTCCGGTGATCTGGGGCGATTTCGGCACATGTTTTACTAGGAAATCCTAGGACAAAACTCGCTCCAAATAGCGCTGTCGTTTGCTCCGGCTTGCGATCACCCGTTCACGACTGCCGATCCCCGCTCAGACCCCACATCAATCTTCTGCCGCCCAGCCTGAATTGCGGCGGCAACCGCCAATTCCTGCGAACGCGCGAGCTGGGTGTAGACTGGGTGCCGTTCTTGAAGTTAAGAAGGAGATTGTGGAGTCTGACTAAGGTCTTCTTTCCTTAGTTGTAAACAACAAACACGATAGTCGAACCGGCTACAGATTCTGTTGGTGAGGTGATTTGGTGCCAGACTGGGCCATTTTGAATAGCCCCGGTTTTAACTTCCAAGACGCTGGGTCTGCACCCAGAACGTCGCGCGGCGCGGACAAGAATGCCTCTTCGGAAGAAGAACTACGATTTCTAATCAAGAACAAGAGGTGCGCCCGTGATTGAACGACTTAAGGAAACTGGAGGAGCCGCATTCGGTTTTAAGGTGGCCGGAACACTGTCGGACGAAGACCTCAAAGCATTCGAGCCGCAGCTTGAATTCTTCATCGCACAACATAAGGAGCACCCGATCGGCATCCTCGCGGACCTTACAGAAATGCACGGAGCCGAATGGAAGGCACGCTGGGAGGATCTTCGGTTTCTCCAAAAGCACACCAACCATATCGCTCGGATGGCGGTTGTCGGAGCGCATCGTTGGGAAGAGGTTGTGGACATTATCACCGCGGGAGCCGCCATTCTGCAGTCCGAGACGCGTTACTTCGAATCCTCCGGAATCCAACACGCGTGGCAATGGGCGAGGACCGCGAAACACGCTGAAGACGCTCCTGTCCGGATAATCTCGCCGGCAACAGGGATCTGGAAGGATTACCGCCCAGAGTTTATGGGTGTGTAATCCCAAAAGCGTGGAAAGAAAAGCCCGGCCTGCTTGTCAGTCCTGATCGAAACTCTCAGATTTGCGCTCTTGCGAAAAAGGGGGCAGGTATCCACTTCAATCTTCAATCCGTGGACAAGTGCCCTTTCTTTTTACACGTTCTCGATTGGGGTCTCTTGATTGAGATACAGGCAACGGCTGGTATCGGTTAGTGTTTGCCGCCCACTGCGTGACCGCGTCCATCACGCACTTCGTTCCCTTTGAAGT
>Ga0208820_1002008_pt1 | contig 10480 bp, 9 predicted proteins | sample June2015DPH_16_5_FD_184713 | JGI IMG/M metagenome (GOLD analysis project Ga0208820, IMG submission 184713) | Peatland microbial communities from SPRUCE experiment site at the Marcell Experimental Forest, Minnesota, USA - June2015DPH_16_40... | ecosystem: Environmental > Terrestrial > Soil >...
TTTTGCATTCACCGGATTCGGTTCGCCCCTGCTGCTCTTAGGTGTGACCGCATTCGGCTTTTTTATCCCGCGATTCTTGCTAAAAAAGAAGATGCAGGAACGGCAGCGCCGCCTTCGCCTCGGCCTACCCGATGGACTGGATTTGACTGTGATCTGCGTGGAAGCGGGCTTGTCTCTCGATCAGGCGATGATGCGAGTGGGCGAGGATCTGCGCACCGCGCACCCCGAACTGAGCGGCGAATTCCATCTCTTCGATCTCGAAACTCGCGCCGGGAAACCCCGCGTCGAGGCGCTCCGCAATCTGGCCGAGCGCACCGGCGTCGATGACATTCGCTCCCTGGTCGCAACCCTGATTCAGACCGACCGTTTCGGAACCAGCGTAGCTCAGGCCCTGCGCGTGCATTCCGATTCCCTGCGTACCGAGCGCCGCCAGCGCGCCGAAGAACAGGCCGCTAAGACTACCGTTAAAATGATCATTCCCCTCGTGCTGTTTGTCATGCCCTCCCTGATTTTCGTCACCGTCGGGCCGGCTGTAATTCAGTTGATGCATATTTTCATGCCGGTTGCCGGGGGAAAACGGTGAGTTATTGAGTCATTAAATCATTGAGGTATTGAGTCAATGTTCAATGTCTCAATGATTCAATGATTCAATGAACCGGCCCAAGGGATACGCTTTTAACCGTACACGCACCACCTATCTCGCGACCGATCTCCTGATCGCGCGTACCCACTGGTCCCGCTTTCGCGGCCTCATGGCCACCCACTCGTCCCATTTCTCCCATGGCCAGGGACTATGGATCAACCCCTCCCACGGCATCCACACCTTCGCCATGCGTTTTCCCATCGACGCCGTTTACCTTGACCGGGAAAGAATTGTCATTCACATTGAAGAGGAGCTCAAGCCCTGGCGCATGGCGGCGGTCCGCGTCCACTCCGCCTCCGTGCTCGAGCTTCCGACAGGCACCGTCCGCGAGTCCCTGACCGCGCTCGGCGACCAGGTCGATATTTCTTTCGAAGAACGTCCCGTTCACACTGAGGCCGCCTGAAGCATCGAAACTAATGAACACCACGCGCGATTCGCATGAGAGTATGCCTTCAGGCATACCGCAAGTCCCGGTATTGGCCTAGCTTTTGGGTGGCGCAGCGGTTCACCGCTGCGATAACAAGGGCTAACTTCTCGACGAACGGGAAGGGCATGTAGTGCACCCCCGTAGCACTGGACAAAATACCCCAATAACTCCCCACAAAAGCGCACTTGACTCAGCTGCTAGAATAGATTCATAGCAACCAAAGTTTTGCTTTAGCGCACCTGCTCCTTGACAACAAAATGGGATGGTCTCGACGCCCCAGCCCCAGCCGACGAATGTCTTGATTTTCGATTAACCAAATTCCTTTCAATACTTTGAAAGGAATATACCGCTGTGCGCCAAGAAGAGCCAGCTAAGTGATTGATTCCACGTGACGGCCCCAGCGAGGACGCGTCGAATTGTCCGGAAATCAAGCTAACTCCTTATTCCGGAATACTTTGCCTATAAGTCATTATGATTGAATACTTTGGCGGTAGACATTCCATAAGTCAATGATTCCAATAGACATGTGGTAGGGGTGGGGGGGTAGGGGGGGGTGGGGGGATACCGCTTGATAGATTACCTCGCTTTCGGGACGTCCGAAAAAACTCCTCTCCACTGGTTCCGAAAGAATAAGGTTCGAGGGAAAAGATCCGAGAGAAAAAGACACAAAAAACACTGAAGTACCCGCGAAAATCCGCCAATCCTTCTGGCACACTACACTAGTACGAATCCCTCAGAAGAAAACGTAGCCCAAAATAATGTCCGAAGTTGACACCATTCCCGAAACTATCACCCAGTGGCCCGAACCACCGCGCCTGCTGGTGGAATGGTCGTCCCGATGGGAAGAGTTCAAGTCTGCCTTACAACCGGCGCTCGCCCGCCCTCCGAGGCGCTTGGCCGGAGAAGCGCCCGTTGGCATGTTCCCGTATCGCGGCATGCTCGTCTGCTGGCTGCTCGAATGCCTTCTGCTGATCGCGATCATCGTGCTCCCCGAGCGCTTTGCCAGTCCTGAGATCCCCCTTCCTCCAACTCGTCCGCAATGGGACGTCATCTATTACTCCGGCGACGAACTGCCGCAAACCCAAGACCGGGGCGGGGCGCAGTCCGGTAAATCCGGACGCGCCGGCGGCCAGCAAGCCCACCACCGCACCCAGACCATCCGCGTAGCGCGCGGCGACAAGCCCCGCGAGAAGGTTGTGGACGCCCCCAAGGTAAATCTGCCTCATTCGGATTCCGCAGTCGCCAATCTGCTCGCCTTCAAACCCAATCCGGGACCACCACCCTCCGAAGGCCTGCGTTCTACGCTCGCTGCACCGACTCTGCCGGCGATGAGCGTGGTGCCGCCTTCGCCGGAACTAAATTCATCGGCGAGCCGCAAGTCGAACATGCTGACTCCAAGCATCATCCCACCAGCGCCGAATGTCTCGCGCGACAAGATGCGGACCGCAAACCCGATCGCGCCTACCGTTATCGCTCCCGCTCCGCAGGACGCGCAGCGTGACTTGGCCAGTTCTCGTATACCGCTGACGCAGACCGTCGACGTAGTAGCGCCACCGGTTTCCGCGCCCCAGCGCGACGTCTCGTCCAGACCCAAGCTGACTCTGCCCGCCCCGGCAGTTATAGCGCCGCCGCCGTCGCAGGTCAGCCGCGATCTCAACAGTTGGGGAGGCTCGGCAACTGGAGACGTGCGCGCTAAGCCCGTGCCGCCGCCACCCACCGCATCTGGCGGAGGGTCACTCGCAAGAACTGGTTCTGGTGCCTTTGCGCCCCAGGTTGTGCCGCCTCCGGCCAGCATCGACGGCGCCGGTTCCCAGAACGGCGGTTCTCAGAAAAGCGGCCGCTCCAGCGCGCCCGGAGGCGCGGTTCTGGGCGATGCCAACGTCGTGCCACCCCCACCGGGCTTGGGCGGCGGCAAAGCTCTCTCTGGCAGCGGACGAGGAAACAAGGGCGCTGGTGCTGGCGGTCCGCTCGACCTGGGTTCTTCCGTAGCTCCGCCGAGTAACGCTGGAGGCAACGCTGCCGGCTCCGGGGTCGTCATCTCCAGCGAACCGGGAACCAAGGTTGGAGTACCGAACTCCAGCGGCGAAGGCGCTCTCGCCATGTCGCCCAGTGGTACATCGAAAAGCGGTCTCGGCGGAAGCGGCGGCGGATCGGGCATCGGCAAAGGCAATGGCCCCGGCAGCGGGTTGCAAGGAGAAGGGTCGGGCGCGGGCAGAGAAGGCACAGGGCGCGGCTCCGATCCCAACGCGCGTGGAGGGATCTCGCCGTATCCCGGCCCCGGTGGCGCGGGAAGTGGCACCAGCGGCACACCCGCCATGCCCGGCGTATCCGTGGAGGGCGGCACGACCACCGTCAACCTGCCCAGTTTCGGATCTCCCGGCGGCGACGCCCCAGCTACGGGACCCGGACACTCCGCGGTAAGTGACCACAAAAGATCCGGAGTTACGGTGGTCGCGACCTCGCGCTCCGGTGGCGTGTTGCCCTATTACGGTCTGTTGAAGGGCGACAACTATTCCATCTACATCGAAACCTCAATCGGAACGGCGGTGATTCAATACTCCGATCCGTCTTCAGCCGCGCATCCTTCCCGCGAAGCGTTAAGCGAGCCCGAGCCTCTACGTAAAGACCTTCCCGATGGCCTTCGACCAACGCACGTCGTGTTCGCCTGCACCCTTGACCGCACCGGAGTTCTGAAGGACCTGAGAGTGCTGGAACCAGGTGCGGCCGAGACCACCTCGAAAATTTTGGCTGCATTGCCCAAGTGGAAATTCCGTCCCGCATTTCGCGGGGATGAACCGGTCGAAGTAACTGCGATTATCGGGTTTGGGATTGATACGCGGTAAGACGGTGTCGCTGTTATCAACGAGCGCGGCGAAGAAACATTGTCACCAGACCAAGGACAAACAATAGCAATAGGCCTACAGAGAAGATGTAATACACAACTCTCGTCTTGGGCCAAAGCCAGCTTGGCCATTTGTTAGCGAACTTATCCGACAAGGTATCGTGGAGGCGCAGAGGCATTCCGGCCTCGTCCGAGCCGGATTGCCAATGCGCCGAAATCCAGGATGCGCGAAGATTCGAAAGAAGCAAAGCCGTTATGATCACCCGTAGCACGATCATTCCAGGCGAACCCACAAGAAGCTTGAACGATGCAAGCGTATCGATGACATAAAAAACAAATACTATCGTGGCAGCGAAGCCGCTGTGCTCCCGAACGCCGACCCCTCCTAGATGGAAAAACAAGAATATGACCATTCCCAGCACAGGCTGATGCGCCACAAATAAGAAGGCCAATGACGATGCGGCCACCACCGTGCACACCCAATAGCCTTGGACGGCGAGATACTCTACGTCAGCGCCACTCTCAATTGAAGGCCAAAAGAGGCTCTTGAGGCGGCTCTCGCTACGTGGCGTGGAATCGGATATCCCGAGAGTTTGCATGCCAAGGATTAAAACCCACTCTCTTTACTGTGTCCAGCAGAAAGCTCGGACAGGCGAGACCATCCGACTTATTAATATCCTTTTCGCTTGTCCACCACCGCCAACAACGGCTGCCCGGCAAGATAGCGGCGCAGATTGTCCGAGAACAGCGCGTAATGCCGCTCCCATAACTTGTCGGTCAGCGCCGCCGTGTGCGGAGTAATCAGCAGATTGGGCACGTCCCACAACGGCGAGTCGGCAGCCAGCGGCTCTTTCGGAAATACATCGAGCGCCGCACCGCCAATTTTCTTCTCACGCAGCGCCGCGGCGAGCGCGGCCTCGTCCACTAGTGGGCCACGGCCGACGTTGATCAGGCAGGCATCCGGATTCATAAGCGCCAAGCGTTCGGCGTTCGCAATAGCCTTTGTGCTGTCCGTAACCGGTGCCGCCAGCACGATGTAATCCGCTTGGCTAAATACTTCGTCGATTTGCGCTGGCCCCAACACAGCGTCCGCGCCCTCACTTCCCTTCTCCGGATGCTCGCGCACCGCGATCACCCGCATGCCCAGGGCTTTAGCGCTCTTGGCGGCCGCGCGTCCGATGCTGCCGAGGCCCACCATGCCAAGGGTTGCGCCCGCAACTTCCCGGATTCGAGGCAGTTCGTCCCACAGGATCTGCTGCCCCCAAACGTGCTTCTCCTGCAACCGCACCGAGCCCGGAATTTTCTTGGCCAGCGTAAAGATGAGCGCGATGACGTGCTCCGCCACCACCGGCCCGTGCACTGCGCGCGCGTTGGTGAGAACAATGTCGCTGTTGACCAGTTCAGGAAACATCAACTGATGAACCGCCGCCGCCGGAGAATGAATCCATCGCAGTTTCTTTGCCGTCCCGATCTGCTCTGGACGGATCGACCAGGCAACGACAATTTCAGCATCGACGATTTCTTCATCCACGCGCTTGTAGTCGGGAAGATGAACGATTGCAATTTCCGGGAACTCGCGCCGCAATCGCTCGGAAAACCACAAAGGAGCGTTCCACTGGTCAAAAGGATGGCGAACGCAAATCAGAAGCTTGCGCATCGGGTGATCGCGGATCGGGCCATCGGCTGATCGGGTCATCGGGTGATCAAAAGATCTTCTCGTCGTCCTCTGCGTCTCGGCGGTTCAAGATTTCAGCGGCTTCCGCAGATCCGAGCCCGTCATTTCCTTCGGCTCAGTGATCCCGAGCATCCCAAGCATTGTTGGCGAAATATCACGCAGCGACCCGTTGGGCTTGAGCGAATACTGCTTCGCGTCCTCTGCCATCAGAATAAACGGCACTGGATTCGTCGTATGCGCCGTATGCGGGCCGCCGGTTACGGGGTCGATCATCATTTCAGCATTACCGTGGTCGGCAGTAATCAGCATGGCTCCGCCTTTGGCGCGCACCGCTTTCTCAATCTCACCCAAGCACCCATCGACCGTCTCAACCGCCTTGATGGTGGGCTCGATTTTGCCCGAGTGTCCGACCATGTCGGCATTGGCAAAGTTGACAATGATCACGTCGAATGTGCCATCGTTGGTTGCTTTCACAACCGCCTCGGCGATGCCGGCGGCACTCATCTCAGGCTTCAAGTCATAAGTGGCGACCTTCGGTGACTGCACCATCACCCGTTCTTCTCCCGGAAAGGGCTGTTCCACCCCCCCATTAAAAAAGTACGTTACGTGCGCATATTTCTCTGTCTCCGCCACGCGCAGGTTGCGCATGTTCAGCCCGCCCATGACGTTGGCCAGGATGTTCGCCATCGATTCCGGCGGAATCACCACCGGCAGGTCGAAGTTCTTGTCGTACCTCGTCATGCAAACGTATTTCAGGTTCTTAGGCGCGCGCTCGCGCGGGATAGTTGCATCGAGTTCCGCCGCGCCTGGCAAGTCGCTCCCGCCCTTCTCGTTCAGTCCGCTGTTGCGGCACAGCGCGCGCGTGATCTCGCGCACACGATCCGCGCGAAAATTAAAGCAGATGCACGAATCGTCGTCGCCAACCCTAGCCAACGCTTCGCCGCGCCCATCCGTGCAAACAAAGGGCACCACAAACTCGTCGGTCACGCCTTTGTTGTAGGACTCTTTCATACCCTGCACCGCGTCGACGCAGCTACCGCCCTCGGCTTTGCCCTCGACCATCGCGCTGTAGGCCTTGGCGATGCGCTCCCATCGCCGGTCGCGGTCCATGGCGTAGTAACGGCCATTAACGGTCGCGATTTTGCCGGAGTTATATTCGCGCATCTTCTGCTGCAGTTGATCGAGATAGCCGGCGCCGTTGGTGGGCAGCGTGTCGCGGCCATCCATGAAGGCATGCACGAAGACGCGATCGACTCCCTGCTGCTTGGCCATTCTCAGGAGCGCGTACAGATGCTCCTGCCGCGAGTGCACGCCGCCGTCCGACACCAGCCCGAACAGATGCAACTTGCGCTCGCCGCCGCGAGCATTCTTCATCGCCTCGACGAGCACTGGATGCGAGAAGAATTCGCCGTTCAGGATCATCAGGTCGATGCGTGTGATGTCCATATGCACGATGCGCCCGGCGCCCATATTCAGATGGCCGACTTCGCTGTTGCCCATCTGCCCTTCCGGCAGCCCGACAAACGGCCCGCTGGTGTGAATCAGCGTGTTCGGATACTCGCGCAGCAACCGGTCGTAGGTCGGCTTGCGCGCGAGGGCGATAGCGTTGGCCTTGGTTTCGGCGCGGTATCCCCAGCCGTCGAGGATGATGAGAACGAGCGGTTTAGGACGGGACATAAATCGCTTTTAGCTCCTGGCTTTTGGCTGTTGGCTTTCGGCTGTCAGCATTCGAAACAATTCTTGCGGAGTTACTCGGAGGAACGTGGCCAGTTCCGCCTCATATAATTTGTGCAGCAATCAACGTCCGAAAAGCTCCTCTTCCAATTTCGAGCGTTCAATATTCAGGCAGCTCGCCACATCCTCGCCACATCAAAGAGAATTGCGCTGAGCGTTGCAAGCCTTAAGCTGCCATGGTCGGGAACGGTCACGTGTTGCGCGTGACCACGAAGGCTCGACCGCAATCGAATGTCAAGCCGAAATCACCTCGTCCTTCACCATGTGCAGGCGAATCACTGGCGGCGCCTTGCCCTCCTCAAAGTGACAGCGCACCGCTTCCCTCACATTCAGCTTCAACTCATCCATGTTGTCAGCTTGCGTGAAAATGGAATAGCCGAGAGCGCGAGCTTCATAACCGCCCTCGGGCGACTCTTGCACCGAGAAAATGATCTCAGTTTCTGGCATACGTCTGCCGAAGATTATACTCTGCCAGCCTTTCACCACCGACGCGCGGCTCCCTTGGTTCGCTCGGCATTGATTCACGGAAGACCTTATAATCGATGTCCCCGGAGGAATCGATGCTTATCAGCGAACTCTTACTGCCCGAATTCGATGAGGAAATCAAAAAGACGCGCACCACGCTGGAACGCGTTCCGGAAGACAAGAAGGATTTTGCGCCGCACCCCAAATCGATGCCCCTCGGCCGGCTTGCGCCTCACGTGGTGGAGTTAGTGGGCTTTGGTGTCACGGTGCTCACAACTCCTGAACTTGATTTTGCGCAACGCAGCTACAAGCCCATGCCCTTCGAGTCTGCGGCACAACTAGTCCGCGTTCTTGATGAAGGCGCCGCCAAGCTACGTGCCGCCCTCAAGAGCACAACAGACGAAGCCTGGACGCAGCCCTGGAAGCTGAGCATTGGGGGCAAACCCATCTTCAGCGCGTCACGCTTCCTCGCCTACCGGCAAATGTTCCTCAATCACCTGGTGCACCACCGCGCTCAGCTCGGCGTGTATCTGCGCTTGAACGGGAAACCGGTGCCGGCGACCTACGGGCCTTCGGCGGACGACACGATGGGGTTTTAGCTCTTAGCTGTAAAATTACCAGATCACATCGACCGGATAACGCGCAAACCATGGATCGGCCGTAACAATTGGCCATCCCTCTTCGATGCTTTGCGCGATGAGCAAGCGGTCGAACGGGTCGCGATGATGAAGCGGCAACTCTTCGACTCGCAAGACATGGCTTAGGCTGACGGGTAACAATCGAACATGGTTAGAGCTGAGTTCGTTAGTCAAAAAAGGTCCGGCCGGCAGCGGCAGCGAGAGCTTTCCCACCTGCGCCTTTTGAATCGCCTCCCACAGGCTCACAACGCTCCACCATAACTCGGACGAGGTCATTACCCTCCGCACTCTCGGAGACAGTTTTTTCTCGTCTATGATCGCCCAAAGAAAAGTGTGGGTATCCAGTAGGACTTTCATTACCAGAAAAGATCTTCGATTTCTTTCGGAAGAGGATCGTTGAAGTCATCGGCAATGACAATTTTGCCCTTCGCCGATCCAAACTTGAACCCGCGATTTGTCTGCTTAATTGGAACGAGCTTGGCCACCGGCGTCCCGGCCTTGGCGATGATGACCTCCTCGCCCATAGCGACCCGCTCCAGCAGGCGGGAGAGGTGGGTTTTGGCCTCGTGGATATTGACTTCCATGATCTCATTATAGCTTAGTCATGGACTTAGTCAATACGGCTAGTTACGAACGCCCACGCCTCGGAGACACCGGCCTAACGTTAACTTTCGAGGTAAATTCGTCAGAGGCAGGGCGGCCATTTATCAAGCTGCCAAGTAATTCCGAATCCCAGAAACCACCTCATCTTTGCTAATCGGCGAATTGGTTCGCAACTCCAACAAAGTGCCATCTTCCTGAACCCGAACCGACCGAGGCAGGCTCTGTGGCCCTCCTTCTTCATAGTGAATGTGGAGATCCTCGCCGGCAAAATTTAGGATCGCTTCTCGAATCGGCTGCAATCGTCTTGAGACTTTGACCACATGAGGAATGCTTCGATCCACGGCATAGTCATTTCCAAGTTCACTATGCACGGATTCGCAGAGACCACCCCACTCCCGTTCTTGCCCTCTCGTATGTTCCACACAGCACCTCCAAGATTTCGATAAGTGTCCGATCAACCTGTTACTCGCAGAGAATATACCCGCGAATACACCTGGAGATGCATCCCAGACGAATTTCGTACGATTCCGCTTCCCAAACCGGGACCTAAGAGACACCTACCCCTTGTAGTTCAGCGCCTTCACCCCCAAAAACCGCGCCGCCCCTCCCAACTCCTCTTCAATCCGCAGCAACTGGTTGTACTTGGAAATTCTGTCCGTCCGCGAAGCTGAGCCCGTCTTGATCTGCCCCACTCCCGTCGCCACCGCAAAGTCCGCAATAAACGTGTCTTCCGTTTCTCCGGACCGATGCGAGATCACTGACGTGTATCCGTTGCGGCGCGCAAGGTCGATGGCGTCGAGCGTCTCGCTGACCGTGCCAATCTGATTGAGTTTGATCAAGATCGAATTGGCAATCCCCCTCTCGATGCCTTTGGCGAAGATCTCAATGTTGGTGACGAAGATGTCGTCGGCCACCAGCTGAATCTTGCCACCTAGTTCTTTGGTCAGCAACGCCCAGCCGTCCCAGTCGTTTTCGGAGAGGCCGTCTTCGAGCGACACGATCGGGTAATCGTTCACCCATTTTGCGTAGTAGCGAATCATGTCTTCAGAACTCTTTGCCGACTTGTCGGATTTCTTGAAGACATATTTTCCGTCCTGATAGAACTCGCTGGCCGCGGGATCGAGCGCAATCGCGATCTCCTCACCCGGCTTGTAGCCCGCCTGCTGAATCGCTTCCAGCACCACTTCGATGGCCTCGACATTCGACTTCACCGACGGAGCAAAGCCTCCCTCGTCGCCAACTGCCGTGTTGTAGCCGCGCTTTTTCAGCACGCCCTTAAGCGTATGAAAAACTTCCACGCCCCAGCGCAACGCCTCGGAAAACGACGGCGCTCCCACCGGCATCACCATGAACTCCTGAAAGTCGACGTTGTTATCGGCGTGCGCGCCGCCGTTCAGGATGTTCATCTGCGGCACCGGCAAAGTGTTCGCCGCGGCCCCGCCGAGATAACGAT
>Ga0208820_1002009_pt1 | contig 10478 bp, 4 predicted proteins | sample June2015DPH_16_5_FD_184713 | JGI IMG/M metagenome (GOLD analysis project Ga0208820, IMG submission 184713) | Peatland microbial communities from SPRUCE experiment site at the Marcell Experimental Forest, Minnesota, USA - June2015DPH_16_40... | ecosystem: Environmental > Terrestrial > Soil >...
CTGCGTTCCTTTGTTCACCTGGCTGTCGGAGTGAATATGACCGTTGCTTTGCTGGATGATGCCAAAACAGGTGGCCAGTCCCAAACCGGTGCCTTTGCCTTGTTCTTTGGTGGTAAAAAAGGGTTCAAAGATGTGTTGTTTGACTTCGTCAGTCATACCCGCACCGGTGTCGCTGACACTGACCATGACATAGTCGCCGGGAGTGATGAGGTGCCGGCGCGCATAGTCTTCGTCAAGGGTCACGTTGTTCGTGCGGATGGTCAGGGTTCCGCCATCCGGCATCGCATCGCGGGCGTTGACGACCAGGTTCAGCAGCACCTGCTCGATCTGGCCGGGGTCGGCTTTGATCTGGCCCAGGTCGGGCGCGGTTTGCGTCACCAGTTTAATGTCCTCGCCAATCAAGCGACGCAGCATCTTGTTCAGATTGACAATCAGTTCATTCAGGTTGATCCGGCGTGGCTCAATGACTTGCCGGCGGGCGAAAGCCAGCAGTTGACGGGTGAGGTTCGCCGCGCGCTCGGCGCTTTCCTGGATGCACTCGAGATTGGAACGCAAAGGAGCGTCGGGTGACAATTGCGCGAGCGCCAGATCCGTGTGGCCGCAAATGACCGCGAGGATGTTGTTGAAGTCATGGGCTACGCCGCCGGCCAGCCGACCGATGCTGTCAATCTTCTGTGTCTGGCGGTATTGAACTTCCAGTTCCAGTTCATGAGAGATGTCACGCTTGATGGCAATGTAGTTCGTGACGGCGCCTTTCTCGTCGCGAACGGGAGCAATGACAGCGTCTTCAGTGAAAAGCGTGCCATCCTTCTTTTTGTTGATGAAACGCCCGCGCCACACCTCACCGGTGCTGATTTTGCCCCACAGTTGCCGATAAAAGGCGCTTTCTTGTCTGTTGCTCTTGAGCAACCGCGGGTTTTGGCCGATGACTTCGGCCCGGCTGTAACCGGTGACCTGTTCAAAGACCGGATTGACGTAAAGAATGTGTCCCTTGGTGTCGGTGATGACGACGCTTTCCGGGGTTTGCTCAATGGCGGTCATCAGGCGGTTGAGCTCGGCTTCCGCCTGCTTGCGCGTGTCTTCATTGCCGATGGCGGAGGCGATAATTCCGAGGATTCGACGGTCATCGTCGGTGGGCTGGTAATCAGTGCCGTAAACCACGCAGAGCGATCCGACGGCCTTGCCTTCGCATTTGACCGCGCACCCCATGTAGGTTTGCAGGCCATGCGCCCGCACATTGGGATCGGACTCGGCGTAAGACGTCCGGGGCAGATTGGTAATGACCACCGCGTCCTCCCGGTTGTTGCGTATGACATCATAACAAATATGGCCGGTGGGAGCGTCCTCAGACTTGAAGCCCGGCGGTGTCTGCCACTGGCCCAGGGAGCAAAGCAAGTCGCCTTGAAGACGATTATACAGAGCGCAAGTTGCTCCGAGCAGTTCGCCGCAGAGAGCGGTCAGCCGGTTGATGTTCGAGTCAAAGTTGGGGCCGAGTTCCAGGAGGCAGCGATTGATCCTCTCCAGCCGCACCTCGCCCTGGCGCAGGGCCTTTTCCGCCCTTTTGCGTTCGGTAATGTCGCGGACGATTCCAAGTTTTCCCGCCACTTTGCCATCCTTGATATAGGGGGTGGAGGTGAACTCTCCAACCAGGTATTTGCCCGACTTGGAGAGAATGCGCAGTTCATAGGGAGGCGGTTTGTCGCCACGCAACACCTTTTGAAACATTTCGACGGCGAGAGCCGCATCTTCCGGATGCAAAAGCGGCGCAAATGGTTTGCCCAGCCATTCGGTGCGCGCCCAACCGGTGATCGCCTCAAACGCCGGATTCAGGGAAACAAATACACCTTCGTCGGAAATGATGTAGACAACGTCAGGCGCGGTTTCCACCAGGGCGCGATAACGCTCTTCACTCTGGCGCACTGCCTCCTCCGCCTGTTTGCGCTCGGTAATGTCGCGAACGGTGGATAGGACGGTGGGCTCCCCTTCGAGGTCAAACAAGTGGTTGCTGATTTCCACTGGAATCTTGCGTCCGTCCTTGCAGACATGCAGTCCCTCCCAAACGGCATGTTTATTGGCCTGTAGTCGTTGCATCATCGCGGGCACGAGGGCCCGACTTTCGGGAGCATCAATGTCAACGGGACTCATTCGCAGCAGTTCATCACGAGTGTAGCCCAGCCGCCGGCAGGCAACGTCGTTCACTTCAGAAAAACGACCCGGTAGTCCGTCGGAAGAAAGGCTGTGGACGAATACGGCGTCATTGATGCCATGGAAAAGCAATCCATATCGTTCCTCACTCTTTCGTCGTGCTTCCTCCGCGCGCTTGCGCTCGGTGATGTCCAGCCCAATTCCTACCAAGCCCTGAATCCGTCCCTGGCTGTCCCGGAACGGCACTTTGGTCGTCAAGTGCGTGCACTCCCGGCCAACTGGGCTAACGCCTTTGCCTTCATAGTCAATGAGCGGTTCTCCCCCAAAGACTTTTAGTTCCTCGGCGCGGTACTTGGCGGCCAGCTCGGCGGGGTAAAAGTCCGCGTCCGACAGGCCAAGAATTTGGGCGGGAGTCTCTTTGCCGAAGTGTTTGGCGAGAGCTTCATTGGCGACCAGGAAACGGCTGTTCAGATCCTTGATGTAAAAGGTTTCGGGCAGCAGATCAATCAACATGCGGAGCAGTTGGCGTTCGTGGATAATGGTCTCCTCCGCCTGTTTGCGCTCGGTGATGTCCCGCCCAATTCCCACCAAGCCCTGAATCCGTCCCTGGCTGTCCCGGAACGGCACTTTGGTCGTCAAGTACGTGCCCTCCCGGCCACCTGGGCTAACGCCTTTGTCTTCATGCTCAATGAGCGGCTCTCCCCCAAGGACTTTTACTTCCTCGGCGCGGTACTTGGCGGCCAGCTCGGCGGGGTAAAAGTCCGCGTCCGACAGGCCAAGAATTTGGGCGGGAGTCTCTTTGCCGAAGTGTTTGGCGAGAGCTTCATTGGCGACCAGAAAACGGCTGTTCAGATCTTTGATGTAAAAAATTTCGGGCAGCAGATCAATCAGCGTGCGGAGCAGTTGGCGTTCGTGGATAATGGTCTCCTCCGCCTGTTTGCGCTCGGTGATGTCCCGTGCGACCGCCACGTGCAATTCAGTGTCACCGAACCAGAGATGCTTCGATGAAATGCTGACGGGGAAGACACTCCCATCCTTGCGGCGGTGAAAGGTTTCCAAATGTTGCGCGCCACCTTGTCTGTTTTCCTGGAATTGCTTCCATTCCGCGTCCCAACGCTCTTTCGGAAAAACCAGGTCAATGTCCCACAAATGCAGTTGCATCAATTCCTCGCGCGTATAACCGAGCGAACGGCACGCCTGCTCGTTGACGTACGAGAAACCCGCTTCACGGGTCATCCAGAAGATTGCGTCCGAGGCCTGATCAATGGAGAACTCAAACTTCTGGAGGTCCTGCTCCACACGTTTGCGTTCCGTGATGTCGTTACTGATGCCGACAATGAATTTTGCACCCTTCTCGTCCGTGTACAGGGTCTTTTTCGTGATTATGGTATGAACCTCTCCCTTGGCGTCGGTGATTTTTTCCTCATTGATATTCTCTTTCCCGGTGGTGAAAACCGCCTCGTCTTTCAACCAAAACACATCCGCCTCGCTTTTCGGGAAAAAATCGTGATCCGATCGTCCGAGGAGTTCATCCCGGTGGCGTCCGATCAAATCGCAGTTGGCGTTGTTGAGCAATACCCAGCGGTGTAGCCGGTCCTTGACAAAGATCGGCTCGGCAAGGGAGTCGATGATTTTGTAAAGGTAGTTTCTGGATTCCGTCAGTCGCTCTTGCGCCCGCTTGCGCTCGGTGATGTCATGCGAAATGCCGAGCAGCACCTTCTTGCCGCGCCATTGGCCATGCAAGATCTCCGTCTCCACCGGAATGCGGGTCCCGTCCCTGGCCTGCAACGGAATGGGGCAAATCATGATTTTACCGGCAATCATGCCGGCCAAAAGTTTTGCGGCTTCCTGCCGTTGTTCAGGCGGGTGGAGATCAAGAGCGTTCATAACGGCCAGTTCTACCGGGGTGTATCCCAACAGATTTTGCGCCGCGGGATTTGTGAAGAGGATGCGCCCTTCGGGTTCAAAAATGAACACCAGATCGTCCAGCGCATTGAAAAAGGTTTGCAGGCTCTCTTCGTCTTCCTGCGAGGCTGCAGGGATGGCAGAAGATTGTGCCTCTGCACGTCGGACCGTCCCTTTTTCACGATCCGATCTTGATCGACCAGTTTTTTTGACCTTCATAAACGCCCCAATATACAGTGCCTGACGCCAATCATTTTAGCAAGCAGAAGAGGCATTGTAAGCAGAAAGCCTGCCGTCCGATGACTTGAAAGGGGCGGATGAGATCCACCTCTTTCGTGTAAAGAACAAAGCCGGCCGGTACATTTGTCCGCTCACGAATGGGGTGTTGTGCCACTTGCCAACATTAAATTCAAAATTTGCCACTGCCGGGTAAAACTTTTAACCTCCAAGCGACCTTTATGCCGCAACCAAAAATCGCAGATGCCGCCGCACCTGCCAAACTCGGCTATTCCATGCCGGCGGAATGGGAAAGGCACGAAGCCACTTGGCTTGCCTGGCCGCACCATGAGGCCGATTGGCCGGGCAAGATGGAGGCCGTCCGCTGGGTCTATGGCGAGATGGTGCGCAAAATTTCCCCAAGTGAAATCGTGCGGATTCTCGTCCGGCACCAGGCCGAGCAAACACTTGCCGCCAGTTGTTTAAAACTCGCGGGTTGCGATTTGAAACGGGTGGAATTTGTCGAGCATCCCACGAATCGCGGCTGGATCCGCGACAGCGGGCCGATTTTTGTAAGGCGGAAAGGTGGGGCGGGCAGTCCCCTGCCCGCCGACGGACGGCGCGCACGGAGTGACGCGCCCTACCAAAAATCCGAAACCGCTATCGTCCATTTTCATTTCAATGCGTGGGCGAGGCAGAACGACTGGCAGAAGGACCGCCAAGTGCCGGAAATGGCGGCGCGCAGGTTGCGTAAACGGCTTTTCCGCGCTGAGTTTGATGGCCGGCCTTTTGTCATCGAAGGCGGCGGCATCGAGGTCAACGGTCGCGGGACGTTGCTCACCACTGAGGAATGTTATCTGCATCCCAAAATCCAGGTTCGGAATCCCGGCATGACGCGGGCGCAATACGACCGGACGTTTGCAATATATCTCGGGGTCACGAACGTGTTCTGGCTGCGCAAGGGTCCGGACGGCGACGACACGCACGGTCACATTGACGACATCTGCCGCTTTGTGAACCGGAAGACGCTCGTGCTCATCAGGGAAAAAAACAAACGCGACGTCAATTATCGTCCGCTCGCGGAAAATTGGGAGCGCATCAAGGATTTGCGGCTGGAAGACGGCTCGAAGCCCGAAGTCGTGCCGCTGCCCATGCCGGCGCCGCTGTGTTTTGACGGTCGCCGTCTGCCCGCGAGCTACGCGAATTTTTACATCGCCAATGCCTGCGTCATCGTCCCGACGTTCAATGATCCAAACGACCGCGTTGCGCTCGGCGTTTTGAGTGAGTTGTTCAAAGACCGGCCGGTCGTGGGCATTCACGCCGTTGATCTTGTGCTCGGTTCCGGCTCGCTCCATTGCCTTACCCAACAGCAACCGGCTTGAAAATGTGGCACAGGCCTCTGGCCTGTGAGAGGTTGGAAACACAGACCAGAGGTCTGTGCCACGATTATGTCTTGAATTGCTTCACCGCCTCGATACAACGCCCGCAAATTGTCGGATGCTCGGAGTTCTTGCCGATGTCCATTTCCCAATGCCAGCAGCGCTCGCATTTCTGTCCGTCGGCTTTGAACACTCCCAGCCCAAAATTCATCATGCCCCTGAACCGTTCTCCGTATTCAGCTTCGGCTTGGACCAATGGAAATACAGGCGTAATTTTTATCTGCGAAACATTTAAAATTTCCCGAAATGATTCCGAATTTTCTGCGGCAGTTTGATGAAAATTAGAAGAACCTCGCGTTTCAACTTTTGCGTCTAAAGATTTTCCAATCCGCTTTTCTTGTCTCGCCTTTTCCAACGCCATCAAGATTATATCGCGAAATAAAAATAGTTTGTCCCATTTATGACTTTCTTCGTTGGAAAAAGCGAATTCGTTTTTCTTCCACAGCGATTCATGCACCGACCCCGTCGGTTTCCCCGACACAAATTCCCACGCTTCATCCGCCGTGAACGCCAGGATCGGCGAGAGCATCTGACAGAGGCCGGTCACCAGCCGGTGCAGCGTGGTCTGGGTTGAACGGCGGCGATGCGAATTGGCTGGGTCGGTGTAGAGCCGGTCCTTGATGACGTCGTGGTAGATCGAGGACAGCTCCACGGCGATGAACTGGCTGACTTTTTGATAGACGACGTGGAATTCGTAGTCGTCGTAGGCCTTGATGACTTCCTGCTCCAGCTTCGAGAATTCGCCCAAAATCCAGCGGTCCAAGCCGGTGAGCTTGTCATCCGGCACGGTATGCTTTGCCGGATCGAAGTCGTAAAGGTTCGAGAGCTGGTAGCGTAAGGCGTTGCGGATGCCGCGGTAGGTTTCGCCGACCTTGGCGATGCGTTCCTCGCTCACAACGATGTCGTTACGATAATCCTGCGACGCGACCCACAGGCGGACGATGTCCGCGCCGTGTTTCTTCACGTAAGCCTCGGCGGTCTGCGGTTTTTCGTAAACGCCCTGGGCTTGTTTGCTCTTGGAAATTTTCTCGCGGTCGGCGTCCACCATGAAACCGTGCGTCAAAACGGTTTTGAACGGCGCCGCGCCGTTACCAGCCAGCGACAGCAACAGCGACGATTGGAACCAGCCGCGATGCTGGTCGCTGCCTTCAAGATAGACATCGGCTTGCCAAGGTAGGGCAGGCGTCTCGCCTGCCCGCGCCGACGCAGTCGGCGCAGTTTCCTGACCGCTCGCGCTGGCGCGCTCGCTGGACAGGCGAGACGCCTGCCCTACTTTATGGTGCAGTTCCGTCCGCCGCATCAACACCGAGCGTGAGGATGAACCAGAATCAATCCACACATCCAGTGTGTCGTTGGATTTGGTGACGGCTTCCGGACCTTTCCAATTCTTTGGCTTCACGAGCGACCATAGTTCGGCGGCGGATTTCTCGAACCAGACATTTGACCCGTGTTTTTCAATCAAATCGGCGGTGTTGCGGACGGTTTGGGCATCGAGAATCGGTTCGCCTTTCGCGTCGTAAAACGCAGGAATCGGCACGCCCCAGGTGCGCTGGCGCGAAATGCACCAGTCGGGACGGGTTTGCACCGCGCTTTTGATGCGGCTGACGCCCCAGTCCGGCACCCATTTGACGCGATCAATTTCGGCGAGAGCGGCGGCGCGGAACGTAGCCGCGCTTGTCAAAGCGCGGTCTCCGGTTGATGCCGATTCAGTCCGCGCTTTTACAAGCGCGGCTACGTGGTCAATCTTGATGAACCACTGGTCCATCGCGCGGAAAATGACCGGTGTCTTGCTGCGCCAGCAATAAGGGTAGCTGTGATGATAATTTTCCTGATGCAGCAGCGCATGGCGGGTGCGCAGTTCATGCAGCACCGCTTCGTTGGCATCGCTCTTGCCATGCTTTTCCAAAATAGATTTTCCAACCAAGTTCGTAGGCATTTGTTGCTCAATGGGCAAATCGCTCGTGTGCGCGAAGCGACCGTCGTCGTCCACAGGCGAGTAAATCGGCAAACCGACCTGCGAACCGAGCTGATAGTCTTCCAACCCGTGTCCCGGTGCGATGTGGACGAAGCCGGTGCCGGTGTCGCTGGTGACGAACCCGGCAGGATAGAGCTTGCCGGTGCGATTGCAGAACGGATGCTGGAACTGCAATGCGGCAAGCTTTTCGGTCGGGAACGATTGTTCGCTGTAATTACTCCAACCGCACTTCTCCGCAACAGCGGGCAGCAAACCACGGAACAAAATGTATTTTTCACCCGCAACTTCGACCTGGACGTATTGGAATTTGTCGTTGTAAGCAACGGCAAGGTTGGCCGGCAACGTCCACGGCGTCGTCGTCCAAATCAGCACGAACGTGTTCGGCTGGCCGACGACGGGAAATTTCACGTAGATGCTCGGGCTGACATGGTCCTGATATTCGACCTCGGCTTCGGCGAGCGCGGTACGGCAAGGAATGCTCCAATAGACCGGTTTTTTGCCGCGATACACGAAACCTTTTTCGACGATGTCCGCGAACAGGCGCAGTTCGTCGGCTTCATATTCCTTGTCGAACGTGAGATAGGGATTATCCCAATCGCCAAGAACGCCGAGTCGTTTGAACTGCGTGCGCTGGATATCAATGTATTTGCGGGCATAGGCTTCACAGGCTTTGCGGATGGTGGCGGCATCAAATGATTTATCCGCAGGCGAGACGCCCGCGCTCCCCTTGCGCATTTCCTGGGAAACCTTGAATTCGATGGGCAACCCGTGGCAATCCCAGCCCGGCACGTAGGGGGCGCTAAAACCCCGGAGGGTCTTGTATTTGATGATGATGTCCTTGAGGATTTTGTTCAGCGCGGTGCCGATGTGGACGTCGCCGTTGGCAAAGGGCGGGCCGTCGTGGAGGACAAATTTTTCCGCGTCCGCGCGCGCCGCCTGAATTTTTGGGTAAAGCCCGGCTGCCTGCCATTTTTTGAGCCGTTCCGGTTCCCGCGCGACAAGGTCGGCTTTCATGGGAAAGCCGGTTCGCGGCAGGTTGAGCGTGCTTTTGTAGTCCGTCGCCATTTTTCGGAACGCGAACGGTAACAGCGGCAAAAAGCGGTGTCAACGAACGCACGGAGTTAAAATTGTCAGGTGCGATAAAATTGGGAAGAAAAGCCGGGTCAATCAGTCAGAGGGTGGCCGAAAGACCCGGGGAATTTAGAATGAGTACAACGTAGGATTACGGAGAACTCCAATCTGGCTTGTACCAAAGCCCAGATCGAAAACTGTCAAAATCAAAGAGCACCTTATAACCGCCTTGCACTGGAGCCAGTTAATCACATCTGCTAATCATTGTCAATTATACTTTGCGAAGTATTAGCTTATATTACCACCACCCAGCCTCTGATTAGAAGTGGGTTCCGGCAGTCATTCGGCGCGGGCCGGGCGTCCTTTCGAACCGGGTGCACTTGCTGACTCTGCCGCCAGCCCGTGGCCGGCATCCGGAGCGCGGTTGCCCCGGGTCCACAGCCTGCGGAAAGTTCAACGCCACTGCGGCCCGGGGAAGCCGTGCTCCGATGGCGGGGCCGGGATATAACTTCGTCGAACTGCGGCATTGAAAATTCCTGTTTACAGCATGGGGCCGGCTGTTAACATCCGTTCAGAAAAATTAACGTGCGGACGAGGTATGAAAAAAATCGAGGCCATCATCAAACCGTTCAAACTTGAGGAAGTAAAAGCTGCGCTGGCCGCTCTTGGGGTTCAGGGAATGACCGTCGCGGAGGTAAAGGGGTTTGGCCGCCAAAAAGGGCACACGGAAATTTATCGCGGCAGTGAATACACGGTGGATTTTCTGCCCAAGGTGAAAATTGAGGTTGTGCTGGCTGACACACAGGCCGCTGCCGCAGTGGACGCGATTGTCAAAGCGGCCAAGACGGGCAAGATCGGTGATGGGAAAATTTTTGTGAGTGCCGTCGAGAGCATCGTTCGCATTCGTACTGGTGAAACAGGCGAGCAAGCGGTCTGAATCAAATATTGCGTGTCAGAAAGCAAGTAAACCCTTGATTTAGCCTCCTGTGAATAACTCGTGAACAAAAGTTAATATGTTATCCTAGATACTTTCGTTCCAATTGCATAAAACGCTCATGTTAATTGAAGTTGTTTGGGGCGTCTTATCATTTTTACCAGACATGTGACGGTGGTGTGGATTTTGTTTTTCGTAAGATGTTGAAAATAAGCAGGTTGTTTCGATTGTTAAATGAAGCTTTTGGCAGTAGAGTTGAATGTATGTCTGCTTTCTCGGGGTCATGGCTCTTTGCCAAGGCGAACAGAGGCGGAAACTGGCGGCCAACCCTGAGTTGGGGGCTAGGTGAATAAACCGCTTGAAAAACGGGCTTTTTGACAAAGTGCAAATGCAACTTTCGGCTGAAAAAATTTGGAATTCTGCGCGGGAACATCTCCGTTCCAGGCTGAATAACGACACCTACAACATGTGGTTCGCGCCGCTGCGAGCCTGCGCGATTGACGGCAACAACGTGACATTGGAGGCGGCCAACGAATTCAGCGGAGTCTGGCTCAAGGACAATTATCTCAGTCTCTTGCAAGACGCTTTTGCCACTGCTGCCGGCCGCCAACTCCAGGTCAAATTCAAAATTGCCGCAGGAAATGCGCCGGCTCCGTCCGCATCTGCGCCAGTTCCAGTCAAAACAAAAGCTCCCGAACCCGCTCACGAGCGCCCGGCCAACAGCGAACTGCATTTTAATCCAAAAAACACCTTTGAATCATTCGTCGTCGGCAACAACAATAATTTTGCCTAT
>Ga0208820_1002012_pt1 | contig 10474 bp, 6 predicted proteins | sample June2015DPH_16_5_FD_184713 | JGI IMG/M metagenome (GOLD analysis project Ga0208820, IMG submission 184713) | Peatland microbial communities from SPRUCE experiment site at the Marcell Experimental Forest, Minnesota, USA - June2015DPH_16_40... | ecosystem: Environmental > Terrestrial > Soil >...
TGATGAAGGCCTGCAGCACGATCATGCTGGTGATTCCGACGGCCAGGTAGCGGCCGAAGCTATCTTGCGCGCGCAGCGCCGCGCGCGTGCCGCGCCAGAGGAAGATCGCAAACAGAATGATGACGGTAAGCGCTCCGACCAGACCCAACTCTTCGGCGGTGACCGCAAAAATAAAATCCGTGTGCGGTTCGGGAAGATAAAACAATTTTTGCTTCCCCTCCATCAGCCCGAGTCCAGTCACGCCGCCAGTCGAGACCGCAATCAGCGACTGGATAATATGGAAGCCAAACCCCTTGGGGTCGGCGTAGGGATTCAGAAAGGCCAGGATGCGGTCTTTCCTATACGACACGTGAAAGATCAGGAAATAGAGCGGCACAAGCGCGGCCGCGAAGGCGTATCCGAAATAGCGCAGGCGAATGCCGGCCACGAACAGGACGCAAGCGGTAATGCCCGCGCAGGCAATGGCCGTTCCGAGGTCCGGCTGAAAAACAATCAGCCCAAGAAAAATTACGGTGGGCGCCACTGCGGGAATCAGCGTATTGCGCCAGTCATCCATCACCATGGCCTTGGTTTTGTTTTCGAGAAACCACGCGAGAAACAGGATGAGTGCGGGCTTGGCCAGTTCCGACGGCTGCAAAGAAACCGGACCCACGTGAAACCAGCGGTGGGTGCCGTGGGCGCGATCAAGAAAAAATACCGAGATGAGCAGAAGCGTGGTAGAGCCCAGAAACGAGAAAACCAGCGCCGGATGTTGCAGGCGTTTGTAATCCACCTTCATGGCCACGACCATCACGGCAAGTCCCGCAACGGCCCATACCAGTTGCTTCAGCAGGAACTCGTAGGCTGACCCAAACCGCTCCTTGGCCATCACCGCCGAGGCGCTGAAGATCATCACCAGCCCGATAAAAACCAGGATCGCGGTCACGGTGAACATCCAGCGATCGACGCTGACCCGTTTGGCCATAAGTAATCTATTTCACCACGGAGACAAGCACATATGGAGGAGTTTCAGCCCTGGATTTTGAGCAGGCTGATAACTGAGTTGGTTCAACAGAGTTTGCTAGTGGAGAGAGTTTGCTGATGGAAAGTGGAGAGCCGGGCGCCCCCGCCCGGCCAGACGGCCGAGACGCTCATCCCTCCACGGCGCTACGTCGATCGAGACACCTCCAGCGACTGCACCGTCTCTTTGAACACTCGTCCGCGGTGTTCGTAATTCTGAAACTGATCAAAGCTGGCGCAAGCCGGAGCAAGAAGAATAACGTCGCCGGCCACCGCGGCTTCGCTGGCGCGTCTGACCGCATTTTCCAGAGTCTCAGCATGTTCGATTTCGGCAGCACCCTGAATCTGCGATTCGATCTTGGCGGCCGCGGCTCCTATGGTGTAGACGCGCTTCACGCGCTGTCGCAATAAATCGGTGAGCACAGTGTAGTCGCTGCCCTTATCCTTGCCCCCAAGAATCAGCAGAATATTCGCCGGGAAAGATTCCAGCGCCTTGATGGTGGCGTCTACGTTCGTGGCCTTGGAGTCGTTGTAGTAATCCACGCCCGCAACCTTGGCCACAAATTCCAACCGGTGCTCGACGGCTTTGAAATTCCGGACAGCCTGGCGGATCTGTTCCGGCTGGCAACCGACAAGAATGCCGATGGAAACTCCCGCCAGCACATTTTCCAGGTTGTGCGCGCCCTTCAGCGGTACGTCCGCAAGTGGCATGATCTCGCGTTCGCTATGGCCATCCCGGAAATAGATATGCATGCCACGGGCAAAGCCTCCTTTATCAACCTCCTTGTTCCGGCTGAACCAGAACAACTGCGCGCGGGTACGATCCGACAATCCAGCGGTCGTGGGTTCATCGGCGTTGAGGATGGAGAAGTCATCGGCACGTTGGTTCTCGAAGACGCGCGCTTTGGCGCCGACGTAATTGACAAAGGTCTTGTGACGATCGAGATGATCGGGCGTGATGTTCAGAATCACCGCGATCCGAGGACGAAATTCAACGATCGTTTCCAGCTGAAAGCTTGATACTTCCAGCACGGTCCAGGTCGCGGGTCCAGCCTGATCCACCAGGCTGATGGCCGGCGTGCCGATATTACCGCCCACCAGTGTGGAGAACTTTCCGGCGGCAATAATCTCGCCAGCCAATGCGGTGGTTGTGGTTTTGCCATTGGCTCCGGTAATGGCGGCGATCGGACCGGCCAGAAATTGCGCCGCAAGTTCGATTTCGCCGATGACCGGCTCTCCCAGATTGCGTGCCTGCACCAGTTGCGGCGTATCGAAGGGCACACCCGGGCTAAGGACGATCAAGTCTTGCCCACGAAAGGTGCGGTCGCCATGACCACCGGTTTCGACCGTGATCCCATGCTCCAACAGGAGCAGGATTTCATTGCGAAGCTCGGATGCGGGCTTGGAATCCGACACCGTAACGCGGGCGCCGCGCGACTTGAGAAAAAGCGCGGAGGCCACGCCGGATTTGCCGAGACCAACCACGAGAACACGTTTGTTCGTGAGTTCCATCGAGTTCAATTGGTAATTGGGTAATTTGTAATTTAAACCCGTTCCATTGCCAATTCGTCTTGAGACTTAAAAAATTACCAATTACAGATTACCAATTACAAATTTTCCTTCATCGTAGTTTAAGTGTTGTCAGCGCAAACAGCGCGAAGACCAGCGATGCGATCCAGAAGCGCACAATCACCTTCGATTCCGACCAGCCCAGCAGTTCGAAGTGATGGTGGATCGGCGCCATCTTGAAAATGCGTTTCTTGCGCAGCTTGTAGGAACCAACCTGCAAGATCACCGAGAGCGCCTCGATGACGAAAATACCTCCGATGAACGGCAGCAGGAGTTCCTGTTTGATCATAACGGCTATGGTGCCAATCGCGCCGCCCAACGCCAGCGAGCCGACATCGCCCATGAACACTTCCGCCGGATGTGCGTTGTACCAGAGAAATCCAATGGCGGAACCGACCATGGCTCCGCAAAAAATGGTGAGCTCGCCGATCTGCGGCATGCGCTGCAATTCGAGGTAGATGGCAAACGTGGCGTGGCCGCTGAGGTAGGTGAGAACCGCGAGCGCTCCGGCGGCGATCACCGTACAGCCGATGGCGAGCCCGTCAAGGCCGTCGGTAAGATTCACCGCGTTGCTCGATCCGACAATCACCAGCACCACGAAGGCCACGAATGGCAGGAAGGCCAGCGGCCAGAGTTGGGGATGAACCGCCCATCTTTCGATCACCAGGTCCGGGTGAAACTGCTTGAAGAACGGGACCATCAGCCTGGTGGAGTACTCTCCGCTGTGCTGCAAAGCGATCAGTGCGATCGCAATCAGGATGCTGGCCACGGCCTGAAAGCCCAGTTTGACGCGCGCGGTAAGACCGAGATTGCGGTGATGAACGACTTTCAGGTAGTCGTCGGCAAAACCGATCGCAGCGAAGGCGAGCGTGGCAAACACGGCGATCCAGACGAAGGGATTGCTCAAGTCCGCCCAGAGCAACGTCGGCACCAGGATGGCAATGGCGATCAGCAACCCGCCCATGGTCGGCGTACCCGCTTTTTTCTGATGAGCCTGCGGCCCCTCTTCGCGGATGTACTGGCCGATTTGGAAATCTTGTAGACGCCGAATCACCATGGGCCCGACGATCAGACCAGTAAAAAGGGCGGTAAGACTGGCAAAGGCTGTGCGAAAAGTCAGGTAACGAAAAATGCGGAACGGCGGAAAGTAATGGAAGAGCTTCAGGTAGAGCAGCCAGTAGAGCAATCCGCCTCCGACATCAGCTGTCAGCTGTCAGCTGTCAGCTCTCAGTGATTAGTTATTAGAGCGGATTCACCATTGCTGTATCCCGCTCGTGTGGGACGGGCGCCCTCGCCCGTCCAAGCCGAGCGCAGCTCGGCAGCCTGCCCGTGACCACGGCAATTCTGCACTCGCTCTAGCTCCCTGCGCCTAAGGGTTGGGAAGAGCGTTGGGAATGCCGCTTTTCTGTCTCCATGTCTCCAGCGCTTTTTCCAGTTTCACGCCACGGGACGCTTTCAGCAATACGACATCGCCTTCGCGAGTCTCGCGCGCCAGCCACTCGCCGGCTTCTTCCGGCGTCGCGACGAATTCCGCTTCCAACCCCGCTTCGCGAGCCGCTTCCACCATCGGCTTCGCCAAGCCGCGCACGCCGAGCAGAAAGTCAAGTTTACTTCCTGCCTGATTTCCTGCCATGTAACGCCCGCACTCGCGATGCAGTTCCTCGCCGGTCGGGCCGAGTTCCAGCATTTCGCCAGCGACCACTATCCGGCGCCGGGCGGGCATGGCAGCCAGAGTATCCACGGCAGCCATAAGCGCCTTCGGACTTGAATTGTAGCAATCGTACAGCACGGTAATGTTTCCCAGTTGAACGACCTGCCCGCGCTTGTCGGCGGGCTGTAGAGACGGCAGAGCTGCAGCGATCTCTGACGGCGTAATGCCGTGCTCAAGCGCAACCGCAGCCGCGCCGAGCACGTTGTACACGTTGTGCTTGCCGAGCAGCGGACTCTGCACCAACTGGCGCACTTCGTAGCTGACGAGATCAAAGCGCGTGCCTTCGGGTCCAAGCACCTCGATGTTTTCCGCCCGCACGTCCGCAGGAACAACTGCTGTCGGCTTCAATCCAAACAGGACGACCTTGCCCTTGAAGTCGCGGCCGAACTGGCTCACATATTCATCGTCGGCATTCAGCACGGCTGTGCCGCCGTGCGGAAGAGCTTCGATCAGTTCATATTTTGCGCGTGCGATTCCGGCGATGGAGTCGAAGCTCTCCAGATGCACGGGCGCAACGTTGGTGACTACGGCCTGGTTCGGCAGGGCGATGCGAGCGAGGGCGGAGATTTCGCCGGGGTGGGACATCCCCATTTCGACCACGGCGAGATCGTATTCCGGCTCAAGAGTTAGCAGCCCGAGCGGCAGACCAAAATGATTATTGAAATTCCCCTTAGTGCGATGCACGCGGTACTTGATCGCGAGCAAATGCGCCATCACTTCTTTGGTAGTTGTCTTGCCCATCGAACCGGTAACGCCGATGGCAGTCTTGCCCCAAATTTTTCGGACCGCCGTCGCCAAAGTCTGGAGCGCAACCAGAGTGTCGTCGACGGCAAGCAGGCCGGCGGGGCCGGAAATGCTGGAATAGCGCGCCAACTGATCTTTCCGAACCACCGCGGCAATCGCGCCTCGGCTCATTGCCTGTTCAACGAAGTCGTGACCGTCGAGGCGATCGCCTTTGACCGCAAAGAAAAGTTCGCCGGCTTGCACGGTACGGGAATCGATGGAATATCCCTGGGCCGTCGCGCGACCGTCGTATTGGCCGCTCGCAGACACGAATTCAGCGATGCGGGAGAGAAGAAGTTTCATGTGGTCTTCCCCGCAGTGCCAGCTTTCGCGGCACTTTTACAGTCGTAGCCGAGGGCCTTCAGCTTCTCGTGCGCCACGTCCACATCGTCGAACGGAATCGTTCCCTCTTTTGTGATCTGCACTTTTTCGTGCCCCTTGCCCGCGAGCAGCACGATGTCGCCGGGGCTTGCCTGCTGGAAAGCGAAGGCGATAGCCTTGCGGCGGTCGGGCTCCATGGAATATTTTGCGCTCGACTTCTGCAATCCGGATCTCTGTAGTCCAACAACAGCATCGTTCATGATGGCCAGCGGATCTTCGGAGCGCGGGTTGTCGGAAGTGAGAACGACGAAGTCGCTGCCCTTACCCGCGGCCTCGCCCATCAACGGACGCTTGGTGCGATCGCGATCTCCGCCGCAGCCGAAAAGCGTGATGACCTTGCCTTTGAGTCCGGCGCGAGCGACAAAATCGCGAGCCAGCGCGGTGAGGTTGCGGAGCGCGTCGTCGGTGTGCGCGTAATCCACGACCACCGTGAAGGGCTGGCCGCAATCCACGCGTTCGAAGCGGCCGGGAACACTTGTAAGGTCGAAGATTCCCTTGGCGATCGCCTCGGTCGAACAATCGCGCGCATGACCGGCAGCAGAAGCTGCGAGCACGTTGTACACATTCACATTGCCGATCAGCGGAGACCACATGGCGATCTTTCCCCAGGGCGTCACCATTTGAAAACGGGTTCCGCGCGGCGTGATTTCGACGGATTCGGCACGAAAGTCGCAGTCGCCGGAGGTCAGACCGTACGAGAGCACCAGCGCGCTCTTCTTTTTGCAAAACTTCCAGAGCTGCCGCCCGCTTTCATCGTCAATATTAAGAACGGCGGCGCGCGGAGGATCCGTCCCGCAGCCTTCGAAAAGTATCTGTTTGGCGCGGAAGTAATTCTCCATCGTGCCATGGTAGTCGAGATGGTCGCGCGTGAGATTCGTGAATACGGCCACATCAAAGGGAATTCCAAAAACGCGCTGTTGCTCCAGCGCGTGCGATGACACTTCCATCACCGCTTCGGTGACTCCCAGGCCGAGGCCCTCCGACAAAAGCCGGTTCAACTCGAGCGCTTCCGGAGTGGTATGCGGAGCTGGGAGAATCTTCTCGGCAACGTGATATTCGATGGTTCCAACCAGCGCGGTCTTGCGCCCGGCCGCTTGCAATATGGATTCGATCAGGAAGGCGGTCGTGCTTTTTCCGTTTGTGCCTGTAATTCCAGTATTCGCAATTCGCTCGGCAGGACGTTTGTAGAAATTCGCGCTCAGGCGGGCGAGCGCACGGCGTCCATGCACGACCTGCGCCCAGGCAACCGACGGGCGCGGCGCTTCGCTCGCGGAGTCGCTGACGATGGCAACCGCTCCGGCAGCTATGGCTTGATCGATGAAGCGGTTGCCGTCGCTGGTCTCGCCCTTCATGGCGACAAAAACAGTTCCAGGGCGCACCCGCCGGGAATCGTATTCCACCCCAGCAACGGCCGGGTTTCCGCTCTGGGACAGAACCTCGGCGCCCTGCAGGAGTTGTTGGAATGCCATTGCAGCGATTATAACGAGTAGCGCCGGCGTCTCGCCGGCTCATCGTCCGAGTAGATGGCATCGGTCGTGCCCGAAGGCTGCTTCACCTTCCAAATTTCACCACCACACGCGATCCCGCCGCGACGTGCGCGCCGGGCTGGGGCGATTGTTCGCGTGCAACGCCGCTGCCGATGGCGTCGAGGTCGAGCCCGGCATCTTGCGCCGCCTCAATCGCAACGCGCAGGTTCTTGCCGAGGAAGGATGGGACTTGGATCCCTCCCTCTTCCACATCGAGAACCACTGTTCCACTCGTCGGCGCTTTCTGCGCGAGTGAATTCTCGGATTGCCCGGCAGCTGAACTTGTGACAAGTGAACTTGCAGCCAGCGAGTTCGCTGCCGTTGTCGTCAAGCCGCTCAGCGCCGGATGATCCCCATCTCTTGCGGTCAGCCCGGCGGGAACGACCTGGGCTCCAATCGCGCCGGGCTTGACCGCGGTTGGAATAATGAGCGTCTCATTTGCGTCGGCCATATCCAGGCTGGCCCCAAGGTGATCGGGCGAGCTTTCTTCCAGACTAGCGTCAGGGACATCGCGGCGAGCCATTAACACCTGGCGGCTGGGCGGAAGCTGAACATCATGCGGAACGTGCAGATATTCGAGCACCTGCTGCGTGACCCGCTGAAAGACCGGCGCCGAAACCTGACCTCCCTGGTGCAGGCCGACAGCAGAGTCGAGGATCACCACCACTGCGATTTGCGGATCGTTGATGGGAGCAAATCCGGCAAAAGACGCCACATACTTCGTCTTCGAGTAAGCGCCGGTGGCCGGGTCCACCTTCTGAGCGGTCCCGGTTTTGCCCGCCGAACTGTAGCCCTCGAGAATAGCTTTGCGTCCAGTACCGTGGAGCACCACTCCCTGCAGCATCTGGCGCATCTCGGCTGCGGTCAGAGATGAAATCACCCGCGTCCCCTCGGCCGGCTGGAACACGATCGTTTGGGGAGCATTCTGCGGCGCAATCGTGCCTGCCACAATGCGTGCCGGGACGCGCACGCCGTCGTTGGCAATCGTCGAAATCAAGGAAGCGAGCTGCAGCGGCGAAATGCCAATCTCCTGGCCCATGGAAATCGCGCCAATGGAAACTCTCGACCAGCGTCCCACCGGCTTCGTCAGGCCCGGCGTTTCGCTTGGCAGCTCGATCCCTGTCCGCTGACCGAATCCGAAGGCGCGAATGTATTTATAGAGCCGCTCGTCGCCGAGTCGCAGCGCGACTTTGATGGCGCCAACGTCGCTCGACTCCGCAATAATATCGGAGACCGAGAGCATTCCATGCGGCCTGCTGTCGCGGATGCGCATGCCATTGATGACAATCGATCCCATCTGGCAGTCAAACATTTCGTCCGGTCGCGTAATCTTCTCTTCCAGTCCGGCGGAGATAGTCACCATCTTGAAAGTCGAGCCGGGCTCGTAGATGTCGCTGACGGCGCGGTCTTTCAGGGCGTCGTTCTTAATTTCCTTTCGAATATTCGGATTGAATGTGGGCCGGTTGGTGAGCGCCAGAATCTCGCCGGTGTGAGGATTTTCCACGATCGCCGTGCCGGCAATGGCGTGGGTCTCTTCCATCCCGCGCTCGAGTTCCCGTTCGGCAATGTACTGGATGTTCTGATCGATGGTGAGGACGACGCTATTGCCGGCTTCGGGCTCCTTTTCAACACTGGCAAACCAGCGCTTGCGCGCGTCGACGGAAATCATCAGCTTGCCCGGCTTGCCCTGCAGTTGCTGGTTGAATTGTCTCTCTAGGCCGCTCAGTCCCTGATCGTCGGTGCCCACATAGCCCAGAATTTGCGCCGCCAGTTCGCGCTTGGGATAAAAGCGCTTGGGCTCTTTCTGGTAGTGGATGCCTTGCAAATTCAGCGCGCGGATGCGCTCAATCGATTCCGCGTCGGCCTTGCGCGCCACCCAGCAAAAGGTCTTGTGGGCGCTGCAGTCAGCGAGCACAACGCGCGGATCGTCTTGCGTAATGCGCGAGATCAAGCTGACGGTATTGGCCAGGTCGGGAGCTTCCGAGGGCACCACGAAAGCCGAGTCCACCTGGATGGACATAGCCAGCTCACGCCCAGCGCGATCGTAGATAACGCCGCGCTTCGGCGAGAGATCGAAACTGCGTTGTTGTTGATGCTGCGCGCGGCGCTCGAAATCGCCGTAGCAGAAGATTTGCAGATAAACGAGGCGCAGGCAGATCGTCAACAGCCAGAGGCACAGCAATCCAGACAAGGCGTAGAGCCTGAATCTTGCGTCGTTCGAAGAGGTACTCGCCGCCACTTCCAGTCCTCAGAAACTTTCGGCGGCCCCGGAGAGCCGCCGCGTAAAATGTGGCGCGGGCGCCCCCGCCCGCGGACTTGGCTGTGATCAAACTACTGCGCCGACACGACTGCGACCGGAGTCACGCTGGCCATCACTGGTGCAGCCGCATCGCTGGCGGCGTCCATGCGAAGCACCTGGCCAGGCTGCGGCGATTGCAGGCCGAGCTTGCGCGCCATTACATCAATTCGCTCCGGATCGCGCAGCGACGCCTCTTCCAGGCGCAGGGCCCGGTTCATTTCCGTGAGACCCTCGCGCTCCGACCGCAGCGTCTCGATCTTGTACCCGTATTCAATTGCGCGGAAATGCTGCAGCGCGTATCCCATCACCAGCAGGAACAAGCAACCGAGCGCTAGTCCGAAGGATTTCATCTCTCTCGCGCGGCGCGGATCTTCGACTTTGACCAGGCGTGAGTTATCGATGGTCTTGCGAAAATAAATTTCCGGGGTCCCCAGCCAGCAGGACTTGCGCCGACTGAAAGGAGCTGCGCTTTCGATGGCCAAGGCGCTCATGATTATGCCACTCCAATAAATTTCGAATCGTAGTCTGCGTTTTCCTGAACGGTAGGGAACCATGGTTGAACGGACACAGGTTCAGCGAACACAGGTTGAACCACCGCGGGTTCGACGACCCTGGGTTCGAGTGCCGATGCGTTGACGACCAAGGCTCTGTCCGCTCGCGCCCTCTTTTCCACGCGCTCGACCGTTGCCATCAGATCTTCAATAAGAGTGCCAGTGAATGTCATTTCGAATATTCCAGTTTTCTTCTCCGGACGCGGCCTTGTTCTGTCTTTTCTTGGCCGCCCCGGGAAAATTCCACCACAGAGTTGCGGCCTCTTCATACGGAACGGCCGCCATTCCCAAACTCTTTACCCGGCGCGCCTTACCTTCACCGCACCGGGAGCCCGGCAGTTTCTCCAGGGCAAACTAAACTGGGCTGACAAAATGTGCCCAACTCAAACTTTTTCGGCGGCGCGCATCTTGGCGCTGCGCGACCGCGGATTGCGACCTATCTCTTCTTCGCCGGCCGTCACCGGCTTCTTGGTCAGCAGCCGGTAGCAGCCCTGCTTCGCGCCCCCGCGAAGCGCATCCTTGACGATTCTGTCTTCGAGCGAGTGAAAGCTGATCACCACCAGCCTTCCTCCCGGCTTCAGCACCCGGGGCGCCGCCTCCAGCAGTGCTTTCAGATCGTCCAGTTCACGGTTTACGAAGATTCGGAGAGCCTGAA
>Ga0208820_1002016_pt1 | contig 10471 bp, 6 predicted proteins | sample June2015DPH_16_5_FD_184713 | JGI IMG/M metagenome (GOLD analysis project Ga0208820, IMG submission 184713) | Peatland microbial communities from SPRUCE experiment site at the Marcell Experimental Forest, Minnesota, USA - June2015DPH_16_40... | ecosystem: Environmental > Terrestrial > Soil >...
GATTGACCCATGTCTATTTATGTCATTCGGAGAGAAATGTTCAGCCCAAACACTGGGGAGAGCCTGCAAGATTACCCCCTTGCAACCTGGCCCGCCCAGAATCTGACTCGCACTTTCAATTGCACCCCGTGGGACCGTGCGTGACCTGACGAATAGGGGTATCATGTCATCCTCCGTTATCTCGGGCTTTGCCTGATCGAATCTCGTGGGGTGGTTCGATGCGATTGCGGCCGATATCGGTATTCCTTCTCGCCGTTCTTCTCGTCACGGCCTCCCCCGCAAATAAGCTGAATGCTCAAACAACGACCTCTGGTGGGTTGACCGGTGTCGTAACTGATCCAAGCCATGCGGTCGTGCCCGACGCGGGTGTCGAGATCAAGGACGATGCCAAGGGGACTGTCCAATCAACCAAAACCGATCGCCAGGGTGTGTACCAGTTCTTTTTTCTAGCGCCAGGCAGATACACGTTGACAGTGACACATGTCGGGTTTCGAGAAGCGAAGCGAACGGTAAACATTCTGCTGGGGCCTCCGGTTTCAGTGAACGTGACGCTCGCAATCGGGGAAGCAAGCACCAGGATAACCGTAAGGGATGAGGCTCCACTTCTCCAGGCAGAGAATGGCGACGTCTCCGCGACAATGAGTCAGAAGCAGATCGCCGAAGTTCCCAATCCTGGCAATGACCTCACCTATATCGTCCAGACGACGCCAGGAACGGTGATGAACACCGACGTGCAAGGCGGGGCCAACTTCTCCATCCTGGGGATGCCCGGCACCTCTTATCGATACACCATCGATGGACTGAATGACACCGACAACTCCTACAACGTGCAGTTGGCTGGATCGCTTTTCTTGCTACTCGGGGAGAACCAGATTCAGGAGGCGACGATAGTTAGCACGGGTTACTCCGGCCAGTTCGGCGGCGCGGCCGGTGGCAACATTAATTACGTCACCAAGTCGGGCAGCAATGCGCTTCACGGCAATGCTCAGTTCTACTGGAACGGAAGGGCGTTGAACGCCAACGACTGGTTTAACAAAGCAGCTGGCAAGCCGCGACCATTCGACATAGCTCAACAATGGGCAGCGTCGATTGGCGGCCCTATCAGAAAAGACAACTTGTTCTTCTTCTTTGATACCGAAGGTCTGAGGCTGCTGATTCCTCAGGAGTTTTTCGTTACGATTCCAAGCCCCCAGTTTGAGATAGCAACCCTCGCCAATATTGATGGAAGATTCGGCGAGAGCTCTGCCTCGGACGTGTTCTACCGGAAAATCTTTGATCTCTATAACAGTGCGCCGAGCGCCAATTCGGCCGGGTGGGGAGGATTCGATCCACTTAACGATCCCACTGGTTGCACGGGCTTTACAGGGCTGGGCCCGGGAGTTTATTGCGCCCGCCACTTCGTGGAGACTCGTGGCCGTCCTGGGCATGATGCGCTGACTTCTGGCCGCTTGGATTGGATCCCGAACAGGAACGATCGCGCTTTTCTCCGCTTGCAGTACGATGGCGGTCGTAACCCAATCAACAGCGACCCCATCAGCTCTCTGTTTGACGCGGATGGCACTGTTCCTTGGTGGCAGAGCCAGATGTCGGAAACACACACCTTTGGCACAACTGCTGCCAGTCAGCTCCTGGTGGCGGCGTCTTATATCGCGCCATTCTACCGGTTTAACAATCCTTCCCAGGCTCTTGCTGCATTTCCCACGGTTTTGAACTTCAGCGTACCCGGCACCTTCACGAACCTCGGACGCGGGGACTTCGTGAACCCCTTTGGGTCCGGCGGTTCGTTAGCGCGGTACCAGCTATCAGAGGATGTGGTGAAAACAAAAGGAGCCCAGAAGCTCGGCTTCGGAGTCAGTTTCGAACGCAGCAATTGGATATTTCGCCAGTACAACGGAAACAGAACTGGAACTCTGATGCCGCAGACGCTGGATGCTTTCTATCAGGGAGGGGTCGACCCGATGTTTCAAGCGGGAACAGATCCGAATCCGGACTTCACGCAACTAACGCAATCGTTCCCTTCCGTGGACTCTCAACGCATGACGTTTAACAACCTTGCGGTCTATGTCCAGGATGAGTGGCACATGCGCAAGAACCTGACTCTTACATTTGCGCTTCGGGCTGAACATCAATCCAATATCACCTGCCAGGCTCGGTGTTTCGTTCGCTTCGCCGTTCCATTCGAGTCTCTTAGCCACGACCCGAGCCAGCCTTACCATCAGGGAATCCTTGCAGATCAAACGCAAGCTCTCGAGAGCCTGGATCGCATTCTTTGGTCGCCTCGGTTTGGTTTCGCGTGGCAACCCCTCGGCATTTCACGCAACATGGTGCTGCGGGGTGGAGTTGGTGTCTTCTACGATCCTATTCCCGGGGCACTGGGCACTCTGTTCTCCAGCAATTTGCCGATTCTAAATTCATACACAATCGCCGATGACAACCTTTCGCCAGGTGAGGTACCCAGCAATCTCTTCCAGGACGCCCTAAATTCCAACAGGATCTTTTTGAATAGCTTCAGCTCTGGAACCCTGGCTCAGATTCAGGCAGAGGACCCGAACTTTTCGCCTCCTGCTATCAGTTCGCCAGAAGGTCGGCTGCATGCACCGCAATATCTGCGATGGAGTCTGGAATTGCAGCACGCGGTCGGCAGCGCTACGTCACTCAGCGTCGCTTACTTCGGGCATCATGGCATCCACGAACTGGTCCAAAATCCGAACGCCAACGCTTTTGGTTTTGGTTCACTGCATGCTGCGAAATGTACCAGCCCTCCTGTGCCGCCCTGCGCTGATCCCAGGTTCAGCGGCGTAACGGAATTCAGTTCAGCAGCGGTATCGAACTACCACGGAATGGTCATTTCCGCGAAACATCAATTTACCGGCTTGTCCCAAGGCCTGCTTGAGATCAACTACACTAACGGACACGCTTTCGATGAAGTCTCGAACGGCGGTCTCTTCGGTTTCGCGCAAGGCAGTTCGATTTATCCCCAGGATCCACAAAATCTTCGTGGAGCGTACGGGCCGGCGGAGTACGACGTGCGACATTCCGTGAACGCGAACTATGTGTGGGAGTTGCCGCTGAAGGCAGCGTTGGGGGGCCACGGCCCGGACTACATGGTTAAGGGATGGCAGGTTTCTGGCACCATTTTCGCTCGCACTGGACTCCCGTACACAGTGTTCGACTACGCCGAGTCAGTGGCCCTTCAGCAAAACAACTACTTCGGGCAGATCTATTCCGTACCCGTGGCCCCTCCCCCTTCAGGATCTTCATGTGGTAAAGACGCGGCCTTCGGCCTAGATGTGAAGCCCTGCCTCCCTCCTCAGTTCTTTGTTCTGCCTGACGGCTCTACTACAGCCAATTCAAACGCGCTGTTTGTGCAATCGAGTTGCGAGACTGGGTTCAACAAGGGGAAGCTCGGACCATCCCCATCTTGCAGCAACGGTCCTGCTGTCTCTTTTGCCCAGGGAAGAAACCGGTTTCGCGGACCTGGCTATTTCAATACGGATTTCGCCGTCATGAAGAACACGAAAATACCGGGGCGCGAAAATGCCACGCTGGGCATCGGCTTTCAGTTCTTCAACCTGTTCAATCATCCCAATTTTGGTTTTCCGGACAACTTCAGTTCTGATCCGACCTTCGGGGAGATCTTCTATCTGGAGCAACCGCCGACCAGCATTCTCGGCAACGGCTTCGGAGGGAACGTTGCTCCGCGGATGATTCAGTTGAAGGCACAGCTACGCTTCTGATCACGTTGAGCGTCAGTACGACTCGACCGCTGCGCGATGATTCAAAAGTTCTCGATCATCCACATATTCGCACTGCGTTTCCAATCATAGATCGCCAAATGGCGGCCATCAGGAGAGGGGACTCCGAAGCACTTTTGGCCCAGGCTCTTCCACAAATGCGAACTCCTTCCTTCGAGGTCAACATAAAGCAGTTCCGTACCATCCGCGACATGTCTGCCTACGTACAATCCTTTTCCATCTGCCGCCCACGTTACATTCCATAATCTGTCCAACCCCTTTGAAGGAATGGTGGTGAGACTGTGATCCTGCAGGGAATAGATCTTGATCGGGCCGTTGGGACCTGGTGCCGTGGCCAGACGTGTACCATCCGGTGATAGAACGCAGATCAAGTTATCGACGTTCACATCAAGGGCCGGGTCCACATCGAATCGCGCAAGCTCGCGAACACGTCCTTTAAGAGGATCGAAGCCTGTTACGATCATCTGCTTGCGGTCGTCAGATCTCTCGGCTATGACACATAGGTTTGACAAGCGCTGCGCGCAGGAAACAGGACTGCCCAAGCGAACCGGGAATATCAATTCCGGCGTTCCTCCTGATACCGGGATTCGCATGAGAGGCTGCGTTGAATGTGTTGACGGAACGGGGGATTCTCCCGGAGTCAAGGGCCAAACGAGCGCAATGATCCATTTCCCATCTGGGCTCATGACCAAATTTGCCAGCAGTCCTCCTGGGACGTTTGTTGCCAATGCTTCTGGTGTTTCGGAGTCCAGAGCCTGTTTGTAGACGCCATACTGGTAACCTCGGTTTATTCCGAAAATTGCCTGCCTGCTGTCTTGGGTCCACGCAGTGACGAAGTCATCATCTTCTTCCAATGTGAAATGCTTTGGGTTACGTATTTGCGACCCACCGCCCTCAAGGTCGGCAATGTATGATGTCCCGAACCCCGACCATCCCAGAAAAGCGAGCCGCTTCCCATCCGCACTAACGCTCCCGCTACCCGTGCAGAAATTAGGCCAATTGGATAGACGGCGAGCCTTTTCCAGCCGCGCCCCACTCCTCAGATCAATGCTAGTTACCCAATAGTTGCACACGGAGTTCAGATTTTCAGGCTCGGGCAAGGAATAAGCAATTCGACCGTCCGGCAAAAGTACGATGTCCCTGATGTTGCTCATCTCCGGAGGGCTGAAGATGGTGGTAACAGGTCCTCCATTGATATCTCGGCTCACCAGCCTGTCACCGGAATGATCGGTCAAGACGTAGAGGTATCGCCGCTGGTCCGAAGACCAACTCAGGCAACAAACAGCAGCGCCTGCCGAACTATCAAGAAGCTTGCGTGGATGCCCCCCGCTTGCGTCTATGGTCCATGCTTCGCCTTCACCAACTCCACCCTTGCCCGTACCAAATGCGATTGCCGAGCCATCAGGAGAAACGGCCCAGGCTACCGCTTGATTGCGAAGCTTGCGGGGAGCTTCCGCGTTAACCGAAAACATCCAGATGCTACTCGTGGCAGGCCCCCAAGTACTCTGATCCTCGCTTTTCGGATGTGCGTTTGCTACGAAGTGACCGCTATCCGGCATCCACGGAGGAAGCGCAAGTTCCCAAACCGTTTCGCTCTGCACAACTGAGGCTGGAATCGTAATATCTCGCGTTTGTCCGCTTTCCACGACTTTGAGATGAATTCCTCTCGTGTCGCTGTATGCCAAGTACTTCCCGTCCGGCGATATTGCGCCGCCAATCACAGGGTTCTCCGAGGAATTCACGGTTAGTTGCCGCAGCTTCAGCTGCGAAATCTGTGGATGGAAAGACGGGTGGGTTGTGGCCCAGCGAACCGCTCCAGCAACCATCAACGTCGCGACCGCGAATGTGGCCAGCATCCAGCGGCGGTGTCGCACCAGCGGTGCCATTTCACGCTGCAATCGTTCTAGATCTTGACGCAATTCCGAGACAGTCTGATAACGCACGGCGCGATCCTTTTCGAGTGCTTTCGTGATGATGCGCGCCAGCTTGGCGGGTACTCGCGGGTTCACCTGCCTTGCCGAAAGAGGGGTTTGCGTGAGAATGGCATCTTTAAGCGCCGGCCCGGTGTCTCCCTCAAACGCGCGATGCCCGGTGGCCATCTCGTACAAGACGAGACCAAAAGAAAACAGGTCAGTTCGCGCGTCCAATTTTTCGCCACGCGCCTGCTCGGGCGACATGTAACCTGCCGTGCCCATTGCCACTCCGGTCCGGCTCAGCAGAGGATCGGGTGTTGCCGATGGCGGCACTTCACGCGCCTGTCGAGGTGATCCGTCCTCGTGACGTTCCTGCTCCAGTTCATCGGCTTCCTTAGTTGCACCGTGAGCAAGTTTTGCCAAACCAAAATCCAGAATCTTGGCCTGGCCTTGGCTGGTAACAAAAATGTTGGCTGGTTTTATATCGCGATGGATGATGCCCTTCTGATGCGCCGCCTCCAATCCATTTGCAATCTGGATTGCTAGATCGAGGATTTGATCAAGCGCTAGTGCGTGACGGGCCCGCGACTTGGGGATTGAATCAGATTTCGGCGTTTCGGGTTTCCCGCTCTCCAGCAGCTCCCGCAGCGTCTGTCCTTCCAACAACTGCATTACCAGGAACGTCCGGCCGTCGTGCTCGCCAAATTCATAGATAGGGCAGATGTTGGGATGCTCCAGCGCCGAGGCCGACCGCGCTTCGCGTTCAAAGCGCGCCAGCGCGGCAGGATCCTTCGCCGACTCCTCCGGCAGGAACTTAAGCGCAACCCGGCGGCCTAGCTTGAGGTCCTCCGCCCGGTACACCAGACCCATGCCACCGCCGCCAAGCCCGTCGAGAATCCGATAATGCGACACGACTTCTCCCACCAATGAGAAGCCGAAATCATGAAGCTCACACCGCACGGCCTCCTGAACGCGATCGCGGGCGCTTCCTTCGGAGGAAAGCAGAGCCTCTATTTCTCGCCGTAATTCCCAATCATTGCCGCAGGCACTGTCGAGCAGCGCTGTACGCTGCTTCGCGTCGCATTCTACTGCGCGATGGAACAACTCCTCGATCTGCGCCCAGCGTTCGGGAGTCAAAGGACACCTACAAGTTTTGCATCTCGCGATTAAGCCAGGCTTCTGCCATCCTCAAGTCCCGGCGCACCGTAACCGGGGATACGTCCAGCGCCTGTGCAATCTCGTCCATTGGAAGTCCCCCGAAATAGCGGAGTTCGACGGCCCTGCATTTTCTTGGGTCGATTTTCTCCAGAGCCATAAGACTGCTGTCGAGGGCTAACAAATCCCGGCTCCGCTCCTGGTGAAAACTCACTGCCTCTTCTAGTGACACTCTTCGCATCGCCCGCTTGCCGGCTTGTCTCGTGCGTGCATAGTCCACCAGGATTTGTCGCATTAGCCGTGAAGCCACACCGAAGAAATGCGACCGGTTTTGCCAGTTTGGATTCTTCTGATCAACGAGGCGCAAGTAGGCTTCGTGGACAAGCGCGGTCGGCTGCAGCGTGTGACTCTTGCGCTCTTTCCTCAGTTGGCTGGCCGCAAGTTGGCGGAGTTCCTTGTAGACCAATGGCGTAAGGTTATCGAGAGCGTCATTGTTACCCCTCGCCCACTGGGTCAGCAATCGCGTTACATCATGCGTGGTAGACATGGCCTACGTATGCTGAACTTCGGTCGTGCGCATTGTACACCGCCTTGCGATAACGCCCGCACATGGCTACCCATCCATCCAAGAAAAAACACTTGTCATGATCGATTTCCGCCTCCGTTTCCGCATGAGTAAGTAGGAGCCAGTTAGGAGAAGTTGGCGAGTTGACTAAGCGCCCAGGGCCCGTCGGACAGTCCGCAATCGACGCACGCGTCTTCTGCGGTTACGAACGCGAACGACAGACATCAGGAGGAAGTCGTGAAAAAGAATCTGTTGGTGCACATCGCACTCATTCTGCTTGCCGTGCTGGCGATCCCAGTGCAACTCGCAGCGCAAGGTAACCAGGATCACATGAACCGCAAACACCACCACTACAAGCTCATCGACATGGGGACTTTCGGCGGACCGCAGAGCTATTTGATCAACACGGAATTCACCTCTGAAGCCGACGTAGACAATCGAGGGGTGCTCACAGGCTGGGCCGACACCACCGCGCCCGATCCTTATCCGAACTTTTGTTTCTGGGACTGTTTTATTGTGCGCGCCTTCCAGTGGAAGAACGGCGTCAAGTCCGATCTGGGTGCGCTGCCGGGCGGCGCGAGTAGCCAACCTGCCTGGATCAGCGCAAGCGGGCTGATTGCTGGATGGTCCCAAAACGGTGAAATTGATCCATTGGTTGCGGGCTTTCCGGAGAATCGCGGTGTGCTTTGGAAAGACGGCAATATCCACGATCTCGGAGTATTGCCCGAAGGCGGATACGAGAGCCTTGGGATTGCAGTGAACAGCAACGGCCTGGTGGTCGGACTAGCCTCGAACACGACACCTGACCCTTATTCCATGTTGGGTCTCGGATATCAGGCCCGTGCATTCGTGTGGGACGAGCAAAATGGGATGCAGGACTTGGGCACACTTGGCGGCACCGACGCCCAGGCGCTTCTTGTGAACGATCGCGGAGAGGTTGTCGGTTGGTCCTACAACAGTTCGGCCCAGAGCGCACTGTGCGCTTCTTTCGGGTTCGGTTTGTCCTTAACCACTGGCTCGTTCATTTGGGACAAAGAGAACGGAATGGTAAATCTCGGCGGTATTGGGGACACCTGTACCTTAGCTCAAGGTCTCAATAACCGAGGCCAGGTTGTTGGGGAGTCGTTCTTGAATAATGACCAGGCTGGCCCCGCCTTCCTGTGGGAACGGACAAAAGGGTTTAACGTTTTGCCCACGTTGGGGGGGAATTATGCGGATGCCTATTCGATCAACGATAAGGAAGAGGCCGTCGGCGGGTCCTATCTGAAGGGCAATGTCCAGATCGAGGCAGCTCTCTGGGAAAAAGGTGGCGTCACTGACCTCGGAACCCTCGACGGTGATACGTGCGCGTTCGGGTTTTGGATTAACGCGTCCGAGCAGGTGGTTGGCATCTCAAACTGTTTCTCCGAGTCGACTCGTGGATTCTTGTGGGAGGATGGCGGCATGGCGGACCTGAATGCCCTTATTGTTCCTGGCTCTGACTTCCAAATACCTGGAGCCTTCACTATCAACGATCACGGAGAGATTGCCGCGAAGGGAGTACTCCCAGATCAGGACGAACACGCGATCCTCTTGATCCCATGCGACGAGAATCATCCCGGTGTCGAGGGCTGCGACTACAGCTTGGTGGACACGGGCACAGCGCCGCAAGTCAATTCGTCCTCCGTTCCGCAAGGCCCGATATCCCCGCGTCGAGCTAGGCCGGGATTCCCTGGCGAGTTCAACCCGCTGTTACGCTTCGGTCAGCGTCTAGGACCGCGAAATCGAGCTCTTGGTACACAAACACCCACTCCGACGTCGAACGGTAATCCCTCGGCATCAATGGCAGCAGACAAATGCCCTGGCGGAGTTGTCCCTGACGACGGGAAAGCCGATCATCTCCTCGACTCGGCTTCTACATATTTACGGGGACAATGTATCGAGGACAACGGCAGGCTAACTGGTTCCTGCGTAGCGCACGTTTTTGTTGGCCCCGATGGATGTATTGTTAAGCCTACTTGCCATCGAGGAGCGAAGGCGAAAAAACCAGGTCTGACGGAATGCTGCGGTTTCATAGGCTGCACGCATCTTCCAGTCGACCTCGCGTCGGAGTGCTCTCTATAACTCTCGGTAAGAGCGCATAGCCTTGGCGAGTTAACCCCGGGGGCGAACGCTGTCCTCCGCAATGCGGCGACGTGGCAATCGGTTCCACGTTCCAGCAGCCGGCTTTATGTCTCGGTGGATGATACCGGCGGCATGAGCCGCGTCCAGCGCATCGGTGATCTCGATTCCGAGCGACAACAGGGTTTCAATTTCCAGCGGACGACCTGCAATACGGTGCTTCAGCGTCAGCCCGTCCAGAAACTCCATGACGATGAAGGACTGCTCACCGTATTTGCCGATCTCGTAGATGGTGCAGATGTTTGGATGATTGAGAGCGGACGCCGCACGTCCCTCTCGGTGGAAGCGCTCTAGAGCCCGCGGATCTCGCGACAGTTCATCGGGAAGAAACTTCAGGGCGACGAAGCGGCCAAGCTCAGTGTCCTCAGCTTTGTAGACCACGCCCATGCCGCCACCGCCCAACTTCTCGATGATGCGGTAGTGGCCCAGTTCAAGGCCGACGCGTAAATCCTGGCCTAACGCTCGGCTGGCCATAGAGAGTCTCCCTCAACTCAGGGGATGCCGCGTCTCAACTGGCGGGAACTACTCTTCGGAGAGGCGACACATATTAATGCCACACCAATGAGCCCGTGATGTCAGTGACTTGAGTCACAGCTCTACTATTCGGTGATGGCCAAGCGAGATTGATCGCTGAACTACTGCAACTTCGCGTACTCAGCCTTGGCCTCCTTCAAGATGGGGATGGCGGGGTCGCCGTCTTTCCAGAACGCAGCCATTGGGGAATGAGGGATCATCTCTCTCGTAGCGTAAAGTTAATCTGTATCTGAGTGTCGACCTCCACAGGACGTCCCAAGTATAGATAGGGTCGGTAGAGCCACTGTTGCACTGCGTCAATCGCTGCTGGAGCCAATTCACGAGGTCCAGAGACCTCTTGCAAATTAGTGACTTTCCCCTCCTTGCTAATCAGCGCCTGCAGCACAACT
>Ga0208820_1002023_pt1 | contig 10457 bp, 8 predicted proteins | sample June2015DPH_16_5_FD_184713 | JGI IMG/M metagenome (GOLD analysis project Ga0208820, IMG submission 184713) | Peatland microbial communities from SPRUCE experiment site at the Marcell Experimental Forest, Minnesota, USA - June2015DPH_16_40... | ecosystem: Environmental > Terrestrial > Soil >...
GGCAAAGAATCGAAGAGCGGACCGGCTTTCAACCTGTTCGCGTATTTGCTGACGGGCATGTCGGCCATGTTTCTGTTGTTTCTTGCCAGCAATGCCATGACCGATCTGCACCGCGAATTGCAACAGCGCACGTTTGAGCGTTATCACACGTTTCACCAGCAACTGTTTCCGTTCATGGTTGGCAAGGTCGTGTTCACCGTGGTGCTGCTCTTGTTGTGCAGCGTGATCATGTTTGGGGGCGGCGGGCTGATTTTCCGCATCCAATGGCAGCAGCCGGTGCCCATGATGGTACTGATATTGGGTTATGCGTGTTTCGCGGCGGCTCTGGCGGCGACATTGGTGGCGCTGGTGCCGGACGAACGCCACGCGGGCGTGCTCAACAACATCACAGGAATGGCGCTGGCTCTGGTGGGCGGTTGTGCGTTTCCACCGCAACAACTCCCCGCCTTTTTGCGCGAACACATCAGCCCGCTCCTGCCAACGTACTGGTTCGCCGAAACCGTGCGGAGTCTCGAGGCTGGCGGCACAAACGTTTCCTGGATGCTGGTGTCGCTCAAATTGGCGGGTTCAGGCCTCGTGCTCATCGGGCTGGCCGCGCTGCTTCTTCGCCGGCGGTTCAAAACCGGCTTGCACGCATGAAACGCATTCTTGACATCGGCCACGTTGATTTGCGCCTCTTTTTCAAACACAAGAGCGCCTATGTCTGGCTTTTTGTCGTGCCGCTGGCGTTCGTGTATTTCATGGGCTTTGCCAACCGCGGTCCAGGCGATCCGGCCAATCGCAAACCGCCCGTTGTGATCGAAAATCAGGACACCAATTTCTTGGGCCGCATTTTTCTGGATGAACTCGGCGCGCAGGGCATGTGGCTTCTGGATCCGACGAACCGCGAGTCCGCCGCGCGCGGCATCCGCATCCCGCCCGGTTTCACCAGCAACGTGCTTCAGGGAAAGCAGAGCAAAGTGGAATTTTTGAAGCGCGACAGTTCGGACGAGGCCGATGCCGCCATTATCGAAGTGCGTCTTGTGCGGGCGTTGATTGCAATGAATGGACACATTCTTGAAGCCGCCACGCAGATGAACACACCAAGCGCGCTCACGGAGGCCGGGCTACGCGAAATAATGGCCAGGACGGATCCAGTGAGCCTAAACGCGCGTTTTGCCGGACGCAAACCCGTGCCCTCCGGCTTCAACTTTTCACTGCCGGGCAATCTGGTGATGTATTTGATGATGAACCTGCTTGTCTTTGGCGGCTCGACCATGGCCGCGGAGCGGCGCCGCGGCATGATCAAGCGGCTCATGGTCAGTCCGATCACACGCGGCGAACTTGTCATGGGCAAAATCTACGGACTCATTCTGCTCGGTGTGGTGCAGATAGTGTTTTTTTTGATGGTGGGCAAATTTCTCTTTCACGTGAACCTGGGCGCGAATCTGCCGGCGGTGACGCTCACGCTGCTGGTGTTCGCATGGGTGGCCGGCTCGCTTGGCGTGCTCGTCGGCTCACTGACCGTTGCGGAAGATCGCGTCCTCGGGATTTGCATACTGGCCTCGCTGCTCATGGCGGCGTTGGGCGGCTGCTGGTGGCCGTTGGAGCTTGGGTCGCCCACGCTTAAAATCATTTCCCTGTGTCTGCCGACCGGCTGGGCGCTGGAGGCGCTGCACCAGCTCATCAGCTTTGGCAGCGGATTCGAGGCGGTGCTCAAACCGATAGGCGTTCTGCTGGCGTTCGGCGCTGCTGCAAATCTGCTGGCCGCCCGCTTTTTCCGGAGCTGAAATGGTGGGCGCAAAAATACGTGGGCAAAAGTGACTATTGCCTGAAGCACGGAATCAATGCGGGCGGGCCGCTGCCGAGTTAACTCGTTTCAGGGGCTGCAAGAGCGGATTTGCTCACGGAAATCCGAAGGCCTTTGGTTTGCAGAAAATCCTTTATTTTGTTTTTTAATTCAACCGGGCTGCGCGGATGAATCACGATTTGCTCGATTAAAATAGTTGGATCAATTGGGAGTTTTTGAGCCACATCTTCTTCACCAATCGCGTGATTTTCGGGAGGATGGGTAATCAATCGAAATTCACGCTCATCCATGAATTCGGTATCTTTGTAGAAGAACGGGCCGTAATGACTCCATTCGGGTCGCGGAACTGTTTGCGGCGCGTAGCTAACTTTTGAGGCTACGACTTTCAATTCCATTTTATTAGTTTTTGGGTTTAGTTCACTGACCGATTGGAAAAGTCTTCTTACCGTGGTGCGGAGGAAGACCGAATTTTCAGTTTTTGTGAACCGCGCCCACATAGCCGCGCTCTCAACGCGGTTCAAGTGCCAACAATTGATGAAGACTGCGTGCCGAAAGGCTTCGTTGCCTGTTTCTCTGTGTTCGGAACTATCTTGAATCGGATATGCTTTAAGAAATCGCTCATACATCGCCGTTGTGTAATTGCGATTCGCTTCGGCATATTTTCCCTCCATGTCGTCTTCAAGTTTGTCCGAACGGCGAAAGTAGAGACTTTTCTCATTTATGAGACTTTCAAATTTCCAAAAATCCATGTAATGCCAAACTTTCAAATCAAGGTTGGGAAATTTGTAGAAAAACCCCCCTGCTTTGAACGGAATAATTGGGCCGACAATTCTGCCCGTTGCCCGTTCAAACATCACCATTCCGGCGGGAGATTTAAACCCCATTTTACCTCCGCAACATTCCCGGCAAACCGCCACCCATCTTCGCCATCATCTTCTGGAACTTGCCCATTTTCTTCATCATCTGCTGCATCTGGCCGAACTTGTTCAGCATCGTGTTCAACTCCGTCACGCTCACGCCGCTGCCCTTGGCGATGCGCACGCGGCGCTTGGCGTTGAGAATGGCGGGATTCTGACGCTCCTTGGGCGTCATGCCGCAAATCATCGCCTCCATGTGCTTGAATTCCTTTTCCTGCTTCGACAGGTCGCCCTGCTGTTTCAGCATCTCCGCGCCGCCGGGCAACATGCCGACGATGCTTTCCAGCGAGCCGAGCTTTTTCATCTGGCGCAATTGCTCCAGAAAATCCTCCAGCGTGAACTGGCCTTTGCGCATCTTTTCTTCCATGCGCTTCGCATCGTCCAGGTCCACCGCTTCGGCGGCCTTTTCGACCAGGCTGACGACGTCGCCCATGCCGAGAATCCGCGACGCCATGCGTTCGGGATGAAACGGCTCGAACTCGTCAAGTTTTTCACCCATACCGCCGAACTTGATGGGCTTGCCGGTCACGGCCTTCAAACTCAACGCCGCGCCGCCGCGCGCGTCGCCGTCGAGCTTCGTCAAAATCGAGCCGGTGATTTGCAGGGCCTGGTCAAAATGCGTGGCGACGTTGACGGCTTCCTGGCCGGTGGCGGCGTCGAGGACGAGCAAAATCTCCTGCGGCTTCACGAGGTCGCGCAACCGGACGAGTTCCTGCACGAGCGGCTCGTCAATTTGCATCCGTCCGGCGGTGTCGAAAATCAGCACGTTGCGGCTGCTGGCTTTGGCAAAATCAAGGGCTTCACGAGCAATTTTCAGAACATCCGTTTCGCCGCGTTTGACGAAGACGGGAATTTCAATCTGCTTGCCGAGCGTTTCCAATTGCTCCATCGCCGCCGGGCGGTTTACGTCCGCAGCCACGAGCAACGGCTGGCGTCCCTGTTTTTGGAGCAACCGCGCGAGTTTGCCGCTCGATGTGGTTTTGCCCGAACCGTGCAAACCGACCATCAGGATGCAACTTGGGCTGCCGCTGAGATTCAGCCCGGCGTTGGTCGAGCCGAGCAGATCCACGAGTTCGTCGTGGATGATTTTGATGATTTGCTGGCCGGGCTGGACGCTTTGGATGACTTCCGCGCCGATGGCCTTGGTCTTGACGCGCTCGATGAAATCGCGCGCGACCTTGAAATTCACGTCGGCCTCCAGCAACGCCATGCGGACCTCGCGGAGGGCGTCGGTGACGTTGGACTCGGAAATTTTTCCGAGCCCGCGCAAATTTCTGAAGGCGTTCTGGAGCTTGCTGCTTAACGAATCGAACATCGGGTTAAGCTATCGCAGAAGAGTGTGGATTGACAAGGCTGGGGCAGTTTGGCTTAATCCACCCCCCGCTTCACGCGATTGGCTGGTAGGTTACCCAAGTGGCCAACGGGGGCAGACTGTAAATCTGCTGGCTTTGCCTTCGATGGTTCGAATCCATCACCTACCACCAACCCCGAAAGCTTTCGGGGTTGCCACGCCGAAGCGCGGAGCGCGCAGGCGGGCTGGTTCAAAAGTCGTGGTAGCGGGTTACAGCCCGGCAAGCCACCCTTCCATTTTCGATTTAAGAGTTCCAATGGAATTCACGTTGAAAGGTGAGATAAAAAGAAAGAGGCCGGACACTACTCCGGCCTCTCAATGAGAACTAAGCGCTTAAATCAACGATTCGCAGTTGCGCGACCACGAACTTTTTGTTGGCTGCGGCGCCGCAGACCACGCCTTACTTCACACACGGAACACTGCGTTTCTGCATACCAACGATGGGAATAAGATATCAGAGGCCGTGTCCCCTGCCAGTCACCAGTTCTGGTTACACGCAAATCCTTGAAAACAAAGGGGAATTGCAAAAATCCGGTCAACGGCGGAGAAATTTGGTCACAGCCTCGGTGCGGGTGCGGACCTGCAATTTTTCGTAGATGCGGCGGATATAAGTGTGCACGGTTTCATAGCTGATCCCCAATTTCTCCGAGATTTCCTTGTAGAGCAGTCCCTGGCTCAGGAAATCAAGCACTTCCTGTTCGCGCGGGGAAAGATGTTCCGTGGGTTGCGCCGTGGCCGCCGTTTGTTGAAACGATTGCACGACTTTGCGCGCGATGTGCATTGTCATCGGCGAACCGCCCCGGTGAACTTCCTGAATGGCTTCCAGCAGTTCCTTGCTGGAGGTGCGTTTGAGCATGTAACCGTTGGCACCCGCCGTCAGCGCGTTGAAAATATTTTCCGTGTCTTCATAAACCGTGAGCATCATGACCTGGATTCCCGGCACCAGCGCCTTCAATTGCCGCACGCATTCGACGCCGTTCATGCCGGGCAGATTGATGTCCATCAGCACGACATTGGGGTGGGCCTGCGGCAGGTCCTTCAGCGCGTCCTCGGCGCTGGCGTATTGGCTCAGGCAGCGGAAACCGTCCGACCGGTCGAGCAGGCGGGCCAGCGTCCCGCGCAGTTTGTCATTGTCTTCAACGATGGAAACGGTGATGGGCATATCGCTGGTTTCTAAACCGTTTTTCCAAAAGGAGCGGTTAGGCACACAATCGTTCCGCCCCCGGTTCCGGGGCTGATCGAAAATTCTCCGTGAATATCTTCCATTCGCTTGCGCATGTTGCGAAGTCCGTTTCTCCCCTGCACCGCATTTGCGTTCCGACCGCCCATGCCGCGCCCGTTGTCTTCAATGCTCAGCGCAAAATTGCCGGGCTGCAATTGCAATCGCACCCGGACTTCGGACGCCTGCGCGTGTTTGACCACGTTATTAACCGCTTCCTTGAAGGCGAGGAAAACGTTATGGCGGACTTCCGGCGGAATGTTAACCACCGGCAGTTGGGCCGGCACCTCGGCGCGGTAACGCAATCCGGCCAGCGCGAGGTATTCCTGCGCGTATTTGCAGACGTAATTGACCAGGCCTTCCAGCGTGTCGTTGGAAGGATTGACCGCCCAGACGATTTCATCAAGGGAACGGGTCGTTTCGCGCGCGGCCTGGGAAATCTGCTGCGCATGAGATTCAATTTCCGCCGGGGAATTTTTGTCGGCTTCCGCCATTTCGCTCAACAGCGCTACTTGCGTGAGATTCGCTCCCAACTGATCGTGCAGGTCGCGAGCGATGCGGGAGCGTTCCTTTTCCAGCGCCTCCTGTTGTTCGAGCAATTGCAGTCGGCGCCGCAGCTTTTGCGTGGAAAGATAACGCACCACGGCAACGACGATTCCCACCAAGCACAGGATCACGGAGGTGCGGAACCACCAGGTCTGCCAGAATTGAGGCTGCACCAACACGTCGAGAACCCCGCCGGTTTCGTTCCACACACCATCTTCATTGCCGGCAATGACATGAAAACGATAATTCCCCGGCGGCACTTTGTTGTAATAAGCCACGCGCGTATCACCGGCTTCCGTCCATGCGGTCTCGTGGCCTTCCAAACGATATTTGAACCACACTTCCCGGGGCGCGGAAAAATTCAAGGCCGTGTAATGAATTTCCAATTGTTCGTGACCGGGCGGAATCGTGACGGACTGATGCCAGGCCGAACCCAACCGATTTGTTTTTTGCTCCCGACCCTTGACGAGCACGGATTCAATCATGACCAGCGGCGGCTGGCGATTGGGCTTGATGTCCGCCGGGGTCACCGACACCAAACCCTTGGTGGTGGGGAACCATAATCTGCCATCAAGGGTGCGACATGCAGCGGGTTGTGAACCAGCCGAACATTCGCGCGTCGGCAGTCCGTCGGTTTCGACATAAGTCCGGCACGAAATGAGGTTCGCCGTTTCATCGGCAAAATCGTTCAGCGATTGTTTTTGAATTCGCATCAATCCCGCATTGGAGCCGATCCATAAACAACCCGCGCCGTCTTCGATGATGTAATCAATGCTGTTGCTGGCCAGCCCGTTGTCCGTCGAATAACGAGTCCACTTTCCCTTATAAAAGCGGGCCAAGCCATGACCGGATGTGCCAACCCACAAGACGCCGTCCCGATCCAGATAAAGACAGGAAATATCATTGCCGGGCAATCCGCCTTCCTCTTCTTGATAGGAAATGAATTTCCCGGCTTTGAAAAAAACCAGCCCGCGGCTTTCCGTTCCAATCCAAAGACTGCCTTCGGCGTCCTCCGCGATGGCGCGAACCACCAGACCATCCGGGGTTGTAAAAATCTTCCAGTCTTCTCCGTTCCAGCGCGCCAGACCGTTCGTGGTGCCCGCCCACAGCCATCCCTGGTGATCTTCGAACAAGACGAAAATTTGCTGGCCAAGGATTTCCGCGCCGGGTGCGGGTTGAAAATGGTTGGTTTGAAATTGGAAAAGCCCTTCGTCCCGGGTTCCCACCCAGACGCGTTGCTGGCGATCCACCAGTACCGTCCAGGCACTTTGATGCCGGCTGACGCCAAAATCTTGCACGGAGTTTGTAATCCAATAAGACACGCCATGCGCGTTGAAAGCCGTCCACAAACCACCGGATTCGTCCCCGGATATCGATTGGACAACCCACGAACGATGTTCGGATGGCGTGTTGAAAATTTTCCTTTTGATTCGATCCAGACCCTCGCCGTCGGTTCCCACCCACAGATTCCCTTCACGGTCCATGCAGAGTGAAAGCACAAAGGCCGACGATAGCCCCTGCTCCGTCGAGATGTGCTGCCAGTTTCCATCCGCGCCCAGCCAGAAAACGCCATCGCCCAGCGTGCCGACAATCAAGTTGCCGTTGCTGTCCTCGCAAGCGGAGGCAACGATCGTATTTATTCCCCACGGACAAACTCCGAGGTCGCGTTCCCTTTGATTGCCCTTCCACTTTTGCACGCGGCCATTTTGTATGGTCCAAAAACTGCCTGATGGGCCGGGTACTAATATTTTTGTGGCGCGAAACACCAGTTCCGTGGAAATCAGGGATGGATCGGTACTCATCTTGCCATCTTGATACCGGCTGGTGCGTCCGTCCGCTGTGTAGAACCACACAATGCCTTTTGGATCCTCAAACGCATACAAGAGGCGCCCTTCATGGCCGGCGCCACCAATTTGAAAGTTGGTGATTCTTCCAGCTTTCGCCATCGCAACCATGCCGTTGTCTGTTCCAATCCAAAGATTCGTGTGACTGTCTTCAAACAGATAGATGATCCTTTCGCTACTCAAACCGGGCGTGTTGTTTTCGTCAAAAATGGTGAAATGATTTCCATCAAAGCGTACCAGACCGTTGAGCGTTCCGAGCCAAAGATACCCATCTTTGGTTTGAATCACCGAAATGACCGAGTTTTCCGGAAGTCCTTCCTTGGTGCTCCAAACATCCACAGTAAACGGTGAATCGGACCGGTCCGCCGCGCCCGCAATCGCCGGATAAAAGAAAGCGAATACGCAAAGCAACAGCCCGGCGAATTGTGGCTTCCAACGGTTCATCGGCATATTTGATTGTTCGAGTTATCCGAACCGGATGTAAGGATGTTTGAAAAAAGATACGAACCCAATGCTGAAGATGGAAATTATTTTTCCAAAATCGCTTGCCAGATCGTCGCGATGGGTTAGGTTTGCCTTGCCCGATGAGAACTGGGCGCGTGGCGGGTGTGGGCGATGTTAAATCGTGTGTGATCGCCGTACCCGCCCGCTTTTTGCCCTGTTTTCGGGCAGAGGGTTCAAATCCGCCCGCCGGTCGTCATGACAAAATAAAAATCCCACGGCCGGTTGGCTGGGGGAGCTGTTTTGAAAAATCAGCCGGTTAATCGCTGACGATGATCTTGCGTGGCTTGACCTGCTCGGACTTCGGCAGGGTGAGTGTCAGCATGCCCTGCTCCATCTTTGCCGAGATTTTGCTTGTATCAATCGCCGGGTCGAGCTCGAACACGCGCCGGTAATCCGCCGCGGAACGTTCACGGAGCAACAACTCACCATTGACCGGCTCCGCCACGCGCCGCCCCAGGATGGTGATCCCATTGCCTTCCAGCGTGATTTCCAGGCCGTCCTTGTTCACGCCCGGCATTTCCGCTTCGAGGGCGTAGCCGTCCTTGGTTTCAAAAATGTTCACCACCGGCACGATGAACTCCTGGTATTCCGTCCGTTCGGCCGCCGCCTTCGGTTCTGTCTGTACAATTGCTTTCATGTTTTTTCCTTTGGTTGAAATTTGGGCCGGGCGCGATGGGGACATCGCACCCCGCTTTTTTAGTTCACGTTTACATCAATTTGTTTCGGCTTCGCCGCTTCGATTTTTGGCAGGGTGATGGTCAGGACACCGTCCTTGTATTGAGCCTTGACCTTGTCTGCCGCCACCGGGGCCGGCAACGTCACCGTGCGCTGGAATTTGCCAAAGAAGCGCTCCGTCCGATAGACCTCGGCTTCCTCGTATTTCTTTTCCACCTTGCGTTCGCCGGAGATGCTTAACGCCCCGTCGTGCAACGAAACGTCAATCTCCTCCCGTTTCATGCCGGGCAATTCGGCTTGGACAACAAAGTTGTCCTTGTCTTCATGAACGTCGAGCGCCGGGGTCCAGCCGCTCAACAGTTGTGAGGTGCGAGCCAGTTCGCTCCAAGGCGATTCAAACAGCCGATCCAGCTCATCGCGCAAGCTCGACAGTCGCCCGAAACCCGCCCAACCTAAATCAGACCTTTGATATCGTGTCAGATTCATACAGTTATCCTTTCGTTATTTGTTCAAATTGGGTTCAGCTTCAAAAATGCCAGATGGAATAAAAAGTCACATTATTCTTATTGAAAACAACTTACAAATCTTAAAATGGGAAACACCCTTGAATAATCAGGGTCATATTGGCGCAACTATTGTGTCAAATGTGACAAATTTGGGTGATGCTGGCACAGATGGTTGCTGTCCTAAGGATTTGAAGCAGCTAACGTCTGGCGTAATCTTTTGAGGTGTTCCATCGGTTCAATCGGGGTTAAAAATTTCGAGCCAATGACCTCGACAATATTTGTTTCAAAATCAAAATTGGATTCAATGACGGTGAATTTGTGTCCCTGAAAATCCAGAGCTATGCCGGGACGCATAGCATCAAACGACGGATTTTCTAGTTTTACCTTGGCGCGCAAAATTAATTCCCTGCCAATAATTTCTTTGCGCACAACATCTTCCATGTTCGCACCGGGATATGGGTCATAGGTTAAGTTTGCCATTGTTGGATGAGGCCTCACTATTTCAGATTTTTTGAACTCGTAAAAGTAGGGCTGTTCTTTCATCTCGGCTTCCAGGATGGTAACGTTTGGCATGGCTTGATTTGAATTTTCTTTTTCAGTGTCGGCGGGAATAATCACGGTGTCAACTGCCACCAAACTACAGACATAAGTTATTCACAACTGCCTCCTTTCAGGCCGTGGCAACAATCTGGCAGGACATGACCCAATTTACGTTTGAGTTGCTTCTGGTTTTGAAAACAAAAAGCCCCAAGCCGGCCGGCTTGGGGTGTGGTGGAGAATCTGGGTTTAGTCAAAGGCATGACCGGCGCAGCACAGCACATCTTTGACTTTGTGCCGGACCAAATCTTTGACGCAGGCGCGTGCCGGGCCGAGGTATTTGCGCGGATCGAATTCCTTTGGGTTTTCCACGAATACCTTGCGGATGCCGGCGGTCATGGCCAGACGCAGGTCGGTGTCAATGTTGACCTTCGTGCAACCCACGCGCCGCGCGACTTCGATGTCGGCTTCCGGCACGCCTTGGGCATCGGGCATCTTGCCGCCGTATTTGTTGATCTCGGCCACGAGATATTGCGGCACGCTGGAAGCGCCGTGGAGCACCAGCGGGT
>Ga0208820_1002027_pt1 | contig 10446 bp, 10 predicted proteins | sample June2015DPH_16_5_FD_184713 | JGI IMG/M metagenome (GOLD analysis project Ga0208820, IMG submission 184713) | Peatland microbial communities from SPRUCE experiment site at the Marcell Experimental Forest, Minnesota, USA - June2015DPH_16_40... | ecosystem: Environmental > Terrestrial > Soil >...
TTGAAATGAATGGGTGTAGTAGACAAAGGATTCAGGCGCGACGTTGCGCAGCAACCGCGATCCTTCCCGCACTGCCAGCGAGTTCCATCCGACGTGCGGCGATTTCACCGAAGACGGAAACGGCCGGCATCGGCCAGAAAAAATTCCCGCTCCCGCAAACTCGGGAGCCTCGTCGCTGCCCTCGAACAGCCACTGCATTCCCAGGCAGATCCCCAGGAACGGCTTGCCCGCGCTCGCGCCTTGCAGCACGGCTTCTCGCAAGCCCGTGTTGTCGAGCGCGCCCAGCGCGGAGAAGTGCCCGACGCCAGGCAGCACGATCTTCTCCGCCCCTGCGACAATTTCAGGCTGCGTGGTTAGGACAACGTCCGCGCCGAGATAGTCAAACGCCTTCTTCACCGAATTCAGGTTGCCGGCGCCGTAATCCACGATCGCGATCGCTGGCACTCTCATAAAAGCCCCTTGGTGCTCGGCAGCATGCGTCCCAACCGCCGGTCGCGCGAGCAGGCAACACGCAGCGCGCGCGCAAAAGCTTTGAACAGCGCTTCGATCTTGTGATGGCTGGACCGCCCGTATAGCACGCGCGCATGAACATTCGCGCGCGCGCCGCGGGCGAAGCCCTCAAAAAAATCGCACACCAGTTCCGTCTGCAGATCGCCGACTCGCGCCGCGCGAACCTTAGTCTCAACCACGGCCACCGCGCGGCCGCCAAAGTCCACTGCCGCCAATCCGAGAGTCTCGTCCATCGTCATTAGAAAGTATCCGGCTCGCCAGATGCCGCGCCGGTCGCCCAAAGCGCGGTCAAACGCCTCGCCCAGACTAATGCCGACATCTTCCACGGTGTGGTGCTGATCCACATCCAAATCGCCCCGGGCGGTGAGTTTCAAATCGAATCCACCGTGACGCGTAAACAGTTCCAGCATGTGGTCGAGAAAACGGATTCCGGTGGAGACTTCGTACTTCCCGCGGCCCTCGATGTTGAGGGCAATTTGAATTTCTGTTTCCGCGGTTTTGCGATGCAGTTTAGCTTTCCTCACGACTGCACCTCGTTTGGAAACGGCCTCCGCAACCCGGTTCGCAAGCCAATTTGATTGATCACGTCGCGCATTGCAAGAATCAGAGTCTGCGTGTGTTCGTCCGTCCCCACGGTGAGGCGGACGCAGCCTTCGCATCCCGGGTCAAAGTGCCGGTCGCGCACCAGAATTCCGCGATCGCGTAGCGCTCGAACAAATTCCGCGTGGCCTAAGCCGATGCGGACCAGGACAAAGTTCGCGTGGCTCGGCCAGTAATGCAGAGCGAGACTGCCAAGTTCCAGCTGTAGTCTCTCGCGATTGCGCCGCACCTGCGCGACATAGCCATTGACATATTCCTGATCGTGAATCGCCGCCGGGAGAATTGCGAGCGCGGCCACGTTGACGCTGTAGGGCGAGGCAACGCGACGAACCATCGCTATCTGCCGTGCGTCTCCCGCAAGAATGCCAATTCGCAGACCGGCAAGGCCGTAGGCCTTGGAAAAAGTGCGCGCCACGAAAAGATTCTCGATTTGCCGAGTGCGGTCGATGAGCGTTTCTCCGTGAAATTCGAAATACGCCTCATCGACGAGCAGTGCGGCTTGCGGCGCTGCTTGCGCAATCTGAATGAGGACATTGCCTGCCACCGCGGCTCCGGTCGGATTGTTAGGATTCGCCACCGCGATGAGCCGCGTGCGCGGGCTAATTTGAGCGAGCAGTTGCTGCGTGGGAAATACAAAATTGTCGCCGGCAGGCACCTCGATAACGCGCGCGCCTTCGGCCAAAGCAAAGATCGCGTACATGGCGAAGGTGGGCACAACGATAAGCGCTTCGTCTCCAGGGTCGAGATACGTGGAACAGAGCAGATGAATCGCTTCGTCGACGCCGTTTGTGAGCAAGACCTGTGCCGCATCGAGTCCCAGAAAACGCGCGACCAGTTTTTCCACCGGCTCGCGCTCGGGATAACGCGCCAGGCACTCCGCATCGAGCGACCGCAGCCCCGCCAGCACGCGCGGCGAACATCCGATTGTGCTCTCATTAAAATCGAGACGCAGCCCCGTGCGGCCAGCCAACGGGGGCCGATAGGTGTGCAACTTCTTTACCGCATCGCGAGCTTCAAGCATGGGAGCACCTCACTCGGAACGCCTCCGCATGTCCCGTCAATCCTTCGGCAGTTGCCAGCGTAATGCCCGGCGGCCCGATCCCGCGGATTCCCGCACGGGACACTTGCTGACAGCCAATGACGCGTACGAAATCAAGCACGCTGAGGCCGCCACGCACCCGAGCCATCGCACCCGTGGGCAGCACATGGTTCGGTCCGGAAACATAGTCGCCCGCGGCCTGAGGTGTGAACTCATCCAGGAAAACCGCGCCCGCGTGCTGCACTGCCGGCGCCAACGCCGCCGGAAGCGTGAGATGCTCGGGCGCGATGCGATTCGACGCTTCGACCGCCTGTTCAAGCGAAGCAACCAGAAGAATGGCGCCGCGCCGGGAGAGCGCTTCGGCGGCAATCGGATTGGCGCGCGAGCGCACGCGCACTTCGTGCTGAACTTTTTTCGCTAACCCGCGTGAAGTTGTTATGAAAATACACAGCGCGTCGGGATCATGTTCCGCCTGCGCCACCAGGTCGGAAGCGATGCAAGCCGGATCGCCGTCTGCGCTGATGACGACGGCTTCGGTAGGGCCAGCTAGAAATTCAATAGCGCAATCGAAAGCCACCAATTTCTTGGCAGCAGTGACGTAGCGGTTGCCCGGACCAACGATCTTGTCCACGCGCGGAATTTCTTCAGTTCCGTAGGCAAGGGCAGCGATGGCCTGCGCCCCGCCGACGCGGTAAAACTCGCGCACGCCCAGGAATGCAGCCGCCGCCAGCGTTGTCTGCGCCGGGCGCGGAGACGCCACGCGAATCTGCCGCACACCGGCGACCTGCGCAGGAATCACCGTCATGAGCACCGTGGAAGGCAAAGGATAGCGCCCGCCCGGAACGTAGCACCCCACCGATTCCAGAGGCCGCACCAACTGGCCCACGAAGACGCCAGGCTGAATTTCGCGCCGCCATTCTTTAGCCGTGGCCGCTTGCCACTCCGCATAGAGACGGATATTGCCCGCAGCCTGCTTGATCGCGTCTCGCAATTCCGAATTAGTCTGTTCCCAAGCCTGGTGCAGCTCGTCTTCAGAAACCCGCAGCGGCTCGCCCTCGCCCAACCCGTCCCAACGTGTGGCGTAGCGGCGCACGGCGCGATCGCCGTTGCGCCGGATGTCATTCACAATGCGCCGCACCGCCGGTTCTACCTCGGCCAGATCGGTCGCGCCGCGCCCGGCCAGCGCCGTCACCAGACGAGCCTGCGCGGAGCCTTCGAGAATGCGCATGACGCCATCGCGCCTCGCCTTGTCGCCCGCCGCCCGATCCCGCATCACATCACCACCTTGTTCAGCGGATATTCGACGATGCCCTGAGCGTTGGCTTGCTTCAGCTTCGGAATCAGCGCCCAGGCGGCCTGCTCCTCAATCACCGTGTTCACCGCCACCCACTCGCCATCGGCCAAGGGCGCGACCGTCGGATTTTGCAGCGCGGGCAGAAGAGCGAGAACACCGGGCAAGTCTGGTTTGCGCACGTTGAGCATCAGACCGACCCGCCCCAGCGCGGCGATAGCCCCGCTCAGCATGACCGCCAGGTTCTCAATCTTTTGCCGCCGCGCGGCATCGGCCCAAGCGACCTGGTTTGCGACCAGTTGCGTATTCGACTCCAGAACGGTCTCCAGGATTCGCAAATGATTGGCGCGCAGTGAACTTCCCGTCTCCGTCACCTCGACAATGGCATCCGCCAGCAAAGGCGGCTTCACTTCGGTCGCGCCCCAGGAGAACTCGACGCGCACGTCAACCTTCCGATTCGCGAAATAATTGCGCGTGAAACTGACCAGCTCAGTGGCAATGATCCGACCGGCAAGGTCTTCGAGTTTCTGAAAACTCGATTCCTCCGGGACGGCCAGCACCCATTTGACCTTGCCCATGCTTTGCTTGGCATAGATCAGGTCGCAGACCTTGACCACATCGAGGCCGCTTTCGAGCACCCAGTCCAGGCCAGTCAAGCCCGCATCCAGCGCGCCGTGCTCGACATACCGCGCCATTTCCTGGGCACGAATCAGCATGCATTCGATTTCGGGATCATCGGTGGCGGCGAAATAAGAGCGGGCGTTGGTGTACACGCGCAGTCCGGCGCGCGTGAACAGGCTCAGCGTCGCTTCCTGCAAACTTCCTTTGGGGATGCCCAGTCGCAATTTCATCGCTCCGCCCTCTGTTGCCCATCCGTCTCCTGTCCCGCCAGCGCGCTCCCCAAAGGAAGTTCCTGCATAAAGCAGGAGCGTGTCCCGGTGTGGCAGACCTTGCCCTCGCCCAGCACGCGGACGCGCAGCAGTACCGTATCCCGGTCGCAGTCGGCGAAGGCGGCAACCACCTGCAGACGATTGCCGGAAGTTTCTCCCTTCGTCCACAGGGTCTGGCGGGTGCGGCTGTAGAACGTCACGAATCCACTGTGCAAGGTCATATCCAGCGCCTGCCGGTTCATAAAGCCCACCATCAGCAGCTCCCCGGTGCCCGCATCCTGAATGACGGCAGGCACCAGACCCTGCATCTTGTCGAAATCGATCTCCATCGAACCCTCCCAATCTTCGTTTAAGAATAGCGGTTTAAGAATCATGGTTAAGAATCGTGTGCCCGATTTTCAAAGCTCGCACGACAGCAAAAAGCCCGCTGGGCGAGGTCCGCGCCAGCGGGCTTGGATTCCTATAAGTGCTTTTGGTTATCCGATGTCCCCCGCCGACACGCTCGTCGCATGGTGATGATGGCGATGGTGATGTGTCAGCGAAGTCATACTGGGCACGATACTAGGGCAGTAGAGATAGGGTTGTCAATCGGTTTCTGGGGTGGGTCGCTCGCTGGTCGCGCCGTGTCTCCTAGGCAAATGCGGATCCCCCCGCGGACGTCTTGCTCCAGATTCTGAGGAAGATATCCATCGCCCCTCAGGTGCTGAAAAACTCAGGTTCGTATCAGGGCATCGCTTTAGCGATGCCGTAAGCTCTCCCAAATCAACCGCCTCTTTAGGGGCTGGCATCGAAAATCGACTTTTCCCGCCGCCTGATAAAGCACTGCTAACGCTTCCCAAAGCGGAAGACGATGCTCGTGACGATGCGGAGATTGTTCTGAAACTGCATCGCCGCGGTAGCGTTGGCAAACGTAGTACGCAGATAATCGGCGCCGACTCGCACGGCAAGCGGCCCGGCGACGGTGCGCTCGACTCCGCCACCAAGGGCATAGGAGAATCGAGTCACGGTTCCACCCAGGTAGTACGTTCCTTTGACCGGGACCGCACTGTTCACCAAACTGACGCCGGCCAAAGTGTGAACGAAGATCCGGGTATGGCCAACTTCCGCGGGATAGAACACGGGGCCGGTCAGACCGCTAAGAACATTGCCGCTATGCCCGGTGCCGAGCACGTTGCCAGAGCGGGCGTAGCTGGAATCGACCATGATTCCCCAGCGCGGGTTGAAGTCGATCAAGCCGTTGCCATCGACTCCGCTAAGGCCGACGCGTTGCCGTGATGGCGTATCCAACCCAAGATAGGTGTAACCAGCGCTAGCTTCAATAACCGGGCCAGTGGCCGCGGCTGAAGGTGCATCGGTTAGAAAGCGTTGCGCGAGCAACGGCGCAACCAGGAAGAAAATGCAAACCGCGACTTTTCCCATGATTCTCACTCCTGCGGTCATTTGATCGAACCCACTACCGCTAGCATTCTTGTAGCCAAGCGTCTCGCCGTCCGTTCCCGTAGGAAATTCCCGCTCAATCCAAACAATCTAAAGCCAACTGAAATTTGCGTCGTCGCCAGGCACAAAAAAAAGCCCCACATCGGGAACTAAATCGGGAACCAAGAAGACTCGTCAGGACCGTAATGGAAGAGGAACCATCGGAAGCGACGTCCGCGAGCAATACCCTGCACCCGCCTCGATAGGCACTAAAGAGCAAGTGACACTCACCGCCCGCCAGTATCCGTTCAACGGAGAGCCGAAAACATCGAGGTGCACCCCACTCCATCCGCTTGCTATCCTTAATGAGGACCAAGGTTGCTGAGAGCTGACAGCTGAGAGCGAAAAGCCAAAAGCCAAAAGCCGCCCCTGTGTTCGCGAGTGATCACCCCATGCAAATGGTATTCGACGTTTTCGCGCAGATTTTCGGCACCCTCTGGGCGCACAAACTGCGTTCGTTCCTCACCATGTTCGGCATTGCCTGGGGAGTCGGCTCGCTGCTCCTGCTGGTCGGCCTCGGCGAGGGCTTCCGAACCGGCAACAAGCGCAACCTCTCGGAATTCGGCGAAAACATCATGATGCTCTTCCCCGGCCGCGCTCCGGCCGTTCCGGGCAGCATGAACTCCGCCCGCGAGTACCGGCTCACTTACAAGGATTACCTCGACATCCGCAAGGAAGCGCCGCACATTCGCGCCATCACTCCCGTCCTCGTCACCAGCGACGTGCATGCCGTCAGCGAGTTTGCCAGCGCCAGCGGCCTACTCACTGGCGCCGAACCGCAATACAGAGGAATCCGCTTCCTCCCGCTGAAGCTGGGACGCTGGCTCAACGACCTCGACGAGAGTCAAAAACGCGACGTCGTCGTCCTCGGCGACGAAATGACGCGCAACCTTTTTCCGGGACGCCCCGCCGTCGGCTCGTTCATTCTGCTCAATGGCCATCGCTTCGAAGTCATAGGCACTCTGCTCCGCGTCGGCCGGGGCGACGAAAACTCAACCAACATGCGTGCCTACATTCCCTTCCAGGTCATGCGCAGCGCTTTCCCGCTCAAAGGCGAGGAGGCATTCGACGCGATTTCCTTCCTCAACTATCAGCCCCGTGTCGCCGACGAGCACCTCCTCGCCCGGGATGAGGCTCGCCGCGTCATCGCCCGCAATCACGGCTTCGACTATCGCGATGAGGACGCCTTCGAAGGCTGGGATACCGTCCAGCAGGCGCAAATGATGGGCACCATTTTCGATGCCATGAACGAATTCCTCGGCACCGTGGGCCTGGTCACGCTCGCTCTCGGCGCCATCGGCGTGATCAACATCATGCTCATCGCCGTCACCGAGCGCACGCGTGAAATCGGATTGCGCAAAGCTCTCGGCGCCACCAACCGCAGCATCATGCTGCAATTTTTCGCCGAAGGCATTTTCCTCACCCTGGTCAGCGGACTCATCGGCATGGCCTTCGCCGCCGGACTCATGGCCCTGCTAAGCAATTACAACAACGCCGGAGGTTTCGATCCGCCCCGGCTCGTTCCAAAAACCGCCATCCTCGCCATTACCAGCCTGACGCTAGCTGGCGTCGCCGCCGGACTCTATCCCGCGCGTAAGGCCGCACGCCTGGAGCCGGTCGAAGCCTTGAGGCAAGAATAATAATGTCTTTTGATCTCCAACCCATTTTGACTGGCGAGCTTCTCGAACTCAGGCCGCTTCGACCAGAGGATTTTAATGATCTTTACGCTGTAGCTTCAGATCCACTCATTTGGGAACAACATCCGGCTAAGGACCGTTGCAAGAAAGAGGTTTTCGAAATATTTTTCCGCGAGGCCTTGGAATCCGGTGGAACATTGCTCGCCATTGATTCCAAAGATGGCGCGGTCATCGGGTCGTCGCGATTCCACGGATACAACGAAGAAAAAAACGAGATTGAAATCGGTTGGACGTTTTTGGCCAGGTCTTACTGGGGTGGTGTCTACAACCGGGAAATGAAACGGCTCATGCTACGGCACGCATTCAAATTCGTGAACAGCGTTATCTTTCTTGTGGGTCCGCAGAATTTGCGCTCGCAGAGAGCCGTAGAGAAAATAGGCGGAGTTCGTGTTGGATCAAGGCCCGACGGGGGTGGCCGAGACAGCTTTGTTTACCAAATCACTGCGTCAACTTTCCTCGGCACCTTCGAGCAACTAGGAGCGGCACTGCACCGAGCGAGTTTTTCAAAGTCGACTTCACACTCGGATGGCGGCAGGTGCCGGTGAAGGCTTGAAATTGCAAATTACAGATTACAAGTCACAAATTATATGATCCGCGATCTGCTCCAAGAGTCCTACGACGCCATGCGCCACAACGGGCGCCGCACTGCCCTCACCATGCTGGGCATGGCCTGGGGCATCGCCACCGTCGTCATGCTCCTCGCCTACGGCGACGGTTTCGGCCGTGCTTGCGCCAACATCTTTGCCAACTTCGGAACCAGGCTCTTCATCGTGGTTCCCGGCCGTTCCTCGATGCAGTCCGGTGGCGAGAAGGCAGGCGCGCAAATCCGCCTCACCCTCGAAGATATCGATCTGCTCACCACCAGCATCCCGCAGATCACCCACATCACTCCCGCCTGCTACAAGAATGCGACCGTGCAATACGACACTCGCTCTTACACCTTGAACGTCAACGGCGAATACCCCAACACCTTCGCCATCCGCGCTCTCACCCTCGCCCAGGGACGCTTCTACAACCCCCGGGATCAGATGCAGCGCGCCCGCGTCGCCGTCATCGGCTCCGAAACCGAGGAAAAACTTTTCTCCGGACGCAACCCCCTGGGCGAGCACATCCGTATTGATGGCATCGGCTTTGAAGTCATCGGCGTTCTCGGTCCCAAGATGCAGGCCGGCGACGACAATAGCAATCGCTTCGTCTACGTCCCCTTCACCACCATGAGTGACCTCAAGGACACTCACTACCTCGACTCCGTCTGGTTCAACTACGAGACCAACGACTATCAGCGGATCGAGCAATCCGTGCGCTACATCATGGCCGCGCAGCACAAATTCAATCCCGCCGACCGCCGCGCTCTGTTTGTCTTTAATCTTATGGAGCAGGTCCACCAGCTCGAGGTCGTCACCATCGGCCTCAAGATTCTGCTCGCCTTCATTGGCACGCTGACGCTCGGCATCGGAGGCGTAGGCTTGATGAACATCATGCTCGTCTCCGTCACCCAGCGCACCCGCGAAATCGGCGTTGAGAAGGCCCTGGGCGCGCGCCGCCGCGACATTTTTCTCCAGTTTCTCGCCGAAGCGCTCGCCATCACCTTCACCGGCGGACTGCTCGGCATCATCCTCGCTTACGTGGTTGCTCTCACCGTCGGCCGGCTTACCCTCTACAGCGCCATGGCCAAACACGCCGAAGCCGGCGACATCCGCCTCCTCATCAACCCCCTCACCCTGATCGTCGCCGTCCTCATCCTCACCGCCGTCGGACTCATCAGCGGCATGGTCCCCGCCATCCGCGCCTCCCGCCTCGACCCGATCGAAGCCCTCCGCTACGAATAGAAGCGTCGAGTGCTGTATCAGAGCAATTTGTATCAGCGCGATTCGTCTCGGTGCGATTCGTATCAGGGTATGCCTTCAGGCATACCGCAAGAACCGTGTTACGAGAGCGCCTTTAGGCGCTGGTCCCGAGCGCCGGAGTCTCACCACAGGCTGTGAGCATCGACCTACTCTAGCGCGAAACCGCCGTATGCGTTAGCCTGCTTGCGGGCCAAAAAGGAAATTCCAATTAGATCTCCAAGGAGACTGAAAAAATGAAAAGCAAAAACATTGTCCGGGCATCTCTCGCGCTCCTGCTCTTGAGCGCGCTCGGCTGGGCCGCGAAGGACGTGGTCAGTGCCGTCCATGGCACCATTACCAAACTGGATTCAGCCACCAAGACGATGGTCGTCAAGGTCAAGGATGGCAGCGAACATACCATCAAGTTTGTCGACAAGACCACGGTCCATGGTGCCAAAGCAAGCGCCCATGAAACAGAGATGGGCGGCAAAGACGCCTTTCACGGGCTCAAGGAAGGCACGGACGTAGTGGCGCACTACACCGAAAAAGGCACCGAGAAGACAGCGGTCGAAGTCGATGACGTCGGCAAAGATGGTATCAAGTCGGTGGACGGAACCGTCACCCATATCGATCGCGCCACCAAGACCATGGCGGTCAAAGCCACGGACGGTACGGAGCATACATTCAAGCTGTCAGGCCACGCTGCGGACGATGCCGGCAAGGACATCGCAAAAGGCACCGAGAAAACCGCCCACGTGACGGTCTACTACACCGAGGAAGCCGGCAAGAAAACCGCCCACTTCTTCGAAAAAATCTAGGACCAGTTTCAGTCGGCCCTGGAGCAACATCTATCACAAATCTAAGACGCAGAATGGAGCAAATCAATGAAGAGAACATTCGTCGTGTGTTGTGCCGTGGCATTGCTGTCGCTGATGGTCGCGGCACAAGCAAAAGACAATAAGATGGGCAGCGGAACCGAGCAGGCGGTCGCCGGACTCGAGCAGCAGTGGACAGACGCCGCAAAGGCGAGCAATCCGGAGCCGCTCGCTCCTCTCCTGGCGGACAAATTCGTCAGCACCGACAGCCAAGGAAAGGTGATTGGGAAAGCCGAGACGCT
>Ga0208820_1002029_pt1 | contig 10432 bp, 12 predicted proteins | sample June2015DPH_16_5_FD_184713 | JGI IMG/M metagenome (GOLD analysis project Ga0208820, IMG submission 184713) | Peatland microbial communities from SPRUCE experiment site at the Marcell Experimental Forest, Minnesota, USA - June2015DPH_16_40... | ecosystem: Environmental > Terrestrial > Soil >...
CTAGCGTTGCGGCATCGCCTGCGTACCGGCCGACCTCAATATTCGTGATGGTGTTCCGATGGAGCCCGGTTGCCTTCGCGAGGTCCCGCACCGTCCAATTCAGCGCTGCTCGAGCCATTCTTACTTGTGCACTTGTCACAGCTCATGACCTGTGCTATTGTCACATGTGCCAACGACACAGTAAGCGATAGCAGGTATCCTGGAGAGTGTCATGTCAGAAGGTTCAGCAATCGATCTTCAATCGACCGATGGGACGTACCCCGCGGCGATCAAATGCGGCATCAGAATCTCTCCCACGGCGCGGCGTTTATCGATTGCAAGTGCGGCGTTTCCACTTGTGCCGACCTCATGCAACCACGTGCCACACCATTGCAGCGGTCCGTCATGCACCTCAATTCCAGCCTTGTAAGGCGTGAATATCGATTGGGCTTCCTGCAGGGTGGCGCGCTTGAAAAGACGATATAGAACATTCCAGTTTGCGCCACCGGTATCCAGGCCGATAAACCAGTCTTGACCGAAATCCAGCTGCTTGTCACTCACAGCATCAAATCGGAACATACAATAACCTGCCCACAGAAACCAGCGCTGACCTGCTTCACGTATCACTCCGAAGAAATTCTGTATGTCCAACAGCGCAAACGGATCATCCGGGGCAGTCGGAAAAAGGTCGTCGTCAATAAAGCCGAAGGCTTTTGGAGCCCCCGGACACAGAACATTGCGCCACACCCAGTTCAGGGCAATACCGTGTGAGCGACTGGATGAGCGCCAAGGATTCCGCGGCAAGCGTAGATATGGAAGTTCACAGCGCGCCGCAACGGCCGCGATCTCCGCCGCTCTTTCGTCCGAAGAATTGTCAATGATAATATGGAGGGCTCGCGGCACATAGTGGCGAATAAGTAGCGCCTGCCAAAGGATGGCTTCGGGATCATCGAACGCGATCGTCACAAGCACGTCACGGCCGGCAATAATACGCACAACCGCTGCCAAATCCCCGCCGCGCGCCGCGCGCCGCCCGTAGCGCTGATTGATCCAGCGATATCTCAACGTCTTCAGCATTTGGGTTAGAGGACGAAGCCGCTTCCAATCGGCTATCGTGTACTCACGGATTGGCCTTGGCATAGAGCGTTCCGGATATCGTTCATAAGGCGGGTCTTAGGAAACATGTCCGAAGGTTCAGTTTATGATGAACGACAGTGCACAATCGAATCTCCGTCGCGCCTTGAGTGGCGGTCTGCCCTCGGCCGAAGCCACATTTTCGTGCAACCTCAACCTACGAAAGTTGGCCGCGCCCGAGCCGCCAAGAAATGGATAATTTCATCACTCCCTGACATCGAGGCGCCGAATGCGCGATAACTAGCGAACTAACCGGTCGTCGTTTCACGTGCGTAAATCAGCTCCTCGAGGACAGCGCTGATCTTACGGGCGGTATCCGACCAATTAGGAACGCGTCGTACGGCGAGAATGCGCTGTTCCATAGCGGCACGTGTTTCCCCATCATTGGCTAGTCTCATCAGTTCACCGCTCCAAGAGACCAAATCATAGGGATCGAGATGGATGCCGAGTCCCTGGCCTGCTTCGGGTAGCGAAGACCGATCTGACGCAATGAAGGTCTTACCGTAGGCCAAGCTCTCGGTTAAAGGCAATCCCCAACCTTCGTACCAGGAAGGGTAAAGGGTAAAAAGACAATGCGCATAAAGCCAACCAAGCTCAGCATCGGAAGCCTCTTGAATTAACGTGATGCTATCGGCAATCCAAGGATCGTTTCGTATCATGTAAAGCAGGTCTGCACTGCCAAATCCGGGGCGTCCTACAACGACCAGATGAGGGGCATCTGGTTGCCGCTCTAGCGCAAAACGTTGCCAAATTCGGTACAACAAATCGAAGTTCTTCCGCGACTGAATCGTGCTTACGCAGAGCACGTAAGATCGATTTCCAAGCGCCGCGATCGCAGCCGGTCTACTCTGCGTGGATTCTCCAAGAACATCGACACCAAGTTCAATTTGTACGATCCGCGTCGGAGAGACACCTGATACGAACCTAAGAAAATCTTCAGTTGTCGACTTTGAAATCGTGAAAATAACATCAGCGCTTGTGCTGAGAAACTCGACGTAGGCTTGGAAGCGGGTCTTGAAGCTACCAGCTTCAAAAAATTGCGGGTGAATACAGGGAATCATGTCTTGCAGCACGGCGGCGATATGCACTTTCCGATTTTTCTTCAGCTCATGCAGGACAGAAAAATCATGACGGCTCCAGTTTTCGCCAGCGAGCAGAATGGTGTCGCCTGGCAGCGCGGTTGGAAACCGAGAGTATTGCCCGCGCACACTAACGGCGATTGCCCTTATCGAACCCTTAATCAGTATACGCGCGCTCCGCTCGACGTTTCGAAGGAACCTGCGGAAACTTCCGCGGCTATGATCATGCGGCGGGCGCGGCCCTGCCTTTACGTCTAGCGACGGAGGATCTTGAACAGTCGAGAATCGGCTCATCACACGGCTATAGTAGCAAAATCCAAGGCGGCCCGGTGGTAAGCAGGCAGGAAGTTCGCGGATAAGACCTCTTTCGATTCGCGTGGTCCCGTTGTGGACCTTTCCACTCGATTTCGATGTCGTAATATCGAGCCATACACGTGGGCGCCTGCGAGGATGTAATTGCATCAGTCTATTATTACATCGCCATCATGCCGCAGCAAGTCTGGACCGACCCGGCCGCTGGACCACATGCATGCGCCCCAAGTTAGGTGCGTGGGCGCGCCCGGTCTGCAACTGAACGGCGTCGACGAGATTTCGATCCAAAAGTGTCGATGCCTCCGGTTGGCATTTCGGCGCGGTACACCCTTGTTGAAAAATCGACGGTGCAATCGTCGCAACGCTGATCGAAATTCACTTATAGTTTCCTACCGCAGTGAGACGAAGAAAGTCCGAAGAAAGCGGGACATGCACATGCGCTATAATCCGGCCGCAGAAATATGCGTACATCGATTGAAGCGGCAGTATGAGTGGAATTTAATCGAACGATCAGGCTGTTCGCCGCAGCGACTGCTGCACAACACTCCATACCGCTCTGGCTGCAATCCTCGGGTGGTCCTGCAAGACGCGCCTCAACACACGATTCAAGCGTTTATCGAAATAACCAACGCGACGAAGGTAATTGAAACAGGCTCGAACGGCCAAGGTACGCTCCACATGGGAAAGCGCTGGAGCTCGTTCGGTCAAGATGGAGAAATCCAGCTCCTTTGGCATTAAGAGAGATGCATTTGCGTCGGCTAGGGCTAGCACGCGATAGAGCACAGCGTCATCGGCGTAAAAGGAGGTCAGGGATTCCGCGGCATTCCAATTTGGTGGAGCTTCGAGTGCATCGGCGGGATCATAACTCCAATGACGTCGCGCATACGCCGACCGCTGCGCAAGTCGAGATGAGAAAGCTGCGCGGAGGGCCTTGCTATGAGTCACACTTTCCCGATGCCAACGGTAGTCAATTAGTAATTCCGGAAGGTTGGTTACTTTCGACACCTCGGAGACGCGAAGCCATAAATCGTAGTCTTCTGCGGCTTCAAAAGCGGACCGATACCCACCAAGGCGACGCACCAATTCAGTTCTCATCGTGATGGAAGAATGAAGGAAAGGATTGTTGCGCATGAGCTGTTGCGACAACAACTCCGGCTTGGTTGTCGGAGTAATCTTACCAAGCGGCCTCCCATTGGCATCGATCTTGCGAGCCCACGACCCGACTAATCCGAAATCGACATTCGACCTAAGAAAACCGGTTTGGGCTTCGAGCCGCTTAGAAGCTGCTCGGTCGTCCGCATCAAGGCGAGCAAAAAAGGAACCGCGCGCTTCGGCAAGGCAACGGTTGAGGGCAGCCACCAGACCGGAATGGTTCTGTCGCAACACCCTAATCCTCTTGTCCTGATTGACGTAATTGTCCAACAGACGCGGGGTGTCATCGGTTGAGCCATCATCGACGACAAGGAGTTCAAAATTGGAGTAGGTCTGCCTAATGATGCTGTTGATTGCCTCGGTGAGCCAGCGTGACCCGTTGTAGACCGGCATGGCGACGGAGATGTCTGGGGCCATTTGCACATCTCCCGATGAACGAACGCTTGCGACCGATGACTTCTTAGTCGGATTGTCGGGTGATATAGTTAGATTGCTGACTCCGGAATCCAATTGGATTATAGTCCACACTTGCCGTGTTGTGTGAAAATACTCTACTAGCATAAGGCGAGCCATAAGGTCCGGTCATCTAGGCGCTGCCGGGTATTGGACAATCCCCTAGTAACGGGAGAAGCATGGAAGAGAAACTAGTCCGCGAGGCAAAAAACCTCGCGCGCTCCCTGCGCATCGCTGTTGCCGTTGGCAAGCTCAGCATTCTCGGCGGCAAAGAGCGTGACGTGCTGGCGATTGCGGGGGGGCTTGTAGCACGCGGTCACAATGTCACAATACTGACCCGCTCCGCAACCTTGCAAGTTCCGGCCGGCGTCGCGGTGAGCGTGATGACAGGCGTTGGTGGCTGGAGCAATCACGCACGTGCACGCCGGTTCGCTCGAGCCGTCGCCGCAGCCCGCCACGCCGGCAGATTCGACGCGATGATCAGTTTCGAAAAGCTTAAGAACGCCGATGCATACTACGCTGCCGACGTTTGCTTCGCCAGCCAGGTGGGCCGTCTCAAGCGGTGGCTGCCGCGGTACGCTACCTACGCGCGGCTGGAAGCTGACTGCTTCAGTGCGGCTGGACCCGAGATCCTATTCCTTTGCCACAAGCAACAGGAGGAGTACCGGCAGCATTACGACTTCGGTGCGGAACGCGCGTGCGTGTTGCCGCCGATGATTCATCCCACTGGCGAAAAACGTTTCTATGGGCGACGCGCACACGTGCGGAACAGTTTGGGCATTCCGGAGACCGCAACCCTGGCTGCATCTGTGGCGGTCTATCCCAAGACCAAGGGCGTTGATCGTAGCATTTTGGCACTCCGCGATATTCCGGGACTTCACTTGGTTGTAGCCGGGCTTAAGTCGAAGCATGTAGTGTCGCTCAAAGAAATGGCGGCCAGAGCGGGAGTCGCAGCGCGCACCTGGTTGATCGGTCATCGTGATGACGTCCCAGACATCCTCGGTGCGGCCGATCTTATGCTACACCCAGCCCGGGTTGAGAATACTGGCCTCGTCATCCTAGAGAGCCTACTCGCGGGTACGCCGGTGATTGCTAGCGCTATTTGTGGGTTCTCCGAATACATTGAGCGCTTCGGCGCTGGAATTGTTATCGCCGATCCTTTCGACTCAACGTCCTACCTCCACGCAATCCGGACAACGCTAGAACCAAATACCCTCGCCGAACTAAAGTCGCGGGCGCGTGCAAGTGCTCCGCGCTTGCGTGCTGAGGGCGGTCTCGACCGCATTTTGGACGCAATAGAGGAGACGTTGGCCAGACGTCAGCGCGCGACGAAAGAGATCATCGGTACGTAGAACCTCGCAGGTCCATCATCCCTACGGATAAGTACAAATTGTTGGCGAGGGTTGCTGACACCCAAGGTGAGCGAGGCGCAGGCTGCGTTCGCACAACAGTTTCCGCATTAGAATGGGGACTTCCTTAATGAAGACCGGTTACCTGTGAAAAAGGCCTTCGCTCCCGAACCACTTCAGGCTGCCAAACGATGAAGCGCCTAGAGCTTACAGAACAAACCGTACGCCCACTTCGAATCCTGGAGATCGGCGCAAATAAACTATTTATATTGGCCGTGCCAGAGCAGACCGAAATTCTACTGGACGGGAACTAAACCTCGCGGCGAGGCAAAGCGCGCTTTCGGACCATTTCGCATGATCAGAAGCTTAATTAGGCTCCGGCGGCGCGAGTTCGATTTGCTCGTGGCTCATGCTACGCAATATGCACCGTGACATCCCCGCTCAATCCTTACTGCTTTGCGTGACTGGAACATTCTTTCGCCTCTCGGCCTTCTTGCGATTTTTGCGTGGCGGTTTATTCATCTATTTCATGACGTACCGATTGCCGTCATTGATCTGAGCGACTCTTGCCATATCGGTCGCCACAACTTTTTCCTTCTGGATTCCTGCAAAGCGTTCTTCAAGCGCGAGTTGCCCAGTGACCATTAGCTTGCTTTTTGCAAGCCCGGATATCCGAATTTTCCTGGTCGAAGATGGCGCAGCAAGGAGCGCAACCGCCGACGGGTCGAAAAACTCGAGCCGATCAGTCTCGGGCCCGTTTGATTTCCAGAAAATGTTCTCTTGCCGGTAAAGAAGGCAGACATTTTCTTCGCCGGCGATGCCGCTTTTAGCAGTACGGCACGTGTTTCCGGTTTGAACGAGCTGCAGGCGTTCGCGGAGGAAGGTTACATCGTCGATATCCCAGCCGAACCGCTGACACACCAAGAATTCCTACAGCGCATGTCCGCGGCATGGCTTGCCTGGTCTCCGGGAGGGCTCGGATGGGACTGCTACCGACATTACGAGGCACCCTTAGCGGGATCCCTGCCACTGATGAACTATCCCACGATTATGCGGCATCGCCCTCTACGGGACGGCGAGCACTGCGTGCTTTATGGTGTCGAACGCGGGGGCCTCGTTCAGGCCGCAAAGCGCCCTCGCTGACAAACCCCGGCTCGGTGAAATGGCAAAGTCTGCGGCAGAACATGTTCGCGAGCACCACAACCCTTATGCGCGGGCCGAGCATGTAGCATCGACGGTGCTCGGGCGCCGCCTCGACGGAAGCCGGATCAAACCAAATGAGGAAAAGTAAGAAGTTGCTAAACCTACCACCTGTCCTGTGAGGCTTTAGGTTACCTTCTAGGCGTCTCTGGTTTTCTCGAATAAGCAGGACGCATCATGTTCGCCCGACGCCGCTCGTCGTGAGCTCGCCCCCGAAAGTACCTCGCCAAGCCACGAGATATGATATACGACCCGACCGAAGATCACCAAGGATCAAAGCGGCAACGAAGTTGTGTTCGAGTCGAGTGCCGGCCGGGACGCGCTACGATCCAGGCGGATCACATCAACCAACCGTTTGACTAATGGGAGAACGAGACAAGATTTTTTCCCGGACTAAGGCCATATGCTCGCGGCCCTCGATCGACCCGTCCCTAGGGCACGATCGCGTTGGACGGATCGGCGCTGTTGTCAGACCAACGATAGTACCGGCTTCGGGACGCTCATTGTCGCATCGGTGAGGAAGAGTTCTGTCATCGCATCGTCCCGCAGCATTCTGGCGTTCATCCGCCGCGTATGAGGGAGTTGGACTACCGGTCATCGACAGCATGACCGTGTCGACAGATGGTGTGCTGCCGGAGACGGCCGTGGCCTTACCCGTGATCGATGGTTTCCAGGGACGTGCGCACAATATGCCGTGCAATTGCGTGAGGCGTGTGGTGGGCGAGCACATGGGCGCGCGCGGCCTGCCCCATTGCCTCAAGACGAGGTTTGTCGGCTAGCGCATTAACTGCTGCATTCGTTAATCCGCTCTCCTCGACGTCGTAATAAACCGCGTGCTTTCCGTGCAACAACGGTTGGTATCGCTCAATTGTCGGCTGGTTGAGCAGCGGCACCGATCCGCACATTGCAGCTTCATACTGGCGGAAGCAGTCCCAACCGAGTCCCTCGGGCGACCAAGTCAGTCGAGCCTGCCCACAACGGCGATAAAACTCCGATTGGTCCAATTGTTGCTCGGCCACGTCGATCACGAATCCCCGCTCTCGCAAGGCCAGCAATTCCGACAATGCTTTTTGTCGGATGAAAGAGGAGCCTCTTATCCTTCCCGCGAAGAATATATCTGACGTTTTTCTTGTCGGTAACGCCAGAAATGGGCTCGGCGCCGAGAGTGGAACACCCAGCGAGATTGGCCGCAGCTTATCAATTCGCGCCTGGTTGTGTGTCAACTCTCGAAATCGCGGCGTCGGCAGGTTCGCGTGCGCCGTCTTTAGAAAAACCCGCCAACGATCAGGTGGCAGTTCGCGTTTGAAATAGAGACGGCAGCGATCCAGCAGGAAGAAATTGTTGCGATTGATGATCGGGAGGTCAGAATGATCCAAGATCGCGATCGGGGCGGAGATCCGCGACCGTAGGACCTGGGAACCCATCGTTCGCGGAAAGGAACGTAATCGATGCGCTGTCCGCCGATCGAACACGACGCGCACGAGCCAGCGCCAATGCCAGGGAGAATAGAACGGCGGATGGCAGACAACGAGCGAAGTTTGAGGTTCACGTAAGATTCGCCAAAGCGCCCCAAGCTTGGCGAGCGAAACGACGCAATTCTGGTCATCTACCAGTTTTCGTTCATCCTCATCGGGCCATGTCGAAAAAAACACTGTTTGGCGGGGAAGCGCCTGTTTCACGAATGGCTTTTCGCCAATTTCCACAATTCTCAGGCCGGACAGGTCTTGCATGTGTCGCTTTCCGCACAAGATCGGGCAGCTTGCAGCAGCGTGGTATGCTTTTGCACACACGACGAGTTTTCTGATGGGTCGATCTCTGTCAGACTATAGCGTTGCGGATTGACGCCGGCTACACCCCGAGGCCTCAAGACGACGCGATACCGCTTCGTCAATTTGCAATGCGTAGCGGCGCGGGGGGCCGAAATCGTGCTGATGACCATCGCATTCAGCGATGCCGAGGTCCGGCTGGCTGCAAGATTCGGCTGTTCTTGATATGTTCGTTTCCCGCACCGACAACCTATTGGCGGCGGATTGCTTCAGGTTCGTTCGTGTTGTTGGACCGCCTTGATTCGTAGGCCGGTTATTGCACGTGTCTTGCATGCACGACTGATGTTTTTCGCTCACGGTGGTACTGTCAAGCCACTTCCTGATTTGCGGACCCGGCCATCCCATCCGCACCAGTTACTGCGACGCAGCGATACTCTATCCGAAACTTCAACCTCTCATGGCGCGATGCGCTCGACGGCGCGCGCAACCTCCACAACAGACGGCAAGCTTCCCCGCGCTTCGAGCACGGCAATGCGTCCCGATCCTACCGGGACGGTAAGTCGACTGCGGGGGTGTACGAGGATCGCGACCAGTGGCACCCCGAGTGCGGAGGCGAGATGTACCAGTCCGGTATCGACACCGACGACAAACGCCGCCCCCGCAATTTCCCGTGCTACGGCGTCGAGTGGCCGGCGTTCGCCGACGTGCGCACGTGGATGCCGAGCGGCGATGCGCTCAGCTCGCTCCCGTTCGGCACTGGTGCCCCAAGGCAAGACGAGATCAAGGCCGTTGCGGCCAATGACATTGGCGAGCGCGATCCAGTTCGCTTCAGGCCATTCCTTATCCGGCCGCGCTGTCCCGTGCAGCAGCACGGCATAGCTTCGGTCGGACACTGCCAAGCCGGCCCGATCGAGGCCATAGTCAGGCGCGCCCTGCGGCATAAATCCAAGGGCGTGTCCGGTGAGGATCCGATTGCGTTCGACTGCATGTAGGTCGCGGCTGATGCTATAACGCATATCGTAGAAAATGGACGCTAGCGGTTCCCGGATGCTGCGGCTGTCGTAGCCGTGCCGGCGGCCGTGCGCGACGCGCGCAATGACGGCGGAGCGGATGAGGCCCTGGCTGTCCACGATTTCGTCGTAGCGCCGTGCGCGGATCGCGCGCACGCTGGCGACAATCTCGGCCACGGTCGACAGCGCATAGACCGACTTCCGCCACCGCCGCCAGGCCACCGAAATCACTCTATCGACCGCCGGATGCAGCCTGACCAGCGGGGCGAAGGCCTCTTCAACCACCCAGGTAAAGCTCGATTCCGCACGCATCCGCCACGCTTCGGTCAGCGCCGGCATCTGATGGATCACATCGCCAAGCGACGACGTTTTGACGAAAAGAATCTCGGACATATCGGGCCTGGCAACGACCAAACACTGATCAACGCAAGTCGGTCGACTGCGCTGGCCGCCCTCCTCGTCTGGGAATGTGTGGATTGCCTCGCACTCGACGGCGAACAAGAGCGTACCCCTGCGAACTATAGACACCGTGCGGCCGTCGCGTCACGTTAATTTATGGAAGGAATGCTTGGTTCCAATCAAACTACCACCGGCGTGATGTCCGCAAGTGATGCCGTGGACGGCTCCTTCACCGGCACGTGAGTGCCATCAATGGGGAGCTGTTGAAGGCTCCGACGAATCGGAGGAGCTAAATCATGCAAACGATCACGACAATCAGCCTCGACATCGCGAGGTTCGTCGCGACCAACACGCCAGAGCAACAGAGTTGCCTGACGCTGCATTGTACCCGTCACTTGAGCCGGCGGCTCGTGGTCGGTCCGTCACTGGCGACTGCTCTGATTGCCAGTGTCGCTGATCCCGAAAATCTTCCGGTGAGGGCAGGACTTTTCAGCCTGGATCGGGCTTGTTGCCAAGCAGCGACGGCCCACCAAGATCGGGGTCATCGCGCTCGCCAACAAGATCGCCAGGATGGCATGGGCGATCATGGCAAAAGGAGG
>Ga0208820_1002032_pt1 | contig 10421 bp, 9 predicted proteins | sample June2015DPH_16_5_FD_184713 | JGI IMG/M metagenome (GOLD analysis project Ga0208820, IMG submission 184713) | Peatland microbial communities from SPRUCE experiment site at the Marcell Experimental Forest, Minnesota, USA - June2015DPH_16_40... | ecosystem: Environmental > Terrestrial > Soil >...
TTAGAAACTGCATGGCTGCCAGATTTTCGCCGCGCTGAAATTTCGCCCATCCCATCCGCGCCCATGCCAGCGCTACCAGCCGCATCGACGAGAATGCCGACGGCCCCAGCCGGTCTAACTCGCCCGAGTCGAACTGTCCTCCAATGTCGTACAGAACCTGCTGCGCGGCGTTCTCGGTTTCGGTCGGATCAATGCCGGGCTTCAACGCCGAGGCGTAAATATCCTGACCCGAATCCGTGCCCGCGCTGCCCGTCAGTCCCTTCATCAACTCTTGCGCCTGCGCGTTTTCTCCCAATCGTCCATACACCTGGGCCAGCGCCATCTTCGTTTCCGGGTCATCCGGAGGAAGTGCGGTGGCCGCTTCCAGTTCCGTGCGCGCGTCGGCATCTCGTCCGAGCTGTGCCAGCAACAAGCCGAGATTCTTGTGCGCTGCTTTCTCGTACGGAGCCGTCTCCAGCTGTTTGCGATAAGCCGCGATCGCCTCGTCGGTTTTCCCCGTTTCTTGCAGCTCCATCGCCAGGTCGCCATTTGCGTGCTTATGATTCGGATCGAGCTCGATCTGCTTGCGGAACGCCGCGATCGCCTCCGCATGATGGTTGGCTCTGGCGTAGGCCAGTCCCAGGTCATACCAGCCGTCTTTGATAACCGAATTCGCCACACTAGAATTCGCCATACCAGAATTCGCCATACCAGAATTCGCGAGACCAGAATTCGCCGGGCTCGCATCCCCGTCCAGCGCGCGCTTCAGCAGGTCGATCGCCGTGCGATAATCCTTGCTCTGCAGCGCTTTCACTCCCGCTTTATGCAGCTCGGCGGGAGTTCCTTCCATTTTCGAAGCCGCCGTCTTCTCCCCTTGCCCCGACGGCGTCAGGATCGTGCACGACAACAACTGGTCTTGGTCGCTGTGCGCTGCGTTGCGAAACGATTCGTAGTCCGCGCGCCGCGCCGGCGCTAGCTCATTCACTTTCACGACAAGTTTGCGTTCGCCTTCCAGAATTCCCTTGCTCAGCGAATAGGTCGATGAATAGTCGCCATAATCTCGCGTCATTTTCACCGCGGTCGGCGTGTGTACCGTGTAGTTGGAGGGAAACTGCAAGCGGACCCGGTAGTCCATTTCACCCGCGGGACCGATGTTCATCGGCTCTTTGCTTTTTTCCGACGCTCGAATCGCAGGCATCCCCAACGGCGGGATCGGGCGAAAATCCACACTCGCCGACGGCACCACAAAATACCGGTCCTGGTGCAGATGATATTTCAGATGAAAGGGCTTGCTCGTGTCCTCGATGGGACCGAGTTGAACGTCATCGACATCACCCGGCAAGCCCCAGCTCGCGGAGAGGGCTTTAGCAAAGTCCTTCCACTGCGCCTGCGGAAATCGCCGGAAGCTTGAACGCATCGGCCAATCGCGATCTCCCTGGGCGGTGAACTCGAGGGTCGCATCGAGCGCGCCAAACTCGCTGAACTTGCCGTCGAGCGTGAAGCGCATGAAGGTCTTGACCGGCGAATCGGACGGCGTCCGCTGCAAGCCGCCCTCGCTATCCTCCGACGCCACCACCGCTTCTTTGTTTCGCAACTGGTAAAGAATTAGCCCAAAGGGCGTCACTTCAGGAGTGGTATCGAGCCAGGTCAGCCCGGTTCCCGTCCCCAGTCGAGCCGCCGTGATCACGTGATCGAACTGCGCCGGGGAGGGAACGTCGGCATCCAGTTTCCGCGCGCTGCCGATCAGCACCGGATAACTCTGAATTCCTTCCGCCCGTAGCAGCGCGGAGAACAACGTATGTTTGTCCTTGCAGTCTCCGTAGTCACTCCGCAGCACGTCCGAGGCCGAGTGCGGCTGATATCGGCCGACTCCGAGCGAGATGCTCACGTAACGCACATTCCGCGCCACGAAATCGTAGAGCCGTCGCGCTTTTTCGGTGGGCGTGTCCGCTCCCTTGGTGAGCTCGTCGGCTTTTCTTCGCACGCTTTCGTCAACCGTCATGCGCTCGCCTTGCAGCTTGGCATACCAGTGCGCGACCTGCTTCCAGTCGGTGAAAGTCGTCAGCTGCACGTCGGGACCGGCTTCCTCGTCCGCCTCATCTTTTTCCTTGTCGCGTTCCGGCCGGATGTCCTTCACCACCCAGGTGTAAATGCGGCGGTCTCCGGTCTCTTGAATCTCCGGCTTTCGCGCCGGCGTTTTGAGCTTCACCTCCCGCGCCTTAGGGACGTCAATTTCCAGCCGATCTTCGTTGACCACCATGCCCTTCGGAAATGTGTGTTCGTACCAGAAGTTTCCTGCCGCCAGCGGCGTGAGAACCCGCGTCACGGCGCGGTATTCCAGCGTGTCGCCGGGCTGCAGCGCAGCCACGGAAATATGCCGCTGCCGGTAGTCGCTGTACATCGGAGCTTCTTTCAGCACATCGGGAGCGAAATCCTGCGCCGTCGATTCCGGCGTCACCACCACCTGCCCATCCGGCTTGCGCACGCGGACATACTCGACCTCCAGCTTCTCGGTCGCCGACGAGTATCCGAAAACCAGTTGGCCGAATTCCTCCACGCCCGCCTGGCTTTGAATCCGAACCACTGTCTCGGTCTCGCTCACTTCTGTTCCGTCGTTTTCAAAGTGGACACGATTTAAGATTCGTTCGAAGACCGCGGCCTCTTCGGAGTTAGCGTTATTCGTTTTCGGGTTGGGAGCCGAAGCCTGCGCCAGAGCGTCCGCGCTCATCAAGCAGACAAGCGAGCAGACGAGCGAGCAGACGAGTAAGAGGCCAATTGGAGCTTGCGACACACGACAGGGCATATTGCAGTTCTTTTACGCCGTGCCCAGCGTAAAATCAAACGAACTAGGATGGGTTTCCATCAGAATCATTGACTGGATGGCGGTAGAATCGACAGCAAATTGCTCTGACCTCCACATTTGACAGGTAAAACTATGAATCAGTCTTCAATATTTCTTGAAGGGGAAGGCGACAACTATTTTCTGAGAAACAAGGCGGCCCTTGAAGTCAGGAGCGGCGCGAGTGAAATCACATGGCTTGGCCAAGCCTTATCTCCATTCAAAGACAAAATAAACGCGGTCTTGGAAATCGGCTGCAGCAACGGCGCCAAGCTTGAACAGATTTGCGGCTTGCTTGACGCGAAAGGTCAAGGTATCGACCCCTCAAAGCAAGCTGTCGATGAGGGAAATCGCAGGCTTTCACGGATCGGAACACAGCTTCACGTTGGTACGGCCTCGCGTTTGCCTTTTGAAGCACTGTCTTTCGACTTTGTATATTTTGGATTTTGCCTTTATCTTCTCGACCGTCAGGACTTATTCGCTGCAACGGCAGAGGCTGACAGAGTTCTGAAGTTTGGCGGATTCCTCGCGATTACCGATTTCGACCCCATACACAGGCATAAACGTCCCTATCATCACAAAGACGGAGTGTTCTCGTTCAAGCAGGATTACTCAAAGGTTTTTACCGAAAGCGGCCTTTACTATCTTGTTTCAAAAAATAGCTTTTCACATCGGCAATCGTTTTTTGACGCTGATGGCAATGAAAGAGTGTCCACCACCCTGCTATTTAAAGAGATTGATGCTTATTGATTGCACACCGAAGGTGAGTGATGTCGAAGGAAAGAGGATTCAGTAAGACGGCCCAAGTCATCCGGCTCATTGCGATCCTGATTTGTTTCCGCAGCCTGCTTGCCGCGCAGGCTCCCCCACTCGCCGTTGTGGACGAAGCTCCGCCATCGCTTGTCGCAGGCGTGGAATTCCACGTTCTTCTTCATGCCCGCGGCGGCGTTCCGCCCTACGTCTGGAGCGTGGCCAGCGGAACTCTTCCCGAAGGAATCACGCTCAGCCCGGAAGGCCTGCTGGCTGGACGCCCCGCCAAGCCCGGGGCTTTCACGCTCACCTTAAGAGTCGAGGATTCCGGCCATCCCGCGCACACCATCAACAAAGAGTTCCGGGGCGTGGTCACCGCTTCTCTGTTGATCGAATGGCTTCAACCTCCAAAGGTCCGCGACGACCGGATCGACGGCATCGTCCAGGTCTCCAATGGTTCCAGCGAAGCCTTCGATCTGACCATTATCATCGTGGCCGTCGCCGAAAATGGGCGGGCGACGGCAATCGGCTACCAGCATTTTCCGCTAAAAGCGGGCACTACCGACTTTCAAATTCCCTTTGGCAACGCGCTCCCCTATGGCGCCTATGTGATCCATGCCGATGCCATTGCCGAAATCCCCGCCCGGAACGCCATCCTTCGCCGGCGACTCCAGAGCCCTCAACCTTTGCAGGTCGTGCAGGGTCCGTAGCGGCTCTTGCCAGCCAGGTAAGCAGATCAATTGCCCTCTGTGTTGGCGTGTTGCCGCGGAAGTAGCGCCGGCATCCTTGCCGGCTGTCCGAGGGCGTCCTCGCCCTCGGCTCGGCGGGCATGATGCCCGCCGGACAGCCGCCGGGACGGCGGCGCTACCGTCGCCGCGCGCGGAATTAGGACACTACCGTTGTCCCCCGTTTCTTGCTTTTTGGGGGCGGTTCCGCTAGATTTCAAGTTCCTTTGATTTATTCCTAGTTCCCTTTGATTTGACGAGCGGCCATTGATCTGACGAGCGGGCTGGCCGTAAACTTGCCTTCAGGAGTGATGGGTATGAAGCGGAGCTATATCGGGCTCGCCTTGGGCGCGCTGGTGGCGGTGGGAGCGGCTTTGAGCCTGCCGAGTTGCGGGCACGACCAGAAGCTGGTGGGCCTTGAGGTTCAACCCGGGGCATTTACTTTTCTAAATCCGTATCCGACGACACTGACCGAACAGTACACCGCGATCGGCACCTACATCCATCCACCCTCGACGATGGATATCACCAATCAAGCGACGTGGAAGATTGATGACGGGGCGGTTACGATGACGACTCCCGGCTTGTTCACTCCGGCGCCGGGCTTCTGCGGCGGAGGAAATATTTCGGCAACTGTTCCTGCGGGTACAGGCGGTGCGTCGAACGTTATCATTGCGTTTGCGACCGTGACCGTGGACAATCCTGAGGTTGCGACTTGCCCGGGCGGCAACACGGAAGGGACGTTAAGCGTCCAGATCGCACCCAGCGTGACCCCCCCGGCGGGAACGGTGACCAGCCTGACGTACGGAATCAATTGCCCGTCGGTTACATGCATCGCCGTGGTCCCGGTGGGGGCTTCGGTCGCACTCACGGCTACGCCCGCTTCGGGCTACTCTTTTCTAAATTGGACGGGCTGCACCACTACTAGTGGAAACGTATGCACCGTCACCATCCCAGTCGGCGGAGTCGGGCTGGTAGCGACGTTCCAAATAAGCTGAGCGCGCGAACAAATCTGCCACTACTCATCCGTCATCAGCTTGCCTAGCGTGGGCTTGTGTCTCTCCGGCTTCGTCTTCTTCGCCGGCACGAGGCGCGAGGGTTTGGGGCTGCCGACGCGTTCGCGGGCCATTTCGCGGACGACCTTGGCGGCGGAAAAGATTTTTTTCTTACGCTTGCGCGGCATGGTCGGGATGCCCGCATCTTCGCACATCCAACCCGCAAAAGTGCAATAATCTGAGGTTGGCGCGGCACTTCAGCCTTTCGCAAGAGCGAAGGGCCGGGGGACTCGCCGCGTTGGCCGAGGCCCTAATATTTATGGATGAGCGCGAATTTTTTGACGAACGATCCGATAAGAAGCCGGCAAACTTAAGCTGTCCGCACTGCCATCAGTCGGCGGAGTATGAAATCCAGTGGCTGGTGCGCATGAAGAAGAAGACCCTGCCGCCGCGGGCGGACGAGCGCGACCGCGCCAAGTTCGCCAAGGCGCAGTCCTACATGCTGCGGCGCGACGACATGCTGATGTGCAAGAACATGCGCTGCCGCAAGCGCTTTGAGATTACGGGCGTGCAGAGCGTCGCGTTTCTGCAGGATGGCCTGCCGGCGGCTGGCCCTTGATCTCCGGTCCTCTGACCTCGCGCTAACATCCCGCGAGGCGCAAACAGAAATGTCCGCGCTTTATTCAAGCGTCGTTTCCAGTCATTAATTGTCCCATCACATTCGTTGGCCATCCATTCGTTTATACTAGCCAGTTTGATCTGCAACAGTTGACGCTGTGAAGGATGGAGTCGATCCGTGAAGATTCTGGTTTGCTTGAAGCAGGTGCCGCAGAAAGACGCTCCGCTGAAGCTGAACGATGCGGGGACGTGGATCCGCGAAGATGTTTCCTACGAAGTGAATGAGCCGGACGCATTCGCGCTCGAAGAGGCGTTGCGCCAGAAGGAAAAGCACAGCGGCGAGGTGGTGGTGGTCACGGCAGGCCCGGCGCGGGCGATGCAGGTGTTGCGCGAGGCGCTGGCGAAAGGCGCGGACCGGGCGATCCATCTTGAAGACGCTGCCTTTGTCGGGCTCGATGCCTACAACACGGCGCGAGCGATCGCGGCGGCCATCAAGGATGAGAAATTTGACCTGATCTTTACCGGCCTGCAATCGGACGATTGCGGATATGCGCAAACGGGCGTGATTCTGGCGCAGATTCTGGGATTGCCGCACGCGACCATCATCATGCACATTGAAAAAAATGACGGCGGCATCCGCGTCAAGCGGGAACTGGAAGCAGGGTTCTTTCAGCTCGTCGATATGCCTTTGCCGGCGGTACTGACGATCCAGTCGGGGATTAACAAGCTGCGCTATGCGACGCTGATCGGGATCAAGCAGGCGAAGACGAAGCCGCTGCGCAAGGTAACGCTCGGGGAAGTGCAGTCGGCAATGGGCGCGAATTTGCAGAAGATCGAGAAGCTGTACGCACCGCAGAAGTCGAAGAATACAGAGTTCCTAGAAGGGCCGCCGGCGGAAGTGGCGAAGAAGCTGGTGGAAAAGCTGAAGAATGAACTGCGAGTAATTTGAGGACCCCAGTTGTCAGTTGCCAGTTGCCAGTTAAAGAACTGGGGCCGTTACTGGGAACTGAGAACTGAGAACTGACTTTAGAACTGAGAACTGACTTTATGGACACTATTCTTGTAGTCGTTGAACAGCGGGAAGGAAAGCTGAACCGCGTCTCATGGGAGACGATTGCGGCTGGGCAGGCGATTGCCGCTCAGACTGGATGGACGCTGGAGGCCGCGGTGGTGGGCTCGGGCGTAGCTGCGATCGCGGGCGAGGTAGCGGAGAAGAAGGTCGGCAAAGTGTATGACGTCGAGTCGGCGAGACTCGAGCCCTACACTCCCGACGCGTTTGCGCATGCATTGCAGGCTTTTTTGGAGAAGCATCCGGCGAAGCTGGTGTTGATGCCGCATACCTACCAGGTGCGGGATTTTGTGCCGAAGCTGGCGACGGTCTTGAAAACGACGGCGATCAGCGACGCGATCGGGGCCAGGTATGAAGGCGGAAAATTGCTGTTCACGCGACAAATGTTTCAGGGAAAGTTTGTGGCCGACGTGAGTTTTGCGGGCTCGGGGCTTTACTTCGCGACCTTTCAGAATGGTTCGTTCCGCGCCGATAAAGTCGAAGCGGGCGCAGCGCCGGCGCCGGTTGAGACGGTAAATGTCGAGGTTCCGGATGGCATCGTGCGCAACCAGCCGCGGGAAGTTTTCCGGGAAGCCAAGCAGGCCGTCGATCTGACGCAGGCTGAGATTATTGTGTCGGTGGGCCGCGGGATCAAGGAGCAGAAAAACATCTACCTGGCGAAGCAATTGGCGGATGCGCTCGGCGGTGAGCTCGCGGCGTCGCGTCCGATCTGCGACAACGGATGGTTGCCCATGGATCGGCAAGTCGGATCGTCGGGACAGACGGTCGCCCCAAAGCTGTATCTGGCGCTCGGAATTTCGGGGGCGATTCAGCATATTGTCGGCATGAAGGGTTCCCGGAGCATCGTGGCCATCAACAAGGATTCCGAGGCGCCGATTTTTGAGATTGCGGATGTTGCCGTCGTGGGAAACTTGTTCGACATCGTGCCCGCGCTGATCGAGGAAGTGAAGAAGGCGAAGGGGTAGCGCGAGGTCAGAGGTTAGAGGTCAGAAGTCAGAGGTTAAAGGTCAGATTGCTGAGGCTAACTTCTGCAATCTGACCTCTAACCTCTGACCTTTAGAACAGTGGGACAAACGCTGGCTCGTGGTCGAGCCGAGACAGCCCAGCCGAACGAAAGGCAGCAACCGCCTGCTCGAGTTCACTCGGGCTAATGCAGCGGTTGATCTCGGGGTATTGCTTCCCGGTGACGCGGCAGGCGGGATGGTATTGCGCCATCAGATTGACATAGGTTTCGGGACCGAGTTCGCGGCTGATCCAGTTCATGATTTCTGGCGTTCCGGCCACACTGCCGGGCATTATAAGGTGGCGGAGCAGAACGCCGCGCAACGCCACGCCTTGCTCATCGGTGACGAGCGGGCCGACCTGCCTGTGCATCTCCTTGATGGCGCGACGTGCCGCTTCGGGATAATTCGGAGCCTTCATATAGCGGCGGGCACTCTCGGGATCCCAGAACTTGAAATCAGGCATGTAGATGTCCACTATGCCGTCCATGAGAGCAAGGGAATCCAGCGAGTCGTAGGCGCTGGTGTTGTAGACCAGCGGCAAACGCAGGCCGCGCTCCACTGCACGCAGGAGCGCTTCCAGAATCTGCGGCACCACATGTTCCGGAGTCACCAGGTTGATGTTGTGGCAGCCCTGTTCCTGCAAGCGCAACATCATCCCAGCCAATCCTTCCGGTTCGGCGAGGCGGCCTTCGCCCAGCCAGCTGGTTTCGTAGTTCTGACAGAAAACGCAGCGCAGGTTGCACCAGCTGAAGAAGATGGTTCCAGAACCACGGTTGCCGCGCAGGCAGCGTTCTTCACCGGAGTGGGCAAAAGAGCTGCTGACGATCGCGTAACGTCCGGTGTCGCAGACCTGAGTCCTGTTCTCGATGCGGTCGACGTGGCAGTTGCGTGGGCAGAGGACGCAGTCGGCCAGCTTCTCCAAGCCGAGCTTGACGCGACGCGCTAATTCCCCGGATTGCCACAGCTCTAGATATGCGGGCTGGAAGTTTGTTCGGTTGACGGTAGTGAGATGCTCCGGCATTTGTCTTCTCGTGGCGCTGGTGGCTGCTACGCAGTCCGTTTACGTTCGCCCCGAGCGCGCTCCACGTAGCGACCGTCCCTCACGTCCACTCGCACGATTTCCCCAGGAGCGATGAACAAAGGCACCCGAATGCGAAGGCCATTATCAAGGGTTGCATCTTTCCAGGCACTATCCTGTTGTGAGTGCGACGGTGGCGCGGTGTTGGCCACTGCGGCGTCGACTATGTCCGGAAATACGACACTAAGGGCCCGGCCTTCAAAAAACTCCACCGGCAGTTCCATTCCAGACTGGAGGAATGCGTAGGCCGGTCCCAGGATGGCGCGTGGGACTGCAATCTGCTCAAAGGTATTGGGATCCATGAAAGTACAGGTTTCCGAGTCGTCAAACAGAAACTCCATCATGCGCCGCTCAACTTCCAAGTCTTCCAGCCGCTCCTGGAGCCGAAAGTGCGGTTCCCACATCCGGCGACTTGTGACATTGCACAGTTTCGTCTTCACCACTCCGCCCAACTTGGCAGACCCAGCTTTCGATTCCGCCTCGAGAACTTTGTAGATTTCCCCCTCGATGCCGAGGAACATTCCCGGTTTCAATTCGGATGCAATCACCATGGAGCACCCCCGGTGTAGCCATCGTCCATCTACATTGATAGACCATCGTACCTTCCCTCCGCAGTGACGGAGGTCACGATGATCGCCAAAGGGGTGATTGGCCGGCCTTGCGCTATTGGGGTGAGAGCGCGCGCGCTAGGTCCTGCACATCGAAAATCGGCGGCTGGCATGCGAACCCAGAGCACACCACCGCGAATGATCGTCCGCCAGACGACTGTTCGTCAAACGATCGCCCGTCAGACGACCGTCCCTCGCCCAGTTGGGGAAGATTCGGGATCGTCTCCGCCAAGGCCGGTGGCAGGTTCTGCGCGACAACCTTGTCAGCGTCCAAACGCAGCACCGCCGTGATCAAGCCGAGCGGCCGCACCGCAGCCCTATACAGCTCCATGGCCGCCGCATCCTTCCCGACGACCACAACTTGCGTGTGCGGCTGGATGAAGCGGACCACCGCCAGCCCGTAAGTCGCCGCAAAAATGCCGTGCTGACCCGCGACCCCGACATAGACCTCCAGCGTCTGCCCGGCCTTGTCGCGATACGACAAATCGTTGGCGTAACCATGCAGACGCAGCAGCGCGATCGCCGCCGCCGAATTTCCCGCCGGAGTCGGCGAATCCTGAAACGGCTTCCGCCGCGTCCCCAAAATTCCGAGAGCGGTTTGCTCGCTCGACGCTCCGCCCGTCGCCTCCCTACCGCGCGTATCAAAGAATCCGCCCGCCATCGGATCGAAGAACCCCGCCACCATCGCATCCGCAATCGACCGCGCGAAGCGGAAATAGCTCAGGTCCGCCGTCGCCTCGTAAGCGTCGAGACACG
>Ga0208820_1002035_pt1 | contig 10409 bp, 16 predicted proteins | sample June2015DPH_16_5_FD_184713 | JGI IMG/M metagenome (GOLD analysis project Ga0208820, IMG submission 184713) | Peatland microbial communities from SPRUCE experiment site at the Marcell Experimental Forest, Minnesota, USA - June2015DPH_16_40... | ecosystem: Environmental > Terrestrial > Soil >...
TTGCCGGAGGTTCTGCACATGCCCAGGCTCGCGACTCCTAGGCCATCCATTGTCGGCGGAAGTGTCGGAATTGCCGGCAGTCAGACAGGAATCTATCCAGCTGACTCTCCCGGAGGATGGAAGCTGATCGGACGAACGCCTCTGCGTATGTTCGATCCCGAAGCAACATCGCCAACTCGCCTGCAACCGGGCGACAGGATGAAATTCTCTCCAATTGACCGCGCGACCTTCGAAAACATATCGCAACGTGCGGAGGCCCGGCTTACATGACGATTCGGGTCGCAAAGCCGGGGTTCTCCACGACCGTCCAGGACCTTGGACGTTACGGCTATGCTCACCTCGGCATCTCTCCCGCGGGGGCCGCCGATCCGTTGTCGTTCCGCATTGCCAATCTTCTGGTAGGCAACGATGAGAACGCTCCCGGGCTGGAGATGACTCTGCTCGGCGCCACCCTGGAGTTCGAGGAGAGCGCCATCGTCGCGCTCACGGGCTCCAGTTGCGAATGCAAAGCCGGTTTCGCTCAAGTGCCAGCCAACACAGCGTTCGATGTCCCCGCGGGAGCGACCCTGAAATGCGCGAGCATGACGACCGGCGCGCGATGCTACCTCTCTGTCCAGGGTGGATTCGACACTCCGCTGGTCATGGGCAGCGCGTCAACGTTTGTCGCTGCCCACTTTGGAGGGTTCAAGGGGCGCAGATTGCAGAGCGGCGACGTGTTGCAGGTTCGGCAGCACGGCTCGTTCCGCGTCCGCTCGCTGCGTCCGGGTGCCCTTGACTCATTGCGCGCTCCGCGACCGTTGCGTGTGACCAAAGGCTCGCAGCAGGACTGGTTCGGGCCGGAGGCATTCGAGAAATTGTTCTCCAGCGCGTACATCGTCAGCGAGCAGTCGGACCGCAGGGGCCTGCGGCTGAAGGGAGAGGCCGTGCGCCCGCGCGAACAATCCGAACTGCTTACGGATGGCATCCCGCTCGGGGCTATTCAGGTGCCGCAGGATGGCCAGCCGATCATTCTCTTTGTCGATCAGCAGACCACCGGTGGATATCCCAAGATCGCGAATGTGATCGCGGCCGATATCCATCGCGTCGGCCAGTTGCGGCCTCGCGACGAGGTGCGACTTGTGGAAGTTTCCATTGCAGAAGCGGTTCAAGCGATAGGCGAGCAGGAGCGCTGGCTGAGAAAAATCTTTATTTCGTAATCGGTTTCGTAATCGGACGATCAGGGTGGTTAAGGTTGAGTGCTCTGGCATAAAAGAGGCAATTCAAGATGACGGATATTTCTATCGATATCAACGCCGACTTGGGCGAGTTCGAAGAGTCGCTGGCCAATGGAACTGACTTCGAGCTGATGCGCTACATTACCTCCGCCAACGTCGCGTGTGGCGGACACGCCGGCAATGAACAATCCATGCGGCAGACGCTGTCCGCCGCTCGCCAGTTGAAGGTCGCAGTCGGGGCGCACCCGGGCTATCCTGATCCCGCGAATTTTGGACGCGTCGAATCGCTACATTCTCCGCTGGAAATCGAGGGTTTTGTGGGCCAGCAGATCGCGGCGCTGGTTAAGATTGCGGGGTCCCTGGACATGCGGCTAGTGCACGTGAAGCCGCACGGCGCGTTATATCACGCAGCCAACACGAACCGCGAGGTTGCGCTCGCAATAGGCCGCGCCGTGAAAGCGATCGATCCCCAGCTCGTCATGGTCGGCCAGGCCGGCTCGTCTGTTCTGGAAGTCTGGCATTCCATGGGATTGCGATTCGCGGCCGAAGCCTTCGCTGACCGCGCTTACGAGCCGGACGGCACTCTGCGTAAACGTACTCTTTCTGGGGCGCTACTTGACGATCCTGCGCGCGCCGCGCAGCAAGCCGTTGACATCGCGGTTCGGCACAGGGTTATCGCTAGCGACGGCTCCGAACTAACGGTTGAAGCGAACACCATCTGCATTCACTCCGACACGCCGGGCAGCGTAGCCATTGCACGCGAGGTCAATCAGCGGCTCAAAGCAGCAGGCGCGCGCGTGCAAGGCTTGTCGTGATGGGCCGCGTTGGGAACTTCTCAACCGCCTACAGGTTGGGAGGCGAAACAACCTGCTCGCTGCCATCCGGGAACAAGACCTTCACGCTCGGTCGACCACAGGCGCACCACTTCCCCGCGAGCAGTTCGAGCGGCATATCGTGACCGGGATAGAGACGCGTTGCCAGTCGCTTCAGTTTGGCAATGGATTGGCTCGCCAACTCGGCATCCCAGACTGGCGGAGCCAGGGGGCCATTCAGATCCCAGCGGCTCTTCAGGGCGTCGCCGCAGAGGATTTCCTTACCAATCGACAGAGCAATGCAGCCGGGCGTATGTCCGGGCACATGTATGACCTGGACGCCATCCTCTAGAGCAGTCTCGGCAGAAATCAAGCGCAGGCGGCCATGCGCCCGCAACACCGGCGTGTGATACCGGAGCACGGCCCCGTCTGCCCCGCGGGAGTCCGCATACGCGATCTCGCGCTCATGCACGATGATTTCGGCATTGGGGAAGAGGTCCCAGTTGGCCGCGTGATCGAAGTGCAGATGACTCAGCACTACGAAATCCACATCCTCGGGTGCGACACTGAGCTTGGCCAGCGAGTTGATGACGGTAGCACGCTCGTTGTAACCGGCGGTGTCGAAAAGCAGCCGCCGCCCACTTGCGGTGGTTACAAGGTAGCAACCGCTCCAGCCCAGGAAGCCACGGCTGCTTTTCCCGGGAAAGCCGCTAAGCAGCATTTCGATGTGGGGCATGAGAAGCTCTTTCCTATCTTAGGTTGCGAGTCATTCGCCAGCTATTTTACCTGTACACCGCCGCCCGTACCCTCTCTTACCTTTTCCAGGGGCGAGCCCGACGAAGTCGAGCCGCAACCCGCCAGTGCGACACAGGCAAACATCCATTCCTCAGAGCCGAGCATACTCAACTCGTCTCCCGACTGAGCCAATTCTCCACTCGAAACTGACGCCACTCTTTCTGCGGATTCTAAGTCTCGGTTCCCCAACAACCCTCGTCCGGTTGCCACCGATCAAAGGGGGCAGGATAAGAAACCAGAGCCCAGTCAAGGTGTGACATGGCGATTTTTCGCCAACGCATCGAGGCTAAGAGCCTCTCACCCAGCGTCCCACGTGCTCCAACCCGCGTGCGGAATCACATCACAGCGAACGGTGATGCCTGCCTGTTGCAAAGATTAGCCAAAGGAGTAACCTTATTTCCGACTAATCGTCCCGCCTCTCCGAAGAGCAGTTCCCGCCCGTTGAGACGCAGCACCCCCTGAGGCGAATGCCCCGAATTAGCTGGGAAACGCATTTCCATCAGATAGAAAGGAGATGTGCTTATGAAACTGAAGCTGGCAACGCGAACGAAGGATGGAATTCTCGTGGTGGATTGCAGTGGCCGGATTGTGTTTGGCGACGAGTCTTCGCTGTTGCGGGATTTCGTCAAGAATGCCATATCGGAGAACAATCGCATCGTGCTCAATCTGGGCGATGTGAATTACATCGATTCCGGCGGTCTGGGCACGCTTGTTGAGTTGCGCACAACCGCGCAACACGCGGGCGGCACGATCAAATTGATGAGCTTGACAAAGCGCGTGGGCGATTTGCTGCAGGTCACCAAGTTGCTCACGGTCTTCGACGTATACAACTCAGAGGCGGAAGCCGTCGATTCCTTCCGCAGAGCGGCTTAGCCCGGCTCAATGAATGACATCGCGAATCTGCAACCGCTATTCGCGTGGAGCATTTCAGGTTGAGGGGCCAAGTGCTATATTTTCGGTCGGGCCGGGGCAAATCGGAAATTCCGACCTAAAGCGGCGGCAAGGAGGACAGGCATGGGAATCATCGCTTGGATTGTGGTTGGACTGGTCGCAGGTTGGCTTGCGGGTCAGGTTATGAAGGGTGGTGGCTACGGCGTGCTCGTGGACATCATTCTCGGAATCCTCGGCGGCGTTGTGGGCGGCTGGGTCTTTGGACTCTTGGGAATCTGGCCGGGAGGCGGCATGATCGGTTCGATCATAGTGGCATTTGTTGGCGCGGTAATTTTGGTTGGGATTACGCGCTTGCTGAAAAGAGCCTGAACAAGACTTTTGACAAGAAACGAATCGCAGGCTGGCTAGCAACCCCGAATACCGCCTCTGCGGGCGGGCATTATGGACGGCGATGCCCAGCGCCTTCTTCTGCCCGATGAGCACGAGCATCTACCGTGACCTCGGTAATTAGGCGCAGCCTCGGTTTCGTGATGAACTTTTCGGATAGAGAATCTTGCAATATCTAGTGGCGCGGGAGACACAGCAACACATGGTAGGAAATTCTGATGGGGATCAAATGAAAACTCTGCTTTTTGCTTTGGCGCTGGTTGTCCTATCGGGGATGGCGCAAGCACAGTCTCTGGCAAGAAAGTATCGGCATTTGTTCGCGACGGCAAAAGTGTGACTTCTGGGCAGCAGCACCTCAAGGTGTGCCTACCTATCACACCTCCAAATATTCTCGGCGACGGTTTACGATAGCACCCTCGATTGGCTGGCGGACTACAGGCGAACGTCTTGCCCCTGATCCTGCAACCTTCCCAGCAATCCCAGAACGTGTTGAAACGTTCATTTTGACCATTACTAGTCGAATGAACGCCTTTACTGTGTTGGCACTGATGTTCATGCGGGTGGCGATCTCTTTGCTGGTGAGACCTTGGAGGAGGAACTCCACGGTTTCGCCTTCTCGCTGCGTCAGACCAAACTGTGCAGAGACTTCTGCAAGCGCCGAATGGCTGTTCGCTGTATCCCGCTCCAGCAGCACAGCGAAAGCAGGTTGTGGGGAATCGTTTCCGTTACAGGCGACTGGAAGGCTCTTGCAGATGTAACGGCGCTTACCGGACTTGAATTCTTTCACGAAAGCCGTTCCGCCCTGACGGTTATGGTCTAGGAGGGTGGTGCGTACCCGATCCGCAAGAAAGACCTTGGGTTGCTTGATCCGATCCGCCCCGCTGGGGAAGCAGAGGATTTGAAGGGCGGGATCATTCGATGCAATCAGATTCCATCCAGCATCCAGCAGCAAGAAGCCGCTTTTGCTCGGAGCCATGGACATTGGCGTTCTCCTGTGACCGGAACCCTCTCGGTCGAAACTCCGATCACGTAGATATGTTTAAATTGAGTTCCGGCTTTAGGCGGGGGGAGTGGCGCTCGACAGCCACGATACTAATGGCCAGAACCAGTCGCACACAGTATGTGGCGCTGAACGCGCCTTGTCAATAACACTCGCGTTGACACTCGCGTTCTGGGATTGCGGCGGTCATGTGTGGGGATTTCATTTTGCCACGGACGGCTGTGGCTTGGGTGGTCGGTGAGGAAGAGGATTTGCAGGGGACTTGGCCGCCCGGACGGGGTTTCGGTCGGCTCGGGCGTATCACAAGCCCTAGCAGCTTTTTAGGCCAGACTGGCTGGGCAATCTTGGCGTGGGTCGGTTTTGAGCTAGAGCTATTTTCAGCCGCCCCCGCAGGGCGCACCGAAAGGGAGAAAAGATGTGGATGAGGTCATGCACCATTTATAGAGCACTTTTGCTCAGACTCCGGTCGTGCGATTCGGTTACGGTGTAGTTGGGGATGGATTATGGTGGGGCTCACTGGAGGTAGAAGGCTATTGCAGCCCCGCCCTCAAAGATTCGCACGCATGAAGGGATAGTCATGGGTAAAGTGATTGAGTTTTACGTCCCGACAAACTTCCGCACACCGTTGAAAGGGAAATCGCGGCGGCGATGCGGAAAGGTTATCGAGTTTTGCGCGCAGGCAAAGAAATCCGCCTAGCCGTAAAATCCGTGATCTGCCTGCGCCCCAACAACCTCCGCAGCGGCAATCGCAGCACACCCCTCGGCTCTAAGCAATCTTCTTCTGCTGCTGCGCCAGCGAAATAGGCGGACTTGCTACAACTTCTGCGGGGTTGGAATCGAAGACCTTCACTACCTCTCCATGATCGCCATGCGAACGCGGCTGCGTCCGCCAGTTCAACTCTTCCAGCCGCTTTCGCATCTCCTCTCCGTACTTTTCACGAGCATTGCAAAGTTCACAGTCCGGATGCTGGATTCTCAGGAGGGACAACAGGTAGCACTTCCAACCTAGCTTGTTCACAACCCACCTCAGGATTCGGGTCAATCGCCTCAAAGCGTGCGGCAGCAGCCTCAAGTGGCGGGAACTGCTCTCCGGAGAGGTGGACGTATTATGCCACATGACGAGGGCAACATTGACCGAAAATCCAACCCTCCAGCTTCCTCACGCTGTCTTCATCGGGTTCCCCCGATCCCCGCCTGTTCATCAGAACTTCCAGCATCCCAAAGAGCCCTATGGTGGCGTCGAACGCATCATCATTGGGGAACCCGTCGTCAATGGCACGTCGCAGTTCGGGAGCGAGCATGACGTTTGCGGATTGTGCCCACTTCAGCAGCGCGGGACCAACTCGCCTACGAGCCTCCCACCTCCCTTTACTCCTTAGCGGCTCACCTTGGAAGAACCAACAGTAGCACTCGGCTGGGTAAGTCTCCACGACGACAATGTTTCCGGGCTTCAGCAGTGATTCGACTGAGCCGTCGAACGGCCAGAGCAGAACTGGTTTCTTGCCGCACAGGGCGGGAACAATCACGTCACGCCAACCGATGATCGCTGCCCTACCGACCTGATTCGATCCCAGTGTCCAAAACAAAGGACAGGCGGCTGGTCTTACATCATGCGCCAGATCACACTTCCGGCGAAGGTCATCAATGAAGGTGAGTCCCAAAGCGGACAAGAGATGACTGTGCTTCGTCCGGCCCGGCGCTTGAGGGTAGAAAGGTCGATACTTGGAAACCTCCGACGAGGTAACGGAAATGCGGTAGAAATCCACAAAATCGCCGCCTCCAAGTTGCAAAAGGAAGGGTTTGAATTCGGTGACGCCCAACAGGGCCGCATAGCGAACAGGGATTCCGATTGGGAAATCGAAACCGACAACGGCGGCTCCAGTTTCTCCAGTCTCCTTCTTTACCCGATTCATGAACCCACGGTGATCGCCGACCAGCGCGGGAGACTGCGCCCGGTAGCCGTCGCCTTCTAGAACGGCGTTGCAGAGCCATCGCTTTTTGGGGGCAGTTCCCCAATCGGCGTGGTACACGACCATGGGCAGATTAGTTGTTGGCATATAACTTCACTTTCATGAAGCTATAACAGCCGTCGCCCAATCCTCACGGTTTGGATTCACCGTCGAAACCGTCATGCGACGGATGCGATCCGTAGCGCCCCGCCTCCCGCGCTGGATATCCGTAGTTCTTGGTCGCGTCAAGGTTGTTCCGCCACGGAGGGCTCTCGGCTTCTACTTTGCCCCTTTTACCGCAGTGCTTGCTGCGAGGCATTTTCTTGTGGGGGCTTTCCTGCCAGATGTCTCTTCCGTAGGCCATCCATCAAGCGCTCGTCTTCCGCGACTAGTTCTGGGCTTCTTTGTCTTCCGCCACTTTGGATTTCAAGTAGCCGTTGCATCAACTCTGCGAGGTCTTCCATGACTTCCTCCAAGGCTGGCAAGGCTGGTTGGTTGGCACGCCGCAAGCCGACCCGCCGGGAGCGGATTGCTTGCGCGTCAATCATTAATCGGTACCAGACTACGCTGTCACGGATGAAAGTCAGTGACTCAACGCACGACAAGCTGTGAGGTTTAAACACACTCTGGCTCGGCTTGGGGAAACCGTTGCAGTGATTGACACGATTTCTTGCCCGATCTATAGTGCTCGTCACCACGTAAGACTGGAGGAGGAGTATGCGTCGAATCGCTTTAACGGCACTTGGTTTCGCTCTGCTGTTATCCGGAGTCCCATTGTTCTCGCAGATGAATGCAACCGTAGAGAAGGCACTCGAAAGTAAGGAACAAGCTGGCTGGCAGGCGTGGAAAGACCACAATGCAAAGCCGGTGGAAGCGCTGTTCACGGACGACTCCATTAGCGTCGCCGATGGAGGGGTATTCAAGGGCAAGGAGCAGGTTCTGAAAAGTATTACTGACGCGAGATGTGTGGTCAACAGCTTCTCGCTCTCCGATTTCTCCTATATGTGGCTCGATAAAGGCACGGTCGTCATGACGTACGCGGCGACGCAGGACGCAACTTGCGATGGCAAAAAGCAAGCGGGGAAAGTTTTCGCCACGTCGATTTGGCAGAAGAAAGGCAGCAAGTGGTTGTCGCCATTCCACCAAGAAACCGAAGCTGGGAGGATGTAGCTGGCGACGAAAATTCCCACCCAAGTTTAGACTACGAACTGTATGAGCAATGTGGAAGAGACGATGGCATGAACTGGACGATTGGCTGCCCGCAGAATCGGACGTGACTCAACAAGAGGCGAAGGCGGGTACCGCATAAAACCAAGCGTTTGATTTGTCACATTTTTTCAGTTCACTCGTCACAGACAGCCGCAAGCGATCTTCAATACGATTTGCTCGCTCAATGGCAGGGGCGGTTTCACATCGCGACCGAGCGGTACTGACCCATCGCGGATCAACCGCGTGGCTTGCGCGCGACGGGGTCCCTGTTAATCTCTGAAAGTGTGCAATTTTGAACAGCGGCGGCACTGTGAATGGTTTTAGGCTGATCGGTCCTTCGAGGAGATATCCAAGATCAGACAGAAAGGCGGCCCGCCGAAAGTGGCACTTATCACATTGATTAGAGACATACGTCACTGACAGCGCTCTGCCTGAAAGCTAAAAGTTTATGACAAACCGCCGGTGTCGAGAGGGGGACGTGCTAATGCCAGCAAATTTCAGGTCCGCTCGAGTTCTTCTGTTCTCGGTCTTACATCCACGGACTCTTAGGCGTTCGCCGATTGTAATTGCGGTGATCTCCTTGATCTTAGGCCTGTCCAGCTTGGCGCTGGCGACCAACAAAACCAATGAGCAGGACAAGGCACCCGCTAAGGGTGCGGAAGCTGCTCAATTTGTCGGGGAGGAAACCTGCGCCAGCTGTCACGACGGAATCGCCAAGGGATTTGAGGAAAACCCGCATACCAAAATGACGCTGATGCATGGCAACGCCGCTGGCGTTACCTGTGAAAACTGCCACGGCGCTGGCCAGGCGCATGTGGAGGGCGGCGGCGACACGAGCAAGATATTCAATCCCGCGAAGCACTCGGCCAAAGAGGTTGACGCCAAGTGCCTGACCTGTCACGCGGGAGCGCACCCGAACTTTGACCGCTCGCCCCACGCCAAGGCGAACGTCAGCTGTATCAGCTGCCACAGCGTTCACCAGAGCAAGGAAGAAGAAAAGCTGCTGAAGGCTCCGCAGCCTACGCTCTGCTTCCAGTGCCACTCCGACACTAAGCCGGCGTTCAATATGCCGTTCCACCACAAGGTGAACGAAGGCTTGATCATGTGCAGCGATTGCCACGACGTGCACGGCACCTTCGGAGCCAACAACGTGAAGTCCACGGCCGACCAGAACGCGATCTGCACTAAGTGCCACACCGAGACGCGCGGGCCGTTCGTCTATGAACACGTCGCGGTCAAGGCCGAGGGGTGTCTGGGATGCCACACTCCGCACGGTTCCCAGAACGCCCGCCTGCTGAACATGCCGGCCATCAACCCGCTCTGCAACCAGTGCCACAGCGGCGTAGCTGCCAACACGGTTCACGGAATGAACGCGGGGTCGTCGGAAACCATAACTTGTACGAACTGCCATACCTATATTCATGGCTCGAACATGAATGCGGCGTTCATCAGGTAGGGGTCATGGATTGCAACGCGCCTGGAGAATTGCGGAGGCGCGGCCGCGTTTCGATTGCGCGTAGGGATTCAAGGTCTCGACGAGCAATGTTTTTCAAGTGAGGCTTTCAATATGATGAACCCAGGATGGATTTCCCGGCTGTTGAGTGAAAAGCATTCTCTTGCGGCGGCGCGATGCATTGTCGGGGGTATGGCCGCAGCCATTTTGGGCTTGACGGCGGGCACTGCCGTCGCGCAGATTCCAATATTTGTGTCTCACCAGACCCCTCCGGACGGCTACACGCTTCATGAGTCTATCGATCTGGGCGGACGTGTGGCCAATATCGACGGCAGCGGTGCCATGTACGACACTCTAGTCAACCAGCAGTCCGGTCCGCGCATACTGGGCGAGACCTATGAGCTGCGCGCGCTGCCGCAAACGAAGAACACCCTCGTCGATCACTTGAAAGCCTTTACCAGCGGGCTCGGCGGCGATCCGAACAACGTTGCCAAGCTGGACTTTTCCAAGGGCAAGCTCTACGACTTCTCCGGCATGTTCCGCCGTGACCGCCAGTACTTCGACTACAACCTGCTGGGCAATCCGAACCTTCCGTCCGGCCAGTCGATTCCAATCGGTCCCGCCGCGGCGCCGACGGGTTCCTACGCGTGGCCGCAGGTGACGCAGTCGCCGTTTATGTTCAACACGGTGCGCCGCATG
>Ga0208820_1002037_pt1 | contig 10402 bp, 10 predicted proteins | sample June2015DPH_16_5_FD_184713 | JGI IMG/M metagenome (GOLD analysis project Ga0208820, IMG submission 184713) | Peatland microbial communities from SPRUCE experiment site at the Marcell Experimental Forest, Minnesota, USA - June2015DPH_16_40... | ecosystem: Environmental > Terrestrial > Soil >...
TGTGGAGCTCGGATGCATCTATATCGACCTGAATCTTGAATGCGCGCGGCGCGAAAGACTGCCAGTTGTAGCTGACCTGACGAACATTCAGCCGTGAACCCAGCACCAATACCAGGTCCGCATTTTGTACGGTGAAGTTTCCCGCCCGGTCGCCGATTGTTCCGGGGCGGCCACAAAACAACTTGTCGTCGCTGGCGATCAAATCGTGCGTCCAGGCGGTGGTGACTGGGATTTGCAGCTTCTGAACAAGCTGGTGGAATTCGTCCAACGCAGCTGCGAGCCGTACGCCCGTCCCGGCGAGAATCACCGGTCTTTTTGCGGCACGAATTCGCTCCAGCACCTCGCTACATTGCTTCCTGACTTCAGCCTCGTTCCAGAGAGGAGGATCCTCGGCTGGATCGTACGCGCGTAAGCCGGCTTTATCGACTTGGGCGGATTGAACGTCGACGGGAATGTCGAGCCAACAAGGTCCTGGCCTACCGGATTTTGCCAAATGCCAGGCACGCTCGAGGTGATATCGGATAGAGAGAGGATCATCGATCATCACCGCGTACTTGGTGATGTTCCCGACCATGGCAATGATGTCGATTTCCTGGTCTCCGAGTTGGCGCAGGCCGGTGATGCCATGGGCGCGCATGCAAGTCTCGCGCTTGACCTGGCCGGAGACTACGAGCATCGGGATGGAATCGGTCCAGGCTCCGAAGGCGCCGTTGAGCGCGTTGATTCCGCCGGGGCCGGTGGTGACATTGACCACGCCGGGCTCTCCGCTGATGCGGGCGTAAGCTTCGGCGGCCATGGCGGACGCTTGTTCGTGGTGATTGCAAATGTACTGAATGCGCGGCTCCTTGCCAATGGAATCGTTGAGGTGCATGGCGCCGCCGCCGGTGACCAGGAAGATGTGGCGCACCCCCCAATCCGCGAGTTGGCCAACGAGATAGTCGGAAAGCTTCATATGACCTCGGCTTTCGACTGAGGGAGCAGCGAGAGGACGGGATTACTGAGTCCAAGACGGAGGATTTGAGCGCTGATTTCGTGGGTGTGCAGCAAGGTGGCGATGATGATCGGCTCGCGGGTGCCAGCGATTTCCTGCGGGCCTACGACTGGCGAGCCCACCAGCGTCTTGCCCCTGAGAATGGGATTGTTGTCCACCAGAGCTCGGACGTGAGTTCGCGCGAGACAGGGAAGGGTAAGGAGCTTCATCGCGAATTGCCCCGCACCCCAAAGGATGACGTGCTGGCCGTTTGAGAGCTGGCCAGCTAAGTGGCGGTTGATACTTTTCATCTGTTCGGCGGAATGTCGGATATAGGCGTCGATCTTGGACGGCAACTCTTGATCGCGAACGACCAAACGCTTGTCTGCAGTTCCGCCGTTGTCGCGGAAAAAGCCAAAGACAGCGGGGTATAGCGTGTCTTCCGCCGTCTGGATCACTTTCTGTTCTACCAGGGTGGGCCGGAAGCCGAAGCGGCGGGCGGCGTTTTCGAGAGAGCGCGCCGAAAAGTGGTTGATGTGCTCGGTATTGAATTCCTGGAAAGGTGCGTAGAGATAGTCGTCGTAACGGGTAGCGTCAGGAGTCTCGAGATAGATGTAGCCCCCCGGCGCAAGAAGACGGCGGGCCGCTGTGAAGAATGCGGGGATGTCGTAAACGTGCTCGAGCACGTGACTGAACACGACGCAATCAAATTTGGGCATGTGCGCAGGAGCCGAGGCGATCGACCCGACGTAGGTTTCAAAGCCACGATCGCGGCACGCGGCCGCGCAGCGCTCCGAAGGGTCGAGTCCGGCGACAGCAGTGAGCCCCTGGTCGCGGAGAGCCGTGAGCAGGCCGCCCGTGGCACAGCCGGCATCGAGGATGGTGGCGGCTCGCGAAGGCACGGCGCGGGCGATGTCCGCGGCAGTGGTGGAGAGTCGAGCGGCGTCAAACGGGGAAAGGCCGCTTCCGGTCGCAGTCGCCGAGTCGTCGTACTTGGACCACTCGCAATAAAAACGATCGTAGTCGCGCTGAGTGGCGGCAGGATCGGCATAGACGAAACCGCAGCGGCGGCAGACAACAATGTTGTACTCGTTGGGCAAAGGATAGCCCTCGGGAACGATGAACTGCTGGGTGTGACAGACGGTGCTTCCGGTTGCGCCACAGGCGCCGCAGGCGCGATGGGGATGAGAGCTGAGAGTGGCAGCGCTATGCATGGCACCCTCTGGCGGCAACTTCGGATCTGGAAATCTCCCTCTCGGAAAATGTATTTATGGCGGAAGCTTGTTTGTGGTGATTGCAAACGTACTGAATACGTGGCTCCTCGCCAATGGAGTCGTCGAGGTGCATGGCGCCGCTGACCAGGGACATGTGGAGCACCCCCCAGTCTGCGAGTTGGCCGACGATGTAGTCGGAAAGCTTCATCAGCGACGAACCTCGGAGTTTTGGTGCGGTATCAGAGAGTGCCCCTTTGACGCGATTTCGTCTATCGTTTCCAGAACGTAATCCAACATCGCCGGCGTGAGTCCGGGATATACGCCAATCCAGAAGGCCTGATTCATCACGCGGTCACTGTTTGACAAATCGCCCACTACACGATAATTGAGGTCCGCATACGCAGGTTGACGGACCAGGTTGCCGCCGAAGAGCTGGCGCGTGCCGATCTTTTTCTCATTCAGGAAGTCAATTAGCGCGTTTCGCGAGAATGGAGCTGTCTCCCTTACCAACAGCGGGAACCCAAACCAACTCGGGTCGGAATTCGGGGTGGCTTCGGGCAGGACGAAGTGCTCTGCCGCGTCCTTGAGTCCTGACTTCAAATACGCAAAATTCCGCTTTCTCGCCTCAATGAATGCCGGCAGTTTCTTCAACTGCGCGACTCCCACGGCAGCTTGCATGTCAGTGGCTTTGAGATTATAGCCGACATGCGAATAGATGTATTTGTGATCGTAGCCGTGCGGCAATTCACCCAACTGCCAGTCGAAACGCTTGCCGCAGGTGTTCTCTTTACCGGGGGCACACCAGCAATCCCGGCCCCAGTCGCGAAAAGATTCGACGAGCGTGCGCAGCAGGGGCTTTTCCGTCAAGACGCATCCGCCTTCGCCCATGGTGATGTGGTGCGCGGGATAAAAGCTGACGGTAGCGAGATCGCCGAAGGTTCCGACTTTCTCGCCGCGATAGGTCGAGCCGAGCGCGTCACAGCAGTCTTCAATCAGCCACAAGCCGTGCTTTTTCGTGAACGCCGTTACGGCATCGAGATCGAACGGATTCCCCAGCGTGTGCGCAAAGAAGACGGCACGCGTGCGGTCGGATAGCGCGGTTTCGAGATAACTGACATCCACGTTGAAGGTGGGAATGTGAACATCTACGAAGACGGGAACCAGCCTGTTCTGCAGGATCGGATTGACGGTAGTGGGGAATCCCGCGGCCAGGGTGATGACCTCGTCTCCGGGCCGCAGCCGGCGATCGCCCAATTTCTGCGAAGTCAGGGCTGCGACCGCCAGCAGGTTGGCCGACGAGCCCGAGTTCACCAGCACAGCCTCGCGCACACCAACGAATTTGGCGAACTCACGTTCGAACTGCTCGGCGAAGCGCCCGGTGGTCAGCCAGAAATCGAGCGAGGACTCGACCAGCAGTTCGAGTTCTTGTTCGTCGAAGACACGGCCGGAAATGGGCACAGGGGACGATCCCGGCACGAAGTCGCGGGCAGGGAAGGCCTCACGGTAGTACTCGTCCACCAAGGCGCGGATGCGGTCGCGCAACGCGTTAGCTCGCACCTCGTTAGCTCGCAACTGGTCTGCTCGTGACACTACTGCAGCGCCTCCCGGTACCATGCGATGGTTTTTTCCAATCCTTCATCCAGAGTGAACATGGGCTTCCAGTCCAATTCAGTGCGTGCCCGCTCGGCGCTTAGGTACTGATGGCGGATCTCATTCGATGCCTGGTTCTGAATCTCGGGCTTCAACTTAGATGCCATTTTCTCGAGGATCGCATTCACCAGCTCAAGCACGCTGATCTGCGCTTCATTCGAAAAGTTATAAGCTGCACCGCAAAACTTCGAATTGTGCAGGAGCCGCTCTGCCAGCAGCATGTATGCCGCGGCGCCATCTTCGACGTAGAAATAGTCGCGCACGAACTTGCCGTCGGAGCGAATAATGGGGCGGTCGCCACGAACCACGGAGCGGATGGTGCCGGGCACCACGCGGTCCCAGTTCAGGTCTCCGCCGCCGTAAAAATTGCCGCAGCGCGTGATGGCCACGGGGACGCCAAATGTGTACGCGTAGGACTGCGCAATCAAGTCCGCGCAGGACTTGCTTACATCGTAGGGATGTTTCCCCAGCAACGGCATATCTTCTTTGTAAGGAAGCAGCGCCTGATCGCCGTAAGCCTTGTCCGAAGAAGCGAGGACCACCGACTTCACTTTTGGCGAACGCCGGCAAGCGTCCAGAAGATCCCATGTTCCGCGGATGTTGCTCTCGAAAGTTGAAAGTGGATTGCGGTTGGCGATTTGCACCTGCGTCTGAGCGGCGAGATGAAAGACGACTTCGATCTCGTACTCGCCCAACGCGCGTTCCAGCAGATAGGAACTGCTCAGATCGCCGCGCACTACGTTGACGCGGTCGGCCAGCCCCTGGTGCACAAATTCGCTGGCGGGAACCCAGTCGCGAACCAGCGCCGTCACGGACGCGCCGTGCCCCAGCAGACGTTTCGTCAGCCATCCACCCACCAGTCCCGTGGCGCCAGTGATGAAGACGGGGCGGTCACGCCAGAAGCCGTTCTTCATTATTATTTCAGCCAAATTATTCCTGCCAAACCTTCCATGGCGCCTGATCCGCGCTCCATAACTGGTTCAAGTACTCGTACTCGCGATACGTATCCATCGCATAGAAGAAGCCGTTATGCTGATAAGCCATCAACTGCCCATCGTCGGCAAGCCGCTCCAGCGGTTCCTTCTCGAAGATGCAATCGTCACCCCCAAGATAATCGAACACACGGCGATGGAGCACGAAAAAGCCTGCGCTCGCGCGGCCGCTGATTTTTGCCTTTTCCTTAAACTTGGTTACGCGACCTGTCGCGTTCGTATCGATGACTCCGAAGCGGGAACTCGGCGTGATAGTCGTGACCGTGGCCAGCTTGCCGTGGCTTTTGTGGAATTCAAGCAGCTCTCGGATGTTTACATCACCCACGCCATCGCCATAGGTCAGCATGAAGAGATCGTCACTGACGTACTTTTCAATCCTCTTCACCCGTCCGCCGGTCATCGTGGTTTGTCCGGTATCGACGAGGGTGACCTGAAAGTCCTGTTCGCGATGGACGTTTTTGTACTCAACCTTGGAGTTCCGGCCGAGGCAGAGGGTGAAATCGTTGTTCATCGCCTCATAGTTCAGGAAATATTCCTTGATCATGTTGCCGCGGTATCCGAGGCAGAACACAAAATCAGTGAAACCATTGTGCGCATACAACTTCATAATATGCCAAAGGATCGGACGACCGCCGATTTCTACCATGGGCTTGGGCCGATACTCAGTTTCCTCGCGCAAACGGGTACCGAGCCCTCCGCACAGCATCACTACTTTCACGAAATTCTCCTGGCAGGCGCTAATGCTAGTTTCCCGGATTTTATTCATTATTCAGACGTTAGACAAGGGAAGGACCCTAGAGGTTCACCACCTCTCATATCGAAGACCAACGGGATCTGATCTGAAGGACAACCTGATTACTCTGACCGCGGCGGTTGAGGCGCGAACCATGGCAATCGCGCGGGGCGAGCTCAAGCCGAAACCGGGAGATCCCAAGGTGTAGTTTGCCGGTTTACCTCGACCGAGAGTTTTGCGACAGTCTTGTCGAACAAGTACGGCGCTCTGCTCGCGACAATCACGGCGACGCATCCGGTTTCACTTCAGGAACTGGCCGGGCGTACTGGCCGCAAGGCATCCAATCTGTCCCGGACGTTGAAGACGATGGAGCATTATGGCTTCGTGCGGCTACATCGTAGAGAGCGCGGACGGGTCCGTCCCGAAGTGCCCTATCAATCAATCTCTCTCGAACTTCCTTGAGGCTTGCTAGACAGCCCAGTTCTGGATCTTCAGCCCACGCACCCGCCGAAATTCGCTTTCATTGTTTGTAACCAGTGTCAACCCTGCCGCCACGGCATGCGCAGCGATCCAAAGATCGTTGTTTCCGATCATCTCGCCTTTCGCTTCCAGTTCCGCCCGAATCGATCCGTACGCTTCGGCCGCCGATTCCGGCAAGGAGAGCGCGGGCAGCAATTGCACAAGCTCACGCAGCCGCTCAAGCGCTGCAACCCGTTGCGCGCTCTTTGCTGCGCCATAAATCAGCTCGCCGTAGGTAATGACCGAAAGCGCGGCCTCCCCGGGACGGAGCTTGCGCATAGGCTGTGATTTAATCCCCGACGTCAACTTCGAACGTTGCGCTATCCGCCGACGGTACCGGAAGAACTTCCTCGCCGGTGCACAGCGCATTTCACTTGGGGGTCATCCCGGACAGACGCCCGGCAACCTCAGAAGAGCCGCTGTCATGTCCGAATACGATCGACCCAAATCTTGGCCAACTCCGTTATCCTTGGCGGACATGGAATCAACTGCGGCTAACGACCTCGCCATTGAGTTTCGTGACGTCTCTTACACCTTACCCACAGGCCAGCAGGTGCTTTCGGGGTTGAATCTGGAGGTGCAGCGCGGACAAACTCTCGTGCTGCTCGGCCGCAGCGGTTCGGGAAAAACGACGACCCTGAAGCTAGTGAATCGCCTGCTATCGCCCACCGGAGGGGAAGTGCGCGTGAACGGTCTGGCGGCCGGGGACGTCATTCGTTTGCGCCGAAGCATCGGATATGTCATTCAAGAAGTAGGTTTATTCCCGCATTTCACCGTGGAGCGGAATATCGCTCTCCTCCCAACGATTGAGGGCTGGCCAGAAGAGCGGATTCGCACACGAGTGCAGGATTTGCTGCAGATCGTCGGACTCGAACCAAGTATGGCTTCGCGATATCCGCGACAACTTTCCGGCGGGCAGCGGCAGCGCGTTGGCGTGGCTCGGGCGCTCGCGGCCGACCCGCCCATTCTTTTGATGGACGAGCCGTTTGGAGCGCTCGATCCGCTTACACGCGACGAACTGCAGCGTGAATTCCTCGCCTTGCAGCAACAACTGAGTAAGACCGTAGTCTTTGTCACCCATGACCTGCGCGAAGCGTTGCGACTCGCGTCTCGCATCGCACTGATGGAAGCGGGAAGGCTGGTCACGGTTCTTCCTCCCCATGATTTCGTACGCTCCGACGATCCATGGGCGACCGCATATGTGAGGGCCTTCGGAGTCGGGCCGGCCTCGGCGGCAGATCGGAACGCGTCATGAATTTCTTTCATTTCATCATGCAGAACCGCGGACAGGTTTTGGAGCTTACGTTGGAGCATCTCTGGTTGGTGGGGGTTTCTACCCTGCTTGCAGTGCTGGTGGGCATACCGTTGGGCATTATGATTGCGCGTTGGCCCAGGTGGAATAAGCCGGTGTTAGCGGCTGCGAACATCATTCAGACGATCCCGAGTCTGGCGCTGTTCGGATTCCTGCTGCCCGTGCCCTGGTTGGGTGAACGAGTCGAGCGGTTGGCGATCTTGGCTTTGACTCTCTATGCGTTGCTGCCCGTGATCCGCAACACTTATACGGGCATCCGCGGCGTTGATCCCGCAGTGGTCGAAGCGGGTCGCGGCATGGGATTGACCGATCGTCAGCTTTTGTTCTGGGTCGAATTGCCGCTGGCCCTCAGTGTCATTCTTTCCGGGGTGCGGATCGCGGTTGTCATCTCGGTGGGGCTCGCGACCATTGCTGCAGCCATCGGAGCGGGGGGCTTGGGAGAGTTTATCTTCCGGGGTCTGGCTATGGTGAACAATCAGGTCATTCTGGCGGGGGCGGTTCCCGCCGCAATTCTGGCGCTGTTAGCGGATACCAGCCTAGGATGGCTCGAGCGGCGGCTGCGACCACAGTGAAGAATGATGACGAAGAATGAAGAATAATCAATGAAGAGCGATCGACATAGCCGGCGTCGCCATGCACAGCGTGCTTGGCCGTTTGTCGGGAAGTCGCTCGGCTCCGGGTGGGGTTCGTTGCTGATTCTGGTTGTGGGAGCCCTGCTGTCCTCCTGTTCGCCCGCACGCTCTGATCGCATTGTTATTGGCTCCAAGAACTTTACCGAGTCCTTGATTCTGGGCGAACTCATAGCGCAGCAGATCGAAGCTCAGACAAGTCTCAAGGTGGAGCGGCGTTTTTATCTTGCCGGAACATATATCTGCCATCAGGCCGTGTTGGCCGGGCGCATCGACATGTACCCGGAATACACCGGCACCGCCCTGAGTGCGATTCTGAAGCGAAAACCCGAAGGAAGCCGGGCTGAGGTTTATCAGCAAGTCAAAGACGAATATGAAAAGCGCCTGGGGTTGACGCTGGGACCAAGCTTCGGCTTCAACGATACGTTTGCCATGGAGATTCGGGGTGACGATGCACGCCGCTTGAACATCAGAACCCTGTCGCAGGCCGCCGCGTATGCGCCGCAATGGCGTGCTGGCTTCGGCTATGAATTCATGGAACGACCCGACGGTTACAAAGGTTTGGCTGCGGCCTATGGCCTGCACTTTGCAGCCCAGCCACGCGTGATGGATCTGGGGTTGCTAGCGAGAGCGCTTCGCGATCATCAGATTGATCTTGCCGCGGGCAATGCCACCGATGGCCTGATCTCCGCTCTGGACTTTTTTGTTCTCGAAGACGACCGGCACTATTTCCCACCCTACGAGGCGGTGCCGGTAGTTCGCGAGATGGCTTTGCAGCAACATCCCGAACTTGCGCGGGCGCTTGCGGGTTTGGCGGGAAGGATTTCGGATCAGGAAATGCAGCAGCTGAATTATGCAGTCGATGGGCTGCATCACGATGTGAAAGAAGTGGCGCGCGATTTCCTGCGGAAGAAATGGCTGGCCGAATGAAAGCCAATACTCCACCTGGCCAGAACCTGATCGTGAAATCGGTTTCGCTCGTATCGCAGTTTGTGGTCCCGGCGACGGAGAACCGTCTCTCCAGAATCTCCCCCACCAAACACAGGTAAATCCCACGAAGAATCTACGGCAAGGGCTGCAGGGGTCGCACTCACAAGGAAGGATCATCGAATTCGGTGCGATCGCCCCGCTCCCTGTCGGCCGTTGGAAGCAGGCGCGCCGAAAGTGGTTTCGGACCGACGCAACCCAAGGCCATACAGCAGTCTCCAAATGGCAGTATCACGTACACCGGCTGGACTTGGGTCCCTTTGGCAGCACCTTCGTTCAAGGCCCGTCCACGCGGAGGCAATTGGCCACGCACAGGGGCGATGTCCGCATCTCCGGTCTGACAACTTAAAAGTACAATCTGACGGTAGAGGTTCCACCCGGTCAAGGGAAGAGTCGTGACTGCAGACGAGTATTTGCTGAGCATTCTCCGCCGTGAGGCTGTTAACACCGGGCCATACTCGCCGGTTCGCAGCGTGCAAGGCAGTGGCGACTTTGCCGGTTCTTGGCTTGCCGCGCGCCCAGTCTCTGGCCCGGCGTTTCAATCCTGTGGTGTGAGCGATTTGACACTGAGCAAGGATGACCGGGCAGAAGCAAATTGTTCCGCCCTGAGCATTGTCGAATTATTGCTTTCGCGGTTGCACACTATCGTCATCGTCGCGCGCTCGCCATCTTGATGCCGTGGGAGCTAGCCGCATAGCGTGCAATGCCTTTGTACAGCGCTTCGGCGACCTGTTCGCGGTAGCCATCGCTGCGCAACTTCTGCTCGTCGGCGGGACTGCTGACGAACGAAACTTCCGCCAGGATCCCCGGCATCGCGGTTTCCGTCAGCACCACGAAGGTGGCTTCCTTGATGCCGCGGTCGCGCAGACCCGGATTCTGCGCCGACAGTGTCCCGTACAGGGAGCACTGCACACTCTCCGCCAGCCTTCGCGACTGCTCAGCCCGCTCTTGCAAGTCGGCAGGCGAAAGTAACGCTGTCGCCGCATTCCTGACGCCGCCTGCGCCTGGCCGCGTATCCACATCTTTCGAAGCCGGCACCATGAAGAAGTTGGTGTAGTACGTTTCCACCCCGCGCGCCGAAGGAAGATCGCTGTAGTTGGCGTGCAGGGAAACGAATAGATCGGCCTGCGCCTGATTGGCGATGCTGGCGCGCTCGTCCAGAGGAATATAGCTGTCATCCTGCCGTGTGTAGATTACGTTCATTCCCAATCGACCTTCGAGCAGCTTGCCCAGCCGCTGCCCAATCTCGAGCACCAGATCTTTTTCGAGCAAGCCATAGCGCCCCACCGTGCCCCCGTCCCGACCACCGTGGCCCGCATCGATCACGATCCGCATCTTGGGCACATGCCGTTGCAGTTGCAAATCCTCCAGCGTCGGCGGCGGCAGCAGGATTGGC
>Ga0208820_1002039_pt1 | contig 10393 bp, 7 predicted proteins | sample June2015DPH_16_5_FD_184713 | JGI IMG/M metagenome (GOLD analysis project Ga0208820, IMG submission 184713) | Peatland microbial communities from SPRUCE experiment site at the Marcell Experimental Forest, Minnesota, USA - June2015DPH_16_40... | ecosystem: Environmental > Terrestrial > Soil >...
TCACCGGTCTCGGCTTCCATCGCGACGACTGGACCCGTCACACCGAAGAATTCTCGGGCGGCTGGCAGATGCGCATTGCTCTCGCGAAACTTCTGCTGCAGAAGCCCAACCTGCTGTTGCTCGACGAGCCGACCAACCACCTCGATCTCGAAGCCCGCAACTGGCTTGAAGAGTACCTGACCACCTATCCCTACGCTTTCGTCCTCATTTCGCACGACCGCTACTTCCTCGACATCACCGTCAAACGGATCGTGGAAATCTGGAACAAGCAGATACACTTCTACGCCGGCAACTACGACCAGTACCTGGCCGCGAAAACCATGCGCAAGGAGCAGCTCGAATCCGCCTACAAAACGCAGCACGACCGCATCGAGCAGCTCGAAGTCTTTATCAACCGCTTCCGCTACACGGCCACCAAGGCCAAGCAGGTGCAGAGCCGCATTAAAGAGCTCGAAAAAATGGAGCGCATCCAGATTCCGGAAGAAGAGAAGACCGTCCACTTCTCCTTCCCGCAGCCGAAGCCGAGCGGGCGCATCGTCGCCGAATTTGCGGACGTCGCCAAAAGTTACGGCGAACTCAAGGTTTTTGAGAATGTGAATTTCATGATCGAACGCGGCGAGCGCATCGCGCTGGTCGGCGTCAACGGGGCAGGGAAGTCCACGCTCATTAAACTGCTAGCCGGTCATGAGCCGCTGAGCGCCGGCGAATACAAGCTCGGCCACAACGTCGGGCCCGACTATTTCGCGCAGGATCAATACAAGGAACTCGATCCGGAAGCGCGCATCCTCGACGACCTCGGCGAACTCTCGCCCGCCTCCACGCAAACCCAGCTCCGCAGCTTGCTCGGCTGTTTTCTTTTCTCGGGCGACGATGTCTTTAAGCGCATCGGCGTTCTCTCCGGAGGCGAGCGCAATCGCTACGCGCTGCTCAAAATGCTGCTGCACCCCGCCAACTTCCTGCTGCTCGATGAGCCCACCAACCACCTCGACCTGCGCGCCAAAGACGTCCTGCTCGAAGCCCTGATGAAGTACAACGGCACGGTCGTCTTCGTTTCCCACGACCGCTATTTCATCGACAAGCTGGCCACGCGAGTCTTCGAGATTGGCGATGGCAAAGTGGAAATCTATCCAGGAAACTATGAAGATTATCTTTGGCGGAAGCAGGGAAGGGCCGCGGTCCCTACGGAAACAGTAAAGTCGTCCGCGATTTCAGCGGCGTCTTCATCCGTGCCTTCCGCAGTACCCGTAAACGGAGACCGCGCGCCCGCCGCCGAGGCAGCCGAACCCAAGGGCAAGCGCCTGAATCCGATTAAGCGCCAGCAGATGGAAGACCGTCTGCACGAAGTAGAAGAAGAGATTGCCCGCGCCGAAGCCGCGATTGAGCTGTGTGAAACCGAACTCCAGAGCTTCATAAGCGCAGAAGAAACGCAGCGTCAGACCCAGGAACTCGCTCGCCGGAAGACCGATTTGCGGAGCCTGATGAAAGAATGGGAAGAGCTGTCAGAAGCACTCGAAACGGCTGGTGGTTAGCCGGCATCGTCCAGCGTTTGCGGGTCCTGCTCATTTGCTCCAACGGGAGGACTAAATGGCTGCATCGCCTAGGGTGAGCACCCCATCGCCAGCTCAACTCTTCGCGCCAAATCGCAGATCTGACTCGAACTAAGCGTTCTCAGCCTTTCGCGCGCGGCGTCGAGAGAGGTCTTACGAATGGTGGTCACGTCCTCGGCCCTTGCCATCTGGCGCTCGCGCAATCCGGTCTGTCCCGGTTCGAGCACAAGATGGGTGAAGACCTCGCCCTTGTGGACGGACGTGCTCAGCGGCACGACCAGCACCGTGTCAGCGCGCGGATGATTGTTTCGCACGTTGGTCGAGACGATGACGACCGGGCGCTTTCCTTTTCCCGGAGGGTCGGTTGGCAACTGGGTGAACCAGATTTCGCCGCGCTGTGGGTTGATCATAAGGAACTTCATCCTCCTTCAGGACGAGACTCTGCTCCGCAAGTTCTCCCCAGGCTCGATTCTCCTCCACTTCCTCATCGCTCAGATTGTCGTAATAGGCGGCAATATTGGCTTCGAGCGCCGCCCTGCGCTGTTCCATGCTCTTTTCCTGCAGCAACTCGTCCAGAAATGCGGATTGGGAGTTCAGTTGGCGCTCGCGTGCCTGCTGCTCCAGATACGCCAGGCTCGCAGGTGAGAGCGTGAATGTGCGTCGCCGCTTAATTTGTCGGTTCGCGTTCGCCATAGTACTTTGTATCATATCATAGGTGTGATCATTATCGCGCACTTGGAGATGCTGCGACCACGGGCAGCTGCCGAACTGCGCTCGGCTTGGACGGGCGAGGGCGCCCGTCCCCACACGAGCAAAGGCAGACGCGGCGAGCCGCGTCTCTACAGGAAGATTGTGTTGGGGCTTGTACTGAGAACTGACAACTGAAAGCTGAGAACTCCCTACCCGCCCTGCTTCAACTCCGTGAGCACTTGCCGCGCGATTTCCTTGAGCGTCTCGAACACGCCTACGCCTTGGAAGGCTACGGCCTCGAGCACCGGCTCGTTTTTCTTGCGCAGTTCTTTGGAGAGAGCGTCCACCGGCAGGATATTCGGCAGGTCGCGCTTGTTCAGTTGCAGGACGTAGGGAATCTTGTTGAAGTCGTAGCCGTGTTCTTTCAGGTTGGCCATCAGGTTGTCGAGCGCCTCGACGTTGGCGTCCATGCGCTCCTGCTGGGAATCGGCCACGAACACGATGCCGTCCACGCCGCGCAGAATCAGCTTGCGGCTGGCGTCGTAAAAGACCTGTCCGGGGACGGTGTAGAGGTGAATGCGCGTCTTGAAGCCGCGCACCGTGCCCAAATCCAGGGGCAGGAAGTCGAAGAACAGGGTGCGATCGGTCTCGGTGGCGAGCGAGATCATCTTGCCCTTCTGCTGTTCGGCTGTTTTCTGGAAGATGAACTGCAGATTCGTCGTCTTGCCGCCCAACCCGGCGCCGTAGTAGACAATCTTGCAGTTGATCTCACGCGCTGCGAAGTTGATGAAACTCAAAAGGTTTCCTCAGAGACTCCTGCGAAAAAGACTCTCGCGAACCACTCCCTCAACGCGCGAGCCTCTCGCTACAAATTCACCTGACTACAGTATCGGTTCCTGCTGATTTTTATACCACAATGGGAGGCCATGGCGCAGGTTACCCATGTTACCAAGACAGTTGCCGGTTGCCAGCAGCCAGTTGCCGGTGGACGTTTGCCGCCTCGAGGGACACTGCTCACACCGTAAGACGGTCTGGGTGCTGGGTACTGGCAACTGGCTACTGGCTACTGCCCACTGGCCACTGCTCATCGCGCGGTTGGCAAAGGATAATATCCGCGCCTTGCGTAGACCTTCACGCCCTGACGCTTCACCTGCACCTCGATCTCTCGGTAGCCTCCGATGTTCGACCTGGGCGAATAACCCAGAGTGTACTGGTTGCGTGCGTCTCCGATGGCGCGAGCGTAAGCCCGCTCGATCTCGGCTTGCGCCAACTCGCCGTACACCGTGCCTCCTCCAGTGGCGTTGACATATTTCGGCAGAATGTCGCTGTAACCGATCGCCGCCCGCGTTTTCGGAATGTGGATGCGCTGCAGCCTGTCGTAGATCGGGATCGCCGCGCCTTCCACTCCCACTGCGTACACGGTGATGTTCTGGGTGAGCAGCACTTTCAGCGTGTCTTTGTAACTGGCGACCGAGCCCTGCTCGAATCCGTCGCTGATGATGAAGATGATCTTCCGCCGCGCCCGGTCGCGCTTCGAAAGATCGCGCGCCGCCAGCAGGATCGCGTCATTCAGTACGCGTGCTACCTTCGGCGGGGTGCTCACCGGGTTTACCGGAGAGTCCATCGGGATCCCATTGATGATCGGTCCCTGCGGCCCCAGCGGCCCGCTCGTCACCGCAGGTCCATTATTTGCTCCGCTGAACCCTTTGACCTGGTTCAGAGTCGCCGTCAACTGCTTGCCCGCGGTTGTGAAGTCTGACACCCGCCCGACCGTGCTGCTGTAGGTATAAATTCCAACTTCATCGAACGGGCTGAACGCTCCCTGCAACGCCGACAGCGTCTCCTGTACCTTCTTCAAACCTACGTCCGCCATGCCGGTATCGAAGATCACCGCCGCCGACAGCGCAAACGGATCGCTGGTGAAAAACTTCAACGTCTGCTTCTGCCCATTTTCCAGAACTAAAAAATCCTGGGGAAGCAAGCCGCCGATCATCCGGCCTTCGCGGTCGGTTACCGTCACCGGAACCGTCACCAGGTTGGTAGTCACTGTAATCGTGTAGAGATCCTGCCCGGTCTCCAGATCTTTCGGGACGCTGCCAGCAGGCACCGTCCTGACTGGAGGCATGGGCGGCGGGGCCGGTTTCTGATCCGTCGAATCCGGAGCGCTCCGGGGAAGCTCCTTCGACCCGGTGGTCACGCCAGATCCATCCGCCGGGGGCACATCGGCCGTGGATTCCTCAGCCGCTTCTTGCCGCGGGCTGGGCGGTGGTATCGGACGCGTCGCCGAAGGAGCGTCCGGGATGTCCTCAGGCTTCTCTTGCGCCGCCAGGGCGCCCGCCAGCAACAATGTGAGCCCCAGAATCAGTGCCGTGTTGATTTTCGTGGCCATCACCGGAATCCTCTATTATCTTTCTTGTTTAGCCGCGCTTGTTGACCCGCGCACCCCTGGTCCCTGCGCTTTTCACTGATTCAGATGCCCAACTGCGCCTGTTTGGTGCATCTAAGGTTACGGGCCCTTACAGGCCCTTTATAGGCTTACAGGATAGACTAGCAAAGTCTCGGGATAAAAACGCTAATGCCTACACCACATTGCAAACCGTGCCTGGCCGCGGGCTTGTTCGCTCTGGCCATGTTCGTTCTGGCCACGTTCGTTCTGGCTATGTTCGTTCTAGTGACGTGCGTTCTAGTGACGCCGCTGTCGCTTCCCGCCGCCGCGCAGAATCCGCCGGCTCCCGCGGGCACTTCCAACGCCCAGTCGCAAGACCAGTCCGTCGAGACGCTGAAGGTCAACGTCGAAGTCGTGCAGTTGTTCTTCAACGTCAAAGACAAGCATGGCGCGCTGATTCCCAACCTCACCAAGGACAACTTCGACCTGTTCGAGGACGGCAAGCCCCAGACCATCAAATATTTTAAAGCCGAATCCGACCTCCCGCTAACCCTCGGCATGCTCATCGATTCCAGCGGCAGCCAGACCCGCGTCCTCGATATGGAAAAGGAAGTCGGAGGTTCTTTCCTCGAGAGCACGCTGCGCCCCAAAGACGAGGCCTTCGTCATCAGCTTCGACGTCGACATTACCCTGCTGCAGGATTTCACCAACTCCGTTAGCCGGCTCAAACATGCGCTCAACCAGGCCAAGATCAACACCGGCGGAGTGGGCTGTTCCGGCGGTCCCATTGGCCCGCAGGGCCCGATTCCATGTTCTTCAACCGGCCCACGCGGCACGGCGCTTTATGACGCCGTCTATCTCGCCTCGCACGACGAATTCGCCCACGAGGTCGGGCGCAAGGCGATGATCCTGCTCACCGACGGAGAAGACGAAGGCAGCCGCCTCAAAATCAAAGATGCCATCGAAGCCGCCCAGAAAGCCGATGCCATCTGCTACGTGCTGCTTATCGCCGACCGCGGTTTCTACGGCTTCGGCGGCTATCACGGCGATGCTGAGATGAAGAAACTCACCCAGGAAACCGGCGGGCGCGTGATCGAAGTCGGCAACAAGATCGAAAAACTCCGCCAGGCCTTCGACCAGATTTCCCAGGAACTCCGCAGCCAGTACAACGCCGGTTACGTGCCCACCAACGCCGCCCGCGACGGCTCTTTCCGCAAAGTCGAGATCAAGCCCAAGCAGGGGGACTACAAAATCCAGGCCCGCAGCGGTTACTACGCCACGCCTCGCCACGAAGACTAGTTGCCCGTGTGGGGACGGGGCTTTGCCCCGTCCAAGCGCCCCCATAGCGTCCTCCGGAACACCCCCGGGTTGCGCGAAAACAACCCTCAGGGCTATATTGTCGTCAAATCTAGTTCCATCTTGTTCAGCAGTCCCAACCATGCCGCCCAATAACGAGGAGGGATCAGTGCGCAGTCTAACTTTCTCATGTCTGGCTTTGGTCGCGTTTGTTGCACTTAGCGGACAAGCCTTTTCCGCAACCGTTACCGTTGGTTCCTGCACGAGCCCCGTGAAGTTCGCAACCATTCAACAGGCGGTAAATGCTTCTCCCGCTGGAACCGTAATCCAAGTTTGCCCCGGCAATTATCCCGAACAGGTGGTAATTGCCAAGAACCTTACTCTCGAAGGGATCGAATACGAGACTGAGGATGCCGTTGTGATTTTGCCTCCCGCAGGCGGATTGGTCGCGAACGTGACTGATGTGGTCTCGGGCAGTCCTGTCGCAGCCCAGCTCGTGGTGCAGAATGCCGGCCCGGTCTCGATCAGCAATCTTACCGTTGACGGAACCGGGAACGGTCTTTCCTGCGGTCCCGACGTGCGGGGCATCCTGTTTCAGAACTCCTCGGGCAAGGTGAATCACGTCGCCGTGCGCAACCAGGTGCCCAACGGCATTCCAAATGGTTGTCAGGTTGGGCAGTCCATATGGGTGGAGACCGCCGCCGGTCACTCTTCCATCGTGACCGTCGAACATAGTTCAGTTCACAATTACAACAAGAACGGAATTACAGGCAATGATGCGGGCACGACCCTGACCCTCACTGGGAATTATGTTCAGGGGGCCGGCGTGGTTCCAGGAGGTGCGGCTCAGAACGGCATCCAGGTTGGTTTCGGAGCCACGGGAACGATCAAGGACAACATCGTGATCGACAATATCTATGTGGATCCAACGGTGGCAGCCTCCGCCGATGTATTGCTTTTCGACGCGGCAGAAAACAGCAATATCACCATCTCTCGCAACATAGTCGGCAATAGCCAGCTTCCCATCGCCCTTTACACCGATACCGTTGGCGTCGGTGACGGCGTTTCCGTTACCGGCAACAGAGTCTTTGGCGCATCGACCTATGATGGCATCGATGTCTGCACCAACGGGAATACGGTCACGGGAAACACCATCGTCAATAGCGCAGAATCCGGCGTGCACCTGGACGCTGCCTGTGGTTCCACGGGCCATAACAACACTGTAACCGGAAACGTCATTCTGGAAAGTGCATGTGCCGGCATTCTCGATGACACCAACGGTGCGGACAACACTATCACTAGTGATATCTACTTCACGGTGCCATTCACACTTACCAGTTCCACCAGCAAATGCACGGTTGCAGCAGGGCCGGCCACGCTCGCCAAGGCTAAGGCTATGCCCAAAGTCAGCCCAGCCAGATAGGGACCAGCGGGATTAAACGCCAGCATAAAAGAGAACGCCGGGAATCGGATCCCAGATTCCCCGCGTTTTTTCTTTATTGGCCGCGTCAACTCACCGCGCCTGCGAAAGATCCTCGACCGCGAACAGCTGTCCGCGCCGTTCCACCACACCGATACCAATCGAATCCATATCCCGGTCGAGAATGTTGGCGCGGTGTGGAGACGATTTCATGAACTGCACGTGGATGAACTCCGTTGACGGCCCCTGAATTACGTTTTCCGAAAGCCAACTGAAATGCGCACCCGCCTGTTTGACCCGCGCCGACAGGCTCAGCTCACCCTCGAACCCATGCTGCGCCGATCCGCGTTCCGCCATCACCTTCGCGTGACGCCGCGCCGCCGTCGCCAGCGACTCATCCCACCGCAGCGGAGTTAACCCCTGCGCTCGCCGTGCCTGGTTGACCGCAGCGAACAGATCCCGCTCCGCTCGCAACGTCGGTGTCTGGCTGTATGCCGGCCAACATAGCAAGATTCCCACCATCGCCATTGCCGCCAGCCGGATTCCGATTCGCACTTTCAATCTCTCCACGTCCAAGTTTCTACAACGAATAGAACCCCGCCCGCAGCGTCCCAGCAAGTTACTAACGTCGCAGAGTTACTGACGTGCGCTGAGGTATTTGAAGTCGCTTACTCTTCTTATCGCCGGTCCCAATATCGGCGATCCCGGTTTAAGTCGCGATAATCGTGCCGCAACTCTCGTCGTTCATGCCGCGCCGCCGCGTAGTTCCCGTAGTAGAGATCGCGCCGCAGGTCCCGGCGGTCACGCGCAATCCTCGCCTCATCGTGCCGAATGTCGCGCCGGTCCCGCCAGTAGCCATCCTCGGCAAACATCGTTCCCGCTCCCATTCCGATCAGCAACAGAACCCCAGCTATCATGCGTTTCATATTCCGTTCCCCTTCGATCCCCGGCGCCTTGCCACCCTGCAGCCGCCTCTGCTGAATGCAAACCCGCTTTCACGATTCAAGTTGCGCAGGGCACGCGATACAATTCTTTACGAAGATCGTGTTATCTGGTTTTGAGCAGGCACGTCTAACCTCATAGGAGGATTATTTATGCGAACCTATCTCACACTGTTGACGTTGACAGCAGCAGTCTCCTTCGCGCTGGCTCAAGACCCCGGTATGCAGGCCGCCCAACAGGCGTCCCAGATGGCGACTCAGGCGGCGCAGCAGGCGGCCCAGCAGGCGAACGACCAGATGATGCAAGCGGCCCAGTTGGCGAATCAGACGATGATGCAGAACGCTCAACAGGCGGCGCAGGACACGCCTCAGTGCTATCGCTGTTTCGCGGCCAAACCCAAATTCTCCGTGAAGCCCGGTGCGTATTCCTCGGCCGTGACGCTAAAAATGAAAGACTCGACCCGTGGAGCGGTAATTTACTACACGACGGACGGTTGGACGCCAACTGCGGCGTCAACCCGATACATGGGTCCGATTACGATTGATTCGACTACCACGCTGCAAGCCATTGCCATCTCGCCGTACGGAGGGCGCAGCCGGGTCGCCACTGCCGTCTACACGCTGCATGGAGTGCCGCCAACGGCGCCGGTGGCCCAGACGGTGGTCGCTGCTCCGAACGCATCTCCGAACGCTGTCTCGAACTCGGCCGCAGCGTCCTCCGCGCTGGCGAAGCTCCTGCTGGCAAGGGGCACGGCGGTGCCTTTCGTGTTTGCTTCAGACGTAAATTCAAAGACGGCCGAGGTGGGTGACAAAATTCCTCTGACGCTGGCCGAGGATCTCAAGGTCGCCGACGTGGTTGTGGTCAAGAAGGGAGCACCTGCGGTTGCAACCGTCACCGAAGTGGACCAGACGGGAATGGGAGGCGCTCCTGGTGAAGTGTTCTTTCAGTTAGACTCGCTCCAAGCCGGCGGCGTTCTTATCAAACTGCACGGCACCGCCGCGAAGGAGGGACAAGATCAAGTAGGCAAAGCGATGGGCCTCATGTTCGTCCCGGTTGTCCCTGTCGGTGTGTTCGTGCATGGCAAGGACGCGGAAATCAAGCAGGGCGCGTCGTTCACCGCATTCGTAGATGCGGATACTTTGTTATCGCCTGCGAATTAAGGCGACCTGGTTCCTTCTCGGTTACTGTTTCGGAGCGTAATACCCCTTGCGGGTGCGCACCTTCAGATTCCTATCCTGCGCCAGGATTTCGATCGTGCGGTAGCGTCCATTCGCGGCAAAATCCGCCGGCTTGTAAGCCACCGCATACTGGCTGCGTAACTCCTCCTGAATGGAGAGAAACGCATCCGACACGTCGCGCATCTGGAAGGGAAAAAATGCGCGGCCGCCTGTCGCCTCCGCGATGCGCTCCAGCACCTTATCGCCCTTGCCCTTCATGCCGCTGATGTTGGTGCTGATGGTGTAGACGATCGCTTCCGCACGCTGCGCCATTTCGATGGCTTCCTCACGCGTGACGTGGCTCAAGTTGTCTTCGCCGTCGGTCAGCAGAATGATGGCGCGGCGCACCGGTCCCGTCTGCTCCTGCTTCATTAGCTTGTCGCGGCACGCAAAGTAGAGCGCGTCGTACAACGCGGTTCCGCCGCCCGGCCGTAACATTCGCACCCCGGCCGAAAGACTCCCCGTGTCATCGGTAAAATCCTGTGTAACTTCAGGCGTGGCGTCGAAGCCGACCACGAACGCCTTGTCATAGTGCGGGCGAATGATGGCGTTCAGAAACTCGATGGCCGCTTCCTGCTCGAACTTGAAGCGGTCGCGTACCGAGTTACTCGCGTCCACCAGCAACCCCACCTGCAGGGGCAGATCGGTCTCGCTGCGGAAGCTGCGCAGCTCCGCAGGCTTGTTATCGTCGATCACTGTGAAGTCGTCGCTCTTCAGATCCTTGATGTAGTGGCCATGCCGGTCGGTCACGGTGAACACCACGCGAACTTCGTTGACGACATGGACGATCGTGGTGATGGACTCATCGGAATCGGACTTAGGATGTTCCGGCGGCGCCGGAGCCTGCGTCTTGCCGTCAGGTGGAGCGTTCGTTTTCGCGGGCGCATTCTGCGCC
>Ga0208820_1002042_pt1 | contig 10383 bp, 15 predicted proteins | sample June2015DPH_16_5_FD_184713 | JGI IMG/M metagenome (GOLD analysis project Ga0208820, IMG submission 184713) | Peatland microbial communities from SPRUCE experiment site at the Marcell Experimental Forest, Minnesota, USA - June2015DPH_16_40... | ecosystem: Environmental > Terrestrial > Soil >...
CGGGACGATTCGCCTGATCGGAAGCAACGCGAACAACGTATTTTCGGCCGCAGCCAGTTCAATTCAATGACCTCACCCGAAGCAAGAACTCGGGAGTATTACGTCATCTTGCTGACACGGCAAGTCACATCAAGTACGTCCCCGTGCCCAACTGCGCGTTGACCTTCCCCTTGCCCACACCTTAAGAGAGGCGATTTTACGTTAACTACGGAACGCCAACACTTTCAATCCCGATTTCAGCCTTGAGATGGACTAGGCCCTTGGGTTCTAAGGCGTCTGCTTGAGGACGAGATTCAGGCTCTCTCCGGCTTGCTTCCAAGTACCCGTGATCCTTGAATTGTCTTTGTTCATGGTGCCGTCATAAACAGTCAGACTGGAGCTGCTTTCGAAGTGCAGAGCAGGCTCCCAATAGGTGATGGCGGTGATCTGGATACCGGAGGTGTCTTGGTCAGGGTGTTTTCGCCCGGGAAGCCCCCGCTCGTGGAAATTAATGGAAAACTGGTCCCCGCCGGAGCAACACGCGCCCTTACGCCAGAGGATACTCGGCGCATTGGATCGGATCTCATCGGCGACAACGCAGATGCGACTGATAACTTGAGGAAACTCGGGTCCTGCGATGTGTCCTACAGTTTGCCCGGCGCAAATCGCTTTCGAGTCAACATCTTTATGCAGCGCTGCACCTGCGCCGTCGTGATGCGGGTAATTCCGGGCAAGGTCCCGGACTTCGAATCGCTGAACTTACCTTCCGAACTGGGGAAGATTGTAAACCTGCGCAATGGACTCGTGCTGGTGACAGGCCCGACCGGCTCCGGCAAGTCATCCACCCTGGCGGCGGTCATCGACAAAATTAACAAAGAGCAGTTCTATCACGTGCTCACGATCGAGGATCCCATCGAGTTCCTGCACCCTCACAAGAACTGCCTTGTCCATCAACGTGAATTGCATAGCGATACACCCAGCTTTGCGCTCGCCTTAAGGGCGGCACTGCGTCAGGCTCCCAAAGTCATTCTTGTGGGAGAGATGCGAGACCGGGAAACCATCGAGATCGCAATGGAGGCGTCGGAAACCGGTCACCTGGTGCTCTCCACACTACACACCATCGACGCCTCGAAGACAGTGGAGAGAATCGTGGGAGTTTTCCCCATGGCCGAACAGCACACCCTTCGCAACCGCCTGGCCAAGAGTTTTCGCTACATCATTTCGCAGAGACTCATTCCTCGTAAGGACGGGACCGGACGCGTGGCTGCCTTTGAAATCTTGAGATCCACTCTGCGCACTCGAGAGTATGTCGAAAAAGGCGAGGGAGATGGTAAGACCTTGCTGGATGCGATGCGCGTCGGAGGCCAGGACGGCATGCAGCATTTTGACGGCGAAATCGAGAGACTTATCCGCGAAGGGATACTCGATCTGAACACAGGACTGGCTTACGCCACCAATCCCGGTAATCTTCAGCTGGATCTAGCTGATCTTGCACAGGTACTGCCCGATCCGCTGCTGGAAACGAATGCGACCTAGGCAAGCACTTTCCTCGGTTGGGCGCACCGCCCTCAAGGAGGCTGCACGCATAGCCTCGCCCGGTGCTACCTATTTCTGGAGCTGTTCCACAGTTGACGTAAGCAGGCGATTTCGCGTTTTGACCGCCGGTGATTTCACCGTAATCCCGATGTTGCGATAGTTGTCCGCCTGTGCAGATCAGCAGAACGGAAGACCGGCAGGTGAATGTCGCAGTCTACGAGCAGGTGGAGGTACAATGCGGATTCCTGGCGTCTCGGTTGTCTGCCTAGCGGCATCCCTGCTCGTCGCACGATCACCTCGCCCAGATCTCTCCGGTAAACGGCGGATCGGGCGGAGCAAAGTATAAGAAAGCGTGACATGAAACCAGGTTCAGCCGATCATCAATCCTCAGAAGCGAAGGACCTCGTTGTGTTCGACATCCTCCGGGAGTCGAAGTGCGCCGATTGCGGAAAGGAGCTATTGGGGGGCCATTTCCTATTTATGGAGGGCGAACGACCGCTTTGCCTCACATGTGCCGATCTCGACCATTTGGTTTACCTGCCCAGAGGCGACACCGCTCTGACCCGGCGTGCTCGGAAGCACAGCGCACTTTCCGCCGTGGTGGTTCGCTTTAGCAGGGCTCGCAAGCGCTACGAACGCCAGGGAGTGCTGGTCGAAGAATCTGCACTGGAGCAGGCCGGGGAAGAGTGCTCCGCCGATGCTGAGCAGCGCAGTGTCCGGCGCGAGCGTGCTGAGATCTATCGCGATAAACAGGATCAGGTTCTCGCGATGCGAATGGCGGAATCGATTCGGCAGATGTTTCCAGGCTGCCCGCCTGAGGAGGCGCAGGCCATTGCAGCGCGTACGTCGGTTCGGGGCAGCGGCCGAGTGGGTCGGACCGCCTCCGGGCGAGCACTAGAGGAAGAAGCGTTACGAGCGGCGGTGGTGGCGTCCATCCGCCACAGGCATACGAAATACGATCGCCTTCTAATGAAGGGACTTGGCCGCATGGATGCCCGAGACACAGTTCGCGACGACATTGATCGTGTGCTTGAAAGATGGCGTCGCGCTCCTGGCTAGCGCCGGCACTGTGCTCCGGAGATGGGACCCCGGCCGTCTTTAGCTGCAATGTACGTGAAGTGTCTGGCTCAATGTTTCCTACGGCGGCGTAGCCGTCGGTTAGTTTCGTCTGCGGAGAAGGACTCAGGAACGAAATCGCCGAGCCACGCACAGACCTCCTCGTGACTAGCTAGCAGCCTGAGGTGCAAGTCTGGATTCGTGAGCAGAACGGGCTGAGAAATCCATAGGTGCAAATCAGATCTGAGGCTGCACAGTTTTATGGCTCACTTAATTACGACCCTGGGATTCTTCTGTCAGCCGCTTGGTGATGCGGTCTTCCAATAGGCGGAAGAACTTTTGGATATCGGCGAACGTGGTCGTGGGGTCATTGTTATAGTCCATCAGGCGGTGTTTGTAGCTCTTCCGGTTAGGGGCAATCTCATCGATCACCTACCGTGCCTCCTGCATCGCCGCGCCGCGGTGTTCGAATTTGCCGCTCACTTCATCAGTGGCCTTTTCCAGCGCACAATAGAGGCTGAAGGTTTTGGCATCCGCCGGGCAGACCCGCGTATCGGCGCGATTCCACTTCGATTGGGAGTTGAGGATCTGCCCACGGGCAATTCGAAAATAACCTTATGTTCTGCTTTGGCCTTCGGCACGTAGCACTCTTCGTGGACAGGCTTTCCATCGTCATTCAGCATTGCACAGGTAACGCATTTGATTGGGGCCTCAGCTATTGTCATGTCGGCAATTCCTGAGCACTGAGCGGATAATTCCGCATCGTCCAGATCGTGCGCGTGATGCCTACGGCACGGCGTTTACACCTTTACACCTCCAGAACGTAGTCGAGCGGTATGGGTCTCGCCTATAAGGCTGAGGATGTGAAGCTCGGTCGCTTCGCGGCTCTCAAGTTCCCGCCCGACGACCACTTATCACGCTACTCTATATCGACTTGGAAGGTTAGAGAAGGGTCACCGTATGCAACCGCGTACCATAGCCCATCCGCTCCCATAATGAAGTACACGTCCTGCTGGTAAAACCACGCCGGATATGCTCCTGCATAGAACCAATAGCCGCCGTAAGAGTACTCCCGGCGTCCGTTGTATTCGCGCCCACCACTTTCCTCAAAGCGGGCATGATGGTTAGGACCAAAATGACTTTCGTTGTATTCGTGTCCGTATCTATCTTTCTGACCACTTCGTGCGTACTGGGTTTGTGATTGTTGCGCATGGCCCTTGGCTTGCTGTTGTTCGTGCTGCTGCTGACTCTTTTCCTGGTTCTGCTGAGTCTTGGTCTGCTGTTGCTGTTGTTTCTTTTCTTGCTGTTGCTGACCCTTGGCTTGTTGCTGTGCCTGTTTCTGCTGGTTCTGTTCTTGGCTCTTCGCCTGTTTCTCTTGCTTCTGTGGCTTAGCTTGCTGCTGCTTCTCCGGTTTCGCCTGCTCCTGCTTGGCAGGCTTTGCTTGCTGTTCCTTTTTCTGAGGTTTAGCTTGTTCCTGCTTTGCAGCAGGCTTAGCCTGTTCCTCATGCTGTGCTGGCTTAGCGCTATCTTCCTGGTGCTCTTCCTGCGCTAAGGCGGGAACGGTGACCCCGAAAAGAAGTAACAACATTCCAATGATTACTGGCTTCATGTGGGTTTCCTCCAAAAGCTAATGCCCGTTTGTACAGCCCTTTTTGCCACCTTTTACAAACTAGTCAGAGGAAACGATTCGAATGTTTATATTCAGTCGAATGCGCTGCCGTTTTCGGTGGCGACGGTACAGTGGCTTGTTCCGAATGGCGACTTCCGTGAGACGGTCTTACCCAATGTTCTTCTGGGCTAGTAGGCAAGGGCACGTCCGTTCATGAAAGCTCGACCTAGCCAGACAATACCCCGTGCGAAACAAACCGGTCTGTCCAATATTGACCAGTCCGCGTAAGGAGACTGCCACGTAAGCAGCGCGGCAGGGTTGACGGATTCGCCTTTGGACGACTAGCTCCGAGCGGAGACTGAGATAACTGGAGCGGAGAAGCACCAGAAAGTCAAAGCAAAAAAGGGATCAGGGATCAAAGTAGCTGGAAGGAACCAGCTCAGAACCATTCGGTTATGAGTTTGCATGGGCCGCGGCCCACCCATTGACATGAAAATCGGGTTGAGTCTGTGGTGTACGCTCATGGGGCATGGACGGCGCAGGTCTGTTTACACTCTGGATGAAGTGAGGCCGTTTTTGAGTTTGATCGGGAACGCGCGTTTTGAACCAATCTGTGTCGCGCCACCCCTCCAAGTAGGAAGGGTGGTAGCACGTGACGGTGTGTAACCTATTTCGCGTGCGTTCTGCCGCTTCCACGCCACCTTCGGCCGCCGAGTTGACGTCTTGGGTGGGAACCTGTCCGGGCAAGGATGAAAGCGCCGAGCAGAACCACAGCAGTCGCTCCGCGAAAGGCAATAAATACCTGCGTCGAGTACTGAACCAAGCAGCGCACGCTGCGGTCGCGAAGAAAGGCAGTCATTTTCAGGTCGTATTCCGCCGTCTGCTGCCCCGCCTAGGAGTCCGTCCGAGAATTGCGTTTTGAAAGGTGCTTTCGCGACGGATTACCGAATTGTAAAAACAGCCAGTCAGAGTTCGCCCCATGAAGCTCGGGGCAATGCTTGTAGAAGGGCTTCTCGAGAGCAGCCCTCACCTTTATGAGTGGGCTTTCTTGCTCTCTTCTATCTCTATCCATAGCAGAGCCGGTGTAACTTCAGAATGTTGTGCGTGAGACAGATCATGGCCCATTCCCCTTGCACCTTCTCCAGACCACGCAACAGAAATTGCCGGAAGCCGCGCGCTTGTTTGATCTGTCCAAACACCGGCTCCACCACCGTCTTGCGCCTGGAGTAGATGGCCGCTCCCACCTTGGTCTGCAATTTCCGGCGCATGCGGTCCACCCGCGTCGCTCCCTGGGGTAGCGGCCCCCGCGGGCCCGGCTGCTGGCGGTCACGATAAGACTCCTTGTCGGTGGCGATGAAGCCTTCGATCTTTTTCTTCTCCAGATACTTCAGATTCGCCTCCGAGCAATACCCACTGTCGGTCATGACTTCCTGCGGCTTCTGTCCCGCTTGCTCCTCGATCGCTTTCACGGTGGGCGCCAGCTGTTGCTTATCATTGGTGGCTTGGCTCACCCTCTGCCCCACAATCCACTGGAAATCCGGTTCCACCGCAATCTGCGTGTTGTAGGCCTGCACAAATCCGTCGGCCCCCGGCATGATGCGCGACTCCGGATCGGTGAAGTTATATTGCATCTTGGCTTTGGGCTTGGCCTTCTCCTCCGGCTTGTCCTTACTCTTGGCTTCCTCTCTCGCGCGCTCTTCCAGCGCCCGCTTGGCTTCTTGGATCCGCTTCAGTCGCGTCTCCCGTCGCGCCAACTCCGCCGGCAGTTCATCTCCTCTCCCATCCCGTCCGTAGCGCGTATCCTCTTCTGCATCCGTGGCCTCGGCCTGCTCCAATAACCGCTTCACCTCTTCTTTTAATCGCTTCTCTTCTTCCTGCATCCGCCCGTAACTCATGGCCTTGTGCTTGCTCGCGTTGGCTTTCACTTTGCTCCCATCCAACACCACCCGCCCCAGCTTCATCGTCCCCGCCTGCAACGCAATCTGCAATACTTGATCAAACAACCCTTGCAGCGCCCCCAGATGCAGCTTCCGAAAGTCCGAGATCGTTCGGAAATCCGGTTGGTTCCCCGCTGCCAACACCCGAAACCCCACATCCTCGCTCAACTTCTTCTGCATCCGGCGCGAGGAAAACACTCCCACACAGTAGCCATAAATCAGAATCTTGGTCATCATCCGCGGATGATACGGTGGCTGACCCCGCTCTTCCTCCTCGTATACCGACTCGATTGCGCTCAGATCCAGCTGCTCCACCACGTCGGAGACGAAATACGCCAGGTGATCTTCCGGCAACCAGTCGCGCAGGCTCGGCGGTAACAGAAAATCTTGCTCAGGCAAGTAGGCGCGGTAGGTTTTTCCCATGCTTTGAAACTTGGCATATCGAACCTGTGAGTTTCAATCTAAATCAGCGGTCCACGGTTGAATACTCGGACACACTCCTAGGCTATCAGTCCGCCATCTGGGCCGTTGCCCATCGGCTCTGTCGTGTAGTTTGGAAGATCTTGCATGAAGGAGTCTTAGTTCCATCTCCTGCGTCGGCTTATGTCGGCTCTGTGTCCGACCACCGCGCTGCCGATGGCACCACCAAGTACCCAGAGTCTCTTTGCCCGATCTTGGCGTTACCTTGATCCGGGAGACGTGAACCGCCTCCTGCGGGGACATTACTCCCCGGTCCTAGCTCTTACAGACTCATGCGTCGATCCCACTCGCTCTCCTCTCCTTTTCCGAGTAGAGAGGAGACCCGGTGAGCTGTAGGCTTCCTTTGGCTGTATCCGCCGTTTCCAGCTTCGTGCCCGTTTAAGTCCACCATGGCTCGCCGGGGTTCTCCCCCCTCACGGACCCCACCGTGCAGATTTCCCGCAGTGGGTTCTTCAGGCGTGACTCCATGTACTCGCCCAAGGATGTGTGATCCGCGCTGGCAGCAGCGGAAACTGGCGCAGGATTTCCTTAAACCGCTCCCACTTCAGCCGCTCTCCACGTGTGCGGCGACCCAGCCATTCTTTCCAGATGCGTTGGACTCGGCGATAGAACTGTCCGATACTGCGGTAGTTCGTCGGCCGGCCGTAATACTGGTAGTGGCCGCGGAGTTTGGCGTTCAGGGTTTTCTGTTGCTCACTCACAGGGTCAAGAGGAAACACAGTTCTCGTGACTTTCGCACTTTTGTGTTACTTCTTGATCGCAGTTAAAGCCCCGTTTGTGCTTGCTTCCGCCAAAAGTACACGATGGAACCCCAGACTCTGCGCTGCCGGATCTGCTTTTTGACGTATCGATGCAACAAGTTGCGGGTCGAAGCAGAGGGCCACTTAAATGCACCAGTTGAATAGAGCAAGCTATCTCTATCTTACTCTTTCAGGTCCTCTGAACTAAGTCAGCCCATCTGAAGTTTTCTTTCTTAGCTACCCCCAACCCTAGGAGGTTGCCTATGTTTGCACGCAATGTTTCGATTCATCTGAAATCCAATATGCTCTCCGATTACACGCGAACTTTTGAGAAGGATATCCTTCCTTTGCTTCGTAAACAGAATGGTTTCAAGGACGAAATCACTTTCGCTGGTCCGGGTGGAGTTGATGTGACCGCAATCAGTTTGTGGGAAAACAAAGCTGATGCCGACGCTTACAACACCAATATCTATCCGCAAGTGCTGAAGACGTTGGCAAGATTTATCGAGGGGACGCCCAAGGTTCAGACTTCGGACGTTGTCAACTCGACCTTTCACAGGAGCGCCGATCTCGTAACAGCATAGAACTGTGAGCTTTTCGGATGGGAAGACCCCTCAGATTGCGGTGTCCAAGACCACCATCTGAGACCGTCCTTTTTGTATTTTGACCTGCGTCAGGCGAGAGGTCTTCGACGGCCAGGAGGTCTGGCCAAATTGGTCCCGTTGAACCGCATCAATCTGATCCCTCCTTGCGGAAAATAGACAGCAGGTTCGGGCATGCTTCTGGACGGTAGGGGAGATTTCAGAAATGTACGGAAACGGACAAACTTAAGCAGCCCTGTCGGCGAGTCCTGTGCTTTGGCGGAACCCGCCTTCTTCGCGAAGATCGCGGAGTGGATGTGGGGTAGTCAGGTAGTTATGGCACGGACGTGGCCGCCCCCACACGCAGGGGCCATTTACCGATGCCTCCCGATAAATCTAGTCTGCTGCTGAACAGCACCGCTAACAAAAGAGGGCTGTTCGGGCTGTTCAAATTAGCTTCAAACTCGCGTCCCACGACTGATCTTGAGTCTGGGACGCTTTTTCTTGAAGCAGAGGATTGTCCCGTTGCCCACGATCCGGACAATGATTGTAGCCAACCGGCCTACTCCCATGACACCAATGATTTCTCATCTGGACTGTGATCGTGCAGTTTCGAATCCCCTGCCAAAGTGAGCAATTGTGAACAGACCCGCCGCCGCCGACCATGCTTTAATCGCTGCGCGACGAATTCAAAATGGAAATCCCGACTTAAGTCCATCAGGGAGGAATTACTGGAGCAGAAATGAAGAAGATCTTTCTTTTATTGTTTGCCGCTGTGCTCGTGATATCTGCGGCCACGCCTGCGTTCGCCAACCACCACAGGAGACACCACAGATATCACAGAGGTGACCGCCCTGTCATAGTGATACGGTGATTCCTAGCCACGTTGCCTCCTCGTTAGGCGACAAGCGGGTCTAGGGCTGAGTGTTGGCACAATGGAGTAGACTCTCACCCCGGAGACGCGCCCGGACCTAGGTGTACCCGGGTGACTGCGGTACTCGCAGGTTTCGATTCTTTTCTCTTCTGCAATTCCCCTTCTGGCCCCCTGGAGGTGGGCAGACATGAAGAAATGGCTTTGTTCCGTCGCCGGATTGTCTTTTGCATTAGCAGGCTCCCTGGCCGCACACGCACAAACTCCGGTAGCTCCGCCACCCAACATCCTCAATGTCGAAACGAACAACATAAAACCCTACCAGGATGGTCCCTACGACAAAGTTGCTTCGCAATACCCTGCCTTGTCGGAGCAATTCAACGACCCGACGCACTTCGTGGCGATGGAGGCCCTGACGGGCCCACCTCGAGCGATTTTCTTCTCCGGCTACGATTCTTACGAGGCGCTGCAAAAGAACGAGGAGTGGCTCCTCGGCAACGCGGCGATCGACGCTAAGTTTGACGCTCTGGATGCGCGCCAGGCCCCTAACGTATCCGAGATCCACAACACCATCTGGCATTATCGCTCCGACCTCAGCAACAACGTCGCCGGGGCGGACATACCGCACTCCCATTACTGGGAGGTGATCATCTTTCATATGCGCTCCGGTCACGTCGAACAGTTCGAGGAATTTACGAAGCTTTATCGCAACGCCAGCCTCAAGATCGGCCAAAACGTCCCCTGGGCGACTTACGAAGGACTGGCGGGTGTGACGGATGCCTATCTTGTCTTGGTGCCGATGACGTCCCTCAAGGATGAGGACACTGGCCTGGCGCATCAGAAGGATTTCGGCGCTGCCCTGGGCGCCGAAGGAAGGGGCCGGATGAACAAGCTTTCCGAGGAGAGCGTGGCCAGCGTCGAGGACAACATCTGGATGGTGAATCCGGAATGGAGCTACGTTGAGAAATCCTGGATCGATGCCGATCCCCAATACTGGGCGCCTGAGCCGGTCCCAAAGCCCGCGCGGAAACCCGCCGCCGGAGCTGGGTCTGCACCAAAGGCTCCGCCCGCAAACTAAACAAGACTGATCGGAACACGAAGGGCGTCGTCATGCGAGGACGCCCTTCGTATTTTCATTCACGCAAGTGATTCGACGTCACACACCCTGAATTGATCTTGGGTTCTGAGATTGACGAAAAGATTTATGACAAATCCAAAGGTTTGCTAGCGTTTCGATGAGCGCTTTCTGCCCGGTACAGCTTCTGCCCGACCTCTTTCGTAAAATATTTCTCAAAGAGATCTTGGGGCCGCGCTGGCAGCGATGGCTTTGGCACGAGCCGGGAATGCGACGGAAGCAAACAATCGACGGCAGCTTTCCACGACCGAGAGAATCGCCGCGACCTTTGGCCCCGCCTGTGGGCTGCCTGGGTGTATCCAGTTCTTTCTAGTATCGAAATATTTCGATACTCGAAATTATGTTCACTCCAGAATTATGTGCAGTCGGCCAGTCCCGGCTGTCTCTCCAACCATGAACAGCCCGCATCTGAGCGGAAGGCCGATGTACGCAGAGATACTACCGAGTTAGCCGACTGTC
>Ga0208820_1002053_pt1 | contig 10337 bp, 6 predicted proteins | sample June2015DPH_16_5_FD_184713 | JGI IMG/M metagenome (GOLD analysis project Ga0208820, IMG submission 184713) | Peatland microbial communities from SPRUCE experiment site at the Marcell Experimental Forest, Minnesota, USA - June2015DPH_16_40... | ecosystem: Environmental > Terrestrial > Soil >...
CGGCGCGGCCCAAACCTCCCGTCACACAGCCTAATCCTCAACCGCCTGCAACGGAAGATAATCCCAACTAGCGTGCCCATCACTTACACATCAGGGGAGCAGATTGAGGTTTACCGGTTCAGCATACCGGTAACGGTGGGCGTGCCATTGCTGGCGCTGTTTCTGCAAGCGTTCGTGCCCAGACGTCTTCCGTTCTTTTCCATCTTCGATTTGCCGTTGCTGGTGACGATTTTCTTTGCCATGGCGCGGCGGAATCCGATTTCGGGCCTCTTCACCGGGGCGGCCATTGGCCTGGTGCAGGACATGCTGGGGGCTTATCCGATCGGAATCTACGGTATCGCCAAGACGGTGGTGGGTTACGGGGCGTCGTCGCTGGGCGCGAAGCTGGATGTCGAGAACGCTGGCGCGCGGCTGCTGGTCACGCTGGGGTTCTACCTGTTGCACCAGGCGGTTTACTTCACGGTTGCCCGCGGCATGGTCAGTCTGACGCTGAATTGGAGCTGGAGCCGGGAAATCCTGGCCGGGCTGGCGAACGCTGTTCTCGGCGTGGGCTTGTATTTTCTGCTGGATAGATTTAAGCAGAGAACGTGAAAGACAGGTCTCAGTTTTCAGCCAGAGCGAGCCGTGACTTACGTTACTTTCCGACCTCCCGGATCAGGTCCCTTAAGAGCTAGAATTGGTATACACCTCTCACTGAGACTGAAGAGGCTGCGACGCGCATGGCGAGTCGTGTATGAACTAAGAACCGAGAACTGAGAACGGATGTTCGGTCGTGACGAAAAAGTATCGGCAATCCGCCTGACGGCGGCGCAGTACCTGATCCTGGGTATCTTCCTTGTGCTGGCTTACGGATTGTGGCGGCTGCAGGTAATGCAGACCGATCTGTACGCTACGCTTGCCGAAAAGAACCGTATCCGCAATGTGCCGATTCTGGCGCCCCGCGGCAAGATTCTGGACCGCGAAGGGCGCATCATCGTGGACAACTATCCGTCCTTTTCGGCTTTGCTGTTGCGCGATTCTTCCCGTGACCTGAATGCTGACACGGATCTGATTGCGCAAGGTCTGCATCTGGATGCGAATGAAGTACGGGCGCGCATTCGCCACTTCGCTGCCATGCCGCAGTACCAGCCGATCTTTCTGAAAGAAGACATCACGCCGGATGAGCAGGCCTTCATCGAGGCGCATCGCAACGAGCTGCCTGAACTGGACACGATCAGGGCGGACCGGCGTCTGTATCCGCGCAACGGGTTCATGGCGCACCTGATTGGCTACGTCGGCGAAGTGACGGAAGACATGCTCAACCAGCCGCAGTTCGAACTTTATAGCCCAGGCGATGTGGTGGGAGTTTCTGGCGTGGAGCGGCAGTATAACAACGCGTTAATGGGAAAGAACGGAGCGCGGCAGGAATTGGTGAACAGTCATGGCCGCGAAGTGGGGCTGTTGGGGGAAACGGATGCGATTCCCGGAAAACAGTTGAAGCTTACGGTCGACATTGACTTACAGATCGCAGCCGAGGAAGCGCTGGAAGGGAAGAATGGCGCAATCGTCGCGATGGATCCGCGGACCGGGGAAATTCTGGCGATGGTGAGCCGGCCGACATTCGATCCCAACGATTTTGCCGTACGAGTCTCTCGCGACGAATGGAACAAGCTGGTTACGGACCCGGACAAGCCGCTGTTGAACAAAGCGATTCAGGCGCAGCTTGCGCCGGGTTCGACCTTCAAGATCATCATGTCGGTCGCGGGTTGGCAGGAAGGAATCGCACAAGACCTGCACGTGAACTGCACCGGCGGAGCGGAGTTCTACGGACGACGCTTTGGCTGCTGGGTGAAAAGCGGGCACGGCCCCGTCACTCTGGAGAAAGCCATCTACCAGTCCTGTGACGTGTTCTTTTATACTCTGGCGGAAAAGTTAGGCATCGAGCGCATCGCCAAATACGCTACCGCTCTTGGTCTGGGACAGAAAACCGGCATTGACCTGCCCAACGAAGTGACCGGAGTGATGCCCTCGGAGGAGTGGAAGATTCGGAACTTCAAACAGAAGTGGTTCGCCGGGGAAACGATTTCGGTGGGCATCGGGCAGGGCGCGGTGGCAATCACGCCGGTGCAATTGATGCGCGCGGTCGCCGCGATCTCCATGGGCGGCCGCCTGGTTGTGCCCCACGTCGTCGATCCGCAAGAGCTCCCCAGCGGATACGTCGAGACGAGTCATGTTACGGAAACGAAGAACGTTCCTATCGATCCGAACGGGTGGACCTTTATTACCGATGCGATGTCGCGGGTTCTGCTGCCGGAAGGCACTGCTCCTTCGGCGCATATTCCTGGAATTGATATCGCAGGAAAGACGGGATCGGCGCAGATTGTCTCGCTGGCCACGCGCGCCAAGTTCAAGAACAGTGAAGCGCTCAATCAGAATGGATGGTTCGTCGGATTCACGCCGCGGCGTAATCCCGACGTTATTGTGTGTGTGCTGTTTGAAGGTGGCGAGCACGGAAAGCTGGCGGCGCGTTTGGCGACGCAGGTGCTTAAGGCGTATGTCGACAAGCAGCGGCGCGTGCCCAATAAGATGGTGGATGCGCCGAAGAGCGATGGCAAAGTTGACATGGGGGCTTTGTGGACTGCGCCCGAGGGGGACAAGCTGGAGGGCGGACGGTTCTCTCTGATTTTACCGAAGAAGCCGTCGGTGCTGGCGACTGCTGCTCCAGGCATGGCCAGTACCGAGTACCTAGTACCGAATACCGGGAAAATGCAATGAGGACAATCGGCGAGGGAAATCTGCGGATGGAGGGAGTTGCTCGGTACTCGATACTGGGGGCTCAGAACTCATGAGCCGTTACGTTTCATATCGCGATTTCGACTGGCTGCTGCTGGTCTTGGTGCTCATGATCTGTGGGCTGGGCGTGATGGAGATCCGAAGCGCTACAATGCACACCAAGTTTGCTGGGTCGCACATCAAGCAGATTTACTGGGTTTTCGCCGGCGTGGGGATGATGTTTTTGATCAGTCTGGTCAATTATCAGGCGCTCTTGGACAGAATCCACTGGTTTTACATTGCGGCGGTCGCGTCGCTGATGGCCGTGATGATCTTTGGACAGAAATACTTAGGAGCGCGGCGTTGGATTAAAATGCCCGGCGGCAACCACTTCCAGCCTTCCGAATGGGTGAAGCTGATCCTCATTCTCGCCGTGGCGAAGTATTTTGCCGATCTCCGGCACCGGGAACTTTCCTGGCCGGACTTCATGAAAGCCGGAGCAATCGTCGGCATTCCAATGCTGATGGTGCTGGCGCAGCCTGATCTGGGGACGGCTCTCACTTATATTCCCATCGCCATTATGGGAGTTTTCCTGGGCGGAATGCAGTGGAAACAAGGATTGGCGGTGGCTCTGCTTGCGGCGATAGGCGTGGGAGCGGTGTTCTTCACCCCGCGAGTGCACATTCTAAAGACTTACCAGAAGCAGCGGCTGACCAGCTTTCTGCAGCCGGAAGACGATCCTCAGGGGTCGGGGTACCAAGTTGAGCAATCCAAGATTGCCGTGGGCTCTGGGGGATTGTGGGGTGGGAAAGGCTCGCAAACGCACGGGGCGTTCCTGCCAGTCCCACAAACGGACTTCATTTTCGCGGCATTCTCCGAGGAGCACGGATTCGTGGGCGCACTCGGGGTTCTGCTGTTATACTTCATAGTGCTGATGCGTTTGACCCAGAACGCGCAAACAGCGCCCGACCGCGCTGGCACGTTCGTCGTGATGGGTGTGGTGGCGGTGCTTAGCTTCCATATCCTGGTCAATGTTGGCATGGTGGTCGGTTTTATGCCGGTCACTGGAATACCTCTGCCGCTGATGAGTTACGGTGGGTCTTCCGTTCTGTTCATGTTCCTGGCGCTGGGGATGGTAATGAATGTTCGAATGCGCCGGTTTGTGAATTAGCTGGGTGAGCCAGCTAAGGGTTCGTGAAGCTTGAAGTGGGAAGACGGTAGAGAGCAAATTGCTGCGCTCGATGGGCGCAGCCCCAAAAATATCGATCGCCCTCGCGTAAAGGGGGCATTTCACCGGCCAGTCGAGCAGTTGAAGGCCGGGCAGGATTGACGCAATAACGCTGCCGGCAGGGAAACGGCCCCCCGACCGGAAACGGTCAGAGAGTGCGGTCACAAACCCGGCAGACGAAAGCGAATAGTGCAGAAGATACCCAAGCTTGTGCAGCGGATTCGGTCAGGGAGCAACCTCCCAGGCCCTAGCCGTCCCTCCTCCGGGGCCAGCATCGCGACGCTCGATATCCTCCCGTTTCCTTCCTCGCTTCGCCCCGGTGAAGCCCGCCCGACTTTCCTACATTAGTCACGGCGGGACCGGAGTGTCCATGAATAAAGAGTTGTTTGTTTCTTCCACGCCTCACGAGACCAAAGTGGGCCTGGTGGAGGACGATCTGCTCGCGGAAATCTACCTCGAGCGCGAAAATGAATATACCCTGGCGGGGTCCATCTACAAAGGCCGTGTGACCCGTGTGCTGCCAGGAATGCAATCGGCCTTCGTTGACATCGGCCTGGAGCGCGATGCCTTCCTCTACGTTTCCGACTTTATGGAGTTGGAAGAGCACGACGAGGATGTGACGGACGTCGTACCGGCCAGTCGAGGCGTACAGGATTTGCGGGTGCAGCCGAGTCACGAGGAAGACGAGACTTCCATTGTGTCAGCGACTCAAGGAGATGGCGCAGCCGAGACGGCAACGAGGTTTGAGGGGGAAGAGAGCCGGTATCTTGATGGAGCCGACGAACATGTGGACGGCCAACCGTCGATAGCGGCCGCAGCTTCCGTGGAAACTTCCGGCGGCAGGGATTCTCAAGAGCGTGAACGCGGAGGCTGGCGGGGTCGCCGGCGTCGTCGTGGCGGACGTCGCGATGGACGCAGCGATGGGCGTGACCGGGCTGCAGAGCCGCGCTTGGCAACGCCAACGGTGGAAAGTGCGCCGCCTGTAACAGCTCCGCGTCAGCAAGAATCCAGCAGAAGCCATCAGTTTGGACCGCCAGCGGGATACCAGCCGATCCTTCTTCCGGGAGAATCAATTTCCAAGTATCGTGGGTTAGCGCAGCCTCCCATAACGCAGCCATCACGTGCGCAAGATCGAGGCTTCGAGCGAGCTAGCGAATTGGGTGCCGAATCTGCCGCGCCGATCGCCGCCACTTTCCCGGACGACGAACCGATTTTCGCCGCCCCTGCCGTCGAGTTGCAGGCTGAGCAGCACGAGGACGTGCAGCCTGTTCACGAAAAACCCATAGAGTCGGCTGCAACTTCAGTGGACTGGAATCGCGAATTTCACCGGCGGGATTCGGCGGCTGGTGCGGCTGCGGCGCCTGCGAAGGGAACTCAGACGATTCGAGACGTTGTCGAGGAAGACGATGAGATGGTACCTGCCCCCCAGGCTTCTGATCGGGCTGTGGCTCCGGCGCAGGAACAGGTTGCGGCTTTCGCACGCCCAGGGACGCTGGAAGAGGAGACCATCGACGAAGAAGAAGCGGATACCGTCCGCTACGAACAGGCGTCGGATGAAGGCTATGACGAGTTTGAAGAGGAGACGCGAGCTGCCGGCCAGCAAGGTTCGGAGCCTGCACCGCGCGAGTTTTCTGAAGTCCGCGAAACGGTAGATGAGATCCATATGACGTCTTTGGCGGAGTCTGGTGCGGCGCCTGCGGAAGGTGTGGTGGAGAGTGAGGAAGACCCCGAGGAACTGGAACTCGAAGAAGCGCAAGCCCAAGCGGAGGCGTTGCTCGATGCGGAAGCGGGCGGCAGCGTTGTGGTCGATGGGCGGGCCGAGGTTCGTGCTCCGGCAGGGACGGCAGGTTACACGCAGCGAGCGCCTCGTCCTCGACCCGGCTTTGACCGTCGTAGTGGCGGACGCCGGGCTGGTGGGCGCCGCTTCCCACGTCGAGAGTCGCATGAAGTTCCGAAGATCAGCGATCTTCTAAAAGAAGGTCAGGAAATTCTGGTACAGATTGCGAAGGAGCCTATCGGCAAGAAGGGCGCGCGCATCACCAGTCACATCGCGCTGCCGGGACGGTTTTTGGTGTACATGCCGACGGTGAACCATACCGGAGTTTCGCGCAAGATTGCGTCGGATGAGGAGCGCCAGCGGCTGAAGCGCATTGTGATGAGCGAGCGCGACAATGGCCATGGTGGCTTCATCGTGCGGACCGCGGCACAAAGTGCGAATGAAGAGGAATTGCGGGCGGATATCCGCTTTCTGAAGGGCCTGTGGAACGACATTAAGACCCGCGCCGAGGCATCCAAGCCGCCGGCGTTGATCTATCACGACCTCAATGTGGTAGAGCGCGTTCTGCGAGATCAGGTTACGTCGGACTTCTCCGTGATCTGGGTTGACACCGAACCGGAGTATGAGCGCATCCTGCGTTTCTTCAACCGCTTTCAGCCTGGGCTGGTGAAGCGGGTGAAGCTTTATACCAAGGAGACGCCGCTGTTCGAGCAGTTCGGTTTGACCGAGGAGATGAACAAGGCGCTCAAGTCGAAGGTGTGGCTGAAGAGCGGCGGCTACATCGTGATCAACCAGACCGAGGCGCTGGTGGCAATCGACATCAATACCGGCAAGTATGTCGGCAAGACCTCGCGGCTGGAAGATACCATCGTTAAAACCAACGTGGACGCGATCAAGGAGATCGTGCGGCAGGTTCGTCTGCGCGATCTCGGCGGCATCATCATCATCGACTTCATCGATATGGATGAGCGACGCAACCGCCAGCGCGTGATGCAGGCGTTGGAAGAAGAACTCCGGCATGATCGGGCGCCGTCGAAGGTGCTGCAGTTCAACGATTTCGGGCTGGTCGCGATTACCCGAAAACGGGTGAAGCAATCGCTGGAACGCACCATTGGCGCGCCTTGTCCCTACTGCCAATCCACTGGCTACGTGAAGTCGCTGACCACGGTGGTCAATGAGATTTACGTGGAGATGCGCAAGATCGCGAAGCATCTGGAACACGAAGACGTGATGCTGCGCGTGAATCCCGATGTGGCAAAGGAGTTGAAGACCAACAATGGCCGCCTGCTGAACGAGATGGAAGAACTCACAAAGCGGACGATCATTGTGAAGAGCGATCCGGCGCTGCACCAGGAGCAGTTCGACATTAACTAGCTGCTAGCCTCAAGCTACTGGCTTGCAAGGACGGGCGAAGTCGGCCCGTCCTTCTTTAGTTTTGCGCCGAATTTAGAGCGAGGTGAACGGAGCTCAGTTTCCGGGATGGGCCAAAGCCTTCACGGCAAGATCGGAGCGGCCGCGCAGTTTCTGGACGGTTTCGCGGATGGCTTTGGCGGATGCGCCAGCATCGCTGTTCGCCGCCATCTTTGCAACTCTTTCGGCGTCCTCCGTGGTGGTGCCGGCGATGTCGAGCAGTACTACCAGCGCATCCGCGTGAAGCTTCCATAGTGAGGACATACTCTGGCTGCGTTTGAGTTCTTCTAGCTCGGTGTTGACTCTGGCCACGCAGGAAACCAGACGGATGAGCGTGCGAGCCACATCGGCGCGAAGGCTTTTTTCTTCGAGGAAGCCGGCATTATAGGCCTCGGCCTCGGGCGCGGTCAGGGTCAGGTTGAAGAAACGCATGGGCACAATCTGGCGATACTTGGGATCAGCGACGCGCACGAATACACGGATCGATTCCTCGACGCGGCGCAGTTTGCCTTCTTCGGCGGAGATTTGTTGCGCCGTGATGACCGGCGGCCGAAATGCCTGAGCCGGAGGGGGCGCTTTTGCAGCGGCGACTCTTGCAGGTTTGGCGGCAGCCGCTGCTCCTCCGGATGCCGGCATGTTGCGGCCGGCAGCCGGCGCGAGCAATGACTTACGAATGGGTGGGCGCCGGTCGAGTTCCTTTTTTAACCTGGAGACGCGCCGGAATTTTTCCAGCGCGCTGCCGTAGTCGGCCTTGAGCATCTCTTTCTGTTCGATTGCGGCCACGTGCTCAACGGTCACTTCCACGCCGTCGACTGTGCTGAGGATACTGCCGCCCATCTCGTCGAGAGCTTGGGCGAATTGTTTGATCTCCGCTAGAGCCTTGACGAAGAGTTCGTCGAACCGGGCGCCGAATGCGGCATTGTGGGCGGCGACCGTAGCCAGCACGCCGGGATGATAGAAGGAAGAATCCAGCCATCGTTTCAGTTCACGCACGCGCGAAACAATTCCGGAATCCATCAGCGAATTGAAATCGCGATACCTGGCAATCTCTTCCCGCAAAGGGTCGAAATTTCGGAGCAGTTGCACATGTTCTTCCGGCAGCGAGGGCACGTCCGTATCGGCCAGAATCTCGATCAAGGCAATTTCGAACGGAGAAAGAGGCAACGCTCCGTCCAAGCCATAGCCTTGCTGCTGCCATTGGCCATGGACGCGGGGATGGCGGTAGAGAAAAGTTGAAATCAGGTCAGTCTTGTCGCGGTTAATGTCACTGGGCTCGCGGCGCCGGACAAAGTAGCGAAGCAGGGCCTCGGCGACTTCCGAATCCGTATCCGGGGTGAGCGCCTGCCGCAACACCGCGGGAGTGATGGCCATGTCGAGCACATGCAGCCAGCGATACATGCGGGAGAGAGTTTCCGGCAGATCACGTTCGGTGTGGCGGAGGGCAAGCTCGTCCAGCCCGCTCGGAACGGGGATCTCGCCGCCGAGCAAATCGCGCAGCAGCTTCTGGTAAAAACCCTGGACGGTCGCCAGGATTGCTAACTCAAATTTAAGATCCTCGGCCAAGAAACGCTCCGCGAGCGAGATTCTCCCCATCGGTTGAGGGAATTCTTTGCTGCACTGCTGTTCAAGTAAAGACGAAAGTCACCGCTGCCGCAAGTTACCACCGGAGCGATACCGTATGTGCGTGCTTCCGCTTTCCGAAAGTGCATGAACTTCCGCGCGGGGGAAGGCGCTTCAGAAAACTACGGTCTTATTCCCGTAAAGAAGAACACGGCTTTCGACGTGCCAGCGGACGGCGCGGGAAAGGACGACCTTTTCAAGATCGCGGCCTTTGCGGATGAGATCTTCGACGGTGTCGCGGTGCGATACGCGGACCACGTCCTGCTCGATGATGGGACCGTCATCGAGTACTTCAGTGACATAGTGGCTGGTCGCGCCGATCAGTTTGACGCCACGCTCGAAGGCCTGGTGGTATGGCCGAGCACCAATGAATGCGGGCAGAAATGAATGGTGAATGTTGATGATGCGCTGCGGATACCGATTGACGAAATCGTTGGAGAGAATTTGCATGTAGCGCGCCAGCACCATGAAGTCGGCCTTGTGATCTTCGATCAGCGACTGAAATTGTTCTTCCGCCTGCCGCTTGTTGTCTTTTGTGATGGAGACGACAGCGTAGGGAATTTTGTAAAAGTCGGCGATGGGCTGGTTGTCGGCGTGGTTGGAGATGATCAGCGGGATGTCGCAGGCGAGTTCGCCGCTCTGGTGACGGTAGAGAAGATCGACGAGGCAGTGATCGTACTTCGAAACCAGAATGATCATGCGCGGGCGATGTGAGGACTGCGCCAAGCGCCAGTTCATTTGGAACTTTTCAGCGATGGGCGAAAAATGTTTGGCGAAATCGGCGAGATCTTTATCAGAGAGATCGATGTCGAAGTCTTTGGGATCGAACTCCACACGCATCAGGAAGAGGCCGGACTCTTCGTCGGCGTGTTCGTCGGCGTGCAGGATGTTACCGTTATGACGGTAGACGAAGTCGGCGATGGAGGCGACTTCGCCTTTCGCATCGGGGCAACTGACGAGGAGGATGGCGGAATTCTTCATGGTCTGAAAGGCAGCGCGGTTAGCGGCCTTTCTTATGCTCATTCTCTGCGATGCGCGCCCTCACCAGCTTTTTCAGAAGAGTCGTGGATACGGGCTTGTCCGGTGCGAAGCGGATGGTGCCCTTGGCGGTGGGGAAGCACTTGAGTTCGTTCTTAAACTTTGCGATCGGTCCCGCGCCTGGAAAAAGGCCGCAATGGTCCGAGAACGCGGCGAAACTGATTAGCATTCCGTTGTACTTGAAGGTCGGGATGCCGTAGCTGATTCCCTCGGTTGCCTCCGGTGGCGCAATCTTCCGAACGAGCGCGCGGACCCGATTCAAGGCACCGCGGGCTGGTTCGGGGACGCGGTTCAGATATTCGTCTACTGTTTGAGGAACCTTTGCTGTTTTGCCGGTCTTCGTTTTCTTCACACGACTGACCTCTGTTACTTCTTCAGTTGCTTCCGAATCTCTCGCGCGGCGTTGGCACCCGAGCCGCCCGTCAAGCCTGCGCCGGGATGCGTGCCGCTCCCGCAAAGATAAAGATTCTCAATCGGAGTGCGGTAGCGTGCCCAGTCGAGCAGAGGACGCAT
>Ga0208820_1002059_pt1 | contig 10310 bp, 5 predicted proteins | sample June2015DPH_16_5_FD_184713 | JGI IMG/M metagenome (GOLD analysis project Ga0208820, IMG submission 184713) | Peatland microbial communities from SPRUCE experiment site at the Marcell Experimental Forest, Minnesota, USA - June2015DPH_16_40... | ecosystem: Environmental > Terrestrial > Soil >...
ATCCGTTGGGCACCGCCCTTCCCCCTGCGCAAAATGATGCTCGAGATCATTTTTGCACTTCAGGTAGCGGTCGCGACTATCCTGATCTCGGTTAGGACTTGGGATTTCCTTCGTCTCTTGGCTGGCGCTTCCTTCAAACGGCTGTATCGAAAGCGAACTCCTCAGGTCCAAGCTAACCGAAACTGTCGCGCTGGTTCGCTTCCGATACAGCTCTAACGTTTCTCGGTACTAATCCCGCAACACGCAGCCAACTTCTGTATTGCCGGTCGCTCGGGAGGAATCTCAGCGATTGATAGCGGCAGATTTGCCAGAAGCTGACTTCTGGCCCGGAATGACCGTCGCGGTAGGGACGACCATCGCTGATCGCCCCCCGCACAGATCCGTACAACCAACGAAAACCCGGCGGAGAGCGTCAGAGAAGTCCCGCGATCCAGGGTATGTGCTCGCTAGAGCGCTCCGCGCGGTTTCTTCAATGACGCGAATCGCTTTTCCCGATCATCAATTCGCCGTCTGATGCGCTATTCTAGCGGGGAAACCAGCGCGGCAATCATGATTATAGACACGGATGCGTCCAATCGCGGCGGGGCAGAAACCCTCCGCCAGTACGAACTCAATGGCGCTTACGACGAGATGTTCGGCGCCGTGGAGCATCCGCGAAAACAATATCGTCAACTTTACAACTTGCTTTTGAGCCTGGGTCCGGGCGAGCTGCGCCGCAGCAAAAACGAGGCTGACCAATCGTTCTTCAACCAGGGGATCACCTTTACCGTCTACGGAAGTGACAAGGGCACGGAGCGGATTTTTCCTCACGATTTGCTGCCCAGGATTATCACAGCGACGGAATGGGAAAGAATCGAGCGCGGACTAACGCAGCGGATCACGGCGCTGAATCTCTTCCTCAAAGATGTCTATCATGAGGGAAAAATCATTGCAGACGGCGTCGTGCCCGGGAACATTGTTTACACTTGCAAACATTACCGCCGGGAAATGCGCGGTGTCAAAGTGCCGCGCGACGTCTACATCACGGTGGTGGGTACGGATTTGATACGAAACCCGGAGGGGAACTTTGTGGTTTTGGAGGACAATCTCCGCGTCCCCAGTGGGGTTTCTTACATGCTCACGAGCCGCAGAGTGATGAAGCAAATATTTCCCAGGCTGTTTCAAAAATGCCGGGTGCGGCCGATTGAGCAGTATAGCCAGGAGCTGCTCTCGACTCTGCGATTCCTGGCCCCCGAAGGCCGCTCCGAGCCAACCGTCGTTTTGCTGACTCCGGGCGCCTACAACTCGGCTTACTTCGAACATACTTACCTGGCACGGCGGATGGGCATTGAACTCGTCGAGGGGCGAGATCTGGTGGTCCACGATAATGTCGTTTATATGCGAACCACCTTCGGCCTGCAACGCGTCGATGTGATCTATCGCCGAATCGACGACGATTACCTCGACCCCCTGGTATTCGAAAGCGGGTCGGCGCTCGGTGCTGAGGGTCTCTTTAATGCCTATCGCGCCGGAAACATAGCCTTCGCAAATGCGCTGGGGACGGGAGTCGCCGACGACAAGGCTATCTATGCCTATGTGCCCAAAATCATTCGCTACTATCTCGATCAAGACCCGATTCTGGAAGGCGTGGAAACTCTGTTGATGTCCGATCCAGCGCAACGGGAACACGTCTGCCAGAGGTTGGATGAATACGTGGTAAAAGCGGTGGGCGAGTCGGGTGGTTACGGCATGTTGATCGGCCCGCACAGCACGGAACAAGAGCGCTCGGAATTTCGGGAAAGGATTAACGCCCAGCCGCGAAACTACATTGCGCAACCGACAATCAATCTTTCGAGCGCGCCCTGCTTTGTGGACGGAGCCATCGAGCCCCGTCACGTGGATCTCCGACCTTATGTGCTTTACGGCGAAAAAATTACCATTGTTCCCGGTGGCCTCACGCGAGTGGCGCTGCGCAAGGGCTCCCTGGTGGTCAATTCGTCTCAAGGCGGGGGCTCGAAAGACACGTGGGTCCTGCAGAATTGAGATTTTGAAGAATTGGGTGACAAAACGCCATGCTTTCCCGCGTCGCCGACAGTCTCTACTGGATGAGCCGCTATTTCGAGAGGGCGGACAATGCCTCGCGAGTGGTGAAGGCGACTTACGGCCTGATTCTGAATCCGGCAAAGTTTTCCACGGAAGAGCGTTGGTTTCGCGCCGTTTCCTCGCTCGCTCCCGGTGCGGCTGCTAGCAACGTCGACCCGCAGCGTGCTCTGTTTTTGTTGGTAGCGGATCCGGAAGGGGCTTTTTCGATTGTGAAATGCATCAGCGGGGCCCGCGAAAATGCCCGGCAAGTTCGCGAGGAGATCAGCTCGGAGATGTGGGAGCACCTGAATCGTCTTTTCCACGAGGTGACTGGTTTTGAGCTGCAACCCGATGATGATGCCGGTGCAATGCGAGTGGTGAGCCTGGTTCGCGAAGGCTCGTACAGGTTTAATGGAATTACCGCCGACACTATGAATCACGACGAGGCCTGGCATTTTATCCAGCTCGGCAAATATATCGAGAGGGCCTGCAATCTCTGCGTCCTGCTTGACGCTTATTTCGTCATCGACAAGCATGCTGATGATTTGGATTGGGTGGGCCTGTTAAGCAGTTGCGCTGCGTTTGAAGCGTATTGCAAGGCATGCACCGCCGAACTCAAACCGGAACGGATAGCGAATTTCCTCCTGCTGAAGCCCGAGTTCCCTTATTCGGTCCGTTATTCGCTGGACCGAATGCACGAGGCTTTGACTTCAATCGGTAATCTTTCCTTGAGCCGCAGGACCGAAAAGGTCGAAAGATTGATGGGGCGGTTGCGATCGATGGTCGCCTACGTACAGGTTGACGAAATCATTGCCGGATTGCACAAATATCTTGCGGCAATCATCGAGCAATGCCGCGAATTGCATGCGGCGGTTCACGAACTCTATATCGAATATCCAATTGAGGTTGCTTTCCAAAACTAATGTTCTACGCCATTCGCCATTTCACGCGCTATCGCTACAGCCATCTCGTCTGGCAAAGCATGATGGAAGTTCGCATGCACCCCAGAAGCGAAGGTAACCAGCGCTGTTTTGTTTTTCAGCTATCGGTTAATCCGCGAGCCCGCATTTTTGGCTATACCGATTCCTATGGCAATCTTGTGCACCACTTTGACTTGCCTTCCCGCCATGGCCAGCTCACTATCATCGCGGACGCTTTGGTAAATATTGACGTTCAACCCTCGGTTCTCGCGCCCATGGACTACGAAGGGTGGAGTCATCTGGAACAGCTCGTCGAGGAAGAAGATTACTGGGACATGCTGATGCCGAGCCATTTTGCGCGCCCCTCACCGGGGCTTGAAGAGTTGGCAAAGGAGATCGGCGCGACGGAACGGGATGGACGAAGCCCTTTGGCATTTCTCCAGGATCTTGCCGCCGGTGTGCATCGCAGTTTTAGCTACGTCAAGAGAAGCACAGCGGTAAGATCGCCGATTGAGCATGCCCTTCGGGCGAGACAGGGTGTATGTCAGGATTTTGCTCATATCATGATCGCACTCGTTCGAAATGCCAAAATTCCCTGTCGCTATGTCAGTGGATACCTTTACCACAGCAAGGAAAATGCTCATCCCTCGGTGGACACCGCTACACATGCCTGGGTGGAAGCCCTTCTCCCCGGCGTTGGCTGGGTAGGTTTCGATCCGACGATTAATTGCCTCGCGGGTGAGAAGCACATTCGCACCGCCATCGGTCGCGATTATGCGAGCGTTCCACCCACCATGGGCGTGATGAAGGGAAAAGCGGACACCCAGCTCCAAGTTCGAGTTCGGGTCACGCCGTCCCAAGCGGTGCTCCCTCCCGACGAGGAGTTTGGGGCGGACGAAGAGTGGTCCCAATTTCTTGACGAGAGCCAGCAATCGCGGTTGACCGATGCTCAGCAACAGCAGCAGTGAAAGCGTCCAGAGCGCCTTGTAAGCGTTAATCCAGGTAGCCGGGTTTGCAGCGAAGTGAGAATGAACCAGAAACTCCAGGCGTGGCCGCATGAGGGTGGATGAGCATACAGGTTGCTCTCAATCACTGGACACGGTACCGTTACGACAAGGCGGTCTCAGTCGGTCCACAGGTTATACGGTTGCGTCCCGCCCCGCATTGTCGAACGCCGATCCTCAGCTACTCGCTTAGCGTCACTCCCGCCGGGCACATTCTCCACTGGCAGCTCGACCCCCACAACAATCATCTGGCGCGCCTTCTTTTTCCCGACAAGACCAACGAGTTTGTGGTTGAGGTGGGCCTGGTCGCGGAACTATCCCCCTTCAATCCTTTCGATTTCTTTCTGGAACCAGGAGTCGAAGACTACCCTTTCGAGTACGCTCCGGAGCTGGCTAAGGATCTCGAACCCTATCTTTGGGTCGATCCGGGCGTTGATCCGGCGGGGTCTCTACTCCAGGCTTTTCTGGGGAAGCTTTCCCGCGAGACGCGAGGAACGATCAGCTTTTTGGTTGACTTGAATCGGAGGGTGAGAAAGGAAATTGAATATGTGACGCGGATGGATCCGGGCATCCAGACATGCGAGCAGACCCTTGAGAAGCGCACGGGGTCCTGCCGTGACTCGGCATGGCTGCTCGTGCAGATTCTCCGACATTTGGGAATCGCGGCACGCTTCGTCTCCGGGTATCTGATTCAGTTGGCGCCGGACGAAAGTTCGCAGGAAGGTTCGCCGGAAGGTCCGAGCCCTCCGCAAAGCGACTCCGCGGATTTCCATGCCTGGACAGAAGCATTCTTGCCGGGTGCGGGCTGGATTGGGATGGACCCGACCTCGGGCCTATTCGCCGGGGAGGGTCACATCCCGCTCGTCTGCACCCCGAACGCTTCCAAGGCCGCGCCCATCGAGGGCACGGTCGAACTGGCCAACGTGGACTTCGGCTACTCCATTTCCATTCGCCGCTTGAATGACGCACCGCGGCCGTCCAGGCCCTTCACCGAGGAGGCTTGGCTGCAGGTCGAACAGTTGGCGCATCGCGTCGACGCGGACCTGGAAGCGCAGGATGTACGACTGACCATGGGCGGCGAGCCGACGTTCGTCGGCATCGACGAGCCCGAGAGCCCGCAATGGAACATCGATGCTCTGGGAGCAATGAAGCGAACCCGCGGCTTGGCTCTCATCCAATGCCTCCGCGAGAAAGTGGCGCCCGGCGCACTGCTTCACTACGGACAAGGCAAATGGTATCCAGGCGAGCCGTTGCCGCGTTGGGCGCTGAGCTGCTCTTGGCGCGTCGATGGTGTCCCCGTTTGGGAGAATATCGATCTCATCGCCCGCGCAATTGCTGGCGAAGACCAGGCCTACGGCCTCGGCGCGCCCGATGCTTTCAAGTTCATAGAAGCGCTCACGCGCCGCCTTCAGGTGAGCTCCGAAAACATGCTGCCAGCCTATGACCGCGAAGCTGAGTCGACGGAACCGGCCGGGTACATTTTGCCTATTCGCCGCCGTCAACCGGCGGGCCGATTGTGCTGGTCGAGCCAGTTGTGGTTCCGTCGCCCGGAACGGCTGTTACTGTCGCCAGGCGATTCCCCCATCGGCTATCGCATACCGACCGAGTCGATACCCTGGGTGGCGCCTGATTTGCTGGAATACGAACTCGAACATGAGTACGAGCCGGCGCCGTTCGCTGCGCAATCCGAAGCCCGGATCAAGCTCCCATCACGCCCGAGCCGGCGGATGGATCTCTTCCAGAAAAATCCTTTGGCCGATCCGCTACCCGCTCTCCCGAGCACGTCCGAAACAGCGCCGGAGCTGATCCGTCCAGCGCTGTGCGTGCAGGCTCGGGAAGGCCGCCTGCACGTGTTTCTGCCGTATGCATCCAATCTCGCGGACTATCTCGAGCTGCTCGCCGCCGTCGAGGATACGTGCCAGCATCTGCACACACCGGTGTGGCTGGAGGGCTACCCTCCGCCTTCCGATCCACGGTTGCGATCATTCAGCATCACGCCCGATCCCGGCGTTCTGGAAGTAAACCTGCCGCCCGCGAGCAATTGGGACGAACTCGAACAGATCCACACACTGCTCTTCGAGGAAGCGCGCCGTAATCGGTTGACCGCTGAAAAATTCGCTTATGACGGCAGCCATCTCGCTACCGGCGGAGGAAGCCATGTCGTGATCGGTGGAGCGACCGTGCTGGATAGTCCGTTCCTGCGCCGTCCGGATCTGCTGCGCAGCATGCTGGCATTCTGGCAGAACCATCCATCGCTCTCGTATCTGTTTTCCGGCATGTATGTCGGCCCGACAAGCCAGTCTCCGCGCGTAGACGAGGCGCGCACGGATGCCTTGTACGAACTGGAGATCGCGTTCAGCAATTTGCCTGCGAACGACTGCCTGCCGGTCGTGGTGGATGGATTGTTCCGCGACCTGCTCGTCGATGTCACTGGAAACTCGCATCGCGCCGAGTTCTGCATCGACAAGCTCTATCCCCCGGAGGGTCGCGGGTTGCGCCTGGGCTTGCTCGAATTGCGTGCCTTCGAAATGGCTCCGCATGTCAGAATGGGTCTTGTGGAGATGCTGCTCATCCGCGCGTTGGTATGCATGTTTTGGAAACGTCCATTCGAGGGCGGCCTGGTCCGTTGGGGCACCGCGCTCCATGACCGTTTTATGCTGCCGCATTTTGTTCGGCGCGACTTTTCCGATGTGCTCACTCAGTTGCGCCGGTGTGACTACAATTTCGAGGAGGAGTGGTTTGCTGCGCAGCTGGAGTTTCGCTTTCCGAAGATCGGGTCGATCGCTGCAGAGGGGGTCGAACTCGAGTTGCGTCAGGCCCTCGAGCCTTGGAATGTTCTCGCGGAAGAGACCACTTCCGGCCGCGCGGTTCGCGCCGTGGACTCATCGTTCGAGCGGATTCAGGTAAAGGTGTCCGGGTTCACCACGGAATCCCGCTACGTAGTTGCATGCAATCGTCGAAGGGTGCCACTCTATTCTACCGGCAAGCGTTCTCCTGGTGAAGCAGGAGAGGCTGTCGCTGGCGTACGATATCGCGCCCGCCAGTTGTCGGCAGCGTTACATCCTACAATTCCCGTGCATGCGCCCCTGATCTTCGACATTATTGACCGCTGGAAAGAGCGTTCGATTGGCCGATGCGTCTACCATGTGGGATCACCCGACGGTCGCGCCTACACAGCCCGCCCAGTAGACGCAACCGAGGCCGCAGACCGCCGTCGGCAGCGCTTCCAAAAATCCGACCCTACGCCTGGGCTGATAGCGGGGCCGGAGGAAGAGACTAACCCGATCTTTCCCATGACTCTGGACCTGAGGTTGCCTCCGCCCGGAAAACAGACCCACATCGAGAAGCCGGGGCTTGTCCCATGACTGTGGATCTAAATCAAAACCCGCTCCATTACCGAGATGCCTATGACGAGTCATCGGCCGATGGCGTAACTCCTCGGCCGCATTGGGCACATCTGGTGGAGTCGTTGCAGGCGATCGGCCCCGAGGAACTGGGACGACGCTGGGCCCGTGCTGAGCGGCGCATTCGAGAGAACGGGATCACGTACAACGTTTACGGCGATCCACTCGGGGCAGGCCGGGCTTGGAAGATCGATATCGTTCCGTTACTGATTCCGGCGGACGAGTGGCGCTTCATCGAAGCGGGCATCATTCAGCGCGCCCAGTTGCTCAATCTGCTCATCGAGGATCTCTACGGGGAGCAGGATCTGGTGCTGCATGGCGACTTTCCTGCCGCTCTTCTCTATGCCAACCCTGCATTTCTCCGGCCGCTGGTGGGCGTGCGTGTTCCCGCGCACAGCTATCTGCATATGCTAGGAGTCGACCTAGCCCGTTCGCCCGACGGCCAGTGGTGGGTGCTGGCCGATCGCACGCAAGCGCCTTCGGGCAGTGGCTATGCGCTGGAGAACCGCACCATCGTCTCCGATGTTCTGCCCGATCTCTTCCGTACCTCGAACGTATTGCGACTCGCTCCGTTTTTCCGTGCGCAACGCGAAGCGCTCACCAACCTCGCCCAGCGCGACAATCCGCGAATCGTATTGCTTACCCCCGGACCCTTGAACGAGACTTACTTCGAACACTCATACATCGCGCGATATCTGGGATTCACTCTAGTCAAGGGAGCGGACCTGACGGTGCGCAAACGACGCGTGTATCTCAAGACCGTCGACGGACTGGAGCAAGTCGATGTGATCCTGCGTCGTGTGGACGATAGCTTTTGCGATCCTCTCGAACTGCGGGGTGATTCGCTTTTGGGCGTGCCCGGCCTCGTCGACGCTATCGTCGCTGGAAATGTGAAGGTCGCAAATGCACTGGGAAGCGGTCTGATTGAGACGGCCGCGATCATGCCCTTTCTACCCGGCCTGTGCACGCAATTGCTGGGCGAGAAGCTCAAACTTCCGTCTGTCGCCACTTGGTGGTGCGGGCAGAAATACGCGCTCGATTGGGTGCTCGACCATCTCGATTCCGTGGTGGTGAAACCGGCGTTTCCCTCACGCGGTATGGAACCGGTCTTTGGGGCCGAACTCGCGAACGCCGAGAAGGGCAAGTTTGCCGAGCAATTGCGGGCCCGCCCGCACGAGTATGTGGCGCAGGAGCAGGTCGCCTTGTCCACTGCGCCGGTGTGGGAAAACGGATGCCTCAACTCGCGCAGCGTGGTGCTGCGCACTTACGCGCTCAATACCGGCAAAGGGTGGATTGCGATTCCGGGAGGACTGGTACGTGTTGCCGAAGCGGAAGGATCGGTCGTCTCGATGCAGCGGGGCGGTCATAGCAAGGACGCATGGGTCCTGTGGGACGGCCCCGTCGATACGTTCAGTATGCTGCGCCCGCGGCACGAGCCGGTGGAGTTGCGCCGTGTCCCGCGGATTGTGCCTAGCAGTGTCGCCGACAATTGCTTCTGGTTGGGCCGGTATGTCGAGCGCGCCGAAAACATTGCCCGGATCTTGCGCGCCATGATCCCTCGCGTACGGCGCGCCGAGGAAGCGGAGCTTGTCTGCCTCGTCCGCCTGCACCGGTGCCTGGAGTCGCGGCACAGCAAGTTGCCCAAGCCTAAACACAGGCGGCCCACCTCGGTTGACCTGGAACAGGAAATGATCTCGCTGTTAACCGACGCCAAGCGGCCTGACAGTATGGCTTCCACGCTGGCGGAGGTATTCCGGATTGGCGGCAATATTCGCGAGCGCTTGTCGGGCGATATGATATTTCTCATTGGCCAGTTGCGGGACTCAATTCAGATCGGGCATGGCACACCATTTCTCGAGTATCCGGCGATGCTGACCGATTGTCTGGAACTACTTTCTGCATTTTCCGGAATGGAGCGGGAAAACATCAACCGCGGATTGGGCTGGTTGTTCATGACCACTGGCCGGCGTCTCGAGCGCGCGATCTATCTGACCAGGCAACTGCGCGAGATCGCTACCCCTCTGACGGAGCAGGATTGGTCGCTTTTGGAATGCTTGCTCGAGGTTGCAGATAGCTCCATGACCTACCGGGCTCGGTACTACACAACCCTGCAGCCCTTAGCCGTGCTGGATGTGCTCTTGGCGGATGAGACGAATCCCCGCTCTTTGGAATTTCAACTGAGCCACCTCGCCGATCTCTATCAAAAGCTTCCTCGGCACCTTCCGGTTGACTTACATGCGATGCGGGCCGCGCTGGCATTGTTACACAGTTTCGATTTGCGAAAGTTGAAGTACCCATTGCCCGGTGCCGCGGCGACGAATGGTTCCGATGGGCTCCCCCGGCTTGCGAATTTCCTCCGGGAGCTGGAACGATTGCTGCCTTCCTGGTCGAACAACTTAACGAGCAGGTACTTTAGTCACGCTCGCACCTTGCCGATCACCATAGGCCAATGATCTTCTTAGGACAATGATCTATAGAATCGTTCACCGGACCACGTACAAATACAAATATCCCGTCTCGGTCGGAAACCACGTGGCGTGCCTGAAGCCGCGCGCTTTACCGCACCACCAGTTGGCGGAGAGCGAACTGCATATCCAGCCGCGCCCGGCAACGCGCACCGAGCGTGTCGACTTTTTTGGGAACCTTCTCTGCTTTTTCACCATTCAGGAGCCGCACAAGGAATTGGTGGTAGAGGCGCGGAGCAAAGTGATAATGGAGGGGAAGACGACACCTTGGCCGCAACTGCCGCTCCCTTGGGAAGAGGCAGCCAAATCGGTTCCCAACGATCACAGCCCAGCGGGGCTCGAAGCCTACCAGTTTGGATTTGAGTCGCCGCGCATCCGGGTACGGCCGGAGTTTGCCTCCTATGCGCTCCAGTCGTTTACGCCCAGGCGGCCAATGCCGGAGGCGCTTCTGGACCT
>Ga0208820_1002062_pt1 | contig 10296 bp, 6 predicted proteins | sample June2015DPH_16_5_FD_184713 | JGI IMG/M metagenome (GOLD analysis project Ga0208820, IMG submission 184713) | Peatland microbial communities from SPRUCE experiment site at the Marcell Experimental Forest, Minnesota, USA - June2015DPH_16_40... | ecosystem: Environmental > Terrestrial > Soil >...
CCAGAAGTTCGGGTTCTACGACCACTGCCTGTTTCACACGACGGTCGAGGCGACGACTTGGGACGAAGCCTCCGGCCGCTGGATCGTTGAAACCGATCGCGGCGACAAGATGCGTGCGCGCTTCGTGATCCTGGCCAACGGCATCCTGACGACGCCGAAGCTGGCGCGCATCCCGGGTATGGAGAAGTTCAAGGGCGAGTCCTTCCATACCTCGCGCTGGAATTACAACATCGACCTGCGCGGCAAGACGGTCGGCATCATCGGCACCGGCGCGACAGCCGTACAGGCGGTGCCGGAGCTCGCCAAGATTGTCGGGCAGCTCTACGTGTTCCAGCGCACACCGTCCTCGATCGACGTGCGCGACCAGCGCGCGACGACAGACGAGGAGCGGGCGACCTGGGCCAACGAGCCGGGATGGGCCCGGGCCAGGCGCGCGCGCTTCGCGAGGATATCGGCCGGCCGCACCGCCATCCAGGCCAACGACGACTACCTGGCGGGCAAGATTCAGGACATCGCGAAGCCCAAGAAATACGACCGTGAGCTGAACGAGGAGCAGGTGATCCAGAAGCAGCTCGATTCCAACTTCCGCATCATGGAGCAGATCCGGGCGCGCGTGGACGCGATCGTCAAGGACCCGAAGACGGCGGCGGCGCTGAAGCCGTACTACCCGTATGGCTGCAAGCGGCCGACCTTCCACGACGAATACCTGCCGGCGTTCAACCTGCCGCATGTCCATCTGGTCGACACCGCGCCGCGCGGCGTGTGCGAGATCAACGAGGGCGGCGTCGTCCATGAGGGGGTCGAATATCCGCTCGACGTGCTGATCTACGCGACCGGGTTCCAGTGGATGGGCACCTCGACTTTCAACATGGTCACCGGCCGCGGCGGCCGCACCCTGAAGGAGAAGTGGGAGACCGAGGGGACCAAGACGTTCCTCGGCCTACATAGCCACGGCTTCCCCAACCTGTTCATCGTCACCGGTCCGCAGGGCGGCGGCGGCAGCTTCAACTTCACCGACGCGATCGACGCGCACGGTGACTATGTCGTGTGGATGCTGCAGACCATGCGGGATCGCGGCGCGCGCATCGTCGATGTCCGCAAGGAGCTGGAAGATGCGTACGCGGAGCATTGTCGCGACGTCGACATCGCGACTGCACCGCTGCGCGATTGCATCTCCTACTATAACGGTGAAGGCAATGCGGCACCGGGGAGCCTCGCCTATTACGGCGGCGGCAAGTGGCACAAGCACCGCATCCCGGCGCAGTCGACGCTAGAGCCCTATGTGTTCGAAGGTTGAGATCCGACTGTTTCGGGGCCGGCCGAATGAGAACGCATGTGACGGGGTCTATACGTGGATTAGCTCCTCCCTGTGGGTGGTGTGGCGCGATCTCAGGAAGGCGTTGCGCAGTTTTCGGGGGGCATGGCGTGGGCGATTTTTTGTACCAGTGGGAGTGAGAGTTCCATACGGCATTAAGCACTGGCGAAGTCCAGGATTGGGGCCGGCGCGCCGGATCACTGGTGCGGGTGGGCGAGAGCGGAGTGTGGGCGGTGGGTATTGTACTCGATGCGCCACTGTTCGATGACGATTTGGGCTTCACGCAGCGAGTAGAAAATCTCCCCATTGAGGCATTCGTCGCGCAGCTTGCCGTTGAAACTTTCACAATAGCCACGTCCGGGTTTAGGTTTTGACTAAGTACACCCCCATGAGGAGGTGAAGTTGCGTGGCTAGCTTTAGAATATTGTCGTGCGACGGCGGTGGAATCCGCGGAGTGCTGACCGCCGCTCTGCTCGATCGACTACTGAACGAGTATCCGGCGTTGCTGCACGATCGACCGAACACGATCACGATACTAGCCGGCACCTCGACCGGCGGAATCTTGGCTCTCGGCCTGGCGGCCGGTCTCACCCCGAAGCAGATCCGGGATCTCTATGTTGTGAACGGAAAGTTGATCTTTGATTCCTCGTGGACGCGCGATGTAGTTGAGGTCGGAGGGCTGAGCGGATCGAAGTACGACAACGTAAATCTTAAGCAAATTTTGCAGGACACCTTCGGCGGTCAAAGACTCAAGGATTTGAAGTCACGCGTACTGATCGCATCGTTCAGGCTGGACAACCAGGCGCCTGATCCATCCAAGCGTACCTGGAGCCCTAAGTTCTTCCACAATTTCCCTGGCTCGGACAGCGACGGCGAATCCCTGGTGGTTGATGTCGCTATGGCTACTAGTGCGGCGCCTACCTACTTCCCCTCGTACGACGGATACGTCGACGGCGGCGTGATTGCCAATAATCCGAGCTTGGCGGCGGTAGCGCAGGCGCTGGATGGGCGGAATCAAAGCGGTGAGCGCGCGGCGCTCGCCGAGATCAAGCTTTTGTCAGTAGGTACTGGCGCTTCACTGCAATATATCGAGGGACAGAGCCTCGATTGGGGCGACGCTCAATGGATCAAGCCAATCCTTAACGTGATGATGGACGGCAGTGTCGGAGTGGCAGATTTCCAATGCGCTCAACTGCTCGGCGATCGCTATTGTCGTCTCGAACCCATCTTCCCAGCGGGAAAGTCGTTCCCTATGGACGACGTCGGCAAAATCGTAGACTTGATGGACCTCGCACGATCATTCGACCTGGCCGACACCGTCACGTGGCTGAAGAGAACCGGTTGGTGATGGGTGCGGACAATCGCGACGAGAGACACAAGTCCCGAGCAATCGCCGAGGCACCGAGACCGCGGCTGTTCCCCGGATACGCCATCTTCGCCAGTTGCTACCATTGGCCGCTTGCACTTATCGATTCTCGGCGATCCCGTTGGTCGCTGTTGAAATGGAAGTCGGCAATAGGCGTTTCATCAGCCGATCTCGGAATGCCTCGAGGCGATTCAAAAGGAGTTCAACGCTTCACAGTCTGGCGGGAAGAAGGTCTCACTTGCTGACCTGATCGTTCTCGGCGGCTGCGCGGCGATCGAGAGAGCCGCGCAGGGCGCCGGGCACGACGCAAAAGTCCCTTTCAGGCCGGGGCGCATGGACGCGTCGCAAGAGCAAACCGACGCCGAATCCTTCGCGCCGCTCGAACCGACCGCTGACGGGTTCCGCAACTATCTCCGCGGCAAGCAGCGCTTGTCGGCTGAGGAGCTGTTGGTGGATTGGGCACAATTGCTCACGCTGACGGCGCCTGAGATGACGGTTCTCGTCGGTGGCCTGCGCGTCCTGGGCGCAAATGCCGGGAAGTCCACGCACGGTGTCTTCACCAAGCAGCCAGAGACGCTGACCAACGACTTCTTCGTCAACCTTCTCGACATCAGCACGCAATGGCAGCCGTCGGCTGGCTCTGAAGGCGTGTACGAGGGGTGCGACCGGAAGACGAACGAGGTCAAGTGGACCGGCACCCGTCGCGCACCCATCACCGAAGTTCAGCACCGCCTCGGTCACGCCAATCCGGCGATAACGCTCCAAGTCTACTCGCATTTCTTCAAGCACACTGAAGGCACCACGGCGGATGAAATGGCCAATTTGATCCTGAATGGTAGCGGCCATTTTGGTAAACTCGAAAAAAGTGGGCACTCAGTGGGCACTCAAGGCGATCCTCCGGTTGTGCAAAGTGCCCTAAGTCCTTAATAAATAAGGCATGGAGGAGGACGGGGCCCGGTGGCCCCACCGGTCTTCAAAACGCGTTCGCGAGGTTCTCCCAGGTTATGTGAGGTTACGCGCTAGCGAAATCGCGAGTTTTTAGCCGATCCTGGTTACGGTGGATAACGCTGGCTGTGGAAGCTAGGAGTGGGCACTCAGTGGGCACTGGCTGGTAATCCAGCCGCTGAACTTTGGCTGAAGCTCCAAGAAAGAGGGTCGTTCAGGCCAGACGGCGGGGAACAGGGCAGTGAAGCTTGGTGAGTACTATGTGTTGGTCGGCTGGCTCGCCGAGGAATTCGTTGCCGTCCGCGTACCCTGGGAGCGGCGCGCGGAGCGCACGCGAGAATATCTCGAGGCGATGAAGCGGCTGCGGACTGAAGAAGAGCCGGAATTTAAGGGCGAGTTCTGCAGTTTTCCAAAGGTCTGCTCGTACCCGAAACCACTGCAAAAGCCGCACTCGCCGATTATCTTTGGTGGAGAGAGCTGGCCAGCACTCAAGCGGGTGGGTGAAGTGGGCGACGTTTGGTTCGGCGTAAGCGTCACCCCTGACCAAGCGAAAGCCAAGATAGAACGTATGCGCCAGTACGCCAAGGCGGCAGGCCGCGACCCTGGAAAGTTGCACTTTTCTGTCTCCTCCGGCATCGGCGCGCCGATTGGGTTAGACGAGGTGAAACGTTACCGTGACGCTGGTGTGCATCAGGTGGTGGTGGGTACGATACCGCGCGACCCCAAGACCGTGCAGGCTGACGTGGAGCGAGCGGTTGGCTGAGAAGATCGTTGTTCCTGCGGCAAGGTTCTAAGGAGTTCTGTTTCTGATGTGCATGGAACATCCTCAGGGCACGACTGTGTGAGAGACGAAAGCTCGTTTCATTGTGCTGATGTCTGTTTTCGCAAAGGGAGCATGTCATGAAACTCGGGTATTTTGACTTCAATCCTGACTATTCGATTCGGCCTGATGATCTCGCGCGCGCCTGCGAGGAACGTGGTTATGACTCCCTGTGGCTCGGGGAACATATCAATATTCCCGTCAGCCGCCGCACGCCCTATCCGTTGGGCGGGGAGCTCCCCAAATACTATTTACACATGCGTGATCCCTTTATTTCCCTGATGGCGGCCGGCGCCGTGACGAAAAGTCTCAAGCTTGCCACCGGCATCTGTCTGATGATTGAGCGGGATCCGATCACCACGGCGAAAGAAGTGGCTACCCTCGACAGCCTGTCGAACGGGCGCGTCATCTTTGGTATCGGCGGAGGATGGAATGCGGAAGAGATGGAAAACCATGGCACGCGTTTCGACCGGCGGTGGAAAGTGCTGCGCGAGCGAGTCCTCGCGATAAAAACCATTTGGACTGAAGACGAGCCCTCATTTCATGGCGAGTTTGTCAATTTCGATCGGCTCTGGTCCTATCCCAAACCTGTCCAGAAACCCCATCCGCCCATCATCATGGGCAGTATCAAGCCACAGGGCCTGCAGCGGATTGTCGACTACTGCGACGGCTGGTGCCCGGCCGATATGGCGATTGAGGATTTTCGGCGTGTTATGGCCGAACTCCAGGAACGCTGCAAAAGGGCGCAACGTGATCCGCGCTCGCTCTCGATCTCCATCTTTGCCGGGGGTGATCCGGGGGAATCAAAACTGCACCGGTATCGAGAATTAGGCGTCGAGCGAGTAGTGCTTGGTGTCGGACGTGCGGATGTCGATGTAAAGGAAAAGGTGCTGCCGTTTCTGGATCGCTACGCGAAGCTCATCCCGAAACTCGCCTGATCGCCTGTGTCCCGCTGGAATGTTTCAGTCAGCATAATGGACAAAACCATTTCGGTCATTAGGAAACGTCACACGCCGTCTTTGTTGGGGCGCGTGGCGCAGGTCACCAAGCCGTAGAGCAGCTTGAAGGAGATCGTGCGGCCACAACAGATCGAGCGACGCAATTCCCGCGGCATGATTGCGCAGGAAGGTCTTCCAGCCCTGCGAGGGCGGTCGCCGGATTCGCGCCATGTACTTGCCGACGGTCGATTCGGCGACTTCGAGCCCAAGCATCCGCAATTCGCCCCGGATACGTGAAGTGCGGCTCTTTGAATAGGGCGGCGACGCATGATATCGAGGATTACCCGAATTGTTCGTAGCGCCGGAGCTAGCTGAGCACAGCACATCGCGCGTTAAGAGGCTGCCGCCAGAAAGGCTCGATCTTCGCTAAAAGAACCGTTCTAAACCGACGAGGAACCCAAAGAGGAACTCGAGTGAACACAGCAGTCCGTATCGACCCTGAGACAGGCCTGAAAGTCTTCAACACGCGCGCCGCCAAGGCATCCGAAAAGATTGCCGGCAAGGGCTATTCCGTCGTCACCGATCAGAAGCTGACGGAGCTGCCGGAAATGCCGGCTGGCGCGACCTTCAATGCGGAAGAGCAGGCCAAGTACCTCGCGTTCAAGGAAGCCCGCCGCGGTGCCGCCGACTACATGGCGATGGAAGGCGAGTTCAAGAAATATCTGGACGATGTCTATTCGGAGCCGCCGATCCCGCGTGAAGCGCTGGACGATGAGTGCGAGATTTTGGTGGTCGGCGCCGGCTTCGGCGGACTTTTGCTATGGCAAAAGCTGAGCCAAGCCGGCTTCACCGACGTGCGTTTCTGCGAGAAGGGTGGCGACGTTGGCGGCACCTGGTACTGGAACCGCTATCCCGGCATCGCCTGCGACGTCGAATCCTACAGCTACCTGCCGTTGCTCGATGAGACGGGTTACGTCCCGTCGATGAAATTCGCCTCGGGCTTCGAGATCCTGGAACACTGCCAGAGAATGGCCCAGAAGTTCGGGTTCTACGACCACTGCCTGTTTCACACGACGGTCGAGGCGACGACTTGGGACGAAGCCTCCGGCCGCTGGATCGTTGAAACCGATCGCGGCGACAAGATGCGTGCGCGCTTCGTGGTCATGGCTAACGGCATCCTCACCGCACCGAAGCTGGCGCGCATCCCGGGTATGGAGAAGTTCAAGGGCGAGTCGTTCCACACCTCGCGCTGGAACTACAACATCGACCTGAGCGGCAAGCGGGTCGGGATCATCGGCACCGGCGCGACGGCCGTGCAGGCGATCCCGGAGCTCGCCAAGGTTGTCGGGCAGCTCTACGTGTTCCAGCGCACGCCGTCTTCGATCGACGTGCGCGACCAGCGCGAGACGACCGATGAGGAGCGGGAGACCTGGGCCAAGGAGCCCGGATGGGCCCGGGCGAGGCGTGCGCGCTTCGCGAGGATCTCGGAAGTGCGCGCCGCCGTCCTCGCCAACGACGACTACCTGGCGGGCAAGATTCAGGATTTCAAGGAGCGCAAAAAACACGACCGTGAGCTGAGCCGGGAGGAGCTGATGCAGAAACAGCTCGATTCGAGCTTCCGCCTCATGGAGCAGATCCGGGCACGCGTGGACGCGATCGTCAAGGACCCGAAGACGGCGGCGGCGCTGAAGCCCTACTACCCGTATGGCTGCAAGCGGCCAACCTTCCACGACGAATACCTGCCCACCTTCAACCTGCCGCACGTCCATCTGGTCGACACCGCGCCACGGGGCGTGAGCGAGATCAACGAGCGTGGCGTCGTCCATGAGGGGGTCGAATATCCGCTCGACGTACTGATCTATGCTACCGGGTTCCAGTGGATGGGCACCTCCACCTTCAACCGCATCAGGGGCCGCAACGGCCGTACCCTAACGGAGAAGTGGGAGACCGAAGGGACCAGAACTTTCCTCGGCCTGCATACCCGCGGCTTCCCCAACCTGTTCATTGTCACCGGTCCGCAGGGCGGCGGCGGCAGCTTCAACTTCACCGACGTAATCTACGCACACGCTGACTATCTCGTATGGGTGCTGCAGACCATGCGCGAGCGCGGCGCGCGCATCGTCGATGTCCGCAAGGAGCCGGAAGATAAGTACGCTGAGCATTGCCGTGTCGTCGACCTCGCGACTGCGCCGCTGCGCGATTGCATCTCCTACTATAACGGTGAAGGTAAAGCGGCACCGGGGAGCCTCGCCTATTACGGGGGCCGCCAGTGGGATAAGTACCGCATGGAAGCGCAGTCGTCGCTTGCGCCGTACGTGTTCGGAGGGGATCCGAACTGAGGTCAGTGATCAACGTTCCCTCACGGCGAACGCGCCGTGAGGGAACGTTCACCTAGATCGCGCGCCTCGCACGTTTGACCTTTGTCGCACCTATGTCTGCGCCGATGCGATCTGCCGGCGGAGCAACCGCGCGATCTTTAGGTTCCCCCGCTGAGATATACCTCCTGTCGGCTATCGTTGGAATGCTCGCGCTTTACTCAAGCTGATTTCGGACACCACGATTAGTTATTCGACGGGCACTCTGGACATCCGTGTAGAATATTTTAATCCACGACGAGATCTTCCTGGAAATACGGCCTCACGACGGGACTGGCTAGCGCCTCCGGATCTCCAGAATGCTCCCCGTTCATACGGCGAGCGAGCGGGTCGCGCAGCCAAGTCCAGATCTTTCTTATATCGATGGGGCTGTTAACCGCTGACCGCCCGCTATCGTTCTTGTAGTAGTTATGGGCGCGCGGATCTTTGTACATCATCAGAGCTTCGGCCCGATCGACCTCATCGTTATACCGCCAATAAGCATCCAGCGAGACGTCGATCATGTGCTTTTTCTGCGTGATCAAGCCGCCGATGCATTCAAGCGCGAATCTCGTCACCATCTCTTCGAAATCGACAATTTGAAGACCACCAAAGTTATTGGTATTCGGCCCATAGATCATGAAGAAGTTCGGGAACCCCGGCAGCATCGTGCCGAGGTACGCACGGGCGCCGTCTTTTTCCCAAAGCTGTTCGAGGCGTTTGCCGCCCCGCCCGCGAACCTCCATCGGCCATAGGAAGTCATTGGCCTTAAACCCCGTGGCATAGACGATGATGTCAACCGGATACTCGCCGCCGCCTTGTACCTCGATCCCGGTTGGTTTGATCTTCAGAATCGGGTCGGTGACCAGGGTGACATCGTCACGCAGCAATGCATCGTAGATGGAGTAATCCGCGTCGACGATGACGGGCCGAGCTGAGTAGGGAGGGGCAACGGGAGTCATTTTCTTGATGAGATCCGGGCGCTTTGCGAGCTTTCGCTCAATAAAAGCCAGCTGTTGGTCCCTGATTTTCTTGTTCAGTGCACTCCTTGCGTGCTGATCCTCGAACTGGGGATCAATCCGCATGATCTGCGTGAAAGTTTGCGGTCCCGCGAGCCAGCTGAGGCGGAAGCGGATGAAATTTCTAATGTAGGGGAAGTTGCGATCGAGCCAGTTCACCTGCGCCGGAAATGGATCAAGATAACTCTTGGTTTCGAAACACCAATTCGGCGTCCGCTGAAAAACGAAGGTATGACCGGCTAATTTTGCGAGCTCCGGGACCAATTGGTATCCGGTAGCCCCGGTCCCAATCACCGCAACTCGCTTGCCCTTCAGATCAAGGTCGCGAGGCCATCGGGCGGTATGGAATGCCGTGCCCTCAAACGTTTCCATGCCGTCGATGGTCGGCAGGTTTGGGCGCGATAAGAATCCCACGCTCGCGATAACCGCGTTTGCGTGCCAAACGCGGGGACCGTCTGGCCCCTCGGCTTTGATTTTCCAGAGCTTGGTGGACTCGTCCCAAACGACCGACTTGACTTCAGTTTTGAACGTAATGTCTTTCCGAATATCGAAGTTGTCGGCCACCCACTTGAAATATCGCAAGTTTTCGCGCTGCAGACAGAACGCGTTCGGATATTCGAAATTAACGCCGTAGATATGCGTGTAGGTGCGGCTTGGGGAATCGACGCGGGCGCCAGGGTATTGGTTTTCGTACCATGTGCCGCCGACTTCGTCGTTCTTTTCGATCACAAAGTATGGGATGCCCGCCCGCTTCAGCACAACGGCGGCGTTCAGACCTCCCATGCCAGCGCCGATGACGGCGACGACGAATTTGCTTAAGTCTTCCGCTGGTGGCGGAGCCGGCCAAACCAGTCCCCGCGCCCACGGATCCAAGGCCAGTTGCTCCAGCCACATTTCCAACTCGGACGCGGGAATATCGGTTCCAGCGACGAGGCTGAGGCTGCGCGTGAGCCGCTCCGGCGGACCGCAAGGAATATTCGGGGCACCCTGGTCCCGATAAGACTTGAGAAACGCGGCGGCCTTGGCCTGAATCATCGCCACGTCAGCCGGGCTCGAGACGTCGGCCTTGGACTGAACCAGGGCGAAGTCCTTAGAGGCACTGTCTGCCTCGGCATCTCTGGCATCCGCCGTCGTGGCCTGCGTGGCCGCGATGCTCTCGTCGCCGGTCAGCTGATACAGGAGACCCCGCAGCACCATCGGGTCGGCATACTTCACCGCGTCATCGATAGTTTCATCGGTTGCCGTAAGTAATTCAGATTCGTCGGTCATCTATGCGGCCTCTCTACAGAATCAGTCTGCAACCTGCCCGCGCGACAAAAGATGGTACTAGCCAGACTTCGGTTGTACGTCAAGACGGCGCCCACGCACCCGAATCGCGCTCCCCGTACCTAACGTGCCAAGTTCTGACCCTATTACTGAGTCGATGCGGGAAATCGGTTTGACAATCCACTTGCGACTTTGAAGATCAGCGTGGCGCCCTTATTCGTCACTTCCAGCGCTTCCGCAGGCGTAATGACCACATTTCGTGGTAGACAGAAC
>Ga0208820_1002063_pt1 | contig 10281 bp, 11 predicted proteins | sample June2015DPH_16_5_FD_184713 | JGI IMG/M metagenome (GOLD analysis project Ga0208820, IMG submission 184713) | Peatland microbial communities from SPRUCE experiment site at the Marcell Experimental Forest, Minnesota, USA - June2015DPH_16_40... | ecosystem: Environmental > Terrestrial > Soil >...
GGCGACCGCGCGGAATTGGCAGCCGTGCCGGAGACGAGCGCGCTGTGGCACAAGCTGGACGCGCGTTCGGACGCGTGCACAGGGCAAAAGTGCAGCGAGTTCGACCGCTGCTTCATCACCGAAATGCGGCGCCGGGCGGCGGAGAGCGACATCGTCATCGTCAATCATCATCTTTTCTTCGCGGACTTGACGATCAAACAACAGTCCGAACACGCGCCCGATGCCGGTGTTCTGCCGGAAGCCGGCGCGGTGATTTTCGACGAGGCGCACGAACTGGAAGATGTGGCGAGCAGCTATTTTGGAGTAACTGTCAGCAACGCGCGTATCGACGAACTGGCGCGCGATGTCGAGCAGGCGCTCACCCGCAATCGCATGTATTCCGCCGGGCTCTCCGGTGCGATCGGCAGCCTGCGCGACCACGCCGCGCTGTTTTTTTCGCTGCTGCCCACGGGCAACGGGCGGTTTGCCTTCGAGAACCGGCGCGACTTTCTGGAAGAAAACGGCGAAGAATACGATGCGTTGCGGAATTCGTTGCAGCGCCTCGACTCCGAATTGCAGCAGATGCCCGAGAAGCCCGAGGAAGTATTTGCCTTCTCCCGGCGCGCCGGAGAGTTGCACTTTCAACTTCGGTTCGTGATGGAAGAGGAGAATCTGAACACTGTCTTTTGGATTGAGCGGCGCGGCACCCGCGGAGCCGGAGGCAGAGGCAGAGACCATGACCGGCATACGGTGTTTCTGCAAGCCACTCCGATCGACGTAGCGCCGATTCTGAAAATGTCGTTGTTCGATAAACTCGATTGCGCGGTGCTGACTTCGGCCACATTAGCCGTCGGCGGAGGCTTCGATTACATGCGCCAGCGGCTGGGGCTCGAACACACGCGAGAGCTGCTGCTGCCGTCGCACTTCGATTACGAGAGCCAGGCGCTGCTGTATGTGCCTCCCGATCTTCCCGATCCGCGCACGCCGGAATTTGCGGCGCTGGCGGCGGATCGTATTCGGCAACTGCTGGAGATCACGCGGGGCCGGGCGTTCGTGCTCTTCACCAGTTATGCGCAGATGAAGGATGTTTATGAGCGCCTGTGTTCCCAGCTTCCGTTTCGCCTGTTTCTGCAGGGAGAAGCGCCAAAGAACGCGCTGCTGGAAGAATTCCGGCTGACTTCCAATGCGGTGCTCTTCGGCACATCATCGTTCTGGCAGGGAGTGGACGTGCAAGGCGAACAGTTGAGTTGCGTGATTATCGATCGCTTGCCCTTCGCCGTGCCGAGCGATCCCGTGGTTGCGGCTCGGGTGAAGGCCATCGACGCTGCCGGCGGCAACGCGTTCTTCGAATACCAGGTGCCGAGCGCCGTCATTGCACTGAAGCAGGGATTTGGAAGATTGATTCGATCGCTGCACGATCGTGGCTTGCTGGCCCTGCTCGACAACCGGATTTTGAAGAAGGCGTACGGGCGGGTGTTTGTGGAGAGCCTGCCGAGCTATAGCCGAACGACGGATTTGAGAAAAGTGGAGGAGTTCTTCGGAGCGGATGTCGGATGATGGAGCGCCGGACGTCCCCGTCCCGGCAGGACGGGCGAGCCGCCCGTCCCCACACGAGCATAGCGAAACAAAACTATTCTTCAGCCGCTTCCTTGTCGACGATTACCTTCAAGTGCGTGGTCACGTCCCGGTGCAGTTTGATGGGGATCGTGAACTCGCCGACGATCTTGAGCGGTTCGTGTAGTTGGATCTTCCGGCGATCGATGTGGAAGCTCTTTTTTTCGAGGGCATCGGCAATGTCGCCAGCGGTGACCGATCCAAACAACTGATCGGCTTCGCCTGACTTGCGCAGGAACTTCACCTCGAGGCCGTCAAACTGCTTGGCCAGCGCTTCGGCTTCCGTCTTTTCCTTGGCGGAGCGGCGGACAGCGGCCGCCTTCATCTGCTCGATGACAGTCTTGTTGGCGACGGTGGCCTCAATCGCCAGTTTCTTGGGCAGCAGAAAATTCCGCCCGTAGCCCTCGGCGACTTTCACCACCTCGCCGCGGTTGCCCAGCTTGGGCACGTCTTCTTTCAGGATAACTTCCATGAATGACTCCGTTTCGCAAGTAACCTGGTCGTTAGTCGCTTGTCGTTGGTCGTTGGCAAATTCTCGAACAGTCATCAAACGTTCTTAATGCCGCTGACTGCGAACGACTAACGACTAACAACCAACGACGATCTTGAATTTACTGCGCGCGTCCGGCGAACGGCAACAGGGCGATGTTGCGCGCCTGCTTAATGGCTCGCGACAGACGACGCTGGTGCGGCGTGCACACGCCAGTCAGGCGGCGCGGAGTGATCTTGCCGCTCTCCGCCACGAACTGCGCCAGCAGACGCACATCTTTGTAATTGACGGCTTCGATCTTCTCGACGCAGAACTTGCAAACCTTCTTGCGCCGGAAAAACTTGCGGCCCCCTTCGCGGGGACCGCCGGGACCTCCGCCGGGACGGGGACCGCGCGGACCGCTGCGCTCGGGGCGGTCGCCTCCACTACGCTCCGGACGGCTTTCTCCGCCTGATGCGCTTGGTGCTTTCGTTTCTTCTGCCATAGTGTTCCTGCTTTCCAAGAATTCGTTCAACGGACGGGCAAGATGCCCGGCCCCTAAAGGGGCATTTTATTTCGAAGATTTTGCGGTATCGCTAAAGCGATACCCTGATACGAAACCCGAGTTCTCCGCAGCCTGCTAACTTAGACCGGGGCCGAGGCCGGCGTTTCCGCGCCCGCTTCCGGCGTTACCGCCGTCGCGGGCGTTACTGGAGCAGCGACGGCCGGTTGTGCGCTGGCCTTCTTTTTCGAGTCGCGGATCTTCTTGATCTTGTCGAGCCGCTTCAGTTCTTCGTCCGTGCGCACGGTGAGGAACTTGATCACCGGCTCGGTCACGCGCAGGCGGCGTTCGACTTCGTGCACGATGGCGCCGGTGGCTTCGATCATCATCAAGACAAAGATGCCATCGTTGAACTTGCCTACCCTATACGCGAGACGGCGCTTGCCCCAGACTTCGCTCTTGGCCATTCCTCCCGCCGTGGTCACCGAAGACTCGAGCATGGAAATCAGCTTGTTCAGATCCTCGTCCACCATGTCGGGCCGGACGATGAACATCAATTCATATTTACGATTCATTCGTTATCTCCAAAGTCTGTTAATACAGTCGCTGGTCGTTAGTCGTTCGTGGTTCGGGGATCGGGGATTCATCGCTGGCCGTACGTTTGCTAACGACCAACGACCACCGACAGACGACTAACGCTCACTCATCCGGTTCGTTCTTGCGATTGAAGCGGTTCATCGCCGCCGCTGGTCCTTCTTTCAAAATTACCTCAACCGCCTGCACTGCCGTGTCGAGGAGTTCATCCACAACTTTCTCCTGCGCTTTGCGGAACGGCGTCAGCACATATTTCACGCTGTCCGCGACTTTGCGCTCGGGAGCAATTCCCAGCCGAATCCGCAAAAGCTCGTCGGTACCTAAGGCTCCGAGGATGGATTCCATCCCGTTGTGCCCCGCCGAACTCCCCCGCTGCCGTATGCGAATCGCGCCCAGCGGCAAGTCCAGCTCGTCGTAAATCACAATCAGGTCCCGGCTCACATCGACCTGATGTTCCGCCACTAGTTCGCGCACCGAAAGCCCACTCAGGTTCATGTAGGTTTCGGGTTTGGCCAGGACCACCGGCTCTCCGGCAACCGTTGCCCGCGCCGTCAGCGCGCGGCACTGGCGATTCCTGATTTCGATCCCGAGGTTGTTGGCGATCCGATCGATCGTCAAGAACCCGAGATTGTGCGGCGTGAACTGGTACTCGATTCCAGGATTGCCCAAACCGACGATCAGTTTCACGCAGATTCGCTCTTGGCTTTTAGCTACTGGCTCTTAGCTAGAAGCTAGAAGCCAGCAGCCAGCAGCTATTTTTTCTCTTTCTTCTCGGCCTTTTCGGCCTTCTCGGGCTTGGCCTTGGCCTTGGCATCGGCCTCGACCTCGCCTTCACCCTCGACTTCCTGCTTGCCCTTCTTAATGACTTCTGGTTCAGCCGGAGCTGCCGCCTCCTCCGCCACCACCTCGGGAGCCGCCACCACTTCTTCCTTCACCGTGGTAATGTGCGCGATCATCTGGTTCTCGTCGGTCAGGAACTTCACCTTTTCGCTGCGCGGCAGGTCTTTCACCCGCACTTCGACGCCGAACACCAGGTGGCTGATGTCCACTTCGATGGACTTCGGAATATCCGCCGGAAGACACTCAACCTCGATTCCGCGCAGCAATTGTTCGAGGATGCCGCCCTCCGTCTTCACGCCCGCTGCCTCGCCTTTGAGCACGACAGGAACCGTGACCGTGAGCCTCTGGTCCATGGCGATGCGCTGCAGGTCCACGTGGAGCAGAGTTCCCTTGATGGGTTCGAACTGCCAGTCCACGATCATGGCTTTCGAGCGATCGCTGTCGAGCGCCAGTTCAAAGATCGTGTTGTGACCGCTCTCCGACTTCAGGATGCGCAGGATCTGCCGTGGATCGACCGCGATCGCAGCCGTATCTTTGCCCGCTCCGTATACCACGGCCGGAATCTTTCCGCCGGCACGCACACGCCGGGCGGCGTTCTTGGTGCCTGGTTCGCGTTTGTGCGCTTCCAGAATGCTGATATCCGTTGCTGTCGCCATAATTCCGTTTCCGTCCTTGGTCGTTTCGCTGTTTGTCGTTCGCCTTTCGCGATTCGCAAACCTTTTCAATGCAGCACGAATAGCGAATAGCGAACAGCGGACGACGTTCCTAGATAAAAAGTCTGCTGACCGAGGTTTCCTCGTGAATGGACTGAATTGCCCGCCCAATCAGCCCCGCGATCGATTTCACCTTGATCTTTGAGACTTGCCTTGCCGCTTCGGTCAGCGGGATGGTATCAGTCACGACCACCTCGGTGATCGGAGAGTTCACAAGATTTTCCACCGCCGCCCCTGAAAGTACCGGGTGCGTGCAGCAGGCATACACGGAGCTCGCGCCATTCTCAAGCAGGGCTTGCGCCACTTTCACCAGCGTGCCCGCCGTGTCGATCAGGTCGTCAATGATCAAGCAAGTCCGGCCGTTGACGTCGCCGATCACGTGCATCACTTCCGCCACGTTCATTTCGCCGCGACGTTTATCGACGATGGCCAGCGCCGCATCAACTTTCTTCGCGAAAAAGCGTGCGCGCTCCACACCGCCTGCATCGGGTGAAACCACCGTCAGGTTCGGCAAGTGCAACTTCTTGAAGTAATCCACCAGCACCGGTGAAGCGAAAAGGTGATCCACCGGAATATTAAAAAATCCCTGCAACTGCGGCGCGTGCAAGTCGACCACCAGAGCGCGATCCGCGCCCGCGGTGGTCAGCAGGTCGGCCACCAGCTTCGACGAAATCGGGACGCGTGGCTTGTCTTTGCGATCCTGGCGCGCGTAGCCGAAGTACGGAATCACGGCCGTGATGCGCCGCGCCGAAGCCCGCTTGAGCGCGTCCATCATCAACAACAGTTCCATCAAGTGCATGTCCACCGGCCGGCAGGTGGGCTGCATCACGAACACGTCGGCCCCGCGCACGTTCTCCTGGATCTGCACATACACTTCGCCGTCCTTGAAGCGCGAAACCTGAGCCTGGCCGCGCGTCAGGCCCAGAAAGCTGCAGACCTCATCGCAGAGCGCCTCGTTGGCGGTTCCGCAGAAGACCTTGAATTTGTCGTCAACCCGGGCGCGCTGCGGCTTGCGCTCCAGCTTCTCGTCCGTGATCGGCTTTTTTTCCGCGGTCGTTTTTTCGGCAGTCGTGGTTGCAACTGTGGACATAGTTGAGGTCTCAGGTCTTAGTTCTCAGGTTTCAGCCAACAGGTGCGACAAGGTCTTCCTAAGACCTGACACCTGACAACTGAGACCTAGTTATCTGGCTGGGCCGCTAGGATTCGAACCTAGACAAAGTGCTCCAAAGGCACTTGACCTACCATTAGTCGACGGCCCAACTTCTTCGGCCTTCCAACCTCTGGCATCGATTGAGAGATCCTTCGCTTCGCTCAGGATTTCGGCAGCGGGGCTCAGACGCCCGCTAAACGCCTCAACCTACCATTAGTCGACGGCCCAGTGAAACAATCGGACTGGCTGATTGTGCTTCAATTGTCGTCGAACAATTGTCGTTTAACAACTGTCTTTTATCTGGCAACAATCGAATCAATCAAAATTCTTTTCCAATACTGCTGGCGCGTCAACGTACTGGTCGCCACTGCCTTCAGCCCCTGCTTCCGCAGACGGCTGGCCGCCTTCGCGGCGTCGGCTGGCGACCGGAACAGCCCGTACAGGGTTGACCCTGACCCGGAGAGCGAAGCGTATCTCGACCCCGCGCGCTCCAGCGCTCCTTTTATGTCACGCAATTCGGGATATTGAGGAAAGACGACCTTTTCGAAGTCGTTTTCAATCCCGGTACGGACAAGGTCGAGAAGCAAGTTCCCGGCCCGGCTCCCACCTTTTCTAGGAGCACCGGTGTTGGGTGAACCACTCAGCCACGCCGACAGCGCGCAGCCAACCTCAAACAGTCTATCGGAGGCTCCGGGCCGCGTCAATTCATGATTCTGTGTGGAAACAAGAGCCTGTGTGGTGACGGGGCTCTGCCCCGTCCCAGCCCCCGTAGGGGCGGACGCATTCGTCCGCCCAGCCGAGCGTAGCTCGGCAGCTTTGTCCCGCTCCACCATCGCATCCCAATCGGCGAAAGCCTTCGGCGTTGAGACCCCCACCTCCGGCGTCACCACCACCATCGCCACGGCAGGCAGGTCGGGAAGAGGATAAACTTCCTCGCCGCGACCCACTCCCAGCGCCGTTCCGCCGACGAGAAACAGCGGCAGGTCCGAGCCGACTTCAGCGGCAATTCGCAGGCGCGCGGCAGCGGATAGCTTCTTTCTAAGGGCTCGCTCCAATGCGACCATCGTCGCTACCGCGTTTGAAGAGGCGGCGCCCAACCCTCCCTGCACCGGCAGGCGCTTGTCGATTTCGATGCGGACTCGGTGCTGGGCGCCGAGTTCAGCCAGTACGCGTTCGGCCATGCGATAGCAGGTGTTCGACGAATCCAGCGGGACCCGCGGATCTTTGTTCTTGCAGACGATCTCAATTCCGCTGCCCCGCGCGATGCTCACCCGGATCACGTCATGGAGCGCGATCGTCTGGTAGGCCGTGCGCAGATCGTGATATCCGTCCGCGCGCGCGGCGCCGATGTAGAGCCCGAGATTGATCTTCGCAAAGGAACGAACCGCGACTCTCATGGAAGGGGAATTGTAAGCGATTTGCTTTCGGAGTGGACCACCCGGTCCCACCCGCCGGCCCAATGTACGTACAATGTTCCACGTGGAACATGGCAAATATGTGCGTACATCAAGAGGCGGCGGGGACAGGGCTCCGGCGCACAAAAAGCGAAAATACTGGGACTTGTTCGGGTGTTTTAGTGACCGGTAGTCAGACTTTTATGTCTTTTCAACCTCCCAAGTCATTGATAATACTAGTGGACTTGTGTGGTATAACAGGCACAAGCAGGTAATGTTTACACTGTAGTGTTTACACCGCTCATAATTTGGCGGGTGGGATGGGGCGTTCCAGTCGAGTGTCCCGGTTCGAGGAGTGGTAGAGTCCAAGGTCTCGAAAAGCGCGAGGTTTGGGCACCTGACTGAAGATGAAGAGCCGACGCCGCGTAAAGCGGGGTCGAAACGGTGTCGGCTGTTCGGCAAGCCACTTCTCGAACGTAAGGATGGGGCACTCGCGCCCAGGGTGACTCGAACCCCAGACCTCCTGCCTTGTCAAAGGCAGGTCAAACATAACCTAGAACGACTTTGGCCGGGCGCGTGGGGTTTCCGGCCTCCATTCCTCTTAACGGTGATCGCGATCGTGATCCTTACCCAGTTCATGGACTTTGTAGTGCTGTTTAAACTGGCCATTGTCGCCATATTCCCACATGTCGCCACTGCGGGTATCGAAGAACGCGTGGTTACCCCCGCTATACGAGAATTGGACACTGCCGTAGGGTCCGTCCGCCATGGCGGACTGGGGTTGAAGGATTGGTTTCAGTACGCTCACCGCAAGAAGCAAAGCGACGAGTGTGAGGATCGTTTTCGTGTAAAGGTCAATGCGCATGTGAGGCCTCCAATTTGATGCCGCAGATTTCTTGAGAGAAGAGGATTCTAGGGAACCGAAGGGTTGCTGACTGAGCAATATTGCACACTTTTTGTTGCTCGCGGCAATTTGTCTGTTTCAACTTGGAAAGCCGATCAGTGCCACAGGAAAGTCCGCTTAATTGCCAAACGCTGAGTTATACTCAACGATGTTCTGAAGGCAAACGCTGGAGGAAAAAGTATGTTTCACTTAATCTGGTATGTTCTTATTGGGCTAATCTCGGGGGTGATCGCGAAATCGGTGATGCACGTGCATATGACGATCTTCTGGACGATCGTGCTCGGCATCATCGGATCGATCCTGGGCGGCGGCGTTAGCCACATGTTTTCGCGCCCGGCAAACGAACGATATCATCCCGCCGGCCTCATTTTTTCCACACTGGGCGCGATTCTGGTTCTCTTCATTTGCTACAAGCTGAAGATTCATTTTCCCCAGGTCAATCCGTTCTAACCACACAGCGGGTGGCGCAGGCTTCCGCCAGCACAACCCAACGGTGGGCGGAGGTCTGATCGCACACTGGGACCGGGGCCGGCGATCATGACAGTTTGCGGGTTTGAGTCCGCAGCATAGCCAGGAAAGCTTTCGCTGCGTTGGAAAGATGCTTGTCTCTGCGACCAACGTAGAAGCGCCCCAGTTTGTCATCCAACCCCGCCAGGGAAACGCCGGTGAGCGATCCGGCGGAGATCTCCCGCTGGACCACACTCCGAGGCTGAATCGAAATCCCCAACCCCGCTTCGACCGCCCTCTTCACGCCCTCCACGTTTCCGAAATCGATCACATTCGTCAGCACGATGCCTTTCTGCTTCAGCCTTTCTTCTACGGCCGCTCTTACCCCTGCGCCTCGCGCGGCCATGATAAATGTCTCTCGCATAAGTTCCTGGGGCCGAATCCGCTTCCTGTTTGCCCATGGGTGATTGCTGGGGACAACGACAATCAATTCGTCCGTCATAAACTGTTTGGCGAAGAGCCTCGGATCGTGTGCCTCTTGGCTGACCAGGCCCAGTTCCAGTTTATTGGCCAGGATCTTCGCCATAATTTTCGCGCTGAGTGAAATGTCTACCGTCACTTCCACCGCGGGATAGCGCTTCCGAAACGCAGCCAGCACGCCGGGCAGGACATAAATGCCAAGGGCAAAGCTTGCCCCGAGAACGAGTTTGCCGCCGTGTAAGCCTTTTAGTTCCTCGATTCTTTGCTCCGCCGCGGTCGCCGAAGCCATGATCTCCTCGGTGGCTTCCGAAAGTATTTCGCCGGCTTGGGTCAGCGCGACCTTCTTTCCCAGCCTGTCGAATAGCGGGATACCGTAATACTCCTCCATCTGCTTGATGTGTTTGCTGATGCCGGGCTGCGTGAGATGCACCACCTCGGCGGCACGAGTAAAACTGCGTGCTTCGGCCACCGCGTGGAAAATCCGTAACCGATCCAGATTGATCATGATTTATAGTTATGGTTTTAATACAAACAATTCATTTGATTCATGTCAAGTTCTTTCGTAGCCTGGAAATCAAGAGAAGGAGGACCATCATGAGCTGTGTCGAATACGAGAGTGTGGGGATTGAGGATTTCACCAGTAAGCAGGAAGGCAAGACGCAAAGAGCGAAGCCTCTTGCCGTTACGGAGAGGGAAGGCGAGTCCCAAATGAAACCTTTTGCTGTGCCGGGTGGTCGAGCGCGTCGCGGCGACCAAGTCGCCTGCCGCGTAGCTGAAGTCCTGGACTTCGAACTGGCGCGCGGGGCGATGCCAACTTAGGCTGGAACGGGTGCGTCCGGCGTTCTTCTTTTATGCTATCAGTGGCGTCGCGGCCCACCCTTCGCGAACAGCGCGCGAAGGATGGGGCGCCCGCCAGGCGTTGGCGGAGGAGGAGAACCCGCTCCGGTGTCGGCTGTTCGGCGGCCCACTTCTCGGCGCGAGAAGTGGGGCACCCCCCCGATCTGGTTAGTCATTCGTCCGTCCAGTCGGGCAGAGCCCGACCGCGCCTTACCCACCAGGATGCGGAGAAACCGTGGCCCGACAGGCTCGGGAAGGGTGCGTCCGTCCCTACGTGGTTCGATTTTGACTGAGAGCTGACAGCTGAAAGCTTCTTTCTCAGACCGGAATGCTGCCCTTGAACAGCCAGATCAAATCG
>Ga0208820_1002064_pt1 | contig 10278 bp, 12 predicted proteins | sample June2015DPH_16_5_FD_184713 | JGI IMG/M metagenome (GOLD analysis project Ga0208820, IMG submission 184713) | Peatland microbial communities from SPRUCE experiment site at the Marcell Experimental Forest, Minnesota, USA - June2015DPH_16_40... | ecosystem: Environmental > Terrestrial > Soil >...
TTCGTGAATCTTTCAGGCTAGGGCTACCTACTGCTCAATATCTGCTGTGGGGCCAACTGCACTAATTGTTGTGAAAAAGTGCGCGTATAACTCTTGAAATGTGCTTAGTAAGATTTTTGCTCAGGCCATCTCCATGGGGTGAGGAGAGATTCATGCCTATCAAGGCTGTCTCTTCCGGGTCGCAAGATCAGAATGTGGAAACCATGAATCGTCGAGCAACAAGCCGGATGGCCCGCCCACAGCCGATTACAAGGTTGGCCGTTACTTATTTCGTGCTCTGCCTGGGAGTTTCGTTGGCTTGGGGTCAGAACAATGTTTTGACGCAGCACAACGACAACGCGCGGTCGGGCTTGAATCCGAATGAGACCCGGCTGACACCGGCAAACGTCAACGTGAGCAGTTTCGGAAAGCTTTTCACGCAGAGTGTGGACGGCGTCATCGCCGGACAACCGCTTTATGCCAGTCAGGTTTTGATGAACGACGGCAATGTGCACAATGTGGTTTACGTCGCAACGCAGAACAACAGCGTGTACGCATTCGATGCTGATAGCGCGATGGGTAATAACGCTTCTCCCCTATGGTCGGTGAGCCTGAACGATGGCGGGACGCCCGATCCGATCGCGGACTATGGTTGCACCGGGACGCACTACACTGAAATCGGGATCATGGGCACTCCCGTGATCGATGATCCGGGCGTGACCACGCTTTACGTCGTGGCTAAGACCGTGACCGGGACAGGAAGCAGCGCGGTGCGCACCTTCAGCCTGCATGCGCTGGACGTCGCTTCGGGCAACGAACGGTTGGGTGGGCCAGTGGTCATTACGGGCACGGCGCCGTCCAGCAACGGATCGGGAACGTTCAATCCAATCTTTCAAATGCAGCGTCCCGCGCTGCTTCTGCAGAATGGCGTGGTCTATATAGCATTTGGCGGAAACGGTTGCGACGAATATGCTTACAACGGCTGGCTCTTTGCCTACAACTCCCGAACCCTGAAACAGGAGTCCGCTTTCCTGGTGACTCCCGGTGGGGCTCGCGCTTCGATCTGGCAGGGCGGTAGTGGTCCGGCGGCGGACGAGGACGGTTACATTTACGTGGTTACCGCGAATGGGACGTTTGACGGGCCCACGGGAGCTAACGACTTTGGCGACAGCGTGCTTAAGATGGGATGGGACGAGAACGTCCTGAGCGTGCTGGACTACTTCACGCCTTATAACCAACTGCAGCTCTCGCAACAGGACCTGGATCTGGGTTCGTCGGGTCCGCTTATTCTGCCGGACCAGCCCGGCCTCTCCCCCCACGAACTGGTTGCGGGAGGAAAGCAGGGCACTCTCTATCTGGTCAACCGCGATGACCCGGGGAAGTACGCCTCGGATGACGACGACGTCATCCAGTCCATTCCCGAGGCCGTGGTCGGCGAACTCACCGGCGTGCCTAGTTACTGGAACAACAGCGTGTATGTGGCCGGAGAACTGGACCATATCAAGCAGTTCGCGTTGGTCAACGGACTGCTCACGCAGCAGCCGGTTTCCCAAACCACCATGGCCTTCGGCGGCGCGGGTCCGGCTTCTACCTCGATTACCGCGAACGGGAACAGCAATGGAATTCTATGGGCGATACGGCACACTAACCCGGCCCTGTTCGCCTTCGATCCCACCAACCTCGCGCACGAGTTCTACGACAGCACGCAAGCGCTGCAGGCGCGGGACCACTTGCTCCCCGTTATACGATTCGCAACTCCAACCATCTCCAACGGCAAGGTCTATATCGGGGGAACAACCGCTCTGCAGGTCTATGGACTGTTGCCTGCGCTCTCCGTGGTGACGGGCAACAATCAGACAGGTGTGGAGAAAACCGTTTTGCCCGTAGCGTTGGGTGTGCGCGCCACTACTGCCTCGGCCTACGGTTCCGGGCCGCTGACTGGCATATCTGTGACCTGCAAGGACGGAGGGGTGGGAGGAGTGTTCACGCCCAGCGCAACGCAATCGACGAGTGCATCGGGAACGGTGACGTACAGTTACCAACTCCCCGCCCGGGCGCGCGCGGTGGCGATTACTTGCTCCAGTCCAGGTTATACCAGCGCTTTGTTCAGCGAAACCAGTACGGTGGGCGCACCGGTGCGCATGAGCACTATTTCCGGGAACAATCAAACGGCGCCGCCGAATGCGCCGCTGGCAGCGCCTTTGGTGGTGAAGGTGGTGAATGCTACAGGTTTTGGCGTGCCGGGAGTGACCGTAAGCTTCACCGATAACAGTGCGGGCGGGACTTTCGTCGCTACTTCGGTCGTCACCGCTTCGAATGGAAACGCCTCCGCGCAGTACACGACCGGCCCGAATGCGGGGAAGGCCACCATTACGGCCTCGACGGCAGGAGTCAAACCCGTGAACCTCAAGGTGACGGTGCAGTAGGGCGCCGCGCGAAAATTCGGCCATCGTATCCGGGCATCCCTTTACAACTTGCGGGAAACTCGGATTTTGACTTGCGGAAAAACTCGGATTTTGACTTTGTTTTGAAGGGGTGCGGCTTCAGCCGCGCCGTAAGTGCAGCAAAATCAATCGCGGCTTAAAGCCCGCATTTTTGTGACTCTGAGTGGCATCACTGCAAGCCGTGCCCTTCCCACGACCCGCTCGAATCTGGACTGTTTCAGCAAACCTCGGATGGGCGTTGCCTGCCGTCGCTAGCGATCGCGCGGCAACGATTCGTATGCCGGCGAGTCTACGCACCAGCCTGCTGCTCGGCCAAGTCGCCGATCACCGGCAGCTTAAACATCTGTCCCTGGTAAGCCTTGAGCACCAGAATCAGCCAGACGACAAACAAGAGCAGACTTATCAGCGGCCACAGAAAAAGTGTTGCCCATCCGAGGAATGGGATGTGGCTGATGAATGCCATGACGATCCCGAGCACGGTCCAGGCGATAAAAAAGAAGATGCATTGGAAGGCATGGAAGCGGATGAAGCGCTTCTTGTTGAACGGCTCCAGCACTAGAAAGACGATCGCCGGAATGATAGTCACATAGGCTAGCGCGCCGGCCACGTTATCGCTGAGTCCAGCGCCCGCGGGTGCGACCGTGCGCGCGCTTTGGACAGCGCCGCCAGCACACTTCGGACAGGTCGCTCCATCCGCGATCTGCGTTCCACAGTTTGGACAAAAAGCCACACAGGCCTCCTTTGAGAGACGAGAGGCAAGTTATCAGAAGGCGCGCCGGAGCGCAACGGCGGATCGGGCGGCTGTTGTTGCAACGAGAAAATGTCGTTCACCTGTGCTCAGCCTGCCGCCCGGTAGGAGCACGCTTTATTCTCTTCCGGCATAATCGTGTTTGAGTATTAACACGTCTGAGTCGGAACACGATAGAAGTGTTTTCTAAGGAGTGTGTGGCCATGCTCTTCCCACCTTGTGGTTCGAAAGGTCGATTTCGCATTGCGTTCTTAAGTCTTGCTGCGGCGCTTTGCTGGCTGTGGTTTGCAGCGCCGAGCTTGGGTCAAGAAGTGGCGGCGCAAGCCCCGGCCGTCTCCGGGGGTGAGACGGCGAAGCCTGACACCGGCATTGACAAAGCAAAGGCGATCGGGACCCGCCCTGCGGAACCACCAGCGGTGCTGCAGCAGCTCAATTCCGCGATTGAGCAGCTCACCGCGAGAATTTCTCCAGCAGTGGTTCAAATTCTGGTCACCGGCTATGGGGCTCTGGAGGAGAATAATCGCGGCCAAACGGCGCTTATAACCCGCGAGCATGCGATTGGTTCCGGAGTGATCGTAGACTCGAACGGCTACATCATGACCAATGCCCACGTGGTGGAGGGGGCGCAGCGCATCCACGTGGCTCTCCCCCTGCCTTCAGCGCATTTTCCCGACCAGATTGCACCGGTGGGCAAACAGCGGATCGTTGAAGCACGGCTCATCGGCCTCCACAGGGAGACTGACCTTGCCCTGCTCAAGATTGATCAGACTGGCTTACCCACACTTTCGTTGGGCAGCCGCCGGCCGGTGCATCAGGGACAGTTAGTGTTCGCCATGGGCAGTCCCGAAGGACTCGAGAACTCGGTGACCATGGGCGTAGTGAGTTCAGTTGCGAGGCAGGCAGATCCGAACCGTCCCATGGTTTACATTCAAACCGATGCTCCCATCAACCCAGGCAATAGCGGCGGCCCGTTGGTTGATACCGAAGGCTATGTGATCGGGATTAACACTTTTATTCTCTCCGCAGCGGGCGGGAGCGAGGGGCTCGGGTTTGCCATCCCGGCACGAATCGTGGGTTTCGTATACGAGAGCCTGCGCAAGTATGGGCACGTGCATCGCATCGAGGTCAAGGCAGGTGCTCAAACCATCACTGAGAACCTGGCCAAAGGATTGGGACTTGCGCAAAACTGGGGGGTCGTGATCGACGACGTAACGCCGGGAGGTCCCGCGGAGGCGGCTGGCGTGAAGATCGGGGATATTGTAGTCAGCGCGGATGGCCGCCTCATCGGTACATTGCCCGCCTTCACCGCGGCACTCTATCTCCATCCTTTGGATGAAGTGCTTAAGCTAGAGGTCCTCCGTGGGTCCGAACGGAAAACATTTTTCATTGCGGCCCTGGAGATGAAAGATCCCATGGACGCTCTGCCTGATCTAGCCAATTCACGCGAAAACCTGGTTGCCCGGCTGGGGATACTGGCTCTTACCTTGGACGATCGGTTGCGTTCCATGTTGGGCACGCCGCGCAATCCCTCCGGTGTTGTCGTCGTGGGACGAGTAGCGGATTTCATGAGTTCTGCGACCGGCTTGGAAACTGGAGATGTTATCCATAGCGTGAATCAGACATCGATCGACTCTTTGAGCTCTCTCCGTACGGCTCTGAATCTAATCAAGTCGCACGATCCGGTCGTACTGCAGGTGGAGCGGGGAGGGGGATTGCTGTGGCTGACGTTTGAGATGGAGTAGTTGGTTCAGTGGGTGCTGGCGGCAGAGAAACCGATGTAGAAAATCCGGCCTAGTCTGTCACGAATTTTTTTGTCGCCGCCTTGTACCTTCGTAACGGCTCACTGCGGGCGAATGTCACGCTTAGTGGAGCTAGTCTGCTATTGTGAGGGCTGGAATCGTCGTAAATTACTTGTGACGAGTGGTGTTCCTCGGGTCAGTTTCAATTGTGAGGTCAGCGGGATGTCCAAATCGACAGATGGTCTAAAAGTTCGTTCGCGCTTAGAAAAGGCCATATCGGAGCTTCAGGGGGTACACAAGTTGTTGCTCTCCAGCAATAGCGATGTAGACCCAGATGTTCTGGCGGATTTCCGGGACGCTTTGAATCGAGTCAGGAATACCGCATGGGCTGCCCAGCAGTATGTCGTCCGCAAGGAAACCGATCAGGACTCCGCCAGTGTGCTCTCGTTGTTAGCGGGCGAACGCATTCGTACCGCGCACCAGCTTTGCCAAGCTCTCGTCGATGATTTGACAGGAACCGACATCAAATTTCAAAGAGGCAGTCTGGTTCAACTCTGCGAGATCACGGAGACCTTGACGAAGAAACTAAAAGGCGTCATCAACAGATTGTGATGATGCTTTACCTGCTCTCCGAAGAGGGTGCCCACCTCGCAGGACACCCTCCGGGGCCACCTCGCACGCTACCGCCAGATCAAAATCAGCGTAATTGGCAGGATGTCGGGGGAAACAATACTCCACTCGATCTGCCATAGTCCCCCTGACCTGCTCCCTCTTCTCGTTACTGGGAATTCCGCAGCTATTCGGGGAAAAACTCCGAGGAGAACTTGATTACGCGGTGCACGGCATGGCACGCTAGAGTGCATCACCGCTGCAATCACGAACGCGGAGTGCCCGGCACAGCGCAGCGAAAGGGGCGGAGTTCAGCGCAGCAATGCGTATCGATTCAGCAGTATCGCTTATGTTTCTTTTGGTCGGCTTGGCTGCGCCCCGCGCTATCTCCCAAGACACCGCTGGCGCCGGATCGGGCAATTCGCATTCCGTAATCACTGCCATATCGATCGCCGAACGCGCTGACGGTGCTGATGTGGAAGTCACGTTCAGTAAGCTGGTGCAACCTCAGGTGAGCAGGCTCGAGCATCCGGACCGGCTTGTATTCGATTTCCCTGGATGTGAGCTGGCCCATCCAGGCCAACGCCTGATGGTGAATGGCGACTCCGTCCTTGCGGTGAGGACTTCCGAATTCAGCGTTGCGCCGCCCAAAGCAAGAGTGGTCATCGATCTCAGGTCCGCGCAGAATCGCGAGCGCGCGATTGCCGGAAAGAAGCTGGTCGTCAATCTCGGCTCAATCGGAAACAAGCTCATCATCGAGCTTGGCGCAAACGGAGGCACCCACCGTTCTGCTCTGGCAAGCGGTGGAAACAAACCTGCGGCGAACAGCCAGCCACTCGCCCCCAAGTCCGCGGAGGTTGTGCTGCCAATGCCAATGCCGCCAGTTGTTCGCGGATCCGACCGAGTGGCGCCGAAGTCTGCGGAGGTCGTGCCGCCGATGCCAAGCGTGCCGCCGCTTGTCCTCAAATCCGATCGAGCGGCACCGAAATCCACGGAGGTGGTGCCTCCAATGCCGAGCGTGCCGCCAGCTCCGCGAATTGCGCGCACAGCAACGGTCCCGCTCAGCGCTTATGCGCTTCTCGACAAAGCCCGAGCTTTGACCATCTTCGATCTGGAGCCGTTGGAAGCTAAGGCCCAAGCTGGCGACCCCGAGTCTGAGACCACACTGGGGTTCGCCTACCATGCCGGCCCGTTGCTGAAGATGGACGATGCGGAAGCGCTGCTCCTGCTGCGGCGAGCCGCGAACCGTGGCTTTGTCGCGGCGGAAGAAGCCATGGGAATCTTCTGTCAGTGGGGCTTCGGGATGTCGCCGGACAAAGCACAAGCCGTTTCCTGGTACACCAAGGCGGCGCAACACGGATCGAGGGAAGCGGCCAACGACCTCGCGCTGATGTATTCCACGGGTGACGGAGTCCATAAGGACGCCGCTAAGGCGGCGACTTGGTTCCGCAGCGCCGCCGAGGCGGGCGAAGCAACCGCCCAGTTGAATCTCGCCGCCTTATACCACCGTGGTGAAGGCTTGCCACAGGATGATACCTTGGCCACACTCTGGCTCACCAAGGCTGCTGACCAGGGCTCGCTTGCGGCGATGCTCGAACTGGCAAAGTGGGATTTACGCGCGGAGCATGGCAGCAAATGTCGATGAGCCATCGCCTGGTTAAAAAAAGCCGCCGGTCTGGGCGACGCAACGGCGCAGGTAGAATTAGGCGACATCTTCGTAGATGAGAAGCTCGGTCGGCTGGACTATTCCCAAGCCGTCGACTGGTACAGAAAGGCGGCCGACCAGGGGCAGCGCGAGGGTCAATTTGGATTGGGAGCGCGATATTTGCTCGGACAGGGGGTTCCGCGGAATTTCGAAGAAGCGCGGCGTTGGCTGGCCCCGGCGGCCAACCGGGGCCACCCCTATGCCCAATTCCTCCTGGCGAAGATGTTGGAGGAGGGAGAAGGCGGGCCGGTCGATGCCGCGTCCGCCGCGAAATACTATGAACCTGCCGCGAATTATGGCATCGCCGAGGCGCAGTACCGCCTTGGACTCTTAACATTCGCCGGACCGAGTGACGCGGATGCTGTATTGGCCTTTCCGGCTGCCCTTCAGGGCCTCGAACCTGTTTCCAGGCAAAACGGCAAGGTCGCTCAGCGTCAGGGCCGCTTCGAGCCGGTCCAGCTTCAGTCGAAGTCCCAGATCTTCGCGGAGCACCCACCCGGTGGTGGAGACGGGCAGCTCGTTCGATGCTCGAGAAGGCTTTGACACGTTTTTCCGGCCGCGAGGGGAGGGCTAGCTAAACTAGGTGTTGAAAGGGTTGAGAATCCGCACATCAAGTTGCCTAAAATCTCGTTCGTTCCTTGTCGCAACAATCAAACGATGGACACGTGCGGTCGCAGCGATCATGGCGTCCTCTACCAACTGGTCCGGTTTCCGATCCATGAGGCGGCCCCATTCCCGAAAGCAGGGCGTATCCATCGGGAGGATCTGGTAAGAGGCAGCCAGTTGATCCGCCCAAGACTCGATCTCGCTCGCTTTCGATGGATCTTGATGCCTGGTCCGCTCAATTCCCGCTTGCAGTTCGCCCATGGTGACAGCCGAGAGGAACAACTGCTCCTCCTCCTGGTCGCTGAGCCAGTCGACCACTGCGCCGTGCGGATGCGGCTTTCGGAGCTCGGAAACGACGTTGGTGTCCAGCAGGTATTTGTTCACTTGAATTCCAATGCGGCACGTCGCCGCAAATTGCGGCTCTCCGCGACCAAGTTCTCAAAGCGAGCATTGGGGGCGAGCAACAAAGCTTTGAGGCCGGGACGGGCAGCCCTTTGCAGTCGGTTCCATTCCTCGATCGGCACTAAAACGGCGGTTTCAATTCCGCGACGGGTAACGACCTGCGGGCCCTTCTTGATGGTTGCATCCAATAACTCACTAAAACGCGCTTTCGCATCTTGGACTTGCCACGAAGCCAACCTTCACCTCCTGCGCACTGCTCTATGGTACTGACTAGTCATATATCTAGTCAAGTACAAGACCTGAGCACTCGTCTCCTGCGTTGGCTTCCAGGGCGCCAGGCCTGAGGGCACCGTCCGCCACGAGGCCGTCTCAGGTCAATCTTGGGGAGGAATTTCACGGCGATCAGGTTTTGTCTTGCAGGTCCACTGATGGGCTTTCTCCCTGGCTTTGGCCCACCTGGCGGAAAATGGCGAAAATCGGATCCTCATGTCGCCGTTTACCAACGCGCTCTTCCAACCCCGCGGTGGAAGTAATGGAGAGCGACGTCTTTCCCGCCCAGATCATGGGTGTTTGACCCTGGCCTTCAGGGAAGGAGTACAAGAAATGCTGCGGTGGCGCGACCTTAAACTGGACTCGTATTCCTTGATTTTTGGGATGGAAGCGCCCCGGCTCTGGACTGCGATAATTGCTGCGCAAGCAGACGGCGAGTGAAGGACACACGAATCTGTGGTCACCATACCTTACTAAGACCCTGGAGCCCCTGGAGATAATCCTCCTGTTCGACCCTGCTTTCCACTCCGTATTCCGTTAGGATCGTCATCATCTGCCCCAGAGGGACGCCGGCAAGTTCTGCAGCTCTGCCAAGAGATGCTTCCCCCTGTTTGTATCGTTCCACCGCGAGTAAGATTCTGCCACGGCTGACCATGTCCCGCACGGCCTTGGAAAAATCACTCCTCTGTTCCTTCGTGAGCTCGTTCAAGAAGTCGAAGTTCTCACGATCCATCCGGATGCTCATGGTCTTGCTCATTGTCTTGTCTCCAATTTCCGTCTGGCTTCTTCCAGAATTGATTCTTTATAACGCCCATGTTTTGCCAGTGTCATAAGTTTGGCCAGGGCCTCGCTACCCGTAAGCAAACCCTTTTCGCGGCTTCGAACTAAGATGCCAATAGCTGTGGTGAACGCAATACCAAGCAACTTGCAGGCATTGATTCCGTTCTTGTCATCAATGCCCAGGACTTCAGCCTTTTCCGTGAGGGCGAGCACGATGGCCTCTGCTTCACCCTTGCCTAGGCTGAAATCTCCTTGCAATTTGACAACGAGTTTCCTGTTCTTGACGGTGATGACATTGAGTCTTGACTCATCCAGAGCCTTTTGAATCAGGAGTGCATCCAATGACTTCTTAACATCGCAGCATTCCTTCTCAACCTCAACTGGGATCGCAGCCTCAAGCTCAATGCCAGTCAAGAAAGAATCCAGAAGCTCGGCCTTCGCGATGAGGATCAGCGTGGATGCGTCAAATACAATCATTATGACGACTTATTACAACTGTAATCATAATATGAATGGGTTTAGGGTGGCAAGTTCACTTTATGGAACAACAACGTCCCCCACCGAAGCTAGGGGTAGTTCCGGACGGGCGAATGCGCCGTCCGGTTCTTTGGCGATCCCGATATCCACGCCGTCTCAGGTCAATCTTGGGGAGGAATTTCACGGCGATCAGGTTTTGTCTTGCAGGTCCGTCTGCGGGGCTTTCTTCCTGGCTTTGGCCCACCGAGCCTTTCCCTCCTGGCATAAGTCTTTAACCCTGGCCTTCTGCTCCTCGCCTCATCGTCCTCGGTTCCCTGGATCTCGCACTTCAGATCGGGTGAAACTAGAAACGCCAACAGATCATCCGTCAAAGTCGAAAGCGGAAAAAATCTGGGATGCCTTGCCATGGCTTAGAGGATCATGATGGCTTAAGGCATATTAAGCGGTTTTTAAGTGAGATTTTAGCCATGTTATAAGCCGTATACCTTCATGCCTATGCTGCCCCATGGGCCTGACCTA
>Ga0208820_1002065_pt1 | contig 10277 bp, 4 predicted proteins | sample June2015DPH_16_5_FD_184713 | JGI IMG/M metagenome (GOLD analysis project Ga0208820, IMG submission 184713) | Peatland microbial communities from SPRUCE experiment site at the Marcell Experimental Forest, Minnesota, USA - June2015DPH_16_40... | ecosystem: Environmental > Terrestrial > Soil >...
CGGGCTGCATCCGTAGACGTGCGTTAGGTTGATCCAGTCGCCTTGCGTGCAGGTTGTAGTCCCGGGCTCTAACGTGCACTTGTAAAGATTGATCGCGCCCGCGTAAACGTCCGTTCCCGTTGAATTGGGGGGTGGCGGATCGGGAATTGCGGACAACTCCAGGTTGTACCAACCCTGTTCCACTCCGCAGCCGCTGTTCGGTCCAAACGCGTTGTCGCCGCAGTTGGTGATGCCGTTGTCCGGAATCTCGGTCCAACTCGCTCCGCCCGTCGTCGATTGCCAGATGCCCTCATCGGCGGGTGTGGGATTTCCATAGGCGTCCGGCTGCACGTCGACCACCCACACATACATCTCGTTGCGCCCCGGTACCACCGCGAACTCGCCGCGATAAATCAGGCAAGTGGTTGCGTTCGAACTAGCCGGACAGTTCGCCGATGCAAGTCCCGCAGTCGGTTGCGTAGTCAGCGGCGTGAAGTTCTGGCCATCCGTCGATGAGTACAGACCGTGACGCCGGATGAAAGCGTAGAACGTTCCCGTCGCTCCCTGGCTCGGGTTGTAAATCACCGCCGTGGCCGATGCGGGGACGGCACCGTCCGTGAGGGTTGCGCGGTTCCACGTCGCTCCACCGTTCAGCGAGTAGTAAAGTCCGCGCGCCGTCGAATTCCCATCTTCTTCTGGGCCAAGGCACGGGCTATTGTCTCCCGCCGCCGCCGCTTCCAGGCCAAGGCACAAGCCGTTGTCTCCCGCTGTTGCAGCCACGACCAGGCTGGGATTCGCCGTGCTGAAAGCGATCTTGCTGAAACCGATTCCCAAAAACGATTGCCCACTTGCCGCGCTCTGGATCGGCGGCGTCGTCCACGTCGAACCTCCATCCGCGGATCGCAGAATACCCAGCCCATAATAAGAATCGGCCGAATTGTTCGTCTCCCCGGTTCCAACCAGAATCACGTTACTGTTTCCCGGCTGCAAAGCAATCGCGCCTACCGCCAACGTAGGCTGATCGTCAATCAACGGTTGCCAGACAACTGCAGCGGGATTGGGACTCAGATTTCCCGCGTTGATCGATTTCCATAGACCGCCATAAGCGCCGCCTAATAGCACCGTGTTTCCGCTAGTGTCCGCCGGATCGATCAGCACCGAGGTAGCCCGCCCCGAGACCCAGTTGTAACCCTGGCTTCCGTCTCCCGTAGCATCGGAAGCGAGCGGAGCCGGTCCCAGCGGCACCCACGCTGTTGAACCCGAAAGTGCAGCGGGTGCCCCACTCATCGCGTTCTTTGCGATGTGTGGGTGTGGTGACGACGACATGGGTGGAGGGGTTGAATTTGCAGCCGCAGCCGCCCGCGACGCCCGCATTGCCATCTTCTGCCGGTAAGCCCGAAACCGCAGGCCCGCCGCCGATTCTCCCCGAGGCACAGTCCGCCCCCGCAGGTTCCAGTTCCAATGCAAATGATCGCGCAGATACGGACGAGCCCCGCCGCGCTCTTCGCCGCTCTTTTGGCCGCTCTTGGCAGAAGGCGGCGAGGAAGTGGTTTTCTCACCAGACTTTTGACCGAAGGCGCTGCCCAAGAACCCGCCGCCGAAAACTCTGTTGAGAAGAAAACCGAAAGCCACGAAGAAGATAACGAAGAAGATAAAACGAAAAGAACGCAAACCCCGGCTGCCCATAAATTGAAACGCCACTCTTGCGCCGGCGCGACCCAGCGCACCTCTAGAGTTTCAACGATTCAACGAAGATTTCCACGTCCTCGAAAGTCTCCCCGCCCTTGGTAGCCAATCTTCTGAAAAGCCAAGAGCCAAGAACTAAAAGCCAAAAGCCAACAGGCTGCCAATCCCCGCAACATTCGCTATACTACTGAACGTATGTCCGTGATCAAAAACATCGGAGCCATAGCTCAGGGAATGAGCATCACCCTGAAGGAGATGTTTCAGCCCACGATCGTCGAGAACTATCCCGACGGTCCCGGCCCCCTGAAAGGCGCAAAGTTTCAGGAACGCTATCGCGGCATGCACGTCCTGCAGCGCGACGAAAACGGACTGGAAAAATGTGTAGCCTGTTTCCTCTGCGCCGCCGCGTGTCCGGCCAATTGCATCTATATAGAAGCCGCGGAAAACACCGCTGAAACCAGAGTCTCAGGCGCCGAACGCTACGCCCGCGTCTATAACATCGACTACAATCGATGTATATTTTGCGGGTATTGCGTGGAGGCTTGCCCGACCGATGCGATCACGCATGGGCATGGGTTTGAGCTGGCGACTTTCAGTGCGAGCAATCTGATTTATCGGAAAGAACAGATGCTGGCGCCGGCCCCAGCGCACATGGGAGCCAATCAGGTGTTTGCGCAATCGGAAACGGATGCGGGCGTGACGGGGACTTAACGATCGTCAAGATTTTTCCACCAAACGCCGGTCCCCGCAGGGACCGGCGTTGTCGTATGGAGGGCAGTCGTTGGTGGTCAGTCGTTGGTCGTTCGCTCTGCGCCTCCCGCTGCGAACTGAGACGGCCGGGTGCCCCATCCTTGCGCGTTGTTTGCGCAAGGGTGGGATTCGACGCTCGCCTCCCGGCGGGGATTTGTTGTTGCACTTGATTTTGGGTGGCGCAGCGCTTCAGCGCTGCGGTAACTGCATTGTTTGGATTGCGACTTCAGCCGCCGAGGTCACGACCGGCAACTCATGTCCAACTTTCTCCAACTCGTAAAAGAGCGCGTCGTCATTTATGACGGCGCCATGGGGACGAATATCCAGAAGCGCAATCCTACCCTGGACGATTACTGGGGCAAGGAGAATTGCAGCGAAGTTCTGGTGCTGAGCCGTCCCGACATTATTCGCGAGATTCATGCGGACTTTTTCCGCGTGGGCTGCGACATCGTAGAGACGAATACATTCGGCGGGACCGGCCTCGTTCTAGGCGAGTTCGAACTGCGCGACAAAGTTCGTGAGATCAACCTGAAGGCGGCGCAACTCGCCCGGGAAGTGGCGCAGCAATTCTCCACCAAGGACAGACCAAAGTTCGTAGCCGGATCGATGGGTCCGACCACAAAATTGCCCTCGCTCGGCCACATCGGTTGGGACGCGATGGCAGCTTCCTACGAGGAACAGGCGGCAGCGCTGATCGAGGGTGGAGTCGATGTGCTGCTCATCGAGACCTGCCAGGATCTGCTGCAGGCAAAGATTGCCACGGTCGCGGTGTTGGAGGCAATGCGCAAGGCGGGCAAGCGTTTGCCGGTACAAGTTCAAGTAACGCTGCAGGAATCCGGAACCATGCTGCTCGGGACCGAAATTGGCGCGGCGCTGACGTCACTTGAACCTTACGACGTAGACGTGATCGGTCTGAACTGCGCGACCGGTCCAGCGGAGATGAATGAGGCGGTGCGCTATCTAAGCCTGAACTCCACCAAGTTGATTTCGGTTTTGCCGAACGCGGGACTGCCGCAGAACGTGGGCGGACACGCGGTGTACAAGCTCTTGCCCAAGGACTTGGCGGAGTATCACAAACATTTTGTAAAAGATTACGGCGTACGCATAGTCGGCGGATGTTGCGGCACAACTCCCGACCATCTGAAAGCCGTAGTCGATGCGGTCACTGGCGTCGAGCCCGCAAAGCGCGATGTGAAGCCAGTAGGCGCGGCTTCGAGCGCCTACACATCAGTCCCGCTCGATCTGGAACCAAAACCTCTGATTGTTGCGGAAGAGATGAACACCACGACGCGGGTCGATCATTTCCGCAAACTCGTGCAGGCCAAAAAATACGACGACATTCTGACGCTGGCGAAAAAGCTGGCGAACGAAGGCTCGCACATGCTCGACCTGTGCTGCGCCATAGTGGGCGAAGACGAAAAGGGATACATCTCCGCCATCCTCGAAAAAATCGCAACCCGCGTTCCCGCGCCGATCCTCATCGACAGCACGGAGGCCGACGTGGTGGAAGAAGCGCTGAAGCGCATTCCCGGCAAAGCCATCATCAATTCCATCAACCTGGAAGACGGCGAGAAGCGGACATCGAAAGTGTTGCCCATGGCAAAGCGCTATGGCGCGGGCGTGATCGCGCTGACTATCGATGAAGAGGGTATGGCGCTGACCGCGGACAAGAAAGTTGCGATCGCGCATCGCATCTTCGATCTGGCGACAAAAAAGTACCGCATCCGTCCGGTGGACTTGCTCTTCGACGCGCTGACGCTGCCGATTTCGACGGGGCAGGAAGAATACCGCTCGGCTGGGGTCGAGACCTTGAAGGCGGTGAAGCGCATCCGCGAAGAGCTGCCGGAAGTGAAAACCGTGCTCGGCGTCAGCAACATCAGTTTCGGGCTGGACGCTTATCCGCGCCGGGTCCTGAACTCGGTGTTTCTGCATGAGGCGGTCGAAAACGGGCTGGATGTTGCCATCGTCAATTACACCAAGATTTATCCGCTGTACAAGATTCCGGCGGAAGAAGTGGAACTGGCGCGCAAGCTGATTTACCAGGACCGGTCCAATGGCGATCCGCTACAGATTTACATGCAGCATTTCGCGGGCGTGAAAGGGAAGGCGCAAGCGCAGACCACGGCGCACGTGGCAACGCTCTCCATCGAGGACAAGCTGAAGTACGCGATCATCAACGGCGAAAAGTCGGTAGGCGAGGGCAAAACCAAACGCAGCCTGGAAGAGTTGCTGGAAGAAGCGCTAGTCGAGTACAAGCCGCTCGACCTTATCAACACGGTGCTGCTCGACGGGATGAAGACGGTGGGCGACTTGTTCGGAGCGCGCAAGATGCAGTTGCCGTCGGTGCTCGATTCGGCGGGAGTGATGAAGGCCGCGGTCGCTTATCTAGAGCCAAAGATGGAGAAGAAAACCGGCGCGCAGCAGAAGGGAACGATCGTGCTGGCCACGGTGAAGGGCGATGTGCACGACATCGGAAAGAATCTGGTCGACATCATCTTATCCAACAATGGTTACAAGGTCGTGAACCTGGGAATTAAGCAGGCGGGCGACGCGATCATCCACTCCGCGCAAGAGCACAAGGCGGATGCCATCGGGCTGAGCGGCCTGCTGGTGAAGTCGACGCTGGAGATGAAGTACGTAATCCAGGAACTGGAACGGCAGAAGCTGGAGTTTCCGGTGATCTGCGGAGGCGCGGCCCTAACCCGAAAGTATGTAGAAGACGACCTGCGGCGCGAGTATTCGAATTCGGTGTTCTACGGAGAAGACGCATTCGCGGGCCTGCACGTGATGGAGGATCTGGCGGCGGAGGACGGCAAGCGCGAGGCGCGCCTGAAGGACGGCAGGACGGTGAAGGAATATTCGAAAGCGGCGGCGGTGGATGAAGAAATCGGTCCGGTGTTCTCGGAGCGCAGCGCGGTGGTGATGGATGCGCCGAATATTCCAGAGCCTCCATTCTGGGGCGTGCGAGTGGTGAAGGATTACGATCTGCGGGAGATTTTCAATTACATCAACGACACGGCCTTGTTCAAGAACCAGTGGCAGCTGAAGACGGCGTCGCAGGAAGATTACGCGCGCTTGGTAGAAGAGAAATACCGTCCAATCAAGAAGAAGCTGGAAGAAGATGTGATAGCGGCGGGATGGTTCGAGCCGAAAGTAGTCTACGGATATTTTCCAGCGCAAGGCGACGGCAATGACGTAGTAGTCTACGACCCCAGTTCGTGTAGGGACGGACGCATTCGTCCGTCCCAGCCGAGCGAAGCTCGGCCGCAGCCGCCAGCCACGGCTGGGCGGACGAATGCGTCCGCCCCTACGCATGCCAAAGAGCTCCTCCGCTTCACCTTCCCCCGCCAGAAGGAAGGCCGTCGCCTGTGCATCTCCGATTTCTTCGCCGCGCCGTCCTCGGAAAAGATGGATGTGATTGGCCTGTCGCTGGTGACGATCGGCCCGAAAGCCTCGGTCGAAACGCAGCGTCTATTCGAAGGCGGAGAATATACACGCTATCTGTATCTCCACGGCCTAAGCGTGGAGACGGCGGAGGCGCTGGCCGAATTCCATCATAAGAAGATGCGAGAAGAGTTAGGCATAGCGGCCGAGGACTCGCCACATATTCGTGATCTGTTTCATCAGAAGTATCGCGGTTCGCGCTATTCCTTCGGCTATCCCGCGTGCCCGAATCTGGAGGATCAGACAAAGCTGTTCGCGCTGCTAAAGCCGGAGGAGAACGTGGGCGTGCGGCTGACTTCGGGCTTCCTGCTGGAGCCGGAACAGAGTACCTCGGCGATTGTGGTGCATCATCCGGGGGCGAAGTATTTTGTGGTGTAGGACGTGTTAATCGCCGAGGCGCGGAGAGCGTCGAGACGGGTGCTGACATCCTTCGACTCCTTCACCGGGAAAGTTAGTGCGAGGGCGGTTACGAACTTTCTTCCACATACTCCGACTCTACGCGGGAAAGCGGGCGGGAGTGCATTCGAACGATCAGCAGTCCGACCAAGACTGCGCTGACCAACATGACGACGCGGATGTAGAGGCCGGCGTGAAAGGTTTGGTCGCCGGCTGCGGTTCGAAGCAGGCCTGAGAAGGCGCTGATGGTGCAGAATCCGAAATAGAATTTTTCCATCCATCCGCTGGAAATGACGAGCAGCCAGAAAAGAATGGCGGAGACGATCGCAAAGATTCCGCAGAGGATCCAGGTGCCGCGAGACACCGTGGACGCTACCCAGATGCCGGTGGAAGGCTGGGCGGCAACCATCTGCCTGACCGCAATCAGGAGGAACACTACGGAGTGCACCAATGCGACAATGGCGCGTTTGCGGTTGGTGAGAATGGAAAATCCGCCCATGCTAACCGTACTGTACTGGAAGCGGCGGGCATGAGACAGTGATCTGGGTCACACGAGACGACGGCTAGCACGAAATGATATCGCGTAGCACTATCCTGGCGACACTTTTATTTCTCGTTTCCGTCCAGAGCCATGCCGCCGACATTCGCGTTACTGGCCGGGTGATCGATCCTCAAGGCAGGCCGGTCCCTCGGGCCAGAATGCAGCTCACTCCAAGGCAACCTGGAACCACACACCAGACCGCCCAGACGACGACCGACGACGAAGGCCGTTTCGAATTTGAGGTGACCTCAGTTGGGGAATACCTGGTTAAAGCCAATGCCGACGGGTTCCAGCAGGTCACGAAGGCTCTGAGAATTAGTTCCGGTTCAGCGAGCTTGGACATCCACCTGGAGAAGATAACTTCTCGTGCTGAGTCCGTGATCGTCACGGCCAATATAGATGAGACCAGCTTGACTTCGCCTGACCCGGGCCAACGTATCATAGTGAGGGAAGAAGCGCTGGACGCAAACCCTGGACGTCCTGGAGCGCCGATCTCGATTCCGGGCCTTCCGATCGAAACCGCCTCGAGCGGTATAAAAGCGCCCCAATACTTCGCCCCAGGTGTAGCCGGAGACCATGGCGAGCCGATCGCACAGTACATTGCAGTCGGCAGCTACCTCGTGCCCAACAATCTATCGGCCAATGCCCACGGCAATGGCTATTCCGACCCGAACATATTTGTTCCAGAGGTTCTGGAAAGCGTTCAGGTCGATGGCGGAGCCTTCAACGTGCGGGAAGGGAATCACTCCGTCAATCTCGCGGCAACGTACGGCCTCCGTTCGCACCTCGATCCGTTTCTCACCGTCACAGGTGACTACCGCGACCTCGATGTGGTTGCGGGATGGAGCCCGTCGTTCGACTCCTTCCTCGCCTTTGAAGGCTCCTATGGCAACGGTTTTCTCGATCGGCTGGAGCACCGGCAGCAATACAAATTCAACGGTCAGCGCGTCTTTCTTGTCGGCGAGCACAAGCTGACCTTACTTGGGATTGGGTATTACGGTTTCTCCTACGTCCCGGGACTTGTCCCGATCTTTGCATTAAATCAATGGGACATTAATTACCCGAATCTCGGCGACACCATCGATCCCCGGCAAAAAGATCAGACGCACACCGCGCTCGTGGCCTTGAACGATGTCTGGCAACTTAGTGAAAGCCAGCAGCTCCAGCTCTCCGGCTTTTCTCGCACTTACAACATTTCCTTGTTCTCAAACTTTGGAAGCGATCTGGGCCTGATCCGGCAAAGTGAGTTTCGTACCGTAGCCGGTGGAAGCGCGAACTACGTGAATAGAGTGGCGGAGTATTTTTCCTTGCTGGGAGGGTTCGATTACGAGCGCGAAGCGCCGCGCCGCGCCGATCTTGACAGTTACGGGTTTCTCAATCGCAGCGACCCCGGTTACTACCCACCGTTCAAACCCGTGGACGGAAACAACATCACCATAGGATCGTTGACACCCTACATTGCCGCTGACGGAGCCCTGGCCCACTACTTTCGCTACTATCTCGGCTGGCGCCGCGATGAAATCAACGTCAATAACCAGGATCTTGTAATAACTCCTCAGTACCCAAACGATTCGTTTCAGAAATGGGTGGGCGTAAACTCACCCAAGGCGACCGTTTCTTTTCTTCCCAAGGAATCGTGGTACCTTCCCCTCATCTCGCTCAGCTTCGGGCAGGCTTTCTTTACAGAAGACCCGCGGACCGGCGTGGGACAGGGAACCGGCACAGGCACTTCGATCGCCCCGGGCAGTCCGGTGGCCACGACGCATTCCTACCAACTCGTCGCCAGCAAGACGGTACGCCACACGGATTTCAAGCTTACTCTCGGCCACGTCACCAGCAGCGCGGAGGTGGGAAAACTCGACCCCGACACCGGATTGCAGTTTGATTTGGGACCCAGCCGGCTTCGATTTATGACCATTGCAGTGCGGCACAACTTTAGCCAAGGTTCGCTGCTGGCAACTTTTTCCAAAGCAGATGCGCGGGTTCTCGGCTTTGGCGTCGTTGGGACCCCGCAGTATGTTCCCCCGCAGCCGACACCCGAAGCGCCCCGCACCATCTTCGATCTGCTGGGCACGGTGCAGAAACTTCCGTGGCATCTCGAAGCGCGCGGAGAGTTCGAATACGTCGGCGCCAAGCCGCTAGGCACCGGATGCGATCCCAACAACCCGAATGTGGAGTGTATAGGAACTGCTGTGAAGGAGTTTCGCGGGGCCGTGGTTCGGCCTTTCATGAATGCGCGCCTAACTGCTGGCGTGAATTTTCTTATCGCCAGCGGCTATACGGGGCAGTCCACGGAGAGTTTCTATCCGCAGACCGTCATACAAGAAGTGGTGGGAGTTCACCTCCCATCTTATGCCAGCGTGACCCTTACCTACAGGTTTGGGCGGACTGGCGCACCTTAGCAGGCTGCGGAAAAAGTACTTTCCGCGTCGCAGTCTCACCTCGGCGGCTAAAGCCGGCCCTGAAAACATGCCGGTTACCGCAGCGGTGAACCGCTGCGCCACCCAAAATCAAGTGCGAGATCGAGCTTTTCTGCAGCCTGCTAGTACTCATGCGGTGTGGACTTATGCCACGGACCTGCGGGACACTAAACCCGGGAGAGTTACAGAAAGTGACGCTATGAAAATCGACAAACTGCTCAAGCGCTACCGCATCGAACACGGGAAACACTTCAGCCTCAAGGATCACGACCCCGCGGACACGCACGGGCTGGGGTCCGAACTGAAGCCGCAGTCGAAGGAACTGCTAGCGGACGGCGTCAAAGAAATGAGCCGCCTGCAGGACATTCTCGCGGCGCAGGACCGTTGGGGCCTGCTGCTGATTATTCAGGCCATGGACGCGGCCGGGAAAGATGGAACGATCAAGCACGTCATGACGGGCGTGAATCCGCAGGGAGTGCAGGTGTGGTCATTCAAGACGCCCTCGGCGGAGGAACTGGACCACGGCTATCTGTGGCGCTGCATGAAATGCGTGCCAGGGCGTGGGCGGATCGGCATTTTCGACCGGTCGTATTACGAGGAGGTGTTGGTGGTGCGCCTCCATCCCCAGATGCTGGAAAGCCAGAAACTGCCGAAGCCGCTGGTCACGAAACATATCTGGCAGGAGCGCTTTGAAGACATCAATAATTTCGAGCGCTACCTTACACGGAACGGCATTGCGGTGGTTAAGTTCTTTCTGCATCTTTCCAAGAAAGAGCAGAAGCGCCGGTTCATGGAACGGCTCGACACGCCCGACAAGAATTGGAAGTTTTCTTCCGCCGATGTGAAGGAGCGCCAATTCTGGGACGCATATCAGGAAGCATATGAGGATATGATCCGGCACACCGCGAGTAAGCACGCGCCCTGGTACGTTGTGCCGGCGGATAACAAGTGGTTCACGCGATTGGTGGTCTCGCAGGCTGTGGTGGATGCGTTGAAGGGTATGAACTTGAAGTATCCGAAGGTGAGCGGCGCCGAGCGGGCTGCTCTGGCGCAAGCGCGCA
>Ga0208820_1002067_pt1 | contig 10272 bp, 9 predicted proteins | sample June2015DPH_16_5_FD_184713 | JGI IMG/M metagenome (GOLD analysis project Ga0208820, IMG submission 184713) | Peatland microbial communities from SPRUCE experiment site at the Marcell Experimental Forest, Minnesota, USA - June2015DPH_16_40... | ecosystem: Environmental > Terrestrial > Soil >...
AAGTTGGTTTAAACTGCACGCGGTCTGGTGAAGGCAGTTGTCAGTTGTCGTAAGATCCCGATAGCACTCAATGACCAGATCGGCCCGTTCTCAATGAGTGATAACGCCTGTTAACAACAGTTGAGGATCTAATTTCCAATTTGCCCGTGAGTCGGGAACAATCGCCCGATTTTTCTAATCTGCCACATCACCCGGTTTGCTGACAGCATCAGTGTCTAAATGAACGTGCGTTGACAGCTGGACGTTTCGCTGCGACGTTCAATCCGATTCTGCCAAAGTCATTTCCGGCAGTTGAGGTACCAACCTGAATGCTATAGTTCGGGAGAGCTGCGCGTGGCCCATCATCGAGAAGAAGGTCGCCATATGGACGCCCAATCTGGCCGACACATCTGTGCCCCTGGCATGATCGATTCGCGACCGGAGGTGCGGTAATGGCCCCCATTTTGCTTTGGCTCATCCTCGTTCTTTGCCTGCTGATCTCCGTGGTCAAGTATTTGATGGGGATCATTATGAAATTTTCTTTTCCCAGCACCAAGGCCCGGAAGGACTACACGTATGAGCCAACCGTGAGCGTGTTGATGCCTTGCTACAACGAAGGCAGGACGGTCTACGAGACGATCGAGAGCATCAGCAAGAGCAACTATCCGAACGGGAACTTTGAAGTGATCGCGCAGGACGACTGTTCGGTCGACGATAGCTACGAGTGGATGCTCAAGGCGCAGCGCGATTTCACCAACATACGCATAAGGACGGGGCGGAATGAGGTCAATAGCGGGAAGGCGCGCTCGGTCTGCAATGCGCTGCAGCACTCCACGGCAGAGGTTATCATTTCGATCGATTCGGATTGCATCTTCCATCCGGACGCGATTCGAGAGCTGACTGCCTGCTTCGCGGAGCCGCGCATGGGGTCGGTCGGCGGCAGGGTGGGAGTCCGAAACCCCAACGACAGTGTGATCACCGCCATTCAGACGATCATTTACTACTCCGCGTTCCAGCTTTATAAGATTCCGGAGAATTGGACTCGCAGTGTGTGCTGTATCAGCGGGTGCCTGTTCGCTATACGGCGCACGTTGCTGCTTGAGATCGAGCCGGCGATCCGCGCACGCCACTGGTTCGGTATTTCCGTGAATCAGGGGGAAGACCGGTTCCTGACGCATCAGACGTTGCTGCGGGGCTACGGAACTTATATCAACAATGACGCGCTCTGCTGGACCACGGTGCCGAACACGCTCTCCGTACTGTTTAAACAGCAGCTCCGGTGGCGGCGCAGCATTGTGCGCGACTTTTTCTTTACTCTTCGAACCCTGCCCCAACATGTCTGGAAACTGCATCCCAACACGGTGTTAACGCTTATGCTGATGCCGATCGGAGCGTTGGTGGGGGTTTTGGTCGTGGTCACAGCGCTCACTTCGGATCCCCTGGCATGGGCGGGACCCATGCCGCTGATTTCGCAGCGTGGTTCGACATCTGGTAAGCCCCCGGAGTTACCGGGAAGTCGGTCGAGAACGTCCGGCCGGTCACATACGCATCACCGGCCTCATCTACAGCAATGGCGTTGCCCTTGTCGCCGCCGTAAGGCGATTCCGCTGCGAGGCCGCTTCCACCGAGGTATGTAGAGTAGACCAGTGCCGTTCCAGTCGGATTCAGCTTAGTGACGAATGCGTTGCCATCGGCGTTTCCCGCGGCTTTGTTCGTTGTCTGGAAGGCCCCCGGGGTTACGGGAAAATCGGTGGAGCAGGCAGAGCCGGTGACATATGCATTGCCGGAGCTGTCTACAACCAGTCCGGAGGCGGCGTCGCCTGTGCAATTGGAGGTTCCGCTCCCGCCGAGGTAGGTGGAGTAGACCAGCGCCGTGCCAGTTGGGTTCAGCTTGGTGATGAATGCGTTGGTCCCCTGGTTGGCCACGGCGTGGTTAGTTGTCTGAAAGGAACCGGAAGTCACCGGGAAGCTGGCGGACGAGGTGATGCCCGCTGCGTAGACGTTGCCGGAATTATCCACAGCCACTGCGGAGGCCTGGTCCCCAAAGCCGCCGCCAGTTCCGCCCAGAAAAGTCGAAAAGGCCAGAACGGGGTCGATCACCAGCGACTTGGCGCGGTCGTAACTGCCCAGCCGGAATCCCACGGTATGCTTCCCCAGAAGCGCGAAGTCCCCTGCAATCGGGTGGCGATGGCCGTCCGCAATCTGGTAAACCAGCGGCCTATGGAAGGCCAGCGGGCCGTTGGCCGTGGTTACCAGCAGATCGCCATTCGCCTCCAGATGCAGGTGATTGGCCCCGCCAAAGCGTAGCCGAATGAGGCGCGGATCGGCGCCGGGGGCAACAACGAAGTCGAATTCGAGCTGCTGCTCGTTGCCATAGAAAACCAAGTCAATGCGGGGATAGATGCGGGGGTAACAGACCTTGGCGTAAGTGGGAATGTTCGAGCGCCATTGGGCAGGATCGCGGCCGATGAAGTAGTTGACTGTGCCTGGCAACTGCTCGTCGCCCACGGGTTCTACTTTGCTACTTGCCCCTGCTAGCTGCATGGGCACCACATCGCACACGGCGGATTGCCCGTTGGGGCTGAGTTTACGCGGAAAATGCGATTAGGCTGCGTTGGATGCGGTCTTGCACAGCACCAACTCCGCTTGGTTCCTCTTCAGAAACATCCCATAACCGCTGCTCCGAGCAAGGAACTTCACACTCTTGTCCACCTGCCCGCTGTTGGTCTCAAAGCTGAGCGGAAGTTTTCCGTAGGCTTCGACGATTTGAGCATTGGGTGCGGGCGAGGTGGATTGGGATGGGAATACGGGGCCTGCGAGAGCAGCGGGAAACGAGATCGCCAGAATGAGTAACGCCGCAAACAGCGCCTTTAGATACGAGGTCTCCACGCCTGCCAACATAAACCCTCCTGAAGCAGATGCCGTCAACCAGAGAGTGTTTGGCAATGCTCTAATCCACCTCGTGATTTGTCTAGAACCGGAGCGCTACGGACAAGTCAGCTTTGCGGTTCCTAGGACGTAATTGCAAGAGGCTGCCCCGAACGCAAATGAAGGACACGGAGGCGTACCGTTCACGGGCAGGTTCACCCAAGCGCCAATGGTATAGGTGCCGGATGCGCCAGCATTGCATTGCGCCACGCCGTTCGAATCGACCGTAACAGCTCCGTTTGCAGGAACACTACCCGATGCTGCTCCCCAACTCGCTTGTAGGGGAGTCACCGTCGTTGGCGCCGAGTTGTAGTAACCCGTCGCGACGAATGGCACTTGTCCGTTTGGGTAATTTTGAGCGTCTGCAGAAGCCGGGCTCACAGTAATGGATTCAAGTTTGCGATTGCCCCCGCAGGCTAAGGCTATGCACGCGGCGAGCCCCAGAAAGAGGCTCCAGCCGATGAATCTGTGGCTGGACATGGGAACCTCCCGTGAAAACACAGAATGCAAGGCAACGACAAAGGTTGCCCGTCACAAGGTTAGTTCAGCCCGAATTCTGTCCAGAGTATAGTACGCCCTGACAGACCGTGTCAGTGACCAGTGTTACGTTGCCTCAATTGACGCTACCAGGCGTTAGCGATCAGAATGCAAGTCAGGCTGCGCTCTCCCCGAGGAATTTGGCGAGAGAACGGATTGACTTCAGCTTGTCCTCACGCAGTCCACGCAGATCTTCCTCACTGAGGCGATTTTCGTACCAGAGTCTCCCAAACACGTGCGTGAGTTGTGAATACCGATAGTCGTACTTGCGGTCAATCTCTTTACGGCGTTCGGTCAGGTAGTGTTCCAGTTCCCACAGATCCGACGACTTCTGGATCCCGTAGGCCATTCGCTTTGCTTCCTGAATCACCTCGTGAAGTTCCCGGCCCAGAGCAGCGTCGAAGGCTGTGCGGGCGATGGCCTTTTCTGACTTCGACCAAGTCGGTTCGTTCTGCTGGGGATAGGGGTTTGGGTTCGGCGGGCTGCTCATCTTCACGTCCTCCGTGGCCGCATTCTACGCCTTCGCGAAACGCTGTTTCTACCGGCGTAGACCTTTTCACCGCGGCAGACTCGAAGTTCGGCTCCTGCTGCTGCGCTTCCGCCCTCAGCTTGAAACGATCGTTCACCGGGGTGCCGAGATTCTGCTTGCAGCCGAGATACCGCTCCGTCGTCTGCACCGAAGCATGCCCCAGCAAGAACTGAATCTGCTCCAGTTCACCACCACTATCGTGACACAACTTCGCGCATGTTCGCCGCAAGTCGTGCGGCGCGATGTGCTCCAGACCCACCCTCTCACAACAGGTCCGAACCACGTACCAGACTACATTTTGCGAGATACCCTTCCCCCAAACTTTCCCCGTCCTGGCGACTGCACGGAATATCCGTCCCTCCCTGACACCAGCCGCTCTTGTCCACTGATCGAGAGCCGCCTTGACCCATTCCGGGATGGGTACGGTGAGGTACACGGCGGGTACACGGAGCCAAGTTCTAACCTGATGGTTCAGACTCACCCCACCTCCCGCAAAGTTGCTCTCCCGTATGTATCGGGTGGGGGAACTACTCCATAAGTAGTAGCTTCCAAACTTAGTGTTTTAGGCTAAGCCACGTGGATACTTGTAAAGAACTCAGCAAAGGTTAAGAGTGCCGTAAGCACCCCAAAGCTGCTCCCTCCCCCAGCCCCAGGCGCTACAAAAAAAGGAGGATCCAAAAATGAAAAAGCTCGGATTGTTGCTATTTCCACTACTGGCAATCACCTTGATGCTGGGGGGAAATGCCTTCGCCACGGGAGTAGAGGTTGACCCCAGTGTCTATTTCGTCACCTACTATTCCAATGCACATACCGTTGGCGCTCCGGATGCAACCGTGCGTATCATCAACGATGGCGACCTGAGCACAGGTACAGGTGAATGTATAAATTTCGAGTGCGGAGGAAATCTTTGGGCGGACATCTTCGTGTTCGATGACAGCCAGGAGCTGCAGGAGTGCTGCAGCTGCGAAATTACTGCAGACGGTCTGCTCTCCGAATCCGTGAATCAAAACCTCACGGCTAACAGCCTGACCGGCAAGGTGAACACACGTGGCGTCATCAAGGTCATTTCGGACCCGAGCGGTATCTCGGCCGGGCCCGATCCGGCACCCGGGCTGCGGGCATGGGCCACCCACATCCAGGCAACGTCGGTCGTTTTTGCGGCTGGAAAAGCCCCTGCGGAGAAGTCGCCTTTCTACGTTACCGAAACCAATATGGCCGACTCGAACCTCAATGCGGCTGAACTAGAAAGACTCGACAATCTGTGTTCTTTCGCGATAACGTTGGGCAGCGGCTCTGGTGTTTGCTCCTGCAACTATGAAGACTATGAATTTTAGTAAGGAATGGCTTCCGAGTTGAAGGGCGGTGAGGCAGGGCTGAAGTAGCTTCGTTGGGCCAACGCCCACACCGCCAGCCACCGGTTCCACCTTGGCCCCGGGACGTCCGCCATGCCCCACATCGGACGCGAGGCTTGTTCAACCTGCGCCCTCAGTTCCGACGCGCTCAGGGACGATGGCTGTCTGGCGGTTTGCGCCGCCGTCGCTGCGGGGTCGAGCCGCTTGCGGAAGTCCTTCAGGTCGGCCACCATCTCGCGGCAACTCTGGTAGCGCGTCGCCGGCTCTTTCGACAGCGCCCGGTAGATAACGCGCAGCAGATCGAGCGGTATCTCGTCCATGGGCCGCGGTGGTTCGTTTAGAATCGCGAAAATCGTCGCCGCAGCCGTGTCCCGCAAAAACGGATTCTTCCCCGTGACCATCTCCACCAGCATGATCCCCAACGACCAAATATCGGTGCGCTGGTCCACCAACTTGCCGATCGTCTGTTCCGGCGACATGTAGCCGATGGTTCCGGTGGTACTACTGCTTTGCGTGCTGCCTGTCGCAGACGTCAGCCGGGCCAAGCCGAAGTCCATCATGCGAAGGCTCCTTCCTTTCCGAGAAGCCTTGGTCCCCAACCAAAGACTACCCGATCTGAATCGAGCCTTCGCTCTTATCCAATCAACTTCTCGCGCCTTTCGAAAAGTGGGCTGCCGGACGGCCAGCACCGGAGTGGACGCGTGCAGGTTACGGAAAAACCCGGGCTTCGTATCAGGGCATCGCTTAGCGATGCCGTAAGCTCTTCGAAATCACAAGCCCCTTTAGGGGCTGGGCACCCAAAGTCGACTCTTCAGCAACTCTCTAACCCAGCGCCAAGCGCCGCCCTCGTCACTTGGTCGGCGCAGCACTCGGCGGAGCGTCCGTCGTTGTCGCTGGCGGCTTCGGTTTCGTTGATTTCTTTTTTGCCGGCTTCTTCGGAGGCTCGGTGTCATCCACCACGATCTTCTTTGGCGGCGGAGGTGGCGCCGCGGACAGCGTCTTGACCTGCGCGCGCAAACGCGTCAACTCATCTTCCTTGCTGGCGGACAGTTTCTGCATGCGCTCGCCAAACGCACGACGCGCGCTCTCCAATCCGGCCATGTCGTTGCCCAGGCTCTGAAATTCATCTTTCGATCCGAATGCTCCCGCCGATTCCACCACCGAACCAAAGTAGTCATACAGCACAACGAGGTTGCGGTAGAGCTTGAAACTCGCTCCCAGATCTTCCGGCGCGTTGTTCAGTTGCGCGATGGTTTCCGGCAGCGCCGATTGCAAGTTGCGCTGGATGGACTCCACGTTCGCCAGCGTCTGTCGCTTGGTCGCACCGTCCGTCTTCCATTTCTCGATGCGCGTCTTTCCGAGATCGGATTGCATGTTCTGCGCCGTCTGCTTCAATTGCGCCAGGATGCCGTTCAGTTCGCTAACCGAAGCATACGCGACCGGCGGCTGCGCCCCGGCTGTGTCTTGCGCGCCTGCCGTTGCCGGCGCAAGCATAGCGATGAAACAGAGAAGTGACAGAGCGAGAATATTCCGCGAGTTCGACATGAGGCTCCGATTGTGTCCTTGTGTTTTGCCAACCATATCCTAGTTGAGGTTGACTACCCGAGTCGAGTTTGACGCCGCGACGAAGCTAAGCGAGAATTGAACGATAGCAATTGCAAGTGGGCCTGTGGCGCAGCTGGGAGCGCGCTTCCATGGCATGGAAGAGGTCGCCGGTTCGATCCCGGCCAGGTCCACCAAATCTCTCAACAATTTAGACGGGGCGAGTGCTTACAGCGACGGCATTTGTGTCATGGTTTGTGTCACAACCCGCCGTTCGGGTGCTCACAGAGAGGGCTTCCATCGCGTTGCGCTTGGCTTCCGGGCACTGGCCTGGCGTTTACGGCCCTACCTTCGTAACTCCTCCTACGTTCCTCCGCACGCTAGAATTCCTTAGAGTTTGCGGGAGAATAGTCGTACGGCATGAATCAGCAAGCATTCCAACAGGTGAGCCAGAACAGCCCCGAGGCGATTCCGACGCAGATGCGCCGGATCGAAGGTCGGGAATGGTGGCTGTGGGGGTTCGCCGTTGCGGTAACCCTGGCATTAACCTTGGGGATCATCTCGTTCACTTTTCCCTGGTTTAATCGGGAGACCGACGTTGGGTACTGGTTTGATCTCAGGGAATGGGTACGCGGGCTGGCAGCTCTGGTGTTGCTCTTCGACTTTTACGCGGTTTATCAGCACCTGCAACTCCACCGCATTCGACGCCAACTGGCGGAGCGAGATCAGCTTTTTCAACTCATCAGTGAAAATGCCGCCGATATGATCGCGCTCGTCGACAGCGATGGCCGCCGGCTGTACAACAGCCCCGCCTATCTAAAGGTCCTCGGATATTCCCCCGAGGACTTGAAAGCCACTTCGTCGATCGAGCAAATTCATCCCGACGATCGCCCGCGAGTGTTGAAAGCCGCAGAAAAAGCCCGCCTGAGCGGCCAGGGAGAGCGGGTGGAATACCGAATACGCCACAAAGACGGGTCCTGGCGCACTCTGGAGTCGACCGCGTGCGCGATCCGAAACGCAAGAGGTCAGACTGACAAACTGGTAATCGTGAACCGCGACATCACCGAGCGCAAGCGAGCCGAGGAGATGCTGGTACACAATGCATTTCACGACGGGCTCACTAACCTGCCCAACCGCGCCCTGTTTCTGGACCGGTTGCAGCACGCTCTCACCCTCTCCAAAAGGCATTCGAACTACAAATTCGCGGTATTGTTGATTGATGTAGACGAATTCAAAATCATCAATGACAGCCTGGGACACACGGCCGGGGATGAGCTGCTGATTCAAATCGGGCAAAGATTGAAGGACTCGGTGCGGCGAGCCGACACGGTCTCGCGTCCGCGCACGAGCGAAGTACCTGGCAGGCCTACCGACGACGACACGTTAGCCAGACTCGGTGGCGATGAATTCGCCATCCTTCTGGACGACATCCGAGATCCCATTGAAGCCGTGCGCGTTGCGGAACGACTGCAAGCGGAACTGGCGACTCCCTTTGTCACAAACCAACAGGAGATAGTAATTTCGGCGAGCATCGGAATTGCCGCCAGCACCAGCCCTCACACGCGGGCGGAGGATCTGCTGCGCGACGCGGATATAGCCATGTACCGTGCCAAGCGGGCGGGAAAAGCCCGTTGTGAGGTATCTGACACGGCCATGCACGCGAATGCAGTGAAGCGTTTGAGGCTGGAGACGGACCTGCGCAAGGCCCTCGACCAGGGAGAATTCCGGGTTTACTACCAGCCCATTGTGTCATTGCAAACCGGCAAGATCACGGGCTTCGAGGCCCTGACGCGGTGGCAACGTCCAGAGGGCATACTTGCACCGATTGAGTTCATCGCGGTTGCTGAGGAAATTGGGCTCATCATTCCCATGAATCGGCAACTGTTGCTCGAAGCCTGCCAACATCTCCGGATCTGGCAGTCTGAATTTCCTTCAAGCCCGCCTCTGACCATGAGTGTGAACATCACCTTCAGGGAGTTCGCCCAGCCCGATCTAGCCAGCGAGATCCGTAAATCCCTTGAGCAGACCGGCGTTGATCCCGGCTGCTTGCAACTCGAAATCATAGAAACGATAGCTATGCGCGATGCGGAAAAATCTGGTCACGTGCTCTCGCAATTGAAGGCACTCGGCGTTCGCCTGAGCATCGATGATTTTGGCACCGGGTACTCGTCACTCAGCCGCTTACGCCGGATTCCAGTGGACACCTTGAAAATCGACCGTGCCTTCATTTCGCACATGGACAGCGACCCGGAAAGCCGCGAGATCGTGCGGATCATCATTATGCTTGCCCACAATCTCGGTTTGAAGGTCGTCGCCGAAGGGACCGAGACCGAAGAGCACATAAATTTGCTCAAGCAGCTCAATTGCGAGATGGCACAGGGATACTTTTTTTCCCGGCCCGCTGACGACCAGGCTATGTTGAAGCTGTTGGCCAGCAACCACAGCGCTCGTGCCGCGTCCGTCGGTCATTAGAAACCGGAGGCGTCGTGTGGTTCGTCAATGAGCGAGTCTTGTCAGTGAGAAGTGTCACATCTTGATGTGCGGTGATCGCCAAGAGGCACAGCGCAGAGCCAGACAGTCCCTGTCGCAAAATCGCCATAGCGCTCATTGACTGGGTTGTGAGCGTAATCGCCTGATCGCGACAGTTGCCGCTCCCACCTTTCGCCCGATGCAAAAGAAAAGCCGCCCAGAATCGGGCGGCGTAACATCATCATTACGGAGGTCGCGTTGCTAGCGACCCGATGCGGCTCAGAAGTGCTTCTTCAGCGTCCCGCACCTTTCCGGTGCGGGAGCTTTCGCTTTAGGTGCGAGAAGAACTGGGCAGAATACCCACACGCAACCGACGCGAATGCGCGGACCGAAAGTAAGAATTGTTCTGAGCACTCTTGAAGGTGCTTCGACTCGTGCGGGCAAAGGCAGCCCGCACTCGCTCAGCATGACAGCGAAATGAGTACAGCCACCGTGGATCTGCTCTAACCTCTTTGCTTCACACCCGCTTCGTTACACCAGCTCGAACTTCAGCTCTCCCAGCTTTTCCAGGCTGCAGGCAATCTTGTCGCCGGCTTTGAGCCAAACGTACTTCTCCTTGGACACGGCAAGCCCACCGACAACTCCGCCGAAGATCACTCCTCCCGGCGTGCCGGTGAATATGATGTCTCCTGGCCGAAGGGAAATGCGGGCCGAGGTATAGCTGATGATCTGGCTGCAGTTGTAGATCAGGTCGTTGGTGTTCGACGACTGGCGGGTTTCGCCATTGACCCGGCATTCCAAGTTCAGATTGTCGGGATCAACCTGCTCGGCGGTGACGAAATAAGGGCCCAAGGGGGCAAAGCCGTCCGAAGACTTGCCCTGCATCCACTGGCCGCCGGTTTCGAACTGAAGGTCGCGCGCACTGAAATCGTTGCC
>Ga0208820_1002073_pt1 | contig 10260 bp, 8 predicted proteins | sample June2015DPH_16_5_FD_184713 | JGI IMG/M metagenome (GOLD analysis project Ga0208820, IMG submission 184713) | Peatland microbial communities from SPRUCE experiment site at the Marcell Experimental Forest, Minnesota, USA - June2015DPH_16_40... | ecosystem: Environmental > Terrestrial > Soil >...
CGGATTGCCGCTGGAGAAATTGCGCATCATCCAGCCGGCGACGGGCGGCGCATTCGGCGGACGCGAGGACATTTCCATCCAGATTTATCTCGGCCTGGCGGCGCTGAAGCTCAAGGGGAAGACCATCTGCCTGCGGTATTCGCGGAGCGAATCGATGATCGCGCGGCACAAACGGCATCCGATCCGGGTTCACTACAAACTCGGCGCGAAACAGGACGGCACGCTGGTCGCGGCGCAGATTACCTTTTACGTGGACAAAGGCGCGTACGCGTCGACGGGCATCGCGGTGATGCGCAAGGCGTCCAGCCACGCCACCGGGCCGTACAAGGTGCCGAATGTGTGGGTGGACGTCATCGGCGTGTTCACCAACAACAACCCGTGCGGGGCGATGCGCGGGTTCGGCGCGGTGCAGACGGCAATCGCCTACGAGGGGATGATGGACCGGCTCGCGGCGAAACTCGGGATGGACAAGACCGAGTTGCGCATGAAGAACCTGATCCATTCCGGCGACGTGGTGACCACGGGGCAAATCGTGCCCTATGCAAACGGCGAGGAGTGTTTCAACGCGGTGCTGAACAAGATCGACTGGAAGAATCGCAGCTACGAGACCGGCGCGCCGCACCTCAAACGCGGCTACGGCGTCGCTGTGATTTGTTTCGGGCTCGGCTATGGCGATGGTTTCCCCGATGTGTCGCGGTCGCGTTGCCGACTGGCCCCCGACGGCATGGTCGAGGTGTACTCGAGCGGAATCGACGTTGGCCAGGGGCTGACCAACATGATCGCGCAGATCGCGGCGGAGGAGGTCGGCGTGCCGCTGGAACGGGTGCGCACGATTCTGGCCGACACGGAATTGACGCCCGAGTCCGGCAGCACCTCGGCGACGCGTCAGACCTATTTCACGGGGACATCGGTGCAACTGGCGGCGTCGGAACTCAAGAAACAGCTCCAGGATATCGCGGCCACGCACCTCAAGGAGCTCGTGTACGAGATCAAGATTGAGAACGGCGAGGCGTACAATGTGTTTCGTCCCGAACGGCGGTTGACGTTGCGCGAGCTGGCGCGCGAAGGCAAGCGACGGGGATACTCGCTGGAAGCGATGGGCGTGTACCGACCGCGGACCATGCCCGAGGACACGAAGACCGGCCAGAGCATGCAGGCGTTTGTGACATATCTGTTCGCGAGCCATGCCTGCCAGGTGCTGGTCGATACCGAGACCGGCGAGGTCAAGGTCGAGCGCTACATCGCCTGCCACGACGTGGGCAAAGCCATCAATCCCGACCAGGTGCTGGGCCAGATTCAGGGCGGCGTCACGCAGGGGATCGGCATGGTGTTGATGGAAGAAGTGGTGATGAAAGACGGCAAGATCATGAACCCCGGCTTCACCGACTACATTTTGCCGACGATTCGCGATGTGCCCGAGATCGAGTGCATCGTGCTGGAGAATCCCGACCCCGGCGGCCCGTTCGGCGCGCGCGGGATCGGCGAACCGCCGTTGATCGCCTGCGGACCGGCCATGTTGTCCGCCATCCAGGATGCGATTGGCAAACCGGTGCGCATCTTGCCCGCAACGCCTGAGAGGGTTTGGCGGACGATGAACGAGGAGTGACACCACGAATTGCGTGAATCAGGGCCAGCGGGATTTTACCACGAAGCACACGAAGACGGCAGCAGTTCAACCAAGACGGAATGACACCGACCGTCGCCGAGGCTATGAATCCTGAAGGCTAAGCTCCCCGAGTTGAGGAACGACGCCTTCTGTAAACGGTAAGGCGTTGGCCCCATTCAGGCTGTCCGTGACCGCGCCGTAGGCGGTCACCGCACCGAGAATCGGAATGAAGAAGAGATAGACCCTTGGACCTTTTCCTCAGGACCTTGTGCTCACAATCCCGCGCAGTGACCGATTGAAGCTCGTCCCGAGCAGGACAAGAGACCCAACGATAGCCAATGAGCACGTGGACGGTTCCGGAACCGATTCGATCATGGCAACGTCGATTCTACCAGCGTTGGCCTGACCATCTCCCGGCGCGAAATCATCGACGTCTCCGATATAGGTTTGTCCCGTCACATACAGATACCCGTCTGATCCCAAGGTTAACGTGGCATCCTTCACGACTGCATTTGTGCCGCCATTTGTGCCGGCAGGATCCACGAACTCGATCGTGCCAGTGGTTCCGTTAAGGTCGATACTGTCCAGTGCCACCTCGTGCCCCCCCCCTAGACTATTCCATGTACTGCCGTTAAGGTTACCCCATTCAAACGTAAGCTCCACGGCCCAGTTGTCATTCAGGGCATTAGCCAGATAGGCGGCGGTTGGAATCGTGTTTTGGGCGATGTTCATCCCCAGATTAAGAGTTGCACCATTGTTCAGCCATGATGCAGGTGTACCTCCCGCAGTTTGGGGTGCAATTTCGCCAGAGATAGAAATCGTGGGAGCTGGATTATCTCCTCCAAGGCCAAGATAAGCCTGCAGTCCATTCAACATGTTGATTGTGTAGGTGCCGCCTTTGTTCGCGTAATTGTACACTTTACCGTTGACCGTGACCGGCCCCCCAGTATTTAGGTTAAATGTCTGCATTTCAGATGCCAGGTTGTTAACTGATGTGTAGGTCGGGGTGTAAGTCAAGGGACCATATATAGCCTGCAAATACGTCAACGCATCTGCTGTCGCTGTGGGGACACACGCGTTGGGACCAACAGCGACGCTGTAGTCTTGGAAGGGGTCGAGGACGGAATTGGCAGCGGCGAGGTTGTCGTTCACATAAGTGACTTGGCTATTTAGTTGGCCCAAATTACCAAACAAACCTGGATCCTCATAACCGTACTGCGCTCTGGCAACTGAGGCGGTCACCAGTATCGGCAAACCGAAAATCAATGAGGCTAGCATCTGATTCTTGACGGACAAAGATTTCATAAGCCCTGTTTCCTCCATTTTGCTGAACTCGCGTTTCTCCAAGTCAGGGTGATTGCAGCACGCTCGGCGCGATTTGCGCAACGGCGAAGTTTTTGGAAAAGCACAGGATTCTTTGGATTTTGGGTGAGAATCGGCCCGTAAGAGAGCCGTCCATTTCATGAATCACCGCGCGCCATACCGAAAAATGGGTGAGGCGGGCGGTGTGGTAGGGCCAGATCCCGGCTCAGCCGAGTTGTTCAAACGCGCCGCACGTTAGGCCGCGAAAGTTATGATATGTGATACGTGACCCGTTCGGGCTACTGCTGTTCATTGACCCCCACCGAGTGCCCCCAGAAGCGAGGTATCAAGTGTCGAAAGTCAACCCTCTCGAAAGTCCCGTGACCCTTTCGAACCACCCTCTTCGGGCCACCCCAACGACAGATTCGTTAAACCCTCTTACTGCGGCGGAGACCGCGTGCGGCCAGACCTACCGCCCCGATCGCCAGCAGGGCAAAGGATGTCGGTTCGGGGATTACGTCAATTTGCGGGATCGAGCTGTTGATCCAATCAGTATACGGTTGGGAAAGGCTAACGTCCCTCCAATTCATACCTGCCGCGCTGTAATCCGGGTCCGTCCCGCCATCTTGGCTCCCGGAATGTATACCTAGCAGCGAGCCATCCAACGAAAAGGTCGGGCCCCCCGAATCAGCCGGCAAGATGTATGTGGTCCCTCTGGTCACGACGCCAGCAGTAATCGTAAAGGCGCAGGTGCCTTGTATGGCATCACTTGTGTAATTCTTGTAGGGCTCTTGGCATGTCAAGACGCTCGTCAGAACGTCCGAAATACTATTCGTGCCGGCATTGTACGTGCCCCAAGTATCGACCCCTCCCCATAGATAGCGTGCTGTGCCGTCAGGTGCAGGGCTACCGATTCCCGCCGTTGCTGTGTACCCAAAGCCGGCTTGGATGATCTGGCTGTTGGCGGCGGCTGTGCCGAAGTTGACGTTCGGAACTATGCCTGCTGGGCCGTCTAAGGCCCCCTGAACATAAATAGCAAACAGGGCTAGATCCACATTGTTTGCCGCCTCCGCGACGTTCGCCACGCCAGCAACGGTGTACTGGAAACCCGCCATGCCATTGAAGCCAAGTTGAATGCTGCCTCCGTTATTTCCCCAGTTTGCGACCGCCTGATTAACCACATGGTCAGCGGTTAGCACATTGTACCAGGTTCCCCCGTTCTGTTGATCTTGCCTGATGCTGATGATGGTGCCGCTACCTCGTTCCGTGACCAAGTCTTGCCCATCTTGATACTGTCCCACAATACGCACCACGTTGTTGGCCAAGCCATTCGGCAAGGTGGCGTCATCGTTAAGCAGCGCCAAACCGAAGCTCGTAGCGGGCAGCAGGCTTAGCGCAGCTGCGGTAAGCGTCATGGCAATTTGCGTAAATGGGGTAGGTTCTTGAGCCTTAATAGAAGATGATTTCATAAAGTTTGGTGTCCTCCGTGCGTGCGCTCTCGTTGCACTCCTCCAAGTCATTCTCATTCCACCACGCTCGACGCGGTTTGCGCAACGGCGAAGTTTTTGGAAAAGCACAGGATTCTTTGGATTTCGTGGCGAAAAACCGCACATGAAACTCGAAGGGCTCCCGCGCCCCCTGAAGGGTGCGGCTACATGCCGACAGTTTCTCGCCAAGCGGAGGGTGAAACGCCAACGTGGGCTTTGAAGACTTCGCGGAAGTGGTTGGGATTGACGTAACCGACGGCGCAGGCCACTTCGCAGACGCGGTTCACGGGATTGCGGAGCAGTTCCCTGGCTTTGGCGAGTCGGAGTTGCTCGAGATAGTGGTGGAACGTCACGCCGAGCGCCGTGTGAAACAAGTCGGAGAGATACGCGGCATTCATGTTCATGGCCTCGGCCAGGTCGCCAAGCTGCATGGGGCGGCAGTAATGTTGATGGATGTAATCCAGCATCCGTTGAACAATCTGCCGGGGATGGTTGCCACAGGTCGGTTGCTTGCGCGTCTTTGGAATGGCAGGCCCGCCCAAGGGCAAGACGGGGCGCGGTCGTGCGTCCTCGTTGGATACGGCGGCTTTGACTCTTTTGCGGACGCGGTCGAGTTCGTCAGCGACTCGCCGCGCTTCGAGTGTGGCTTCCAGATCGTGGATAATGAGCCGGGTCAGGTTCACCGCGCGACGGAAGGCTCGGTGGTCGGCACGGGAAACCGGCCCCGACCCCCTGTTCGGGGCTGGCAGTGGCTGCTGGACCAGCAGCGTGACCGGGCACGAGCCAGGGACTTGGGGAGCGGCGCGGTAGTTGAGCGAGCCGCAGAGGCCGCCGAAGCGCTTCTGGGTTTCGTGGGTGTTCCACGCCGGCTGCCACCGTGTCCGCAGGCACGTCTGACATCGCGCCGGGAGTTGGCCCGCCGGGCGCTGGCGCGCTCGGGCCTTCGCCACGCCGAAGTGGCTTCGGCCACGCAGGCGGGGACATAGCCTGGGGAGGTCGCCGCGCTGCCGGGCAGCCACGGGCGTGTGCCACCGCACATGCAGAGACAGCCCGGTGAATTCATGAAACAGGTCCCGCACCGGTTTGGTGAGCCGTGGCTTGAGAAGGTCCTGACACCGCTTGAAGGGGAAAGCAGCGCGTGGGTCGCGAATCGGGCCTGCGCGGGAACGGTTCCGGGCGCCTTCGTGCGCCGGCGCGAGCATTGAAGACGCAGAAATACTGTTGGGCGGGGACGATCGCTCGTCGTAAGCGGATTCTGACGTTGCCGCTTTCACATGGTTGAACCCAAAGCTCGGCATTTGACCGGTGTGCGGTCAAGGTGCCTGTTTTCACCCAAGATGACGGATCCGAGCGGACGTGGCCCTAGCGTTCTCGGCAGGAACAGAGAACGCATTGTTCACCGTGCTTCTGGCGGCCAGTATAAGCCGCTGCAGGACGACGTCAAGCCTCAAGAAGGCGGGAAGATATAGGGGCGGTCGGCGGTCTCACGCAGAGGCGCAGGGGACACGGAGTGTCTACCGCGAATCGCCGCAAATCTTCACCGCCCTTCGACTCCGCTCGGTTCGACTTCGCTCACCGCGGGCAGGGCAAGCGAATGAACGCGGGTGCACGCGAATCTTCTTCGCTGCGGCAGCCTACTTCGCCTGGTCGGCTACGAAGGCCAAGGCATGACGGGGCGGAAGAGTCTGTCAGGGGTTGGGCGTTGAGCCTCTCGACACGGCGTGTTTTCTGATCTGTAAATTGCAAAGCGCTGACCCCGTCCACCCCGTCCATGAGAGGTTCCCATAGGCACTGTCACTTGGCGTTCTCGTTGGTCGCCGATGCGTTCTGCCTACTTCCAAACATGACGTCGATTTTTGGAAGCATCCAGGCGACTACCACCCCGGCGTTGTGCGCCGCAGTGGTCTTCTGGGAATAGAGCCTCGGGCTGACCTCTTCCTCGAAATGGCCGACTCGATCGTAGATTCCGGAAACGAATATGAACGGGGCTTCTGATTGGGATCGAATGAGTCCGTGAGTGGTTTCCAAAGATTTCCCCAGATTCGGATCGTTGCTCGACCGGTATGCGTCCAGGGTCTGTTGGTCTGTCTTGTCATATTCCGAGTAGTCCGTGACATTGAATTCGCCGATGGCAACGAAGTCCTGGTCGGCAAGCAACCGGCCCGTGGGCGCGGGATTGAGAGGGGGGACAAGGAACCGGGCCTTCACGGACGGGTTCGCGGATGTTTCAATCATGGTGATTGAGGTAAACGCATTCGAGTCCAAGGTCGTAGGAACGATCTTGTCGAAGGGGCCCACATTCCAGTTGCTGTTTGAGTTGGCGCCGCCGGGGTGACAGTTGTGCATGAAAACTTTCGTGCCGACAACCACACTCCCATTCTCGCTGGCATCTCCTGGGTAGCCTGCCGCCCCTACAGCGACGACGAAATCCACCGGCCGGCCGGCGAATGCCTTCGAAAGCCGTCGAGCCTTCACTTCCGAACTGGACTGGAATTGAGGCTTGTCTGGAAGGTCTTCGAGAAGATCGGAAAGGCACCAGACTTCCACGCTGATGTTTGTGAGGGTGAACACGGCTCGCGGAATCGGTGATGGATTTTCCGGAGGCAGATTGTTCTGGTCCGGGCGCTTCCTTGGATGATTCAATTGGGTCGGCCAGCCCAAGTAGGACGCTGGTCGAGCGTTATCGTTGAGAAGCACCTCCATTAGGGGATCGCACTCCCACCACTTGTTAACGATCACCAAGACCCTCTTTCGGGCAGCGGTCGCCCCGTGGACGTTCACACTCTTGATTGCGGTTGTCTGACAACCCGCCAATATGATCAACACCGCCGCGACGCCGCCGATAATTCTCATAATCACCTCTCGCATGGACCGTGACCCGAGCGTTCAAAAAGACCGCTCTGACTAATTCCATGCAATTCTAGCCCGACGGATTCGAACAGCAAGGCGATTTCGGAGAGACCAGGGCAGTAGTGATGCGTCACCCCCTAGGCAGGATCGGCCCGTTACGGTTCGGAGTTGCAATCGTACTATCGTGGCAGATTCCGGTTCACGAAACTAGACGTACCCCTGAGCCGCATACACCCTTCGACTTCGCTCACCGCGAGCAGGGCAAGCGAATGAACGCGGATGCACGCGAATCTTCTTCGCTGCGCCACGATATGTCGGCTAGCGATATATCATGGATGGTGCGCGGGCGAGAGAGTGTGGCTAACGTGATGCAGATGCGAGGCCGGTGATGAGGTTGTCGAGAGTCAGGGGTTGACTTTCTCCAACTTAGGAGTCGACCACTTTGATTCGTTCGATCCGATTGTTGTCAATCCATGTGAGGAAGGTCGGCTCATTCTTTACGTCCGATGAAATCAAAAAGACCTTCTTTCTCGCCCTTGTCAGAGCTACTAGAAACTTGCAAACGTCCCGATCGGTTACATTGCCCTTGTCGTTGTCCTTTATGAAGTACAAATCATCGAAGTGAGTGATAAACACGTACTCATCGGTCAAGCCTTTTGAGCTTTCGATGGTGGTTGCTCTGATGGGTATTTTTCTAATACCGGGGTTGCCGATTCGTTCACTGCTTGACTGGACGCGGTCTCTCAAGGCATCTCTAGCCATTCGCAGCGGCTCGATTCCCACCGCCTTCGTCAGCGCAAGGAGCTCCTGTTCATCCACCCCCTCATCATTTCTCAAGGCGCGCAGAATCTTAAGCATAGCCTTAATTTTCTTCTTGGGAGCACTACCGATTATTTCAGAAACGGTTTTCCCGCTGTCATCATTGGTCTCCTGCAACATGGATTCGAAGGCTTCTTGGTCCAGGACGAATTTTGCGGCGATCCGCCAGCCAAGATTGCTTGTTTTGTCGTCAAGCAGAATCTCCAATCCATCGAGTAGACTCGGCTCTTGTTGATCGCCCCTCTCCACAGTCGTAATGTTCTTAAACCCTTTCTCTCGAAGAGCGGCCACAATATGTCTGGATTGGGTCTTCGTCGGCGAAATGATCAGAACGGAGAATTTGTCTCTTACGTCCTGAGCTATTTCTTCAATCCGCTGTTGAATGAACCAGGGGATTTGTGCCGCAAACAACGAAGCGTGAATAATCTTTGGGTTTTTGTCGCTCTCCCTGTCCTTGCGTTTATGGTCGAAGTATTCGAACTTCTTTTTTATCCGAGTCTTGAAACAGCCGTTTGCCGTCGCTGAGGCGATTATGTCATTGGCCGCTTTGACAATTACTCGCGTGCATCTTGAGCAGTAGGGTAACTCGAATGAAGCGTAACCAGAACTGCGACTGGTGTATCGCCTCCGTATGTGATCAGGGCTTGCGTCCTTAAAATCGTACAGTGCCTGGTCGTCGTCACCGACGATGAGGACAGGACTTTTTTCCGCCAACAGCTCAATAAGCGATACCTCCAATTTGTTAAAGTCCTGAAACTCGTCCACCAACACTTGATCGTAAGTGGGTATCCGGTCGTTGTTCTCCTCGAAGAACCTGACGAGCGCAAAAATGATGTCCACAAATCCGTAGTATTTGCCGTAGTACTGCCTCCGCTTCCGATAAAACGGGATGTGTTTGTGCTTGTCGTCGCGGTTATGGAATAGACGGTTGAATTGGATTTCTTCCTTAAGAAGAATCTTGGCGTCCTCGGCTATGACTTCGGACAGTTTAGGAAAGATTTCGACATCCCTATCAACGCGAGACAGGACGCTCCGGGCGTAACTGTGCAGAGTTCTTACATCGGACATCCCGCATAATTCCAGTGCCAAATCTTCGACAAGAGCGTTGACAAAAGTCAGGGTGAGGCACTTCCTTTTCCCTTCCAAAACCTTCTTAAATAGATGCGTCTTGCCCGTGCCCGGACCAGCGACGACTATCTTTTTCCTCGAAGGGGAATGCAACACGGCCTCCACATGCGCTTGCCTTTCGCGATCAGCCTTACCGTACTTGTCTTCGGTCCCGTGGGGTTCACTCATACGCAGTCAACTGCCCTGTTCAAGTGCTGCTTGTGGAGTGTTTGCAACTCGCCGCCATCAACCGGGCGGACATAGTCCTCCAATCCCTTGTCCTCCGAATTCGTCACGGCGTGCTTACTGAAGACGGATGGGGTGGCCATCGCTCGGCTGATGAATATGCGCCTTGCGGACATGTGCGGACAACCATCTGCTTTTGTTGGCACCGAGTATAGTTACGCCGGTCGACTTTTGCATCCCAAAACTTATCAGCCGGTCGCCCCGCCGGAGGCGGGCAAGTCACGCCTGAGGCGGACAAGCCTACAAGCGAAGGTCGGCGGGCCGGATGGCCCAACCTCGGAATCAGGGTAGATTCGCACTGCTGACCGGCTGGCTTCGAAGGTTGGGGAAGTGGGCGGCTGCATTTCCGGTTGGGTGAAGGGAGGCCTAAAACCAGACGGGATGGCGTTTAGCGGTCTGAGATGGACAGGCGAGACGCGCTGTTCAACGGGGAGCAAACAGGCGAGACGCTCTGTTCAACGGGGAGCAAACGGGCGGGACGCGCTGTTCAACGGGGAGCGAACAGTCGGGACGCACTGTTCAACGGGAGCGAACAGGCGAGACGCGCTGTTCAACGGGAGCAAACGGGCGGGACGCCCGTTCTACGGGGGGCAAACAGGCGGGACGTCGGGGGGAGAATTTGATTGCATAGATTATCGGGTTATGATAACGTTGGTTTGTTGGGATGGTTCTTTGACAATTTGGAGTCGGAGAGGCACGGCGGCAGGTGCCGAGCGCCGCGTGAGGGCACGCGGCCTACAAACGACGGCGCGCCGGACGGCCGGATACGGCTCGCCAGGAGGTTCGCCCCGCCTGAGGCGGGCAAGCCTCCAAGCGGAAACGACGCCCGTGGGGGGAGGGGTC
>Ga0208820_1002076_pt1 | contig 10256 bp, 6 predicted proteins | sample June2015DPH_16_5_FD_184713 | JGI IMG/M metagenome (GOLD analysis project Ga0208820, IMG submission 184713) | Peatland microbial communities from SPRUCE experiment site at the Marcell Experimental Forest, Minnesota, USA - June2015DPH_16_40... | ecosystem: Environmental > Terrestrial > Soil >...
CGCTTGAGCGAATTGTCCGGGGCCACACCTGCGTCACCCTCAATCCGGCAACCATTCTTATCAGCCTGAACAACCATTATGTTCACTCCGGATGGCTGGTCAAAAAAGGCAGCGAGTTGGTGACCTTCGGGGGCACTCATGGAGCGCTCGACGACCTCAACTCGGACGGAATTTTGCTGAGCAGTTTTGCCCCCACCCAGGACACTTCGAGCACCCGGGTGGCCGGGCTGTATGATTGTTTTCCAGGACTGCGAAATTATCGTGCAGAGGAAATTGGCGCCGAATGGATCACCGGAAAAGAACAAGCCCTGACCCGGATCGCGCGAGTGCCGCTCGATTGGGACCGCCAGATGCTGCCGGGTGATGAGGTTTTCCTGCGGATTTGGACGCCGGGCTTTGCTCACCTTGACATCGAAGCCCCCGTCGAGCTGACGGTTAAGAAAATACCGCGTTTCTCAAGTGCGCAGATCCGTCGGGGAGAGCCCCAGCCAATTGATGCATCCGAATCCTACGAAGCGGTGCTCATCGGCAAGCATGGTCAGGGAGATCTCCAGCCAATGGATGCCTCCGAACAACATTTCACCCTCAATCTTCCGATTTCTTTTCCGGACAAATGCGCTTACGAAAGGGTCTATGCGCTCCCTGCCGATCTGAGCTTGGAGCCGCAAAAAGAGTACTCGATTTCGGGGCAGGTTCGCGACCAGGAGAAAAACACCCGGATCTTCGAATTCACCTTCCGCACCGACAGCCGCGGCCTGCCGATTGCATACTAATAAGTTCAATGCCCCCTCGGGGTTCAGTTTTTAACCACGGATGGACACGGATGGACACGGATTGAACCGCGAAAAAAACGCGGAACACGCGAAAAACTGAATTAACCGCATGGAACACAAAGATCACAAAGAGTTTCTGAGTGTTTTGTCTCTGCGTTCTCTGCGCTCTCTGTGGTTAAACTTCCGGCTCTTTTGCCTGCCATTGGATGTTGGATGTTCGATGTTGGATGTTGGATGTTCCCTCCGTTTTCCGACCCTCAACCCTCAACATTCACCTCTCAACTGCTTTTCCCATTGCAAATGGCCCTGTCCGTCCTACGATGCTTGCCACGTGAGGCTGAAAGCCTTTTACGTGGAATCTGCTTGGTAGGGGAATCAATTTGGAATCAGATTGCCAATGTCAACGGAAGCCGATACATGCCGCAAATTCGTTGTGCCGAAGCTTCAAGCTGCCGGGTGGGACAACGACCCGCATTCCATAGCCGAGCAGCGCAGTTTCACCGATGGCCGCATCGTCGTGCGCGGCAGCAAGGCCGAACGCAAAAAAACCAAGCGCGCGGATTACCTGCTCCGTTACACTCGCGATTTTCCCATCGCCGTCACCGAGGCAAAGGCCGAATACAAAAAAGCCGCCGACGGTTTGCAGCAGGCCAAGGAATATGCCGGAATCCTCGGCCTGAAATTCGCCTACGCCACCAACGGCAAGGAAATCATCGAGTTCGACTTCATCACCGGCATCGAGCGGTTCGTCGAAACCTTTCCCACGCCCGCCGAACTCTGGTCACGCTTGCGTGTGGGCGAGAAAATAAAGGACGACACCGTAGCCAACCGCCTGCTCACGCCGGCCAATCTCACCACCGGCAGGGAGCCGCGCTATTATCAGCGCATCGCGATTGACCGCGCCGTGCAATCCATTCTGCAAGGCAGGAAGCGCGTGTTGCTGACGATGGCCACCGGCACGGGCAAGACGGATGTCGCCTTTCAAATTTGCTGGAAACTCTGGTCCTCCAAATGGAACGCGAAAGGCGACCCGACGCGGAAGCCTCGCATATTATATTTGGCCGACCGGAATTTCCTCGTGGATGATCCCAAGGATAAAACTTTCTCCGCCTTCGGCGACGCCCGGCACAAAATTGAGGGCGGTAACGCCGTGTTCAGCCGTGAGATGTATTTCGCCACCTATCAATCCATCGCTGAGGACGAAAACCGCCCCGGCCTCTATAAGGAATTCGCCCGCGACTTCTTCGATCTCGTCATCGTGGACGAGTGCCATCGCGGCAGCGCGAAGGAAAAATCCAACTGGCGCGAGATTCTCGAATACTTTGAACCGGCCTATCAGCTCGGCATGACCGCCACGCCGAAACGCGAAGACAACCGCGACACCTACCTTTACTTCGGCAACCCGATTTACACCTACAGTCTCAAGCAGGGCATCGACGACGGTTTCCTCGCGCCCTATCGCGTCCACCGCATCGTCACGCAATGGGACGCTGCCGGCTGGCGTCCGAGCAAGGACGACCTCGACCGTTACGGCCGCGAAATCCCGGACGAAGTTTATACCACGGCCGATTTCGAGCGGCGTGTCGCCTTGCGCGCCCGCACTCAGGCTGTCGCCCGGCACCTCACCGATTTCCTCAAGAAAACCGACCGCTTCGCCAAAACCATCGTGTTCTGCGTGGACCAGGAACACGCGTCCGAGATGCGCACTGCGCTCAACAATCTGAACACCGACCTTGTCCAGCAATTCCCCGATTACGTCTGCCGCGTCACCGCTGACGAAGGCGACATCGGGCGCGGCCACATGCAGCGGTTTCAGGACGTGGAGACGCGCACGCCCGTCATCCTCACCACGTCGCAACTGCTCACCACCGGCCTCGACGCGCCCACCTGCCGCAACGTCGTGCTCGTGCGCCTCGTCAACTCGATGGTCGAATTCAAGCAAATCATCGGGCGCGGCACGCGCGTTCGCGACGACTACGGCAAGCTCTGGTTCAACATCCTCGACTACACCGGCACGGCCACGCGCAACTTCGCCGACCCGGCCTTCGATGGCGATCCCGCCTTTGCCACGCAGGAGGAAATTGACGAACACGGCAAAACCAAAACCGTTGAAGTCGAAACGCCGGAAGTGCCAGAGGATGAAGAGGGTGAAATCAAAGAGCCGGGAGGCAGAATCCTCAGCGGTCCCTATCCCGTTGAACACAAAAAATACTACTTCGATGGCGGCCAGGTCGAAATCGCCGCCGAACTCGTCCACGAATTGGATTCCGACGGCAAACAACTCCGCGTCGTCAAGCTCACCGACTACACTGCTGAAAAAGTGCGGACACTCTGCGCCAGCCCGGACGAACTACGCGCCCGCTGGGCAGATGCCGGACAGCGAGCCGAAATCGTCCAGCAACTTGCCGAGCGCGGGATTGATTTCCAGCATGTGGCCGCACAGGCAGGCAAGCCGGACGCCGATCCGTTCGACCTGCTGTGCCATCTGGCCTTCAACGCGCCCGTGCTCACCCGCCGTCAGCGCGCCGATCGCCTGAAGAAGCAGGAAACAGCGTTTTTCAAGTACTTCGCGCCGGAAGCCCGCGAAATCCTGAACGATCTGCTGGAGAAATATGCTGTTGACGGCGAACTCCAGTTCACGCTGCCGGACGTTCTGAAACTCCCGCCCATTTCACAACACGGCAGCGTGGCGGAAATCGCCCAGCTTTTCGGGGGATTCGATCAACTTGGCAACGCTGTTAACAAACTACAATCTCTGCTCTATGCCGCCTAAACTCTCAACTTTCAACTTTCAACTCTCAACCGGTCTGACCGGCTCAGACCAACTCCGCAACGCCGTCAACCAACTCCAATCGCTGCTGTATGCGGCGTGAGTGACCTATGAGCCTCGACCTCGCGACAATCCTTCCCAACATCAACCATTCACTTGAAGGCACGGGCTTTCTCTTCGGCGCTGGCACGTCAATTGAGGCGGGCTACCCCATGATGAGTGGCTTGACGCAAAAGGTTGTGGGGGCCCTCAAACCGGATGAACACGCCGTGCTGGATGAAGTGCTCAAGGCGGTTGGCTTGGTTTACAATGACAAAGACGCCAAACCGAACATTGAGGAGCTTGCTGACTTGATCATCGCCCATGCCATCAACTCAAAGGACGCACGTTGCACCGCTCTCGAAACCAAGTTTAGGGAATTGGTAGTTCAGGAAATCCTCTCGGTCAAACACCCGAATATCGACAACCACGTTCAGTTCTTCCGCGCTCTATCTAAGCGGACATTTGGCCGCCCATGCACGGTCTGGGTTTTCACCACGAATTACGACCTGCTGCTTGAGGTTGCTGCGGCAAAAGCAGGTGTGCTGCTGGAGAATGGCTTTTCTGGAAGCACCGAGCGTTTCTTCAACCCCGGTCAATTCAGGGCAATATCTGGTGAGATTTCTGGGAATCATTTTACTCCAAACAACCAGCTCACAGTAAAGTTGGTTAAGCTCCACGGTTCTATCTCATGGACAACGGATGGCGGGCAGATTTTCGAGCGACATCCCGATGCACTCACAGGTTTTGCGAGCCGCATTATGGTCTTGCCGCGCCGGAAGAAGGTCATGGAAACACTCGCACCGCCTTACGAGACGCTCTTTGCCTTCATGAGCCGCGTGCTTGGCGCAGAGTGTAAATACCTCCTGTGTTGCGGGTTCAGTTTTGGTGACGAGCATATAAACCAGCATCTCGTATTGCCCGCGTTGCAATCTGGGCGGATTCGGCTTTTCACCTTGAACGAATTTGAGCCGGGCGGGGTTGCTGACTTCAAAAAGTTACCGTCGTTCGGCGGCGGATATTCAAATGAAGTCTTCTTGGGCAGCAAGGTGGCGACACCGGGAACAGACCTTTGGAAGTTCAGCCAGTTCGTGAAGCTCTTTTAACCGTACAATACTATGAGCGACTATCAAATTGGAAAAGTTGTGGCGGTTTCGGGTGACGAAATCTTCGTGTCACTGCTCGATCATGAGCAGTCAACCGGCTCTGAAATGGGCGTGCCTGAGTCCATGACCGTTCATCTTACCAGCGGTGCTGGGCCGATGCCCGTGCTGATTGGTCAACCTGGAACGTTTGTGACTATTGCTCTACCAGCAGGGCGACTGCTTTGCATGGTCACCAGCGTCGAAATGCGTGAAGTGAAGACAACGGCGTCGGAGCTTCGCGAGGCCGACTCAGATGGAGCTTTCGTTCTCGACCGGGCTACGCGCGGTCTCGCGACCATCGCCGTCGGTACGACGGACGCAGCCGGAAAGTTTGAACGCGGCTCTGATGTTCTCCCAACGGTGAACGCGCCGGTGTTCGCCGTCGCGCCGGAACTCATTGACAAGGTGTATTCCAGTTACGCCGAAGGTGATTTTGCCATCGGCAAGCTTTCGCTTGTTCCAAGCCAGCAGGCGAAAATCAATCTGGATGCCTTCCTGACTCGTCACGCCGCCATTCTCGGCCAAACGGGCGGCGGCAAGTCGTGGACTGTTGCATCGCTGATTCAGAAAATGTGTAGATTCCAGCAAGCCACAATCGTGCTCTTCGATTTGCACGGTGAATATGCGGCGACCTTTGGCGTTTCAGCCGATGTGATTTCCGCGACTGATCTGGAGTTGCCTTATTGGCTGATGAACTCCGAAGAACTGCTCGGCCTCATGGTTGACCGTAGCGAGTCTGCCGCTCCGAATCAAATCGCGAAGTTCAAGGAACTGCTACAAGCCGCAAAAGAGAACCACCCCGAAAACAAAGGACTAGGCATCAAGAAAATCACTATCGATACGCCGGTGTTCTTCGATTTCGACGCAATCCTCGGCGAGTTCCGGAGGCTCGACACAGAAAAGATAAAAGGTGACCGGGGCGACAAGCAGGGACCGTTGTTTGGGCAGTTCACAAGATTGCTAATGCGCATTGACTCTCGGTTGAACGACAAACGTTACGACCTCATTTTCAAGCCGAAGACCTACAACACCAGCGCATCGATGGAGAATTTGTTCCGTCGGTTGCTGGGTGAGACGGCAGGAGCGAGGAAAAAGGTGGTTGTTGTGGATTTGAGCCCAGTGCCCTTCGACGTTCGGTCTTCTGTGATTTCCCTCATTCTGCGCTGCCTTTTCGATTTTGCTTACTGGCACCGTCGTGCCCACAAAACGCGCTTTCCAATTGCGGTCTTCGCAGACGAGGCACATATCTACTTAAACGATGACGACTCAGCAACTGACGCCGCAAAGCACTCTGCCGAACGAATTGCCAAGGAAGGGCGGAAGTATGGCATCAGTCTCACCGCCATCAGCCAGCGCCCGCGCGAAGTCTCGGCCACGATTCTCTCGCAGTGTAACAGTTTCCTCTGTCTGCGAATCTCAAACCCAGATGACCAGTCATACGTGAAAAGCCTTCTGCCGGACTCTGTGCGCGGAATCGCGAGCATGTTCTCCACATTGCGGCGTGGTGAGTGTATCCTTCTTGGGGACTCGGTGATGATGCCGACCCGTATTAAAATTGACCAGCCAAACCCAGCGCCGGTCAGTGACGACGCATCGTTCTACAAGTCATGGAATGAAGCACCGAAAGATGTTGATTTTGCTAAGGTGCTTAAGGCTTGGCGAGATCAGGAAGTAAGTCCTTAAATTATTCTGACCAGCTCAGGTAAATTCAAATGCGAGACAATTTCTCAAGTCAGATCAAGCAGAAGCTTCTAAACCGGCGAAGGATAAATAGTCATCCAGTTTCCTTCGCACCACGTTGAACCGACTATGGCAGCCAAAACGAAAATCAAGGCAGTGCCCGTGAAGCAGCCGCAAATTCCACCGGGTACGAAGAAAATCGTCATCTTCGACACAAATGCCTACCGCGATTTGACATTCGGTTTATCTTTGGCTGAGGCACGAGCAAAGGCACTTAGACTGCGAGCGCTTGAACAGAAAGCCGGGAACTTCGCTTTGGCCAGTCCTATCGTCATCTGGGAACTGATTGCTCATTTGGGCAATATCAGCGACCTAGCTTACCCCTATTGCCTCAACGCGCTTGTAGCGTTAGCAGAACACACTTGGTCACCATTTGACCCTAACGCCGGTATTTGCCTTTTCGCAGACGCCGCATCAACCGTGTGTCGGGAGTTGTTTCTTACCGTGCCACCAATTGCCGTGCAAAATGTTCAGAACCTCAGCAAACTAGCTGCGTATGTAAAAAAACATGCGCCGAATCTGACGCTACCCGCCGCACTAACGAACCTAAAAGTATTTTCCATGGAGCTGGCCAAGCGAGAGAAACAATGGCTCACCGACATGCAGAAGATTCTTACTGACTGCGATCCGAAAATCGCAAAGCCGTGGATTGGCGGCAAGGACGACAAAGACGTGCGGCAGAAACTTCGCTCTTACTTTGCGAGCCCAGCGTTCATGGATGCTTGGGCGGCCATCACGGTAGTGCGACATGCGAACATGCTTGGAGTGAAACTGACTCCGGCAGAGTTGTCAGAGAAGGCAAAAGCCATTCGGAAGATTTTTCCAGTGCCCTTTCATTTGATGTCGGCGCTACTTCAGAAATTCCCAACTCCGCAACCGATGAACTTAAGCAGTCCCAAAAGGAACCGAGGAAACTTCATGTGCGACACGGCCATCTGCTTTTCTATCGGTGGCTTCCATGAAGTGGACGGTGCATCGATGTTCCTTGTAACCGCAGATCGGGCCATTAAAGACGCAGCGAATGTTGCCCAGTGTCCCGACCGCGTCGTTACGCTCACTGACTATCGGAATAGCGTCGGACTCCAGTAACATGACAACCGTTACCACCCCCACCACCGCCCAATCACTCGGTGCGCTCTTGAAATCTGCGCGGGACATCATTCCGCCGTCGCCAAGGCTATGGCGGACAGGGCTACGGACAAAATTAATTTGGAGACGTGATGAAATCGGCTAACACACCAACAACGGCGCAGTCTCTTGGAGCACTTCTCAAGTCCGCTAGGGACATCATGAGAAAAGACAAAGGATTAAATGGGGATTTGGACCGGTTGCCGATGCTTACTTGGATCATGTTCCTGAAATTCCTCGATGACCTGGAACTTCAGCGCGAGGGCGAGGCCAAACTCACCACGAAAAAGTTCAAGCCCGCCATCGAACCGCCCTATCGCTGGCGCGATTGGGCCGCCAAGTCCGACGGCATCACCGGCGACGAATTGCTCGCCTTCATCAACAACGAGGAAACTACACTGCCGAACGGCAGGAAGGGCGCGGGATTGTTTCGTTACCTGCGCACCCTGACCAGTTCCAACGGTGACGACCGGCGGGATGTTGTCGCCACCGTGTTCAAAGGCGTGCAGAACCGCATGGTCAGCGGCTACTTGTTGCGTGACGTCATCAATAAACTCAACGGCATTCATTTCACCGCCAGCAACGAGTTGCACACGCTTGGCGCGCTCTACGAATCCATGCTGCGCGAGATGCGCGATGCTGCGGGCGATTCCGGCGAGTTCTATACCCCGCGCGCTGTCGTACGCCTCATGGTCGCCGTCACCGACCCGCGCCTCGGCGAAACCGTGCTTGATCCCGCCAGCGGCACGGGCGGATTTCTGGTCGAAGCGTATAATCATTTATCGAAGCAGGTCAAAACTGTGGCTGACCGTCGCGTTTTGCAGGAAAAATCGCTATTCGGTTGCGAACCAAAGACGCTGCCATATCTGCTCTGCCAGATGAACCTGCTGCTGCACGGCCTCGACGCTCCGCAGATTGATCCCGGTAACTCGCTGCGTTTCAAACTCACCGACATCGGCGAGCGCGACCGCGTGGATGTGATCCTGACGAATCCGCCCTTCGGCGGCGAGGAGGAGAAAGGCATTCAGGGCAATTTCCCGGAAGACAAACAAACGGCGGAAACCGCGCTGCTGTTCCTGCAATTGATTATGCGAAAGTTGCGCAAGGTAGGGCGCGGAGTCCCTTCCGCGCCGTCGTCCAAAGCGGCCGGCTCGGAGAGCCAGCCCTACCAATATGCCCGCGCTGCTGTGGTCGTACCGAACGGCACACTGTTTGGCGACGGTGTGTGTGCCCGCATCAAGGAAGAATTGCTCAAGGAATTCAACCTGCACACCATTGTCCGGCTGCCGAACGGCGTGTTTGCGCCCTACACCGGCATTAACACGAACCTACTTTTCTTTGACCGCTCCGGCCCAACGCGCGAAGTCTGGTATTACGAACACCCCCTGCCGGAAGGCAGAAAGAACTACACCAAAACCGCGCCTATACAGTTTGAGGAATTCGCCCCGCTCGTTGCGTGGTGGAACAAGCGAGAGAAAAACGAACTCGCGTGGAAAGTGCCGGTTGCCGAATTGCTGGCTAACGGCTGCAACCTCGACCGCAAGAATCCGTACGCCAAGGATGACATCACGCACCTGCCGCCCGTCCAGCTTGCCGCCGATATCCTGAAAAAAGAGCAGCGCATTGCGGAGATCGTCGGGCGCATCCAAGAACAGTTTGCCACGCCGCGCAAATGAAACACAAATGGCCAACCACCAAGCTTGGTGAAGTTTTGACCGAACGGCGCGAGACACCCACAGATGATGATCTTGCATCGGGCCGCGTGCGAATCGTGGAGAAAATCAGTTTTGACTCCGGGCGAATCCAACTTCGCGTTGATGGCTCAACGAAAACAGGAATGATTCTCGTGCGGCCTGGCGACCTTGTTGTATCAGGCATCAACGCGGCCAAAGGTGCAATTGCGATTTACGATGCTAATGCGGTCGCGCCGGTTGCAGCGACCATTCACTACGGGGCTTACGAGATAAATCACCAGCGAGCGGATGTCCGTTTCCTCTGGTGGATGCTACGCAGCCACTTCTTCCAAGACCTTCTTCTCGAATTCGTGCCGGGCGGAATTAAAACGGAATTGAAGGCCAAAAGGCTGTTGCCAGTTCCAGTCCCGCTCCCACCGTTGGCGGAGCAACGGCGGGTGGTGGCACGGATTGAGGAACTGGCCGCACAAATCCACGAGGCCCGCACCCTCCGCCACCAAGCCACCGAAGAAGCCGAGGCGCTCTCACGTTCGGGTGCTGAAGCAGTATTTCAAAAAGTTCGAACCAAGCTCGGCACAAAAATACTCGGCGATGTTTGCAGCACGATTACTGACGGTGATCACAATACGCCGCAGTTCAGTGACGAGGGCGCGCGTTTCATCTTTGTTGGAAATGTTTCGAGCGGCCGGTTGCATTTTGAGAACACGAAGCGAGTCAGCTTGGATTATTTCAGAAGCTTGAAGTCGCACCGGTTGCCGGAGCGCGGCGATATTCTTTACAGCGCAGTCGGCGCGACACTTGGTATTCCCGCCGTTGTGGATTCAGACGAGCCGTTTTGCTTTCAGCGCCATGTCGCTATTTTGAAACCGGATCGCAACAAGGTTGATAGCCGGTTCGTTTGGCACATGCTTGGTTCAAGAACCGTGACGGAAAAAGCATGGGCATCTACGACAGGTTCTGCCCAGCC
>Ga0208820_1002077_pt1 | contig 10251 bp, 9 predicted proteins | sample June2015DPH_16_5_FD_184713 | JGI IMG/M metagenome (GOLD analysis project Ga0208820, IMG submission 184713) | Peatland microbial communities from SPRUCE experiment site at the Marcell Experimental Forest, Minnesota, USA - June2015DPH_16_40... | ecosystem: Environmental > Terrestrial > Soil >...
TGCTTATAGTTGACGTTCAATCAACCGACGGTACAACGAAGGCCATTGCGTCTTTCGCTGCCAGCAATACGAAAATACATCTGTATTCGATCGATACGCAAGAAAAGTATCAAAGTGCGATTATGAATCATCTAGCCCGGGTGGCCTTCAACGACGGCGCCGATTGGGTATTCCTCCTCGACGCCGACGAGTTTATCAACGTCGATAGCAGAGACGAGCTCGAGCACCACCTGAAATCGTTTCCACACGACGTAATGTATCTACCCTGGATCAATTTGGTGCCGACACATTTCGGGACCTTCACATCGTTTGATGCCGGGCAAGCGTTTTTTTGGCGCGGCCGCACCTCGAAGTTCAACAAAATTGCGCTTTCAAGCTTATTTGTTGCAAATAATCCGGATTTTTATGTTCACGAGGGCAATCATAGCGTTGCGCGAGATTTCACCTCCAATCCGTTCGAGATAACGCGCGGCGGCCTCCCACTGCTGCATTTGCCCGTCAGGTCGCTGGATCGATTAAAATATAAAATGGGTAGTGCGCGGACAACATTGTTGTCGAAACATAACCGAAAGCCCGGGGAGGGTTCCCATGTTCTCGCAATCGGCAAATTGCTGGACGACGCCTATTCGTTCGGCGATCGCGAATTGAATGCAATTGCAGCCAACTATGGTGATGACGATTACGAACGCAGCGTCGACCCCCAAGACGAGAAATGGCCAACTATAATGATGCCGCAGTATGTATTTAAGGCGATCGACGGCGCCGGGCCAAATGTCGGTTTAACTGACACTTTGCTGAGAGATGAAAAGATAAAATGGGCCAAATCAGATTTCGCCAAAGCAAGCGTTGTCGGCGCCGTTATCGAGGGCGACGCGATAAAAATTACGCCGCAGCCGATCCAGGGCAACGGCAATCTATTCCAGGGACGATACGCTGCATTGCCGCCGACGGACAATCACCAGGCTTCGCCGATCATTGACTCAAATCTGATTATTGATGCGATAATTGCGTCGTTTATGAAGGTGAAGTTGCTGACTTTCTCCGCTTGGTCCGAATTAATACCAACGCTGTTCTGCATATTCTCGATTGCTCGCCCAAGAAGATTTGTCGAATTGGGCACACATAACGGCATGTCCTTTTTCGCAGCGTGCCAGGCAACCGAAGCGCTTGCTCTAGATACGCAATGTATCGCTATCGACAACTGGATTGGAGATCCTCATGCCAGTTTGCATTCCGAAGAGGTATTTGATCAGTTCTGCGCGAATATCAACAATAACTTTCCTAATCAGTTTTACATAAAGGCGCACTTCGCGCACGCAGTGGCGTGCTTTGAGAATGAATCGATTGATTTGCTTCATATCGACGGCTATCACACCTACGCCGCGGTCAAGGATGATTTCGAGACCTGGGTGCCGAAAATGTCGCAACGCGGCGTTATTCTCTTCCACGACATAAACGTGCATGAAAGGGAATTTGGAGTATACCGACTCTGGCATGAGCTAAAAGACAAGTATACTTCTTTCAGCGTCTCCCACTGCCACGGCCTTGGCATTATTTGTGTTGGCCGCCAGCCGTCCATTTTTGCCGAAATTCTGGAGCTGTTGCAGGCTCATCCTGGATACAAGGACGCGGTACAAGCATATCTTGAAACTGTCGGCCAATTTAGCATTGAGTTTAGCAGAAATTTGGCTGAACAAATTGACCAACTCCAACGATTGGAAGTACAGTCGCTGCCGGGCCCGTTTGGCCCGCGTCGCACTATCGCGCGTACGCCCAGAAACTTATTTCGCTTCTTCGCCGGCACGCTCGAATCAGGAGATCGGTAGCGGATTGCCTACATTGTCGCCGGACCATCCGACGAAAAATATAGCGTGATAATCAACGGTTCGTTCAATGCGTTAGGCTGCCGGAGCCGAGCTTACGCGATGACTGTGTTCGCGCGGGCGATGGATTGAGTCGAGGAACCGAGCGGGATAGATTGCGTCTCGGTTGCTTGACGGCAAACCTGAGACAGCGGCAGTTTGCACTGCCGAAATTTAGGTTTTCCGGCCGTCAGCCGCTAAAGGTAATTGGACGCAATCTCGCGATGCTCAACGAGGCCCGCAAGCCGCCGCCAAACCGAGGCCCTTCCGATGGTTTCATCGGAAGCCTGCGGTTCGCGATCCGCCGATTCCTGGACCTGCAAGTTTCCTCGGTTGGCGCCGATCTCGCCCCATGGCTGAAGGAGCGCGCCGGTTCGCTTCTTGAGGTCGGCTGCGGCGACCAGCCCTACCGCCACATGCTGCCAGATCGCTGCGCCTACACCGGTCTCGATTGGGAGGGTTCCGTCGCCGAGTTTTCGGTCGAACGCCTTAGCGATGTCGTCTACTACAAAGGTGATATATTTCCTTTTACCGATCGGTCATTCGATGCCTTGTTTCATACCGAGGTTATCGAGCACATTGCGAACTATCGTTTATTTCTGAAGGAATGCCACCGTGTGTTGAAGCCCGGTGGCGAGCTCATGTTCACTGTGCCGTTTCAAGCGCGGTTCCATTTCATCCCGGTTGATTTTTGGCGTTTCACTAAGAGCGGATTGGAGCTGATTTTGGCCGAGGCCGAATTTTCGGATATTCGTGTGCAGCCTCGTGGCAGCGACCTGGTCGTCGCCTGCTACAAGGTCGTCTCTGTCTTGTATCGGTCTGCATATGGCGGAATCCTAGGAAAGACGGTATTCGTCGTCTTTTCGTGGCTGACTGTCCTCCTCCTCTGCCTGGCGCATCTTTGTATGGCGCTTAAGCTGGGCTCTCCTGATGACTGCCTAGGCTACAGCGTGTTTGCATCACGGCCGCGTTCGCAAACGACGTCTCGGCACGGGCCATTCGGGGCTGGTAGTGATGCGCTTGGATAAGAATTTTGTCAGCAGGGTGAGAACACGCTTGTTGGAAATGCATTACAACAATCGCGTGGGTCATCTCGGCGGAAATCTTTCCGCTATCGACGCGATGCTTGTCATCCATCACGAGCTTATGCAACCCGGCGACCGCTTCGTTCTCTCAAAAGGGCATTCCGCCGGAGCCTACTACGTCACCCTTTGGTCGCTTGGAAAGTTATCGGACGCAGATTTAAGGACTTTCCATAAGGACGGCACGATGCTGTCGGGTCACCCGCCGTCGCGGGGAATACCGGAAATCGAATTTGCGACCGGGAGCCTTGGGCACGGCTTGTCGTTAGCCGCCGGATTGGCGATGGCCGCGAAGCTCAGAGGCCAGACCCACCGTATCTATTGTCTCACCTCGGATGGAGAATGGCAGGAGGGCTCTACCCTGGAGGCGCTTATCTTCGCGGTGCATCACAAGCTTTCCAATCTTTCGATCGCGGTCGATCATAACGGGCTGCAGGGGTTTGGTTCAACGGCCGAAGTTGCCTCGATGGATCCGCTGGACCAGAGGCTCGCGGGATTTGGCGTCGATCTTCGTCGATGCGATGGTCATGATCTCGACGCCCTGAGACAAACGCTGGCGCCGGCTGGCGATGGGTGTCCGGTCGTCGCAATCCTTGCGACCCGCAAAGGCAATGGTGTTCTGAATTTTGAAAACAAGATGGAGTCCCATTACCTACCGCTGACGGAATCCCAATTCGCTGAGGCTGTGGCTGCGCTCAAAGGATCGTCATGAGGCAAAGGGTCTGCGAGGTGCTGGTCGCGCGTGCCGAGAATCCGAACATGGTCTTTTTGACGGGCGATCTGGGCTTCATGGCGCTGGAGCCTTTGCGGGATCGGCTTGGCGACCGGTTCATCAATTGCGGGGTTGCAGAACAGAATATGATTTCCGTTGCCGCGGCGATGGCCAAGGAGGGCCTTGAGCTCTGGGTCTACTCGATTGCTCCGTTCTGTTACGCCCGCGCCTTCGAGCAGGTTCGCAACGACATATGCCTGCACAACTTGCCCGTGCGGTTGCTGGGCAACGGCGGAGGTTACGGCTACGGCGTCATGGGCGCGACGCACCACGCGATCGAAGACTATGGCGTGTTGTTGACGCTGCCGGGCATGCGCGTCTACACGCCGGCCTATCACGACGACATCTCCGTTGTAATTACGCAGGCAGGTGACGGCTGCGAGCCCTGCTACATCCGGCTCGGACGGGACGAGCGCAAAATCAAGCTACCCGTGCCTGCGTACGCGCCTTGGCGGCGACTGTCGCCGGGAGACGGCCCGGTCGTGATCACGCTCGGGCCGCTGGCGAGCTCGGTGCAGGCAGCGCTCGAAGATATCGGCGAGCCGCGTCCGGATCTGTGGCTGGTTTCCGAGCTTCCGCTGACGTCGAACGAGGTGCCTGCAAGCTTGGCAGCCCGCATTGCCGACGCCGGCTGTCTGTGCATCATAGAGGAGCATGTCGGACATGGCGGGCTCGGCAGCATGATGTGTCAATGGCTTGTCGAATCCCAAGTCAGGCTGCGAGCCTTTGAACATGTCCACGCCCTCGGCTATCCTTCCGCGTTAAGCGGATCCCAGGATTATTTGCGCCAACAGAGTGGATTGGATTCCGATTCAATAAGAAATGTGATCCTCGCACTTACGCAAAGCTGATGTCTATCCAGACAACCGGAACAATTGATTGGGCGCAATCTCTGCGCGGCCCTGTCATCGTGCTAGGCGCCGGCGGATTCGTCGGTGCCAACCTTTTCAGGCGTATCCTGGCGTCACGGTCGGATGTATTCGGCGTGGTCCGGAAGCTGCCGCTCTGGCGGCTCGACGGCATCGACGAAAGTCGGCTGCTCGAAGTCGAAATGACCAGCAGTGGGGAAATTCGCACGCTGGTCGACTACGTGCAGCCGGCCACCGTATTCAACTGCATTTCCTACGGAGCCTATCCCTTCGAAACCGAATCGAACCAGATCTACGAAACGAATTTCCTGGCCCTGGTCAGACTGATCGAATCGCTGCAACATCGGCAGCTGGCGGCGCTGATCCATGCCGGAAGCTCGTCGGAATACGGATTGAACTGCGTCGGTCCAGCCGAGTCGTCAGTGCTCATACCAAACAGCAACTACGCAGTCTCCAAGGCGGCTGCCAACGACTACATCAGCTACGCGGGCAAAAGCCTTCGGGTGCCGATCGCCAATCTTCGGCTCTATTCCGTCTTTGGACCTTACGAAGATACGTCGCGGCTGATCCCGAACGTCGTAAGATGCGGGCTCAATAAGGAGTATCCTCCGCTCGTCGGCGCCGATATCTCCCGGGACTTCGTCTATGTCGACGACGTCTGCGAGGCATTCCTGATGGCGGCCACACGATTGACGCCTGAATTGTATGGCGAAGCATTCAACATTGGTACAGGTAAGCGCACCACGATCCGCGAAGTAGCGGAGGCCGCGCAACGCACCTTCGGCATAAAGACGGCTCCGACATTCGGCGACATGCCGAACCGTGCTTGGGACCTTGGCGACTGGTATTCGGACCCGGGCAAGGCCAAAGCACTGCTGTCCTGGTCGGCAAAAACACAGTTTGCAGAAGGATTGCGGCTGACCGCCGACTGGTTTTGCTCGCTCGGGCCGGTGGACATGGAGAAGATGACCAAGAGGTCTCGCCCCGCGTCCCGCCGCAGCATCACAGCCATAGTTGCCTGCTACAAGGACGAGCAGGCGATACCCATCATGTACGAGCGGCTGGTCGCGACGTTCAAGAAGCTCGATGTCAGCTACGAGATCATTTTCGTCAACGACGCGAGCCCGGACAACTCCGCGGCAGCGATCCTCGAATTGACCGCGCACGACAAGAGTGTTGTCGGCATCACGCACTCGCGCAACTTCGGATCGCAGATGGCTTTCCGGAGCGGCATGGAGTTAGCGACCAAGGACGGCCTGGTCCTGCTCGACGGCGATCTGCAGGACCCACCGGAACTCATCGAGAAGTTCTACGAGAAATGGATCGAGGGCTACGATGTCGTCTACGGGGTACGCGTCAAGCGGGACATGCCCAGGCTGTGGGGGTACATGTACAAGGGCTTCTATCGCTTATTCAATGCATTCAGCTATATCGACATTCCGCACGATGCCGGGGATTTTTCGCTGATCGATAAACGGGTCGTCTCCTGGCTATTGCGTTGTCCGGAGCGGGATCTGTTCTTGCGGGGCCTGCGAGCCTACGTCGGCTTCAGACAGACCGGCATAAACTATACGCGGCCGAAGCGTATGTTCGGCAAGAGCACGAACAATCTTCTGAAGAATCTTGCCTGGGCGAAGCGCGGTATCTTTTCGTTCAGCGACGTGCCGATGACGATCTTGACTGTGGGCGGCATCGCGCTACTTGGCATTTGTGCGCTGCTTTCCATGATCCAGGCCGTTGTCAGAATCTACGCACCCGATCTAGTGCCCCCAGGCATCACCACGATTTTGCTCGCAATCCTTTTCTTCGGGTCGATCAACGTGTTCGCAGTGGGATTGGTCGGGGAATATATTGCCAAGATCATGCACGAGGTGAAAGGTCGGCCGCGGTTCATACGGGCGTCGATCATCCGCAGCGGTGAAATTACCCAGCTGCTTCCCAAGAGCGAAATAGGGGGACATGACCGCGGCTGACCAGTGGCACGCCTTGGAGCCGCGCCAATGTCCGGTGTGCGGCAGCGGGCAAACTGATTCGGCGATGTTCCTGAAGCAATCGCTTGATCCGTCTCGTCTGACGGCTCTGAGCTATGCCTCCCGCAAGACTCCCGAGTTCATGCGGTTCGAGCTTGTCACTTGCCTCCGATGCCAAACCGTTTACGCCTCATCAGCGCCCCCCAAGGGGGCGCTGGCTCGGGCCTATCATGAGGCGCAGTACGACTCTGCAGAGGAGGCCAAGCTGGCATCGGAGACCTATGACGAGGCCTTGTCGCCTTATCTGGCGACCTTGCCGTCACGCGGGCGCGCCCTTGAGATCGGAACCGGTACAGGCGTGTTTCTCACCCGTCTGCAACAGGCGGGTTTTTCTGAGGTGGTGGGGATCGAACCGTCCCGGGCGGCCATAAATGCCGCAGACCCCGCTGTGCGGCCGCTCATCCGCGAGGGCATTTTCGTCGGCGATGATTTTCCGGCCGAGCACTTCGATCTGATCTGCTGTTTTCAGACGCTCGAGCACGTTCCGGAACCCCGCCTGATGGTCGAAGCATTCGCGCGGTTGCTGAGTAAAGGCGGGTTGCTGGCGCTGGTGACGCACGATTACCGCGCACCTGTGAACCGCTTGCTTGGGCGCCGCTCTCCGATCATCGACATTGAGCATCTGCAGCTTTTTTGCCGTCCGAGTCTGGCACGGTTGCTGTTGGAAGGCGGCCTGCAGACTGTCGCCATCGAGACGTTCTCGAACCGGTATCGGCTGACCTATTGGCTCCGATTGACGCCACTCCCCGCCACGCTCAAGTCGGCAATCACACAAATTGCGATGACGAGCGGGTTCGGCGACGTCAAGATGCGCTTTAACGTCGGCAATTTGCTGACCATCGGCCGCAAGAGCGACTGAAGGCCGGCGATATGCTCGACAAGCCCTTCACTTTCACGAGCTATCTTGTCATTGGGCTGCTCATCGCATTCTTACCGATCGTGGCGCAGTATCGGCGCGCTCCGGCGGTTCGGCGCGTGCAACTCATATGGGGCGATAGCCCGACTGGCGCAGACCACAATGTTTGGCGCTGGCTGTATCGCCACGGTTGGATTATGGGCTGTAGTTGCGGGCTAATCATCGGCACGACACTGCCGTGGTGGCGAGCCATCAAGTCGGGCTTCTCTCTGGGCGAAATTATCGCCTACGGCATCATCATCACGGCATGTCTGCTCGCGCTGGGCCGTGAAGCGAGCGCCGACGATGGCCGACGCGTGAATCCCACGTCAAAGTGGGCGGTCATCGCCTTCGCCGGGGTGGTCGCCGTCGTGATGAGCTTCACGACAGGAGTTTTGTCGACGCCGGAGATCAAGATCACGGCATGGCATCATTGGGGCGCCTACATCGGCCCCGCCGAGCTGGCCTTGTCTGGAGCGCGTATCTTCTATGATTTTCCGGCCCAATACGGCTTTGGTCCAACGCTATTGATTGCATCCGCATGCGACAGCAATTGTTGGATCGCTATGTATTTCATAGCCGGCGGTGCGGCACTGGCGTTCGCGCTGCTCGGATTTTTCATCATCAGCGGCCTGCCGGTCAGAACCCTGGCGGCGCTCGGTGTGATCGTCGGCGCAACCGCGGTAGGCTGCCTTCTCTGGGTGGCATATCCACCGTTGGTCTCATCGGCGCTTGTCGCGCCGTCCACCGCGGGTTTGCGGTTCCTGCCGGCGTTGGCGCTTGTGGTGATGATGATGTGGAGCGAGGGCGAGGCAAAGCTGCAGCCGCATTGGACGAAATTCGGTTTTGCCGTCTTTGCGGTCGGGGCGCTCTGGTCGCCGGAATCGCTCTTCATGAGTTCGTTTGTGTGGGGTCCGTATTACTGCCTGCGGCGGATGGCTGGTGTGTCGCCCCATCGACTGATGCACGTATTGTTCGGGTCAGTTGCGATGCTTTCGTTCGCCGTGATCACAATATTGGCGGCCTTTCTTGGCGTATATGCTCTATCCGCCTGGCCCGATGCCGATCAATCCGACGGGACCGGTCTGGTTTTGCGTGACCGCCCTTGCCCTTGGCGCGTGGTCGAGCCGTGGGCTGTTTGTTCAAGGCGGCAATTCCGGTGCGTTCCGCCGCTCCCTGCTGCTCATTCTGCTGTCCTACGCATCATTTTCGTACGCTTTAGGGCGCAGCCACGACAATAATTTCTTGAATATCATCCCCTACAGTACGCTGATCATCTCCAGCGTTGTCATGTCGCAGGTTCCGGTTTTTCTTAGAGCAATCGCCGCCGGCATGCTGGCAAGTCTATTAGGGCTGAGCAGCCTTTTCGGATGGAGCGCCTGGTCAGAGACCGTCGCCGGCGGCAGACTGTTCGAGTTCAAACCGCAGGAGTTCGTTGCATCACTGTCGTATGAGAATCCCGAGACGGCCGCGATTCTCGCCCTTCGTTGCGTCCCGGGCGCTTGCAGCCCGGCCGACGCCAGCCGCGCGCTGTCGCAGATCCGGGAAACCTCCACAGATCCCGCCATGGTACTGGATCAGGCCTTCTTGTCGTTGCCGGCGACTTCAACCACAGCCTGGAGCGCAATGCATGAACCAGCCAATTATTACTTCCTTCCGCGCGAGTGGCGGCAAACATTTTTGCAGCGGACAGCGGTCCAACTACACCGAGGCGGCTGGCTCGTTGTGCAGAAATCGCTGCCTGCCAGGTGGATCGATGACTTCCAATCCGCTTATTCCATCGCGGAAGACCTGAATTTCGGCACGTATCGCGCACTGCATTTGGTGCCGCGACCTTAATAGAGCGGTAGCTTCAGGAACAACAAACTTGACTGGCAATACCGGAGGCGGAGACGGACAACGACGCTTCGGCGGCTCGGATCGGAAACACACTCGCGGCACACCTTTGAGGCCCACATTTTCGAACGTTACCAGACTAGGTCGCTTCGGCGTGGTAGGCGTGGCGGCGACCTTCGTGTATTTTGCAATCACGACCGCTCTGGGCCAGCATCCAATCGGAATAGATCCAATTGCGGCAAATACGCTTGGCGTTGCCGCATCTCTATCAGTGTCCTATTTTGGCCATCACCGCTACACCTTCAGGGTGCTCGGCGAACATGAGCGCTACTTGCCGCGCTTTCTAGGCGTGACGGCGGGACTTTTCCTCTTGAGCACCGCCGCAATGGCGATAGCGCGCTACGTGTGGGTCTTAGACCACACCGTGGTGACGGCCTGCATTGCGGTTTGCTACCCTCTCGCCAGCTATCTCCTGAATCTGTCGTGGACCTTCTCCCACAAAGGCACGCAGGAACGGCGCCTTGGGAGCGATGCGGCCGACGGGTAAACAATCGCATTCGTGCACATTCCCACGAAGGGACCAGAATTGGTCCGATCGCACAGAGTGCAGCTGGGCACTAGTCCCGCAGTGGTGAACGGCTCTCGGCCAAAGCCGCGCACCAGTAAGCCCTCGCCGTAATTCCCTGCTACCAGCTGCAGGGAATCTTGCCGATCCCGGGCCCCTCCACCGGGTCTCGCGTCGAATCCAACGAGGGACTTGCTTAGAGCATTTTCAGGGTTGACGGAATCGGCGGGTTTCTCGCTGTGCTTGATTTGTGATTCAAGCTTCGTGTCGAATCGACACGGAGGCTGTGATGGGCAAGCCATATTCTCAGGACTTGCGTGAGCGTGTGATTGCGGCAGTT
>Ga0208820_1002085_pt1 | contig 10237 bp, 9 predicted proteins | sample June2015DPH_16_5_FD_184713 | JGI IMG/M metagenome (GOLD analysis project Ga0208820, IMG submission 184713) | Peatland microbial communities from SPRUCE experiment site at the Marcell Experimental Forest, Minnesota, USA - June2015DPH_16_40... | ecosystem: Environmental > Terrestrial > Soil >...
ATTCGCTCATATCTCAGCCCTGTATAGAAACGTGGACCATCGCGAACCCGAGGAGGGTGTCCAGAGTCTGGTCACCGTCCAGCTGATCGTTGCCGTCCTCAACGGATTCGCGCGGCCAGTTGGCGGGCGCTCGATTGCGAACCAAAACCCGGCCCGCCATTTCAGTCGCCCGCACGGGTGATCGGCCGACTACTTCCGCATGCCGTCGGTCTTTTTGCGGTCACTTCACCATTTTGAGCGACATGACGTGGACTTCGTTCTTGTCCGCATTACATTGTGCTGTCAGGGTGACGTGGTGCCCTTCGTGTCCTTTTACTGCTTCTGGGTTGTTGATGGTCCAGCTCTTGCTGTCCTTGTCGCCCACAAACATCTTGCCGTCAGCGCTAACTTTGCCTGTGACGTGAACCGCTTTCATGGACGCGTCACCCTTCATGTTGTCATTGTGCATGTTGTCCTGAGCCGAAGCCACTCCGAAGGTTAGCAGGGCCAGGGCGAAACAAATTGTCATCAGCATTTTCATGTTGTTCTCCTTAAGATATGCCAACCCGGTCGACACGAACCCATACCTGCCCCAAGGGGCTTTCCGTGTTTTCAGGCGCCGCGCTGAGCAAGTCTGCATGCTAGTATCCCCGCCCTCGGCTGGACTGTACAGAATTGCTCATTCCCTCAGATTGTTTTGAGAAACTACACATTCGAATCGGAGTGTCCGTGCGGGTGGAACCAATTTCTACCGATCCACCTATTGCGGACCGTTGACATAGAGCTAAATTGAACAGCTTGGAAAGCGCCAGTTCTGCCACACTCTGGCTATGACAACGAAAACGATTCCGGCATACCTAGAAGACGAGCGCCAAAAAGATTGCGACGCTCAGCTGCGGATGGAAGCAGAAGCCGCGCGCATCCAACCGCTGAACCATGGCCATCATCGCACTGCAAAACAGCCCAAGCAGGAATTGCCATCAGTGGTTAAAGCCGCGCCCAAAGCGAGAAAGCCTTCGGCTCGGAAGAATCCACGCACCGTGCGAAAGGCGACGACGAAAGTCCGCAAGGCGGCGTGAATCCAAGGCTACCCTCGCAGGCATGACAGGGCCGGCTCTATGGGTTAGCCCCAGTGCTTGCCCGTCACTCCCGGACAGGCCAGTGTGTTGAACCAGGAAAGATCGCGTCGATCCCTGCATGGTCTTTGCGGTCGGAACCTGGAGCAGAGAGTCACGCGATGGTTGGCAACGCTGGATCGATTAGTACCGGAGGCTGAAACGTGAGTATCTCTGCGCTGAATACCTCGTGGTTCATCGTGAGTCTCACATTTTTCATGGGTATGGCGACGGCTTTACATGCGCAGGCCACCAAGTCAGCCCCGCCCACCCCGATCGATGTGAAGAAGGTCGAGCTCGGCGGAACGCCCTGGAGTCCACAATGGGACCAGATCATCGAAAAGGCCCTGCCGCCTGAAATGCTTTCTTCGCAGGTCCCGCGGGGCGTCCGCCGATTCTGCCCGCGATTTTACGAGATGGGCGAAACCGACAAACGCGCATTTTGGGCTTACTTCTTCCAGGCTCTTGCGGGTGCTGAAGCCGGCCTGAATCCGAACACGAGCGTCCGCCACGCCAAGCCGGAAGCCGCGAAACGCGATGAGGTGGAAGGAATGGCCATGCGTAGGGAAGGATTGTTGCAGCTTGCGTATGCAGACCAAAAGCGCTACGGCTGCGATTTCAATTGGCAAGCGGACCGTGCATTAAAGCCGCACGATCCGGCCAAGACTATTCTTCAGCCGAAGAACAATCTCGAATGTGGAGTGAAGATTCTGTTCAACCAGATCATCAACCAGCACAAACCCTTGCTGACCAGGTCGGGATACTGGTCGACGTTGCATCCGGACGGGCCGAGCTTCCGTATATTTGCCAAGCAGATGACAAATCCACCATCCGCGTGTGGTCTGTCCACCAAGTCGACGATCGACAAGTCGGATACTACGAAGTCGGTACAGGACGATTCGAACCGGGCTAAAACTCCCAAATAGTTTCGCACTGAATGTCCTGTTTAGCGTTTCTCTCAGCTTTCATGACGTTGGACTTTGGATCGGCGTAGGTAACACGTTGGCTCCATCCAGAGAAACAGTAAAAATCTGAACTTCACTGCCTTATACCCTCCGCCGATCTTCTGACACTGTTCGTCTTCGATAGTCCAACCCTCTAACCGTGTCATAAGGGGCACGATGTTTTACAGTTGAGATGCTACATTTTGCAGATTGGTAAAGACTGTTCAAGACTGCTCAGTATGAAAACAATGCTGAAACTGGCAGCCCTGTTCCAAATTGACCTGTAATCCCTTTGCACTCGTGACATCGTGCACGTATGCATAAGAACGAGCCGAAGCAAGAATCCAACCAAGCGACACTCGCTCGCGTCAAAAAATCGAGATGTATATGAATTCGACCGCTCGCGCCGAGCCGTGCTTTCTTATGAGTGCCGCCAAGTTTGCGTGGAACTCGTCCGTGCAAGGCTTTCGCCCGCAGGGGCAGCGGTGTTTGTTTGCCTCGATGAGTCCCGATGCGCTCGGCTGCGGCTTCGATTTTGCAGTCGCCTTGGCGCGGTGCTCTGGCGGAATGGGTTCGGACAACGCGTCCCCAAATACAGGCTTCTCAATCGGCTGAGTTACGGCCTCGACGATTTGCGGCTCCGGGTGCGGCTGCTTGCATGGCTTCGTGTCATAGCACTCGTAGCACCAGTCCGAGTGGATGTCCGCCACAGCGTCCGCCTGCCCGGTGCGCCACGCCACGTAGTCGCAGAATTCCTTTGCCTCGGCGAGACCGCAGCCGAGGCGCTTGCGGGCGTACTTAATCGCCCCGATCTTGTCGCCCGCAGCCTGCCGCGACTGGATGCCCAAGATGATCGTGCTTGGCTTGATCTTCATCGGTGCGCTCCGATCGTCGCGACCTGTACCCCGGAGTAGTCCTTCTCCAAGACCTGCGGCATGACTGCGCCATCCAGCGCAGCCTTTGCTTCCGCTGACTTGCGGGCGTAGCGCAAGCAGAAGACGGTGCCATCTGGGTAGAGCTTTTTCTTATTAACAGGGACATAGCGGCGCTTCCCATTGACTGAAACTCGGACGTACAGGCTCACGGTCATGGATGTTCTCCTAGAGCCCAATACTGCGAACCCAAGAAGAACAGAGAGTATTGGTAGCCACCCGTGGTAGCCACCCGTGGTAGCCACCTTCGTAAGCCTATGTATTTAAAGGAATGGCGGAGAGGGTGGGATTTGAACCCACGATACCCGTTAAGGTATGTCCGCTTTCGAGGCGGATCGTTTCAACCGCTCACGCACCTCTCCGGAACATCAGTTGTCGGTAGACGGGGGCTCAACCTCAGGGGCTAAAGCCCGCGTCTTTTCCGGTCTCGAGCGGCACGGCTGAAGCCGTGCCCCTCCCAAACCGTAGTGAAACCCAGAGTTGTTCAGCAGTCTGGGACGGGGCCAAGCCCCGTCTCTACGGAACTGGGTTTTTCCGCAGCCTGTGAAGCCGTGCCTTGCCCAGACCTACTTGAGAAACATTTATGCGCCGCGCAAAAAACGGTGTTCAACTAACGACGCTTTCGAAAAAATTCCTGCACCAGTTCCGCCGAACGTCCGGCCAGAACCCCGCCCCGGATCTCCATCTGATGATTCAGACTGGGGTGATTCACCACCTGCAGAATCGAATGGACGGCGCCTGCCTTGGGGTCTTCGGCACCGTACACCAAACGGCGAACGCGGGCATGAACAGCCGCTCCTGCGCACATGGCGCACGGCTCAATTGTAACAAACAGCTCGCAGTCGCCGAGCCGGTAGTTACCGAGGTTTCGTCCCGCCTCGCGCAGCGCCACTATCTCAGCGTGAGCGGTGGGATCGCAGTCGGCGAGGTTGCGATTCCATCCTCGTCCAACCACGCGCCCTGCGCACACCACGACGGCTCCCACTGGCACTTCGCCCGCCTCCAGTGCGCGCTGGGCGCAGCGCAGGGCTTCCTCCATCCAAAGCTCGTCGGAGGCAAGGTCGTCGGGAGAAAGCTCGTCGGAAGAGGCTTCTGCTGCCGATCTCATACCCGTCTGTGTTCCTTCAGTGTTATCCTAGCAGGGATATGGAAATGCCCGACATCTTCCGGAAAGTGTTTTTGCTGGACCTGATCAAGGGACTGGGCGTGACGTTCCGTTATCAGGATCCCAGGGAAATCTATACCGAGCAGTATCCGCTGGAACGGCCGCAGGTCGCCGAGCGTTACCGCGGCGCGCCGCGGCTGAACGTCAACCCGGACACCGACGAGACCCTTTGCATTTCCTGTGACCTGTGCGCTCTGGCTTGTCCGGAAAATCTGATCGTGGTCACCAGCGAGCGCAATGAAAAGACCCGCCGCAAGGAGCTCGTCAACTTTACTTACGACCTGAGCCGCTGCATGTTCTGCGGCCTCTGTGAAGATGCTTGCCCTACCGATGCGCTCGAACTCACCCAGGATTTCGAGCTCGCGAGCTACAACCGCGAGGGCATGATCTGGGATCGTGAGGCGCTCGAGAAGGGTCCGCAGCCCACCGTGTACAAAAAGTAGCAAAGGCAGTCGAAGTGCCTCAGTTTTCGACGAATTCCTCGTCACCATCGCTCTTGGCGCCCACCAACGAGCTAAGGGCACGAGTATAAAGAGGCTGAGGAAAAAGTCATCCTGATAGCTCGGCGGCGCGTCGCCGGCTACAGGTCAAGCTGCAGAGCCGGAAACGGGTGGAATGGCTGTTTCAGATTGCGGCTGCAGCCTACAATCTGGTCCGCATGACTCGATTGTTAGCGGCGGCGGCCTGAAGCCTGGATTCGGGTGCCTGTTTCCGATGCGGAAGGCGCGGAAGCCGGCGCTGGGACTGCTACAGAAGGGCTAAAAAATTGCCCCTGTAGAGACCTGTAGGACCGGAGTAACTGAGTTTTTCAGCACTCTGTTTAGCCGCTGAGGACCGACTTCCCGAAGCAGCCCAAGTCGCCATCAAGAACTTAATCAGAGTCTCCCTAATAGGTCGCACCCCTCACACAAGATCTTCCGCCCGGATCGGCAGCCGCCGGATGCGCTTCCTGGTCGCTGCAAAAATCGCGTTGCACACCGCCGGTGCAATCAGCGGTGTCCCAGGCTCTCCGATCCCGCCCGAAGGCTGCTCGCTCGGCACGATGTGCACCTCGACCTTCGGCATCTCATTCATGCGGAGCATCTGGTAATCGTCGAAATTCCCTTGCTCCACGCGCCCCTTATTGATTGTGATTTCTCCTTTCAGCGCGGCCGTCAGCCCGAAAACGACTGCGCTCTGCATCTGCGCCTCAATCGTCAGCGGATTCACCGTCCTCCCGCAATCCACCGCGCAAACCACGCGATGCACCTGCACCTTGCCGCTTTTCTTGTCCACCGACACTTCGGCGACTTGCGCCACGTAGCTCCCAAACGAACTCAACACAGCGATCCCGCGGTATCGCCCGGCCGGCAACGTTTCACCCCAGCCCGCCTTCGTCGCCGCCAGTTCGAGCACGGCCAAATGCCGCGGCGCTTTCTGAAGCAGCCGCCGCCGGAACTCATACGGATCTTTTCCGCTCGCCGCCGCCAGTTCATCCACGAAGCACTCGCTGAAAAACGCGTTTTGCGAATTTCCCACCGACCGCCAGAACCCCACCGGAATCCCTGTCTCCGTCAGTTGGTAGTCCACGAGAATATTCGGAATGGCATACGGCAATTCCGCCGCGCCCTCCACGCTCGAACTATCCAGTCCGTCCTTCACCGAGCCCGGAAAGAACCGCGACATGATCGAAGGGCAGGCGATCCGGTTCGACCACGCCACCGGCCAACCTTCAGCATCCAGCCCCGCCTCGAACCGGCTGTGCGACGCTGGCCGATAGAAATCATGTTGCATGTCGTCCTCGCGCGACCACGTCACCTGCACCGGCGCGCCCGCGGCTTGCGAAATCTCCACTGCCTCGATCACAAAATCCTGCTCCGCTCTCCGTCCGAATCCGCCGCCGAGATACGTCGTGTGAATATTCACCTGCTCGGGCTTCAGCCCGGCGATCTTCGCCGCCGTCATCTGGTTGACGCCTTGAAATTGCGTCGGCGCCCAGACATCGCACCCGTCCGCGCGTACGTGCGCCGCGCAGTTCATCGGCTCCATGGTCGCGTGCGCCAGGAACGGGGCCTGGTACACCGCCTCGATTTTCTTCGCCGCGCTTGCAAATCCCGCCGTCACGTCGCCTTCCTTCCGCGCCACGGCTCCGCCCGGTTTGCTCGCTCCCTCCTCGAGCGTTTTGCTGATTGCCGCGCTGGTCAGCGCAGCGTTCGCCCCTTCCTCCCACTTGATTTCGAGCGCGTCCCGCCCCTGCATCGCCGACCAAGTGTTGTCCGCCACCACGGCCACTCCGCTCGAAATCTGCACTGCGAGCTTCACGCCGCGCACCGCCTTCGCCTTGTCCGCATTAAAGCTCGCCACTTTCCCGCCGATCACCGGACACCGCGCCACCACCGCGTGCAGCATTCCCGGCTGGCGCACGTCAATGCCAAACTCCGCGCGCCCGCAAGTTTTGTCCGCCGCATCCAGCCGCTTCATCGCCTTACCCACTATCCGGAATTGCTTCGGGTCCTTGAGCTTTACATCGCTCGGCACCGGCAGTTTTCCCGCCGCTTCCGCCAGGCTTCCGTAACTCAGGCGCTGCTTGGTCTGCGCGTGGATCACCTGGCTGTCTTCCGCGCGGCACAGCGCTTTGTCCACGGCCCACTTTTCCGCAGCCGCTGCGATCAACATCTCTCGCGCCTGCGCTCCGGCCGTCCGCAGCGGCGTCCACATCCCTCTCACGCTCGTGCTCCCGCCCGTTCCCTGCATTCCGAAGACGGGGTTCGCGTATTCCTTCGCCGCCGGCGCAAACACAGTGCGAATCTTCTTCCAGTCGCACTCCAATTCTTCGGCCATCAGCATCGAAAGCGACGTCACCACTCCTTGCCCCATCTCCGATTTGTCAATCACCAGCGTGACCGTATCGTCCGTCCCGATCCGGATCCAGGCGTTTGGCGCAAAGGTCACCGTCTCAGCCGCCGCCGCACGCGCCTCGAGCCGATTCGGCAGATAGAATCCAATCACCAGCCCAGTCGCTCCCGCCGCTGCGCTCTGCAAAAATTCCCGGCGACCCACTTTGATCGTCGCGCTGCTCATTCCGCACCTCCCGTAGCCGCGCCCACAGCGGCTGTTGTTTGTGGAGCGACGGGCGTCCTCGCCCGTCCCGCTGCGCCCTCCGGACGGGAGAGGACGCCCGTCGCTCCATTTGCAGCCAGCTCATCCGGCGTCATCGCTGCTGTCTCTCCCGGCTTGTTCGCCTTCTTCACGGGCGATGCTTTCTGCCGCGCGGGCGCCGCATGCATCTGCGCCGCGCGGTGAATCGCTTCGCGAATTCTTTGATAAGTACCGCACCGGCAGATGATCCCGCTCATGGCGTCGTCCACCTCCGCATCGGTGGGCCGCGGCTTTTTCGCCAGCAGCGCCGCCGCAGACATGATTTGCCCGGACTGGCAGTAGCCGCACTGCGGCACGTCCAGCTCGATCCACGCCTTCTGCACGGGATGGCTCAGATCGGCCGAGAGTCCCTCGATCGTGGTCACCTTCTTGCCGGCGGCTTCTGAAACCGGCGTGATGCACGACCGCGTCGCCTCGCCGTCAATGTGCACTGTGCAAGCCCCGCACAGCGCCATACCGCACCCGTACTTCGTGCCGCGCAGATTCAGAACATCGCGGATCACCCACAATAGAGGCATGTTGGCGGGCACATCCACGCGGGTGGGGCGCCCGTTAATCACAAATTCGAAAGGCATGGTGTCATCTCCGCTAAGAAACGTTCAACCGGAAAACGTTAGCTTTCGTTGCGGTCGCGCTATGCTGACCGCGGCTTGGACCAACGACCAAGAGACCGAGAATGGGAACTGCGTATACTCGCCGACGGCATGGCACCCTTTCCCGGCGGCAACCCGCTTATTATAAGGAACCTTGGCCGCAGGAAAGTGAGAAACTTCGTTTTGCACTATCCGCTCGCGGAGTACCGTAGCTGGGGTCGAATGTCTCTGGCTGTCACCTTCAACGCATCTTCCCCCAGCGATTCGTGGTAGCTACTTAGTGCAGCCCACATCTGCTACTCTGCTTTGGAACCTTTCCCGAGGGAAACCGATCCATGCGATTCCACAGCTTTTTCAGAGTTAGATTTGCTTTGTTTCTCTGCCTTGTTCTGCCACTCTCCATCTCGGCCGCCGACAAGAACAAAACGAAGAAAGCGGCGGCTGACGCTGACCAGCCATCTTACGAACTTCCCCAGCCTGCAAGAGAGAATCTCGACTACAACATGTATCAGCGCATCCGCGACGAAGGCCTGACCCATTCGCACGCGATGGACTTCGCATCCGCTCTGATGGATGGTATTGGCCCGCGCCTTACCGGTTCACCCAACCTGCGCCGGGCCAACGAGTGGACGCGCGCTCAATTGGCTGCGATGGGTTGCAGCAACGCCCATCTCGAAGACTGGGGTGAGTTCGGCATGGGCTGGCAGCAACTCAACACCTGGGTACGGATGACGTCGCCGGACACGGCTGTTTTCATTGCCCAGGCCGCGCCCTGGTCGCCTTCCACCAACGGAGCAGTCAATGCCCAAGCCATTTGGGTTGATATCAAGGACGAGAAAGATTTCGACAAGTACAAAGGAAAGCTGGCCGGCAAAATCGTTTTGCTGGGAGAAATGCGCGAGGTAAATCCTGTGGATAAGCCTCTGTTCACACGCATGGACGACAAGGATCTCGCCAAGCTTTCCGAGTTCCCCCTGGAAAAGCAGAAGGCCTACCAAGACAGGATCCAGGAATATATAAAGCGCGCGGCCCTGCTCGATAAAGCCGGAAAGTTTCTTGCGTCGGAGCATGCGCTGGCGGTAATTCTTCCCAGCCGCGACGGCCGCGACAGCGGCGGCTCCGGCGGCACCATCTTCGACGACGGCGGTCTGGGAAGATTTACCTACAAGCGCGATCACGCCAATCCCCTTCCCGTAGTGGTGACCGCGATAGAAAACTACGGACGCGTTTATCGGCTGCTCAAAGCCAATGTGCCGGTTAGCATTGAAATGAACGTCGATGTTAAGTACTTCGACGACCATGAGCATGGCTTCGATACCATCGCCGAAATTCCAGGCACTGATCCCAAGCTGAAAGATCAGGTGGTCATGGTGGGTGGCCATCTCGACTCGTGGGCGGCGGCGACAGGTGCAACCGACAATGGCGCCGGCACCGTAGTTGCGATGGAAGTCATGCGGATTTTCAACGCGCTGCAAGTGAAGCCGCGGCGCACCATCCGCATTGGTCTCTGGACGGGAGAAGAGCAAGGACTTTTTGGTTCCCGCGGCTACGTGAAGCAGCATTTCGGATACGTGCCACTCTCGACCGCGCCCGATCAACTGGAGAAGCCCGAGTGGCTGCGCAAACCTGCCGGTCCGGTCGTAATCAAACCTGAGCAGCCGGAAGTTTCCGGCTACTTCAACGTGGACAACGGTACGGGAAAAATCCTGGGGATTTATCTGCAGGGAAACACCGCGATCGCCCCCATCTTTTCGCAATGGATGGAGCCCCTGAAAGATCTCGGCGTCACCACCATCACCGCGCGCAACACCATGGGCACCGACCACCTATCGTTCGATGTGGTCGGGATCCCCGGCTTCCAGTTCATTCAGGACGGCCTCGACTACGAATCGCGCACGCACCATTCGAACATGGACACGTACGAACGCTTGCAGCCCGCCGACCTGGCGCAGGCGGCAACCGTGGAGGCGATCTTCGTGTACAACGCTGCCATGCGCGACCAGATGCTGCCGCGCAAGCAGCTGCCGCATCCCGAACTCGAAGAGCAGCGCTCGGCTCCGCTCAAGGTGATGCCCGGAGCACTGGAACCCGCGGAGGAGCCCAAAGGTGAAGAAAATAGGTAGCGGCGCGCCATTGGAGAAAATGACGCCCACCCGCAGGCACAGAATCGCGCAGCGATTGCTACTGCCGGGTGTTTGTCGCCTGGAATGTGTTGCGGAAAAGCGACCATCCCAGCTACAAAAGAGCGCTGATTGGTGCGATTTCCGTTATGTGATTGCTTGTAGGCTTGTGCCGGAATTTGCACAATTCTCGTCGTGACGGTTGTAAAGCCTATCCCTATTAAGGTCCGCGAAATTGCGCGCCCGCGCCG
>Ga0208820_1002088_pt1 | contig 10235 bp, 9 predicted proteins | sample June2015DPH_16_5_FD_184713 | JGI IMG/M metagenome (GOLD analysis project Ga0208820, IMG submission 184713) | Peatland microbial communities from SPRUCE experiment site at the Marcell Experimental Forest, Minnesota, USA - June2015DPH_16_40... | ecosystem: Environmental > Terrestrial > Soil >...
TTCTGAACAAGGGCGACTTTTTCGGAGAAGGTTGCCTGACAGGGCAGCCTCTCCGCCTGTGCTCCGCAACCGCAATGACCGATTGCTCCGTGATGAAAATTGACAAAAAGTCCATGAATGAAGTGCTTCACCGGGAACAGGCGTTTTCCGATATGTTCGTGGCATATTCGCTGACCCGGAACATCCGCTACGAAGAGGATTTGGTTGACCAGCTTTTCAATTCCAGTGAGAAACGACTGGCCCGGATATTGCTATTGCTGGCGCATTTCGGCAAGGAAGGCGTGCCCGAGACTGTAATCCCCAAGATGAGTCAACAGATCCTCGCAGAGATGATAGGCACAACCCGCTCGCGGGTGAGCTTTTTCATGAACAGGTTTAGGAAATTGGGATTCATTGATTATCAAGCTGGCGATGAATTACAGGTCCACAGTTCACTTCTCAACATCGTTCTCCACGACTAGAAATTCGTTCCGAAAAAACGGAACTCTACTCTCTCACAGACGCACGGTCGGTCCGCTGCCATTCCGCGACGGCAGCTCCGTCTTACTTGGGCCACAAATGAGCACTGGTCCTTGTGGAACGTCGGGTGGCGGGCTTCGCCTCAGTGGAAGATGCCCAACATGTAGGCTACGAGGAGGATCAACAATATGGTGCCCAGCCCTATGCCCGCACCCCCACCATAACCCCAGCGGCTATGGCCGTAGTACCCTCCACCGCCCCCTAAAACCAGGATCAAGATGATAATCAGTATCAACATGTGGATCTTCCTTTCCTCTGAACGTTAAACCAGAAATAGCAGCGCTCCGGAAGTCATTACTCCCGATACACGGAGCACGATGCTACCAATGAGCGCCACTGCGCCGCGCTCACTTACTTCTCCAACACCTTTTCAATCTGCCCCACTTTCTTTTGAACTTTGCCGGCGAGCTTTTCATTTTGGCCTTCGGCAGTCAGATTGGGGTTATTGGTGACCTGGCCCGCCTTCTCTTTGACCGTGCCCTTCGCCTCATGCAGATTGCCTTTTATTTCGTCCCTCGTGCTCTGGTTCATTTCGTTTCTCCTTATCGCTTTTGACGTGATGTAGATTTCAGCAAGACATTTGGAAAGGCCCAGCGGGAGTGGAAGGCGTGACTCGCCTGACAGTCGTTCCGCTTCGGTCGAGTCCAATCCAGGGAAACGACAAAAACCTTGGTCCGCTCTCCACTCCCAGGCTGGAACTCTGACGAGACTGTTGGGGAACAAAGATACCGACTCAGCCAGAATTTCCATTTTGGAATCCCGAGTGGCGGACAGTTTACCCAAGAGCTTCCTGTCTGGGAATTCCAATCCAGACAAGAGTAAGAACTTTCTCGGGGCGTGTCTGCTCAAAAGCGCTCACTCTGGCGGGAACTCAAGTGCGCGATCCCCACGATGTTGGGGCGACGGCCTCGAATTGCAAGATCGTTAAAACAAGACTCATTGTCAGAACCGTGCAGTTTGGACCAGCGGAACCATTCTTTCCAAGCCTATGCTGGATAGGTCGAGGAGATAAAAGGTCGCAGCCGCTGCGTAACCCTCCGCTCCTTGGAAGGAAACAAAAGATAGGACCCAGATACGTGAACTGCCCGTTGATGTCGGAATGCTCGAATTGACCATTGTGCATGACAACAGTGGCGGTGAGGCTCGCGCGTCGCTCTCCAAGATGCGTTTGGGCTGATAAAACTAGGGCACGTTCTAACGGGCAACTCTTCCCTAATCTTGTAAAGGAAGGGTTGCCGACTATCCGCCCGGAACCCGTCCGCGCGGCCAACATGGGTCAGTCGATGGGTTGCCGTTCCGCGCGGGGATTGTTGAGTCCCGAAGCAAGTACGGAAACTTTGGGCCGGGCAACTAAAGGCGTGGCCATGGCTGATACCAGCAACGCTAGCAGAACCCACAGGGAAGAGCCGCAGTTGCTGCGGCTCTCCTGGGACGCGCACAAGACCTCGGATCACTCGACCGAAATGCGTTCTCCCGTGACAGTGCCGGCTACCTCCATGATGAACTTGCCGGAAGGGTCGTAGAAATCCAAGGTGAAGGAACCGCTGTGCGTATTGCCGCCGTGACCCAGAGTAAGCGTCTCACTGAGGTTGATGGTTCCCAGGAAGTTTCCGCTCGCGTCGTAGTTCCACACGCGGTGAGCGAGCTTGTAAGTCCCGCGCGGAGCCGCCCGCTTCCACACCCCCAGGCAGACGTTGCCCGTTCTCGGATCGACATTCGGGTTGTGCACCTCGGTCCCACCGGCATTCCAGAGCTGGTACGCTTCCTGGATGGTTTGGTCGCCGACCGTGAACTGGATGTGCCAGAGGCCAACGATGGACGAGTTGACGGCGTTGTCTCCGGAAGACTGAGAGTCCTGTTGCGTCGGGCGGGATTGACTAACGACGGTAGCTGCCCCCGCTGCCATCGCGGACAGGGAATCGCCGCACGACGCTAACGCGCTGGCACTGACTCCAACTACCAGGACCATGCAGGCAGCAAACTTGACGAAGTTCAGATTCATAACTTTCATAGAGCCTCCTTGGTGCCCGGCATCCTGCAACAAGGGGAGAATTAAAACAAGGTAGCGCAAGTAAAGTCAGGGTGAAGTTTTGGTGAAGCTGTAAGTCACTGAAGACATGAGGCTAGGTCACTTTGACTCGCAATCAATGCTATATTTCTAGTCCCTCCCCAAGGGGTTTTGGGCGTGCCATCCAGGGTAGCGCGATTTGCTGAATTCGAGCTCGACAGCGGCCGCTATCAGCTGCGTAGAGGAGATCGTGTCCTCAAACTGGAAAAGATCCCCATGGAGATCCTTACCCTCCTGGTGGAGAGCAACGGCCAACTCGTCACCCGCGACCAGATCATCGAAAGAATCTGGGGCAAGAACGTCTTCCTCGACACCGAGCACGGCATCAACACCGCTATCCGCAAAATCCGGCAGGCGCTCGGCGACGATCCCGAGCAGCCGCGTTTCGTGCAAACTGTCACAGGGAAAGGCTACCGGTTCATCGCGCCCACCATTGAGATAAGCGAACGTGGGAACGGATCGGCCATTACCACTGCCCACCCATCCACCTTCGATGCACCCAGCGCGATTGACTCGAGTGCACCCTTGCCGCAAAAGGGGCGGTGGCCTAGGTTTGCAATGTTGGCGGTTGCGGCCGGCCTCACCTTTGCCTTTTTCGTAGCCTACTTAGGCTGGCGGAGAGCGCACATAGCCCCCTTGTCGAATACAGGCCACGTAATGCTGGCGGTGCTTCCCTTTGAAAACCTAAGCGGGAACCCGAGCGAAGATTATTTCAGCGATGGCCTTACCGAAGAGCTTATTACCCAACTCGGAGCGCTGAGCCCGGACCAGCTGGGCGTGATCGCGCGCACGACTTCGAAGGCCTACAAGCGTACCTCCGAGAGCGTGCAGCAGATTGCGAGAGAACTGGGCGTCGATTACATCATTGAGAGCAGCGTTCGGCGTGACGGGGACCTGATGCGCATTAGCGTACAGCTCATTCGTACCGGGGACCAAGTGCACGTGTGGGCGCACAGCTATGACCGGCAGATCAGTCATTCCATTGCTTTGCAGGAAGAAGTGGCAAGGGCGGTAGCGGAACAGATCAAGATAAAACTCAGTCTGGCTCACGGCGGCCCCTCGGGCCTGCGTCCTCTTAATCCACAAGCGAACGAAGCCTATCTGCGGGGAAGGTATTTTTGGAACCAATTTACAGTAGCCGGCTACGGGAAGGCGATTGCGTATTTTCAGCAAGCCATCGATCGCGATCCCAGTTTCGCGGAAGCCTACTCCGGACTGGCGGAGTCCTATTATTTACTCGTCGTTACGGACGCCATGTCACCACAGGAAGGCGAATCCAAAGCTCTGGAAGCTGCCCGCAAAGCCGTAGCTCTGGACGAAGGGCTGGCAGAGTCACACAATGCGCTGGGCAATGCAATGCTCGGGCTTTACGATTGGTCCCGGGCTGAGGCTGAGTTCAAGCGTGCCGTTGAGTTGAATCCGAGCTACTCCACCGAGCACCGCTTCTACGCCGCGCTCCTGGTTACGCTAAAGCGGCATGAAGAAGCTTGGGAACAGATTAACCAGGCTATGCGGACGGACCCGCTCTCTCTGCCCAACAACGCCGAGGTCGTTCGAACGCTCTACTACGCCCGTGACTACGATCGGGCCACCGATCAAGCCAAGAAGGCCTTACAGCTTGAACCTGACTACTATCGGACGCATTTCTGGCTGGCGCGGGTCTATGCCCAGAAAGGAATGTACGGGGAAGCGATCGCAGAATCGGAGAAAGTCCTGCAGGCTATGCCGGACAGCAGCGTTGGGTTGACGGAGCTTGCCTACAGCCTTGCCGTTGGAAGCCGCCAGCCAGAAGCGCGAAAAGTTCTGCAGCGTTTGGAGCAGAAATCGAAGCGCGATTTCGTGCCGGCTTATAACTTTGCCGTCATTCACGTTGCTCTCCGCGAGCAAGACAAGGCTCTGTACTATCTGCAAAAAGCCTATCAGGAACGGGATTGGGCATTGATGGTACTGGCGGTCGAACCCCGTCTCGATCCGCTGCGCTCGGATCCGCGCTTTCAGGAGTTGGTGCGCAAGGTGGGCCTGCAGCCGTAGTTGGGAGCAAGGTCTGTTTCGCCACCAAGGGGTTATCACCGAACATTTGAGTTTTGAGTGGGAGTTGTAGAGGGGGGATTTCCATCCCGTTTATGTTCTCACCCCGGTGAAGTAGTCACTCGTCCTTCAGATGGCCTCTGCTTGGCAAGCAGTCGGAGTGTGGAATAAGCTGTGCCACTTGGGGAAGGGCGTGTCTCCTTGTGACTCTCCTTTGACCGCCCGCCTATGATTTCGAATTCAGGAGGATAAGCAGATGAGAATTCTGGCGCACTTTATCTGTGGAGTGCTTTTGTGCGTGGGGGCACTCGCCAAGGACGATGACTCGCATGCTCAGACCCGTCCTGTCACCCTTGTGTCAGGGTTGGGGGATCTCCATCACCCGGTTTCCACCAAAAATCCTCAGGCGCAACAATTCTTTGACCAAGGGTTGCGGTTCATCTACGCCTTCAATCACGACGAAGCGGCGCGATCATTTCAGCACGCTGCGGAGTTGGATCCTACACTGGCCATGGCATACTGGGGCGTCGCCGAGGCCGTGGGGCCGAACTACAACGATCCAGCCGATCCCGAACGATACAAGCAGGCGCACGAGGCCGTGCAGAAGGCCATCGATCTTTCTGTGGCTGCTTCGTCCAGCGATCAGGCCTACATTCAAGCGCTGGCCAAGCGCTTTCCCGCAGACCCAAATTCCGACCTGAGAAAAGCGGCGGAAAACTATCGCGATGCGATGCGACAACTGGTGGCCGAATTCCCTGACGACTCGGACGCAGCCACGCTTTTTGCTGAGGCTGGAATGAATTTGCATCCCTGGGGACTTTGGCATGTCGATGGCACGCCGGAGGCCGGTACGGATGAAATCGTGTCTACGCTAGAGTCAGTGATGAAGCGCGATCCCGATCATCTGGGCGCGATCCACTACTACATCCATGCCGTGGAGGCTTCTCCCAATCCCGAACGCGCTCTAGCGGGAGCGAACAGGCTGGCTGCGCTGGCGCCTGGCGCGGGACATATTGTTCACATGCCCGCGCACGTCTACATTCGCACCGGCGACTACGAAGCTGCGGTTAAGACCAACGAGCAAGCTGCTGCAGTGGACCGCGCATACATCAAAGAAACCGGAGTGCAAGGCATCTATCCAATGATGTATTACAGCCACAACCTGCACTTTATTGCCATGTGCGCGGCGATGAATGGCAATTATGCGGAGTCGAAGACGAATGCGGAGCTGCTCATGGCTAACGTGGCCCCTCACGTGAAGGAGATGCCGACGCTGGAAGGCTTCACCACGATTCCAATCGCAGTGGAAGTACGCTTTCATCACTGGGCTGAAATTCTGAAGATGCCGCAGCCTGATCCTGCCCTCAAGACGACCACGGTCTTCTGGCACTTCGCGCGCGGCATGGCTTTGGCGGGCACGGGCAAGCTGAGTGAGGCGGAGGCAGAATACAAGACGGTAGCCGACGCGGAAGCGGCTACCCCACCGAATCTTATATTCCAGATGCCGGTCAATAACAAGACCAAGGACATTCTTCAGATCGCGAAGAATGTGCTGGGCGCAAAGCTGGCTATGGCAAGGAAAGACAATGAGGGTGCAATCGTGATGCTGCGCAAGGCAGTCGCCATTCAGGACACGTTGAAGTATGACGAACCGGCGGACTGGTTTTTTCCGGTCCGCGAATCGCTAGGCGCGGCTCTCCTGATGAGCGGGGACGCGGATGGCGCTGAAAAGATTTTCCGCGCTGATTTGGAGCGGAATCCGCGAAATCCGCGATCCTTGTGGGGACTGCATCAGGTCCTGCTGCAGCAGAAACGCGAGTATGACGCAGGATTTGTCCAGAAGGAGTTTAAGGCTTCGTGGAAAGGCGGAAGCCAGACCCTGAAGCTTGATGATTTGGTGTGAGGAGTCGGCTCACGCTTAGACAATTGCCTCGGATGTCCTGGCGTGAGTCTACCCCCGCCACCGGGGAACCGGGGCGTTGCAACGCGGTTCTTGCGGTACGATTGCGGTCGGTTAACGCTAGTGCTGTATCGGAAGCGAACGGCATGACGGTTTCGGTTAGCCTCGACCTCGGGAGTTCGCTTTCGATACAGCCGTCAGAAGGAAGCCGCTCGTAACGCTAGTGCTGTATCGGAAGCGAACGGCATGACGGTTTCGGTTAGCCTCGACCTCGGGAGTTCGCTTTCGATACAGCCGTCAGAAGGAAGCCGCTCGCGGGTGCGGCGGACGCGGGGTGCTATGGGAATTCAATCGATTTCTGCCTGAAAAGCCTTGCCAGACGGGGACTTTGGCCAAAAACGTTATTATTGATTTTCATCATGTAGCAGTTCTGGCAGCCATCCGCGTCATCCTACCTCCGGCCCCATCCGTTCTTCAAGAGGACAATTCCGACGCGTGGGTCTATAACGCGGCAGCGTCCGCCGCGCGAGCGGCTTCGTTCTGACGGGCAAGCAGGAAGTAATCCGCCCTGGGCGAAAGCTGGTTTTACCGTTTTACCAACGCCGGATGGGGATAATTGGCAAAATCAGGGTTTCGCCGCCCCAAAATCTACTGGTGAAGTGGCGAAGTCAATCAGCCAAGCTGGCTGCGGATTCAATCTGTCAACCGTGTTGTTTGGTCTGACACTTACGATCAACCTGATCGATTGCCCCGGAGATGCCATCTGCATCCAAACAGGCTGCAGGTGGTCGTCTAACATGACGTCAAGAGTGATCCTGATGTTGAGCGAACTGCGGTCTAAAGATCAAAAGCCACCGCGCTGCGTAGTAACAGCATGTCTGGCTAAACCTTCTTGAGCGATGGTTGGTGGACCCTCACACGACGGTCATCATCCCATTTGACTTCAGCGTCATCTTCGTTCGTTCGCTGGACGGTGCCGAATTCTCCAGTTGGCTTGCCGAAGTCACCTAGGCCTTCGACGCGATCTCCGGGGAGCAATTCCTGGTCGCTGGTAGAGGGGTCGGCGAGCGATGGTCTCCTGGCGCGGTCCGAGTCAGGAGTCGCCCCGGGGTGTGATAAGGGCGGTCGGGGGGCTTTCGGTAGCTTGGGTATGGAATTACGGGCGATATGGGTCATACTTAATTATTTCTTTCCAGGAGGCTAGAAGAACTCTCGATGGTCACAGCATAGGTCTGGGAACAATGGCTCGGCTGGTCCGAATTGCACAGTTCTAACAATTGACTTGGCTAAATCGGCGAGAGTGCGGCTCGACTGCAGCGAGATCGGCAGTCTACACAACAAATATGGTTACGCCTGCGTCCGTTCATCCCAAAGCGCCTGCGGCCGGCAGCCACTTCAATAGCAATCGTATCCTCCGGGCTGGGCGAATGTCGGCACGAAAGAAGCGCAACTCTCGAAGCTAGTCGTGGAGAACGATGTTGAGAAGTGAACTGTGAACCTGCAAGGCATCGCCGGCGTGATAATCAATAAAGCCCAATTTCCTAAACCTGTTCATGAAAAAGCTAACCCGCGAGCGAGTTGTACCAACCATCTCTGCTAAGGACTCCTGACTGATCTTGGGGATTACAGTCTCGGGCTTGCCCTCCTTGCCGAAATAAGCCAGCAGCAGCAATATCCGGGCCAGTCGTTTCTCACTGGAATTGAAAAGCTGGTCAACGAAATCCTCTTCGTATCGGATGTTCCGTGTCAGCAAATATGCCACGAACATATCGGAAAACGCCTGTTCCCGGTGAAGCACTTCCATCATGGACTTCTTATCGATTCGCATCACAGAGCAATCGGTCATTGCAGTTGCCGAGAACAGTCGAATGGGCTGCCCTGTCAGGCAACCTTCCCCGATGAAATCGCCCTTGTTCAGAATGCCGATTGTTGCTTCCTTCCCGGTCTGCGACACAACGGTGAGTTTTACCTTTCCTTCCTGTATATAAAACACAGCATCGGACGAATCGCCCTGGGCAAAGATCGTCTGCTTTTTGGGAAAAGCTACGATCTTTCTACCGCCGTTGATGGTAGAAAGGAATGTCTTGGTGTCGAATTTGCTGACTTTCTTGGCCGCTGCCACGGGTGTCATCATTGGCCCTCCCCAAGAACTTCCGAATGCGCAGAAGGCGACTTCCTATCATCCAGGATGAATGAATGGGCAAGAGAAAGGAGAACGTCAAGTTTCCCGGGCGAAACTGCAACCCGCTCGACGGAAACAATGATTTCATCCTCGGCCCCGAAAGTCAAGACAGGCGCAGACTCTGGAGCGATGCGCGAGCGGATCCTCGACTGATGTCAGGCACAATCACTAATTCGAGAACGGCGACATCCGAGAGTGCAACCTGAAATTCCTCGACCTCGCGTGTTGTGTTCGGGGGACTAAAATTCCACTGCTGGCGCACAATTTCTCGAAACGAGCGCCCGCCATCCCCAGACCATCGCAAGACAAACTCTTGAGTACGCTCTTGGCGCGAGAAGTGTGGAAGCGTTCCTTCCGGGGGATGGCTGAGGATCAACATCAAGCCGGGATAACTCGAAACATCTTCCGGCGTCCTCGAGCTTTCCATTCTTCACGGGTGAGTTCAATCAGGTTGGAATTGCCACCCGAGTTTTGCGGCTGACGGTATCGTCCGAGTTCACCCATCGCCCAGAACGGACTGTTCTTGGATAAGGTACCAGCCGCTTTTCGAGTTTCCACCTCTCCCCAGAACTCCTGTAAACACTTTTCCCGATGATCAAGGAAGAGCCACCACAGATCATCGTCGCTCATGATTCTCAGCTTTACACGAAGAAGGTCGGTTCCGAGCCCCGTAATGTTCATGGCTGATTCCCCAAAAGGCAAGAAGTTTACCACGGCCTGATGGCAGAATCGAGGCCCGCGAAACTGTTCACACCCCTCCAGGGACAGTCGTCCCACGTTTCGCTGACTTCGTATCCAAGCCTTTGCGCATGTATTGCAGAAGTGTGCAATTTTGAACAGACAAAGGTTCTTGGGATGCGTAGCATACGCGTTTCAACCTCATGGGCTTTCTTGACGACGCTGCGCTATCAGCGTGTGGTGTCGGACTAGCATGACAAACCAACTGACCGACCTAGACGCTTACACAGATGAGAATCTGGAGCAGGCGCTTGCCCGCGTGCTCGCCCAGGCTCAGGCAGACTTGCTGAACGACGCGGACGTACAGGAATTCTGGCATCTATGCGAAGCGATTAAGCGGCGTGCGCTCACTCATGCGGTTAACCCGGGATCGCACTATTCTCTTCGATGACATCATGCATCCAACTTTCCGGCAAACAACGGTTATGATTATGATGAAGACCAGTAAATCGCCTTCTCTTATTCTTCTGGCAGCCGCATCCATCGCATTGACGTTGGGAGTTGCAGCATGCAACAAGAACCCAACCCCAGATAACAGCGCGCAGAGTCAACCGGCGCAGACCGATCAGTCGCAGGATCCAGCAGCCGCGGCCAATCTCGCCCCTGCGAGCGAGACTCAGGCGACCGGTACCAATAATCAGCCGGACCAGAGCGATTCCAATAACGATTACGCCGCCGACGACCAGGATGCAAACTACGGGCAGCCGGAGCTTCAGGCTCCAGACCCTCCGCCACCGCTGCCGGAATATTCGCAGCCTGATTGCCCCGGCGATGGCTATCTGTGGACGCCGGGATATTGG
>Ga0208820_1002103_pt1 | contig 10190 bp, 9 predicted proteins | sample June2015DPH_16_5_FD_184713 | JGI IMG/M metagenome (GOLD analysis project Ga0208820, IMG submission 184713) | Peatland microbial communities from SPRUCE experiment site at the Marcell Experimental Forest, Minnesota, USA - June2015DPH_16_40... | ecosystem: Environmental > Terrestrial > Soil >...
ATTCGATCGGTGTAGCCGATATCGGGTCCACAGATAATCCGGAGCAGGTCCTCATCCTCCCAGCTTGGATTGCGTCCGACAAGCCGAGCCGTGATGCGTCCTGTCGGCTCTGGAAGTGTGGCTCCCACGTATAGAAATCGGCTGATTACAACTGCCCGAACCTCTCCGCCGGTTTCCGCGGGAACTCCTGGCTCGGAGGGGATGAGCTTTTCCGCAGGGAGGCTTTTCCAGACCGGCTCGTCCAAGCGGCCGTCAATCACGATCGAGCGGTCTTGCGAGTCGAGGGCAAGCACACCCTGCGCCAAGCACAACGCCAAGGCTGCGGCTAAAGCCGTGCGCATGATTCCTGCCACGCGGTTGTGCCGCCCCGATTCACTCACGTCTCACCTATCCCTCCGCACTGCCGTCCGACGGGTGGCGCAGACGTGCCGTTCTTGGGCATGTCTGCGCCCCTTTAATGTCAGAGAGGCGCATACATCCCGACAACTAGCGTCGGTAGAGTAGAAGTGGAAGCGAGGCGGAAGCCCGACTTCCTCTCCCCTCGTCGAACCGGACGTGCGGATTTCCCGCATCCGGCTCTCGCAGAAGCGTTCAGCCGAAAGCACGCGCAGGCAGTGGCACGGTCCCGGATCAGAGAAGCTTCAGCCCGAGACGCTGAAAGTTCGCATAGTCCGTGATCCCTTCCGGCGGTCGGAAGGGCCGTTGGCTGCGCCGCCGTAAATTCTGGCGGAGACAGACTTGTACGTGTTCATTGACCTTATCGAAAGCGCGACGGGGATAGCCGAAACGAAAGTAGCTCCCCCAGCCCTTCAGGTGCCGATTCAGGTCCGCCAGGAGAGTCGGAATCGGGGTGCTGCGAGCCGAACCGCTGGTCAGCTCGTGCAGCTTCGCCCGTTCCCGCTTCACCGCCTGCTTCGACGGCTCCACCCTCAGATACCGTCGCCCCTGTCCAAAGGAGCTCGGTTCGTAGTGAAAGGTGAAGCCCAGAAAGTCCAGGTTCGCCCCTTTCTGTGTCAGGTCGATCACCCGCGTCTTCTCCCGATTGATCTCCAGTCCCATCCAGGATTCCAGCTTCCTCTCGATAAACCCGCTCAGCTTCGGCCCCACGTAGCGCGCCAACACCACAAAGTCATCGGCGTAGCGCACCAGTTTGGCCTTGGCCCAGCGAGCCGGCCCCGTCGCCCGATGAAACACCTGGTCAAACCAGTGCAAGTACAGGTTGGCCAGCAAGGGCGAAATCACTCCCCCCTGTGGCGTTCCTTTCCCCGACCGGCTGATCTTCGGCGCTCCCCCGCGCGTGTCCGACGCCTCCACTACTGGCGCTTCCAACCACATCCGAATCAGCTTCAGGACCGACCGGTCCGCGATCCGCATGCGCAGGCAGGCCTGCAGCTTGTCGTGGGGAATCGAATCGAAGGAACGTACGACACACTACCCATCATCACGACCTCCCCGAGAGAGTCACCGTTGTCCGTGCCCGCCATCCCTTCGAAGGCCAGGCGCTCGCTGTTCTTGGGGACGTCCATCGGCATGGCCGATTGCAGCTCGTTCTGATCCTGCCGGATGGCAGTAAATCCCTGATCCCCGCCGATTGGACCGATCTGGTCTCCTCTGCCCAATCCCTCTCGACACCTCCTGCGGCAACCCTCGGCTCGCTCGAAGACTTGCTTCACGCCCGCGCCGTCGTGGATGCTCTCCTTGGCCGCCTCGCTCCGACCAACGGCGAGGACAGAAACGCCCCAGCCACAAAGGAGAGCACTCTTGCGAGAAACAAACCGAACCCTCTTCGATCTTTTGATCGACGACATCGACGCTTGGGAAACCCTCCTCGAGGAACACCAAGCTCAGGCGATCCAGATCCTGGCGCGGCTCATCGCCCAAGCAGCTCTACAAAATCAGCAGCCGGAGAAAAACCATGAATGATGCGAGCAAGGTCAAAACCAACCACACCCAACGCGCAGCCATCGTCTACATTCGTCAATCCAGCCCTGCCCAGGTCGAGAACCACCGGGAGTCCACCGCTCGCCAGTATGCTCTGGTCGAGAAAGCCAGCCAGTTGGGCTGGTGCCAAGAACAAGTGATAGTCATTGACGAAGACCTGGGCCTCTCGGGTTCCGGGTGGGCGGAGCGCTCCGGGTTCGCACGCCTCACGGCGCAGGTAGCTCTTGGCCGCGTGGGCATCGTGCTCGGCCTGGAAGTCTCCCGCCTGGCGCGCAATAATGCCGACTGGTATCGCCTCTTTGATCTCTGCAGCGTGACCGACACGCTGGTCGGCGATAGCGACGGCGTCTACCATCCAGCGCTTTTCAACGATCGATTGATCCTCGGGCTGAAGGGCATCATGGCTGAAGCGGAACTGCACGTCTTGCGCGCCCGACTGGAGGGCGGAATTCGCAATAAGGCTGCCCGCGGCGAACTGCGCCGAGGTTTGCCTGTAGGCTTCGTGTGGGGAGAAGCGGATGGCGAAGTGAGTTTTCATCCTGATGAATCTGTCGTCCATACCCTCCGCACGGTCTTTGCGAAGTTCACCGAATTGGGATCGGTCCGTAAGGTTTGGCTCTGGTTCCGCTCCGAGGGCCTCACCTTCCCTCTGCGATCCCATATGAAGAGCGCGATCTGTTGGGTCGCGCCCAGCTACCACACGGTCCATCAGGTCCTCACCAATCCGGTGTATGCTGGTGCTTACATCTACGGAAGATGTCGTCATGAACGGTATGTCGACGAACAAGGAAGGCTGCGGAGGCGCACTCGTCATCTGCCCATGGCCGAGTGGTCGGTGCTTCTTCCCGAACATCATCCCGGCTACATCGATTGGTCCACGTTCCAGGCCAATCAGACTCGCATCGATGCCAATGTTCATCCCCAACCTCATCAAGCCGGAGGGGCAGTGAGAGAAGGGGGAGCACTGCTGCAAGGCCTGGCCCGGTGCGGAAAGTGTGGCCGCCGCCTGCACACTCATTACACCGGCCGAAACGCCTCGCCCGGATACCATTGCTCGGGCAAGGATATCGTTCAGGGACGCGGCGTGTACTGTCTGAATGTGGGCGGGGTCCAAATCGATCAAGCGGTAGTAGAGGCCTTTCTCAAGGCTCTCACGCCGGCGGCTGTCGCAGCCACCGAACTCGCTGCCCAGCAACTCGAAGCGGACCAGGATCGCGCGCTGGTCCAGTGGCGACTGGCTGTGGAGCGGGCTCGCTACGAGGCGGAACGTGCCGAGCGTCAATACCGTGCCGTCGAGCCCGAGCACCGGCTCGTGGCTCGTGGACTCGAAACGGAATGGGAAAAACGATTGCGCGATCTGGCCGCTGCAGAAGCGGAACTCGAGCGGCGGGAACGACAACGCCCGCGCACGCTGAGTCCGGAGGAGAAAAAGAAACTTCGCTCGCTGGGCTCCGATCTCGATAAAGTTTGGACGGCGCCGACCACCACGGATCGGGACCGCAAAGAGCTTTTGCGCGCGCTTCTGGAAGAAGTGATCTTGGCCGTGAATAAGCCCGAACGCTCCGCGCATCTGACGCTGCGCTGGCGAGGCGGGACTCTCACGGACCTTGATCTCTCCTTGCCGCGCATGAAGCCGCGGGGCCTTCACACCGATGAAGATACGATCTCCCCGCTTCGTCGTCTGGCCGTTCATTACCCCGACGACGTCATCGCCGGCATTCTCAACCGCCAGGGACGCCGAACAGCCAGCGGGGAGCGCTTCACGGCAAATCAGGTCGGCAGTCTGCGCCGCTATCGTAATATTTTGCGCTACGAACCGCCGGAGGCACCACCCACCGGAGAGGTGGTGCCGATTCGCAAGGCAGCGGAGATTCTGGGCATCTACCCTTCCACGGTTCATCGCTGGCTGAATGATGGCTTCATCGCAGGCGAACAAGTCACGCCCGGGGCGCCGTGGCAGATTCGAATCACCGATGAACTGCGCGCACGCTTCGTGGAGCAAACTCCGCCGGAGTATCTGCCGATGCTGGAAGCCACGATGAAACTTGGCGTCACGCGCCAGACGGTGTTGCAGCGTGTAAAGCGTGGCGAACTTGCAGCCGTCGTGGTGACGCGCGGACGTCGCAAAGGCTTGCGAATCAAAGTGGTAGATAACCAACCCAGCTTGTTTCATGAATAAGGGGGCATTATGGAGACAGATCCAAGTATCCCTTCAGGTCCGCGTCATACACCGCCTGATACCCGGCTTCGAAGTGCCCGCGTATCTCCTCCAGCGCCTGGTGCGCCGAGCGCCCCGGCCTGAATCCATAGGAGCAGTCTTCGAAGTCGGCTTCGAAGATCGGCTCCAGGATCAGCAGAGTGGCCATCTGCACCACCCGATCCCGTATCGTCGGAATGCCCAGAGGTCTCTGCTTCCCATTCGCCTTCGGTATGTAGACGCGTCGTACCGCTTGAGGTCGGTAGGTTTTGGCGCGCAGCGATTCCTGGACTTCCTCCACGAATCCCTGCACCCCGCGGGGCAACGCTTCGATCTGTGGGATCGTCACGCCATCTACGCCGGGCGCGCCGCGATTGGCTCGCACCCGTTCCCACGCCGCCTCCAGCGTGTCTCGCCGATAGATCCGATCATACAAAGCATAAAACCGGAACTTCGGCTCCTGCTTCGCTTTCTGGCCCAGACTCTGTCTCAGCAAAGAGAGTTTCTCCGGCAGCGGCCTTTCTCGCCCCGTTTCCGGCGCGATCTCGGCCACCGTCGGTTGTCCCGTAGTGGGGGTCTTCTCCAAGCGGCTCTCCCTTCCTCTTACCGAATCGTGCTTCTGCTCCGGCCCCTTCGCTCCACGGTCATTACCCGCTTCCCCGCTACTATGAGCCGGTCCGACTCCCGACCGGAGCCGACCTTGCGGTTATTTATTCCCCCAAGGCGTTGGTCCCGCCGAGCGAGACCACCCCGTCGGGTCTCCCAGGTTCCTCGGCTGATCTTTCTCCGCGCGCCATCCCCTACCACCCCGAGAAGTCCCGCCGCTGCTGTCGCCCATTGCTTCACGGCGAGTGCCAGGTTTCATCCACATCCGAAGACTGACCACTTCCCCTTTGCGCTAACGAGGCCGAAACGGGTTCACTTGCGTTATGGCTCACGAATTCGCCGCTCGAGGCTTCGCCGGTGGAATTACTTCCACCCACGCTCGATTGGCTACCTGTTGAATAGGCAATTACAGGACAAGCTCCTTTCAGCTTGCAAGATCAGCCAGGCTTTGCCTGGCACACGGATGTATGCGCCTCTTTAGCATCAGAGAGGCGCAGACATGCCAAAGAACGGCACGTCTGCGCCACCCGCGATAGCAGTTCGGAGGGCACGCAGCTACTTTTGAAGTGAGGGCGAGCAAACCAAAACAGAGCATGGGCTAGCACAGAGCATGGGCAGAGCATGGGCAGCACTACCGCGTGTCTACAAACTGCGATACAATCTACCAGCAAATGATCATCTCTCAACTAAGTCTGAAGAATTGGCGAAACTTCCGATCCATCGATATCAATTTGACAGATCGCGTATTTATCATTGGCCCGAACGCATCAGGCAAGTCAAATCTTCTCGACGCCATTCGTTTTCTTAGAGATATCGCCAAACCTGGAGGCGGATTACAGCAAGCAATCGTTCAACGCGGTGGCGTTTCTAAAATTCGCTGTCTCGCAGCGCGCAAGGAACCAGCGGTTGAGATCGATATCGAATTGAAGAATGGCGCGGAAAGTCCAGCCTGGCGATATAGCATCGGTTTCTCTCAACAAGTTCGCGGATACAGACAACCTTTTTTGCGTTACGAACGAGTATGGCGGGGAAAGGAGCCGATCCTTGAAAGGCCCACGAGTGAAGACACTAAAGATGAGATTCGCCTAACGCAGACATCGTTGGAACAAATCAATGCGAACGCAGAGTTTCGTGACGTCGCCCGATTTCTAGATTCTATTCGATACCTGCATCTTGTACCGCAGCTTCTCAAGCATCCTGAGGCATTTAAGGGGCCTGGTTTAGCAGAGGACCCATTCGGGAAGAACTTTTTGGAATTAGTCGCTCGTACACCAGAAAAAACTCGGCGCTCTCGCTTGATAAAAATCGAAGAGGCTCTCCGTCTGGCCGTGCCCCAGCTTATAAATCTCTCGGACACAAAAGACGAAACAGGAATCCCCCATCTACAGGCTACGTATACACATTGGCGGCCTGGCGCAGGCCACCAGCGAGAGGACCAGTTTTCGGACGGAACGCTACGCTTGATCGGTCTTTTCTGGGCTTTGCTGGACGGAGATGCGCCCCTGTTGTTGGAGGAGCCAGAATTGTCGTTGCACACCGCTATAGTCAAGAAATTGCCTGCGCTCTTTTACAGAATCCAACACAAACGGAAACGGCAAATTTTTGTCAGTACTCACAGTTGGGAAATGCTTCTGGACAAAGGCATTGGCGCTGAAGACGTAGTTTTATTGCAGCCCGACCAAGAAGGCACTACGGCAACGGTGGCCTCCAGCAATTCTGAGATTCGGAAACTTCTGACCTCGGGCCTCAGTGTGGCGGAAGTTGCTCTGCCCCGAACTACTCCCCCTAATATTGAGCAGCTTCAATTGAATTTAGAATGAGCCCCATTCCAGTTCATCTGGCTGTCGAGGATGACCTCAGCGAGGCGGTCATCCGCAAATTGTTGTTCGACACTGGACGATCCTACGCGATTGGTACCGTATTCGGGCGAGGTGGGTATGGTTACTTGCGAAGTAGAGTGAAAACCTGGAACGCAGCCGCAGCCGCAGGTACGCCGATCCTTTTGCTTACTGACCTAGATCAACTTCCCTGCCCCTCGGGCTTGATCCATGATTGGTTGGAAGCAGAGCCACATGCAAATCTGATTTTCCGAGTTGCCGTTAGGGAAATCGAATCTTGGCTGCTTGCAGACCGGGAAGGGTTCGCCGATTTTTTGGGTATTAGTGTGACCAAAGTTCCCACGGAACCCGACCAAATTGCCGACCCGAAACAATGTCTTGTCAACTTGGCACGTCGGTCCCGGAGGCGCACTTTGCGGGAATCTATCGTGCCACGTCAAGGAAGCACAGCACTTCAAGGCCCGGACTACAATGGATGCCTTGGTGAATTTGTGCGAAACCAGTGGGATCGAGATTCAGCTGCAGGACGCTCACCAAGCCTGAACCGTGCATGGGCCAGGCTCATCGCGTTTGAACCGGACTGGTACGCGCGGTAAATTAGCGGGAGAAACGGTACCGGCGGGTGGCGCATACGTCCCGACGTTCTTTGTCGGGATGTATGCGCCCCTTTCGGCGCTAAGGCCCCCGCCCCCTTCTCACGGCACTCTGTCCGTCGCCAGCAGTGAAGCGTCCCTCAGGAAACAATACCTCCAACTCGACCATGGCCAATCGCGGGGCTCCTTCACCAACCCTCGCTTCCAGGGCCTCCTGCGCCCATGATACGCCCGAATGCCTGCGAAGGGACGCAGAGTCGCGCAACATCCAGAAAGAGCCGCAGAGTCTCAAAACCAGAGACTCTGCGCCACGTGCTCTGCTGCGACTCGACGCGTAACTCAATCAGATTCAGCACAGGCTCTCCTTTGCGAGGCGCTGGGTTACGGCGAAATGAGGGCAGCCGAAAGGCTGTGAACGCTCCGAACAAGGAATTGCGCTATTCCTGTCTATAGATATTTAATATTAATTCTCTTATGGAAAGAACCCAATTGGTTATTGCCTGCATCTAATAGAGTATGCTGGTCAAGTACGAGCAGGCTTCAAAGGCCGGCGTTGGAGAGAAGGCAGCAGCCATGACACGCTTTTTGAAGTATTCAGCGATTGCCCTTTTGGCGTTTTTAACCTTTGTACCGGCAGCGTCCGCACAAAGAGGCTTTTTCGGGGGAGGCTACATGGGCGGTGGCTTCGGTCCGGGGTTTTACCAGGGGGGCTATTATGGGTACGGCCCCTACTACGGATCGCGTTATTACCCCGTCTCACCGGTGGGCGAAGTCCAGATTTCGACGAAGCAAAAGGGCAATCAAATTTTTGTCGATGGCGGACTCGCAGGCCGCACAGGAGCACTAAAAAAGTTCCAATTGCGAACCGGCATGCATACCATCGAATTCCGTGATGCCAAGGGGCAATCGTACTATAAGGAACAGATCGACGTGCTCGCAGGTAAGAAGCTCAAGATCCAACCTGATCACATCGGTTAACCTTAGTGCGCGGGTGACGCATACGTCTCGACGTTCTTTGTCGTGATGTATGCGCCCCTCGTACCGCTCAGGCCCCCGCTCCCTTATCACGGCGCTCTGCCCATCGCCGGCGGTGAAGCGTCCCTCAGGAAGTAAAACCTCCAACTCGATCACGGCCAATCGCCGGGCTCCTTTGGGCAGGGTCCACCCGCTCGCATCGTATCCGTAGCAGCGCAGGCGATCGGCACGAAGCGTGTCGAGCGTAATCAGGACAACATTGTAGTTTGACCCCTTGCGCAGCCGCGCAGCGAGCGAATAGTGTGGCCAGAGCCAAAACCATCATCATGGTGACGCACCATCCGCGCGCCGCGCTGTCATTCTGAGCGAAGCGAAGAATCTCGCCCTGCCCAGGCTACACGGTCAGGTGGTGAAGGTATTCGTAACTGACCTTGATGCTCTCCAGAGGCGGGATTTCGCAATAATCCTGCTCGACGAAGAAGTACTTCATGCCGCCGGTGGGCGCGGCCGCAAAAATCCGCTTCCAGTCGATAACACCCTTCCCCACTTCGGTGAACAATCCCATGCGGGCATCGAACTCCGTGGAGGGGCCGATGCCGGCCTTCAGGTCCTTAATGTGCAACAACGGAAATCGGCCCGGGTGCTGCTTCATCAGCGCCACCGGGTCCTGCCCCGCATGCGTCACCCAGAAGCAGTCCATCTCAAACTGTACAAGGTGCGGATCCAGGTTTTTCATAAGATAATCGAAGACCGTGACGCCATCGAGTTTCTGGAACTCAAAATTATGGTTGTGGTAGCAGAACTGAATTCCGGCCTTATGCGAAAGCTCGGCGTTCTTGTTGAACAACTCGACATGCCGTTTATAGTCGTCGAGCGATTTGCGTTCTGGCGGATCGAGTATGGCATGCACCATGTACTTGAGACCCAATTCCTTGGCCTCCGCGACCTTCTTCTCCCATTCTGTTTTTTCAACGTTCAGAAGGTAATGGCCACTGACTGCGGTGAGGCCGTTGTCCTTCACCAGCTTTGAAAACGCGGCCGGTGACATTCCGTAGAGGTCGTAGATCTCGACCTCTTTGTAGCCGATGGCCGCCACTTTCTTAAGTGTCCCTGGCACCTCCTTCTCGAGTTGCTCGCGAACCGTGTAAAGCTGAAGCCCGATGGGCTTGCCGTAAGGATTTGCAAAAACACTCCGGGTTAGGTCGGCTGCTGCCGCGAGAGTCGCCGCGCCCGCTGCAGAGCCCTTTATAAAATCTCTTCGGTTAATCATCAAATCAAGCGCCTCCTTCTGTATGATTTCACACTCGACCTGCGAATCTAGTCGCAGGATGGCCAGTTTCCGGTATCTGATTTCCAGTTTCCAGTTCGGTTCTTCGTTGCTACGATACTCCAATGAGCCGCCAATTGTCACCTGGGACATTCACCACCGCAGACGCGGATTTCATGCGCCGCGCCCTCCGGGAAGCGCAGAAGGCCGAAACCCAAGGAGAAGTTCCGGTGGGGGCAATCGTGGTCCAGGACGACAAGGTGATCGCGCGAGCGCACAATCGTCCCCTTGGGCTCTCCGACCCCACTGCTCACGCGGAGGTCCTGGCCTTGCGCCGCGCCGCCAAAAAGCTTGGGAACTACCGGCTGAAAGGCTGCGACCTCTATGTTACAATTGAACCGTGCGCCATGTGCGCCGGCGCCATCGTTCAGGCCCGTTTGCGACGTGTCGTTTACGGGACTGCCGATTCGAAGGCGGGTGCGTGCGGCTCGGCCCTGGAAGTCCTTAACCACCCCAAAGTGAACCATCGGGTTGAGGTGGTTTCCGGCGTTCTGGCGAGTGAGTGCGCGGAAATCCTGCGCGCATTCTTTCGTAGGAGGAGAAAACAGGCATCAGATGCCGGGTAGCAAGTGTCAGGGAAAACCCCTGCCAGCAAGACCTGGCGTCCAGTCCCTGGCCCCGCTGCTTTTGACTTTCGACTCTTGACTCTCGACTTTGCCGGAGAGGTACCGAAGCGGTCATAACGGGGGCGCCTCGAAAGCGTCTTGCCTGCC
>Ga0208820_1002110_pt1 | contig 10112 bp, 10 predicted proteins | sample June2015DPH_16_5_FD_184713 | JGI IMG/M metagenome (GOLD analysis project Ga0208820, IMG submission 184713) | Peatland microbial communities from SPRUCE experiment site at the Marcell Experimental Forest, Minnesota, USA - June2015DPH_16_40... | ecosystem: Environmental > Terrestrial > Soil >...
GAGCGGCTTGCCATCACGCTGTTTTCGGGCACGCAGCCGCTCCACGCAGGCTTCATCGCGGGCGTCGCAGACGAGATGGAAACCACCGAGCCCCTTTAATGCCACGATCTCGCCGGCGCGGATGCGGGCGCCGATCGCTTCGAGTGGGGTGTCAAGTCGAGGGCCGCAGCGAGGGCAGCAGGTGGTTTCTGCATGAAAACGCCGGTCGGCAGGATCGGCGTATTCGGCGGCGCAGGCATCGCATAACGGAAATTCCGCAAGCGCCGTCGTAGCTCGGTCGTACGGCAACCGGCGGGTTATCGTGAAACGGGGTCCGCAGTGCGTGCAGGTGATGAACGGATAAAGATAGCGGCGGTTGGAAGGATCGAACATTTCGGCGAGGCAGGCGTCGCAGATCGCCACGTCAGGTGTGATCGCGGTCCGTGCCGGACCGTTCTGCTTGCTGTCGCGAATGACAAAATCGCTTTCGCCCGCAAGGAGCGGTCGCGCCTCGGACTCGATATCGTCAATGCGGGCCAGCGGCGGCGCCTGCGCGACGAGATCGCCGATGAAAGCTTCGACGTTGCCCTGTACCTCCATAAGCACGCCATTCTGATCGTTTAAGGCAAACCCGGTGAGATTATCGCGCTTGGCGAGCCGCCAAACATGCGGGCGGAAGCCGACGCCCTGCACCAGGCCGCGGATACGCAGACGCAGACGACGCGCCCCAACAACATCGACGTCCTGATCGGTGGCGAAGTTGGCGCACTCATTCATGCGAAAGCTCCCGCTCAATCCTAATCGGTAGCAAGGCGAAACGCCCGCGCGGTTTCCAGCCAGTGCATCCAGCGATCCATGCCTTCGCCGGTCTTTGCTGAGAGTTTCAGGACGCCGATCGTCGGATTGATCCGCCGTGCGTTGTGGATAAGCCGATCGATGTCGATATCGAGATGCGGCACGAGATCAATTTTAGTCACAACCAGCAATGCGGAGGCCGCGAACATGCCGGAATATTTGAGTGGCTTGTCCTCGCCCTCAGTCACCGACACGATCACGACCTTTTGGGCCTCGCCGAGGTCGAACCCGGCGGGGCAGACCAAGTTGCCGACGTTTTCGATGAACAGGATGCCGTTCGCCGGCATACCAAGCCGGCCCATTGCGGTGCGCACCAGATCCGCATCCAGGTGGCAGCCCTTGCCAGTATTAATCTGGATCGCCGGCGCTCCTGTCGCTCGGATGCGGTCGGCGTCCGTCGTGGTTTCCTGATCGCCTTCGATCACGGCGATCGGATATTTGGCGTCGACCCCCCCGCCAATCCGCTTCAGGGTCTCCACGAGCAGCGTGGTTTTCCCCGAACCGGGACTTGAAACCAAGTTGAGCGTCAGAGTCTTGGCAGCCTGGAAGTCGCGCCGGTTCTGCGCCGCGATGGCGTCGTTGTGGGCGAGCAGATCCCTCTCGACGCTCAATACGCGTCGTGTTGCATCCGCGTCGGACGGCCCGTTTACGTTTCTGTGTCCGTGTTCATGTTCATGCGCATGCCGATGCTCGTGGCTGTGCGGATGCGCGTGGGTGATCCCGTCCGGATGGGTATGGTTGTGCTCGTGCCAATGCGCGTGTTCATGATCGTGACTATGGTCGCTTTCGGCATGCACGTGTGAACCGGCCGGTTCATCACGGTGATCGTGAGCGGCGGCACGCTCATGCGAACGGTCATGATCGCGATCGGCGCTATTTGCGTGGAGCTCGTTCATGGGGTGAGGATGGTGGTGCGGTTCACCATGATGCAAATCCTCGACCCGCTTTTCGCCCTGGCCGCAGCCGCAGGTGCCGCACATCACACGACCTCCATCTCTTTGAGCCGCATCTCATCACCGCCCTGAATCAGAAGCTTAGCGCCGCCGCAGCTGGGGCATAATGCGCCACGCGTCGAGACCGCCACCGAACTCTCGCAATCGAGGCAATAGGCGGTACCCTCGGGTTCTAGAATCTCCAGCGTCGCCCCCTCGGCCGGGCCGCCCAGCGCCGCCGCGTCGACGGCGAACCGCAGTGCATGAGGGTCGACATGGGAGAGCGCCCCGATCTCGAGCACGAGCCGCGTGACGCGGCCTGCACCTGCCGCGGCAGCCTGCTCGTGAACCAGATCGAGTAGCGCCGTGGCGAGCGACACTTCATGCATGATGGATGCTCGCTGCCTGCGCCGGCGGTCGATAATCGTCCAGCAGCTCAATACTGAAGGGGACGCACGGGTCAAAACTGGCCGCGAGCAACCGGGCAGCGAGCATCGGATCCGGCACTATGGGTGCGTCGTCCAGCGCGGCTCGGAAAGGCCCATCCGGATGAAAATTCCATTCGGTGGGCGCGACGCTCCGCAGCATCCGAACACGACCGTCAGCGGTATCAACCAAATAGGCGAGCGGACCGCGCGCGGTCTCGACGACGCCGGCGCCGCGTCCCGATCGCGTCAATTCGACCTCGACCGGTTCATCATCAGTGAGCGCGTCGAGTGCGTGAATGAGGCGCTCTGCCACCACACGAGCATCGAGAGCGGCGGCGAGGAGCCGTGTCGCGAGCGTTGAATCCCAGTGCGCGAGGGCGTCAGCGACCAGCGGATGCCGCTGTGCTGCGAGCGGGCCGACCTCGGTCGACATTCCGTCGAGCGTCGGTGCTTCGCAGAAGCGGGGTTCCGCCGCAAGCCGTGCCGAAAACCAGTCTGCACCCCTGGAAGGCAACAGCGGCCGATCATGACGGCCATAGTCCGCCAGCGCGCCGGCACGGGTGGTGTTGATCAAACGTGCTGGCACGCTGGCGCCGCTTTGCATCGCGGATTTCAGCTTGCTCCAGGACGACGCCGAAGCCGCTTCGGGAAACAGTTCGACGACCATCCGGGCGAGTTCGGACACGGCTCTGCCGAGATTGTCGTGGTTCGGGCGCAGCTTCACTCCGCCGACCCGTGCCCATCGATCGCGTCCGACGATGGCGTTTATGACAGCAACCGGACGACGGACGTCCGCGCAGGCCCGCGTGTTGGGTGGTTCGCCGAGGAGCGGCGGCCAGTCCATCAATATCCGCCAAGCCAGTGCGGCGCCGTGCTCGGCGAGCAGCATCAGATCCCGGAACGCACGTTGGGCTGGCGAAACCTCAATTTCCAAGGCCGCTTCGATCGCCGCAAGGCCGGCAGCGGCGTGCGCAGTGCCGCACAGCGGGAAAAGCTGCGACAGGATTTGCGGGATGCCATCCACGGGATGACCGATAAGAATGTCGGCCACAGCGTGCGCGCGAGTAGTAACCAGGCGCTTGGCGATCAGACGTCCGTTGGAGAAGACGGCATCAAGGCGAATCTGCTGTTCGAGCAATGGGAAAGGCCGCCTTGCCACCGTATTTCCTCCATGAGCGAAACGACGTGGCGCACCACTCCGCTCCTTTTCATCTTCACGGTCCGCGGATTATCAAAGAAAAACGCCCAGGGATATTGATCCAGGTCAACGTTCAGCCAGGAGTTGAGTTTGGCGCCCGCCAGGCCCCGGGCAATCAAGGACCGCACGAATAAGTCGTGTGAACGTCGGGCGCGTGTCTGGGCTAATGCAAGGGGAATTCAGGTGTTTCGGCGACGGAATAACAGAGCGCGGCGATCGAGGCCGCCCGCGTCCGGAGCGTCTGTTGCAGCTGGCTCCGCCGTCGCCGACGTCATCAGCAGTGCAAGCTGCCGTTGCGCCTCGGCGCGAGCTTGACCGGGAAGCGTAAAGCTCAGCACCGGCGAATGCAGCGAATGGGCCTTATAAAGCCCGACTGCTTCGTCGCCGCCGACCACGAATTTCCGCGGGCCGATGGGGAGCTCAACGGAGACGGTCTTGCCGATTTCAGCCATATTCATCGCCACGGGCGTTATCGGCAAGATCATCAAGTTCATAAACCAGGGCGTCAGGACGACACCCAACAATTGGACATCGTTGAAGAGGCGGAAGCCGACGCTTTCGATGGCCACTGTATGATTGTAGATCGGGAGGTCTCGCATGCCGGCGTCGACAACGCGAAATTGCTTGATCAATGCCGATACGCGGGGGTGGTCGTTAAGATCGCCGGGGGAGTTCATGGCGAGTGTGGGTTCAAGCGACTCGGGTCTGGGCCCGGGCGGCGAGCTCGGGGAAAAGGTCTTCGAAGAGACGCCTTGTCGCTTGCGCGTCAGCGCGTGCAATCTTTGCTACGACGTAGCGCCGCGCCTGCACAGTGACGAAATCCCCCGGCTGCACTCTCTCCGATACCATCATAAGGCTGACGGCGAAGCGATCACCGTAGAGGTCGACCACCGCGCTTGGTCCGTCAATCGAAACCACTTCGGCCGGGACTGCGATGCACATGATTTGGTGACCTAGTGCAGTCGCGGCGTCGGTACCGGGCCGAGACGGCCGAGCTCATCGACAATCATGGCAACGGCCGCATCACGTCCGCTGGCCGCCGCCGGCGACAGATCCAAGCCCAGGCTGAGATTCTGGGGTACGACGCCGATGACAACAACGCGGTGGGGTGCCTTGTCGATCAGCCGCAGCGCGGCAAGTAGGTCCGACAGCCCCAATTGGTGCGGTGAGAACCGGGTTTCGAAGAGCATCTTGATGTTTTCGTTTTCGAGCCGGATCACGCGGCCCGCCGGTCCATCAGCATTCACGGCATCGGCCACGATCAGGCAATCGCGTTCCGCGACCATGTCAAGCAGGTCCATCCCCGAGGTGCCGCCGTCGAGCACCTCGACGTCGCCGGGCAACTCATGGGACGCTTCGAGCGCTTCTACGATTCGGACGCCGACACCCTCATCCGACAGCAGGATGTTGCCGAGGCCGAGAACAAGGATGCTCACATGCCCCTCACATCGCCTTGACTTGAACGATCGGCCGCTTTTCTGCGTCAACCATGTGGACCGCGCAGGCGATGCACGGGTCGAATGAGTGCACGGTGCGCAGTACCTCGAGCGGGAGGTTGGCGTCGGCAACCGGATTATCGATCAGTGCGGCTTCGTAGGGGCCGGGCTCGTCGTTCTGGTCACGCGGGCTGGCATTCCAAGTCGAGGGCACGACCGCCTGGTAATTATCGATCTTGCCGTCCTTGATGACGACCCAATGCGAGAGCACGCCGCGCGGCGCCTCGTGATAGCCAAAGCCTCGCACTTCCCCCTTAGGGAAGACCGGCCGATTGAACGTGCGGAAATCGCCTTTTGCGATATTGTCCACCAACAGCTGCCATTGATTTTGCAGCGCTTCGTGCAGCACGGCACAGCGCACGGCGCGGGCGGCGATGCGCCCGATTGTCGAGTGCAACGCGCTCAGTGGGATCTGCGTGCCGGCGACCTTGCTGGCGACCTCGACCAGCTTGGTCAGGTGGCGCTTCGTCGGCTCGTGGCCGGCGGCGTACATGCCGAGCACATTGGCGAGCGGCCCAACCTGCGCCCGCTTGTCCTGGAAGGTCGGTGCTTTGATCCAGGAGTATTTTCCGTCGTCGTGGAAGTCGTCATATTTTGGATTGGTCTGACCCTCGTACGGATGCAGCGCTGCGGCGGTTCCGGAATACTCGTACCAAGAGTGTTTGACCGCTTCCTTGACGCCGTCACGGAAGAAAGCATCCTGATAGTTGGTGATCGCCTGGAACTTTGACAGATCGCCCGCCGGGATATAGCCGCCGGGCAGCTCGAATGTCGTTCCCTTGGTGTCGAGCGGCAGGTCCGGGACCGACAGATAATTGGTGACGCCCGCGCCGTATTGCGTCCAGTCGGCGTACAGCGCGCCGACCGCGGCAACGTCATTCATCATCGCATTGTGCACGAAGTCGCCGAGCTCGTCGATCAACGCTTTGATCGTATAAAGCCGTTCCAATGTCAGCGTCGACTGGCTGTCGGGATTGATTGCGTTTGACACTCCGCCGACTGCGAGATTCTGGATGTGCGGCGTCTTGGATCCGAGAATGGCGACGATCTTGTTGGCGGTACGCTGCACTTCGAGCGCTTGAATATAATGCGTCGCCGCCAGCAAATTGACGTCCGGCGGCAGCTTCATCGCCGGATGTCCCCAATAGCCGGATGCGAAAACGCCGAGATTGCCGCTGTCGACGAAGGTTTGCAGTTTGTCGCGCACCGACCGAATGTTCGGGATGCTGTTGGCCTTATAGTCGGACAGGGTCGCGCCGAGCTTGGCGGCGCCGGCCGGATCGCCCTTGAGCGCGGAGACGATATCGACCCAGTCGAGCGCAGCAAGATGATAGAAATGCACGATGTGATCGTGCACGCCGTGCGCCGCGACGATCATGTTGCGGATGTACTGGGCGTTGAGCGGCACTTCAAGATTGAGCGCATTCTCGACGGCGCGAACCGAAGCGATGGCGTGCACGGTCGTGCACACGCCGCAAATCCGCTGCGTGAAGATCCAGGCGTCGCGCGGGTCGCGGTCCTTGAGGATGAGCTCAATGCCCCGCCACATCGTTCCGGAGGACCAGGCCTTGGTCACCTTGCCGCCATCGACTTCGCAGTCGATGCGCAGATGCCCCTCGATGCGGGTGATGGGATCGATCGTGATGCGGGTCACGGGGCTCTCCTATTAGGCGGATGCCGTATCGGAACGGCTGACGCCTTCCAACACCGGGAACAACTTGATGAAGACGAGATAGAGCAGGATCTCGAGCGCGATGATGCCGATCGTGACCATCAGCTCGGGAACGGACGGAAAGTAACTCCAGTTTCCAACCGGGGTGTCGCCGATCATGAGCGCATCGAGGCGGTAGAGAATGGCGCCGCCCAGCAGGGCGACAGCGCCCAAGAACGAGGCGCGCTGGCTGGCGCGGCCGGCCGGGGTCAGGAAGATGAGGACGGCGGCAAGAAACAGCGCGTTCTCGATCCAGAACATCGAGGCTTTGACATCACCGGCGAAGGCGAGATTGATGACGCCGCGATTAAGCAGGTCCGCCCAGCGGATTACCAGCCAAACGAGGCTCACCCAACCCACGACCTTCGACAGCTTGGATATCAGCGCGTGCTCGGAGGGTAGATCGAATGCATGGGTCACCACGGTGGCTTCGAACATCACCACCGCATAGCCCATCAGGATCGCGCTGACGACGAACAGCAACGGAAGCCAGACCGTGAACCACAGCGGCGACAACTTGGGTCCCATCGACAGCAGCACGCTGCCGAACGAGGACTGGTGCATCAGCGGCAATAGAATGCCGAGTGCGACGAACACGAACATCCAGCGCTCGAGGAAACGCTTCAAAGCCAGCCATTTGAAGCGTTCAAGGAGGATAGGAAGGAACTCGATCCACAACACCACTGTGTAGGCGAGCAAACACAGTGCGACTTCGAACATGATCGAATTCGGCTGCCAATGCCACGGCAGCAGGACGTTATAGGCCTGCCACCAGCGGCCGAGATCAGTGAAGGCAGCGAGACCGCCGAGCGTGTAGCCGAACAGTCCGCCGAGCAACGCCGGACGTATCAGCGGATGGTACGCGGTGCCATTGAAGGCGTAGATCAGGATCGCCATGGAGAATCCGCCGCAGCCCAGCGCAGTGCCGATGAAGATGTCGACATCGACCCAGATTCCCCAGGGATAGCCGGAGTTGAGATTGGTGACCGCGCCCAGCCCGTAGATCAAGCGCAGGGCGAGGAAGTAGAAGCCGACAATGACGAGGGCGGCGAGCACCAATGTTGTTGGCGTCACCAGGCTTCTTCGCAGGGGTGCGGCAGCGCTCACGGTCGGTCCCCCTTGGTTTTTGGTCCGGCATCACCTTCGGCGTGGTTGACGCGGCGTCGCACCAGCACGGCAAGGCCGGCAAAGGCGATGATCGGCGCGATCAGCCACTGATAGATCGTGTGCTGCACGCCTTCGGAGAGCGCGGCAGGGGCCTGCGATGGGACGGTCGGCAGTCCGAGTCGCGGAAACGGAACGCCGGCGATGTAGCGGACCTGGGTGCCGCCGCCTTCGTGTTCGCCGTAGATAGCTTTGACGTAGTTGGGGATCGTCGCCGGATTGGGCGGACGATTGTCGCCGAGCCGGCCGCGTGGGAATTGGTAGGAGGTGCCGGGCGTTGCCGACAGACGACGCGCCGTTTCCTGTTCGAGATCCTTGACGTTGCCGAACAGTGAGGCGCCGGTCGGGCAGACATCGCAGCACGCGGGCACCTTGCCGTCCTTCAGCAGATGACGGCAGAACTGACACTTTGCAATCTTGCCGAGCGGATTGTTGAAATCGTACTGCGGCACGCCAAACGGACACGCATAGACGCAATACCGGCAGCCGATACAGGCGTCGGGATCGTGGCTGACGACGCCGGTTACCGGGTCCTTTCGCATTGCGCCGACCGGGCAGACCGAGACGCAAGACGGATCGACGCAATGCAGACAATGCCGTTTGACAAAGGCAAAGCCATCGATTTCCCGGTCTTTCTTCTCCGCCGTGCCGTTGCGATAGACTTTGATGACGTTCAGCGTTCGGCCGGACAGGTCCTCGGCCGAATCCCAAGTATGTTCATTCCAATTGCTGAGATCCGGCGGGATTTCGGCCGGCATTTCGTTGGCGGCCTTGCACGCCGCAACGCACGCTTTGCAGCCGATGCAAAGCGCTGAGTCGTACAGCATGCCGATCGCATCCGGCGATATCTCTTTGGGTGGCCGGGCGATGGCCAACGCCTCGGTTGGCGCCGCGGCGGCCGCTACCCCCACACAGCCATTGGTCAGCAACTGACGGCGGCTGAGCTCAGTCATGGCTAGCCCTGCTCTTTCGATGCGTCACTGGCGTTTTTCTTGCCATTGCCCATCTGCTTAAGCAGCACGGCGCCGGCGCCGACCGCCACACCGCCCAAGACTCCGAGCACTGCAGCCGCACCGGCGGTCGGACCGGCGCCCTCGGGCGCGTTGACCTGCGGGAACGCAGTAGGCGGAGTCAAAGTCTTAACGGTGGCTAGCGCATGCAACGGCTTGCGGAATCCGGTGTCCTTCTCCGTGCAGCCGAAGCATGGATGTCCGGTTCCCACCGGCCACGAGCCGAAACCGACGTCGCCGAATCCGAGCGCCGGGCAGTTCGCGTAGGTCTCGGGACCCTTGCAGCCGATCTTGTAAAGGCAGAAGCCCTGGCGATGTCCTTCGTCGCCGAATTCGAGCGCGAAGCGCCCGGCGTCAAAGTGCGGCCGCCGCTCGCAGTTCTCGTGGATCAAGCGGCCGTAGGCGAATCTCGGCCGGTTCTCTCTATCGAGTTCGGGCGGCCGCTTGAAGGTCAACACGTATAGGACTGTCGACAGAAAGTTGTAGGGGCTGGCCGGGCAGCCGGGAATATTGATCACCAGTTTGCTGGGAATGACGGTCTGCGTGCCGACCGCGCCGGTCGGATTTGGATCGGCCGATTGGATTCCCCCCCACGACGCGCACGATCCGATGGCGATAACGGCGGCCGCGCCCTCCGCGGCTTCCCGGATCAGTTCGGCTTGGGGTTTGCCGCCGACCTTGCAGTAGATACCGCCATCCTTCATTGGTGTGCCGCCCTCGGTCACCAGGATGTAGGCGCCCTTATGTTTCTCCATCATCGCGTGCTTGTAATCGAGTGCCTGCTTTCCGGCGCCCACGCAAAGCGTATCGTGGTAATCGAGGGAGATGACATCGAGCAGGAGCGCTTCCAACGTCGGATGATAGGACCGCAGCAGCGATTCCGTGCAGCCCGTGCATTCCTGTCCGTGTAGCCAGATGACCGGCGGCCGTGCCGGCGAGATCGCCGCTTCGGCCATCCGTACCCCGGCGGCCGACGACAACCCCATGGTTGCGGCCACGCCGGCGCAAAATTGCATCAACTGCCGCCGCGAGACGCTGGCAGAGCCTGGAATCTGCGCGTCTGGATCCGGGCCGAGGCAGGCCGTGTAATTGATGTCGGGTTTGCGTGTGGCGGCCATTAGCAGCCCCTTCCAATTGGCACTTTGCTGCGCGTACCGTTGGTTACTCGACCTGTTCATCAACACAGGCACGAGCCCAAGCATCCGCTAGCAAGGCGCAGCGCACGCAGCGATGACGATCGTCAAATTTTCTTGAGATGATCCGATGAGGACCGCCGTGGCCGCCAGCCACGCGCTAGTGTGGCGGTTCAGAAGTCCGCATCATTTTTGCCGCGAACTCG